>Ga0082335_1006437_pt1 | contig 15144 bp, 21 predicted proteins | sample Subgrocontami58m_FD_72375 | JGI IMG/M metagenome (GOLD analysis project Ga0082335, IMG submission 72375) | Subsurface groundwater microbial communities from S. Glens Falls, New York, USA - GMW37 contaminated, 5.8 m (SPADES assembly) (version 2) ...
ATTGTAGGCTAGTGGTAAACTGGACGGCTCCAGAAATATCGCTAAAGCGATTATAGAAACCGTCATTCGGGGGTTCGATTCCCTCCTATCCCATATATTCCCCTCCACGCCCATAACCTTTAAATATCTCAAATATCTAAGATAGTTATGGTTAAAAAAGAGGAATCAGCCTGGAAGAGGAAAAAAACCCAGGAAGAATTGAATGTTATGCTTCTGGAGAATTTTGCGGGTTTGCAGAGGGCGATAACTAATATGTCGTTAAAATTTGACAAGCTATCAGACAGCATTTCAAAACTTCTTAATTTATTTGAGATGTCAGCGAGGAGCTTTATGACAAGTCCTGCGATTTCGGATGCTGAGAAAGATAAGGAATTTCTTGAAAAGCTGAATATGCTCCTCGACCAGAACAAGACAATAGCGAAGGGGCTTACTTTAATGGAAGAAAAATTCAGGGAGAGGCTGTACGGGCAGAGGCAGGAATTTTCGGAGAGGCAGGCTTCCCCCATGATGATGTCGTCTTCAATCTCAAACCAGCCGATAAAAAAACTGCCTAAGTTCTGAAGATGGGTTCAAAAAACTACCGGACTCTTTTTCTGAAGGAGTTTGCGAAACATTTGATTATGAATTCAAAGAGCGAGAATGGATTGTTTGCATATCATTCAGCGATTCCTGTTTCTTCCGCGCTGCCACCGATTCTTTCAATAAAGCATACTGAAGAGAATAGTTTTCCGATTCAGGCGCCCCCGGTTTTCCAGATGATGCCTCCTTCGGTAAAAAGTTTAGAAGAGATAAATTCTCCGATTCAGCCGGTTTATCCATCTTTTCAGATTCGCGTTCCGGACCGGATTATGCCTGAGATTCCGCAGTTTCAGGGCAACATTCCGGGCAATACGCCCGAAGTCAACAGCCCGATTGCACTGATAACGCCTGCGCCCCAGCCTATGCCCGTAGGATTCAGCATAGAAAAGCTAAATCCCCTTTTGGCTGACAAGACAGTTACTGTAATAGAGTGCGCAGGAGCAGGAAAACCAATTCTATTAAGAAGCATGGGCAGGATAGTTGCAACAAGAATGGTTCTTTCTGAGGAAGAGATAAAAAAAATTCTTGAGAACTTTTCTCAATTTTCAAAAATACCGCTCATAGAGGGAATTTTTAAGGCTGCAGTCGGCAGTCTCGTGATAACTGCTGTTTTGTCAAATTTTGTAGGTTCAAGGTTTATAATAAACAAGAATACTCCCTACTCTATACTTGACCAAAGCAAAAATATTTAACTTCATCTGGAATGGGCTTTGAATGGAAAATAACGTGTTGATTGAGAGTTATGATAAGCATAAGCAGGAGATAGAATCCAAATTAAAAGAATTCTCAGAAAATAAGAATAATATTCAGGAATTATTTTTCTGCCTCCTAACCCCTCAAAGCAAGGCAGAAAAATGCTGGCAGGCAGTTAAAGATCTGGAAAATTGCAAAAATGAAAAAACAGAGATAGAAAACTGCCTGAAAACTAAAACAAGATTTTACAGGAATAAGGCAGGATATCTTATTGAAGCAAATAAGAGATGGTCTGAAATAAAGCCAAAACTAAACGAAAAGAACTCCCGTGAGCTGAGGAATTGGCTCGCAGAAAATGTAAAAGGACTCGGAATGAAAGAAGCAAGTCATTTTCTAAGGAACATAGACAAGTCAGATAACCAGCTTGCAATTTTAGACAGACACGTTCTAAGAAAGCTGGAAGAGCTAAAAGTAATTGAAAAAGAAGTCAAGCTGAACAAGAAGAACTATCTAGAGATAGAGCAAAAAATGCAAAATTTTGCACAAAAAGAAGGAATTCCCCTAGACCATCTGGACCTGTTATTCTGGAAAATAGAATCGGGAAGAATCTTCAAATAAGTTATTTTCCCGCTAACACCTCGCCCCTCAACTCAGCAACCATCCTCTCAAAATCTTCTTTTCTTGTTGAGAACGAATCAAAAAGATTCATGCAACAATCAAGAGGAGTTTCTTGTTTAGACTTCTTCATATAAAAAATAGACCCTCCATTGCTAGTCCAGTAATATCCATAAAACTCATTCCCATCTCCTCTTGAATAATATCTTACATCTTGAGTATATGCCCCCGTGCCTCCCCGCACATACTTCTTAACAAAATCTGTACCATCGCAGTCTATCCTTCCTCTAAACGTAGAAAAACCCAAACAATCCTGAATAGTCCCACTTAAAACTCCGTTTTCTTTTTTATCAACAAAAACTTCAAAATATCCACGATGCGGCTCAACCCAATCCCAAACACCAACATAATCCGGCTCTGGCTTCGAAATAACTCTTCCAGTTCCCATTAATCTTAAAGCTCTCGTAAGATTAAAGTTGTCAATAATAACTCTCTGGTCAGGAGTGGCGTCTCGAGTAAATCTCATATGAACGCTTCCAGGCACAAGGTCTCTCATAGCGTCAGTAGAATAGCTTTCAAGCTTAAGCCGATATTTCCTTCTCAGAGTGTCCTTGTCATCAAACCAGGCAGCAGCATGCCCATCTCCAACTACTGCAATGTCGACTCCAGATTTCGCAATTACCTCAAGAAGTTTTGCATCTCTCTCAATCTCGTGAATCCGCCTAGCCCGAATTTCCGCGCCAAGCCGAACATCGTTACACCTGCAAAGTTTTCTGTGATAATCTCTGTCACTCTCGCCTGGCTTTACAAACAAAATATCTTCGTGAATTCTGGCATCAACTCTGGCTTGCCTAACCAGAGCCATATTGAACCTGAACCACATGCTCTTGTCCTCTAGAAAAACAGGGTCTAGACCCGCAGATAGACAATAATCAGCAAGTGCATTCCAGTAATCCTCAGTATGGGGAGAATAAGCCGGAAGACCCCGATCACCTTTAGATAAAGTATTATAATGCTTCCAATTCAACCGTGACAAATCTTCCTTGACTTCGCTAAAATCTGGCTCAGATAGAGATTCTATCCCTACTCTTGTTCCCTTTGGAAAAGTTGCAAGATGTCTCAAGAAATCTGCGCTTGGTTCCAGAGGGAAGTTTCCCATTGGAATAACTCCAAACATTAGATTATGCCCCTCGTGATGAACCCCAATTAAATGCGCCATTTCATAGCTGATGAATAAAGGTTTAAAAACAAATCTGCATTTGAATACACACTATGCCAGAAGACAGAATAACCCAAGAAAAAATAGAAAGATATCGAAACATCTCAAAGAAAGCGCTAGCTCTCGCCAAAAAGAACATTTCAAAAACAAAAGAGCAGGAAGCAAAAGTAATAATTGAAATGGTTTCCTGCTATCTGTCAGATTCTGAATATTTTGAGAAAAAAGGAGATTTTGTAAACGCGTTCGCAGCAATAAGCTACGCACACGGATGGATTGACTGCGGCGCAAGATTGGGAATTTTCAATGTCAAAGATAGAAAATTATTTACTATATAATCACTTGCCTGCCTTGCTAAACTCGCCTAAACTGAACAAATAATATAAACAAACTCTCCCCATATATTCATAAATTGCCTTTCTTAAATTTTCAGTACTCGCATTGCGATTAATGACACTGCAAGATATTTTGTTGTCTCCTCCGGCTGTTCTTTTAAGAGTTTTTTTCCATTCAGGAAGCATTTTTTCTCTGTCTTCGTTATACAGGGGATTTCCTTTCTGAAAAATCGCGTCATTATCAACGTACTTCTCAAGAAACCCGCGGACATCATCTATTTTTGCGCCTGCTGTATCGGGCTCTATTGATATCTCTATCTTATCTCCCTTGCCACTCTGAACAAAACGCGGCTTCAGCAAGACTCTATTCCAGCTGGCTTCTTTCTTGCTGGAGGAAGCAAGCTCTAAAAGTATGCACAATCCGTCTTCCGCTAATCTTGAGCTAAATCTATGATGGCTTACACTTTGAAATCTTGTATGTAGGTAATCACTAAGTTCTTTAGAGTCTATCTTATAAGGCATAAAACCACAAGCAAAAACGGCTTAAAAACCATTGTTATACTCCAGTATATAAATTTAAATATCAAAAAACAGTAGTAATTTCATGAAAAAGGCGATAGTTATAAGCTTAGGCGGAAGTTTAATTGTTCCTGATGAGATTGATTTGAAATTTCTCGAGAGATTTAAGCAGGTATTAACAAAGCACGAAAAAGAGTGTAAGTTCGTTGTGGTTTGCGGAGGAGGAAGTGTCGCAAGAAAGTATATCCGCGCTCTGAGAGAAGCTGGCAAAAATGAATTTCTTCAGTCAATGGCAGGAATATCAATAACGCGTGTCAATGCGAGATTTATGACATATCTATTCGACAGGGACGCAAATGAAGGTATTCCGCACGATATGAAACAAGTTGAAAATTTGCTGAGAAAAAATGACATTGTTTTCTGCGGAGCGCTAAGATACGCGCCAAAACAAACTTCTGATTCAACAGCTGCAAAACTTGCCAACTTCTTTGGCGCTGATTTTGTCAATCTGACTGTTGTTTCCGGGCTGTATACAAAAAACCCGCTTGAGCATAGGGATGCAAAGTTTATCCCGAAAATCTCGTGGAATGACTTTTTTAAAAGGGCAAATAAAATCAAGTTCAAGCCAGGCCAGCACTTTGTCTTAGATCAGGATGCATCAGCAATAATTCGCGAGCATAAAATAAAAACGTATATCCTCGGGAAAGACTTAAAGGAGTTTGATAATTTTCTATCAGGAAAGAAGTTTAAGGGGACGATTATTGCTGGCTAACGATTATCTATCCTGCTTCCGGAAATGATTCCAGAGCCGTATGCTCTGCCAGTTCCAGATCTGCCGGTTCTTGTTCCAACCTCACGTTCAGCACCACACGGTCTGCCATCATCTGCTTCGAAACGAAAAGTTCTGGTGAATGGAACGCCTTTCTTAAATCCTGCCTGAATGTTTTCATGATATTTTGACACCATAGTGTCTAAAACTCCTGCCTGCGCTCTTTTGATGTCATATGGAAACCTTCCACCGCCAACACTGTAATGTGAGTTATGGAAGTCCAGCATCCCATTGACTGTGATGGGCGCGTCTATCACTAAAGCAGAGGTCACATTGCCATTTAGTCTTAAGTCTATTCTGGCGGTATATTCGCCATCTGCCTCTGCGCGTCTGACTTCAATTTTTGCTTTGTAATTATGTTCCATCTTACTTCTGTCCAGAAAAATCTGGCTGGTAAAAACTAGTGAAAAACAGCATTTATAAAGATTACTATTATCTGAAATCAATGATAACCGCTGAAAATTCAGAACAGGCAAGGCGCGAGATAGAAAAGAAAGCAAAAGCCGGAGAAAAAGTCATAGTACGCGGCAGAGATGCAGAATTCAACAGGAAAATTCTTGAAAATAAGAAAGTAAACATTTTAGTTCTAAATCACACAAAGGGAAAGGATATGTTAAAGGAACGAGATTCTGGATTAAACCAGGTTTTATGCAAGATAGCCAAAGATAATGATATTGTTCTTGCAATTGACTTTAACGAATTAAAAATTGAAGACAAGAAGCAAAGAGCCAAAATTCTAAGCAGGATAATTCAGAATATAAGATTAATTAAGAAGCACAAAAATGAACTCATCTTCATCAACAAACCTCAAGACGAGTTATCGCTATCAGCGTTATTGCGCGTTCTTGGAGCTGATACGAAACTTGCTAAGAATGCGAGCGAGAGCTAAGGCATACTCGCGCCCAATAACAAAAATAGATTTATTCCTCGCATATTTGAAAAAGATGATACTGCAAGGATAATTCACAAAAGGCAGGCATAGACCTGCTTTCTATTAAACTTTTTGCCTGTGCGAATCTTAAAGAGAGTCTGCCTTTGTCAAGAAGACTTCTGTCCGATTGCTCATAATTAAGTCCACAACCATGCAGGAGACTCGAAGTTTTTAATTTCTTTAAAGAGCGTAGTTAATCTCACGCAAAGCCTGTTTGCTGGGAATTGGGGGAATGCAAAACCTACGCTCTGCTTATTTCTTCATGATAAACAGATATTTGAACCCTCTTAAATAAAAATTATATTCAATTGCTCTTTCCTTCCATAATTGAGTATTTGAAGTTTGATGCCTTCTTTTTAGGCATATAATATCCACAGGGGCAAAATGTTTTTCTAGCATTTGATAAACTTTAATTCCAACAGGAATAAACCCCGAGTTTCTTCTCCAATGGTCTCCGATAACCCACCCTAAGATTTTATCTTTTTTTAAAATTCTTTTAATTTCTATTGCTACTTTTTCTAATTCTTGATAAAATTCTTCTTTTTCGCATGAGATTTTTCCAATGCAGTCAGGATTTTCAGAATATTCGATATTGTCTCCATAGGGAGAATCAATAAAAATCATGTCAACTGAGTCAGGAGGCAGAGGGATTTTCCTTGAATCATTTTGGATTATATCTTTTCTTGTTGGAGAAATATCATAACCAATTACTTTCCTATTTTCTTCTTTGCAAACATCAATTGTGGTTCCACTTCCGCACATAGGGTCGACAACCAAATCACCTTCTCGAGTATATCTTTTTATTAAATTATAAACAACGCTTGCGGGAGTAACCCCCTTAAATTGCCAATTTCCCTTAGAAGTCTTGCCATAGCTTTGTTTCTGGAAATCCCATAAGTTAGTTGATTATATGGCAGGTTTATCATTTAGATTTTCCATTTATTAAAGCCTTTAAATCATCTATAAATTTGTCAAATAACTTAACTTTGTTGCTTTCTTCAACTAACGCTTCTGTTAAAACATAACTGCCATCTAAGTCTATTTCTACTATTGCTCTTCCTTTTTTTGCTGGAGATTTAGTCGTTAAGGTGCCGTCTTCATCTGGCGTAACGAAGAAAACCTTAATGTTCTGTGTTGTTTCACTGTTCATTAACTTGAACTTCCAGTAACCTGTTTGAGCTACTCTTTCTCTGAGAGTTACTTTGCTTGAAAGAACAGCAATTACTTCGGCAGTTTTTGGATTAAATATGACTAAGTCTACATCAGGCAAGTGCATACCAAATTCTCCATAATCAACTACAAGATTTCTTTTAACTTTACTTAGTAATTTAGGTAAGTTGCTATCTTCTGTTTTTTCCAGACTATTTCCGTTTACAACGTCTAAACAGAGAGCTCTTACTTCATCAACAATTATATGCTCAATTAACTTTTCTAGATTTTTGCCTTTAAATGCTCTCCAAGATTGCTCATGGTCTCTATGAGGAGTTTTTTGCTTTTCCCAGTCGGCTTTATGTAAAATTTTAGCTTCGCTAAGTAATTTGGATATTTTTCTATATGCTTCTTTGCCAAATTTTTTCTTATATTTCTCATATAATAATTTTAGCTGTTCGAAATCCATTTTTATCTCACATTTTCTCCATTACAAGAATGTACTCATAAGCGTAAGCCAATCTGTCTGCTTCTTGCGTTGCCGAAAATCTGCCTGTTTTTGAGTCTCTTGTTTGTGGTAGAACTTTTGAAGGAATTCTCCTTTTAATTATTTTGTGTATTTTAAAACCAAGATTCAGCATAATCTCAGTAAATACCTCTGCGTTTAATATCGGCACTTTTCTTAATGCAGTATTACCAATTACAACACATGCCTTTCCGGTAAGTTTTAAGGCTCGATACATTTCTTCAAAACATTGTTGCATTTCAAAAAAGTAATTTCTTACCGCCTCTCCTTCTTTTTTGGATATTTTGCTTAATTCTTCAATCTCTTGCTTTGCAATTTTACTCTTTATTCCATTATAGTCAAACTCTTTTTTATGGACAGAGCCAATAAACCCTTCTCTAAACTCTGACACGCTAGTAATATGCCCTAACCATAATGCACTAAGTTGATGTAAATCTGCATATTCATAAGAAGTAACATATGGCGGAGAAGTAACAATTAAACTAACAGAATTATCTTTACAAGGCAGGTTTCTTGCATCTTGTTTTATTATATTAGAGTATTCTTTTAAATTGTTTTTGACATACTGAGGCAAAATGTTCCATAAGGTTTCATTTCCTTTCAGCATCAGTTTAATTTGCCTTGAGAAAAGCCTGAAAGGGTAAGGGACTTTCTTGTTTAAATCTCTTGTTGGCTTTATGCTTTTCATTAACCAAATTGAAGAACCTTTGAGAATATTAGAAAATGCACACAGACAAAAGTTTTTTATTTCATCGTTTTTTATTTCTTTTATCCTGCCAAGGATAAGCCCCAACTCTTCTCTTATCTCTTTTTGTGGAAACCAGTAATTTATTCGTTCATTCTCTGGGACTATTGATTTTATTTTAACTTCAGATAATAATTTTTGATTTTTTTTGTTAGATTTTGAATATAAAGATAAATCGCTTAATACATTTTCTGTTTCTTTTTTTAGTTTGAAGGGATTTATTGGGGTTGTTTTTACTTGGGAGATTAACCAAGCAATAGGATTTATGTCTGTGCCTATTACTTTTCTTCCAGAAACCAATGCTTCCACTAAGGTAGTCCCGCATCCCATAAAAGGGTCACAGACAATTTCATCTTTTTTAGTAAGTTCAGTTATGCACCTTTGAGCCAATTGCGGAATAAATTTAGCAGGATATTTATGAAAACCATGAGTAGCATAAGAGGTATCTTTTCTTGACGAATTTTCAAAAGACCAACTATTATCTTCTGCTAATTGCTCAAATATTTGGATTATATCCGATTGCATGTTTAGCACTGGCGCGAAAGCTATACCTTTCTCTAAATGAAATAACTGCGAACTATTCTTTTTAACTAATTCTTCAAAAAGCATCACCATTTTACCCTCTTATTAGATTATATGCTATAATTCTCAAGTTTATTAATTTGTGCTTATTTTTAAGCATATATCTTCCCTCTTGAGTGAATCAGATAATCGCCACGTCCATGCTCTTTGCCTTTTCCCCGATATCGCGCTCTAACTCGCCTCTTTTTCCATCTAATTTGCCTATTGCTTTTTCGTATCTGTCTTTCTCCTCCTTTAAGAGGAAGAGGCTGGATTCAAAATTCTTTACTTCTCTTTCCAGAAAGCTGATTTTTTCTTCAATCAGCAGGAATAATGGCTGGGAAAGTGTTTTATGCCTTGCTTTTATCTCGCTAAGACTCACTCCAATGTTTTTTGCTTCTTTTATGAGCGATTCTATTCCGAGATTCTCATCATGCCCGAGAGTTTCTAAGAAGTTTTCTATGTATCGCTCTATAACCTTGCTCTTTTTTGCATCCTGGTGGAAATGTTTTGCCAGGAATTTTAAGTCTATTTTTTCCTTTATTTTTGTGACTTCCTGGCTGAATTGGACATTTTCTTGTTCGTGTTTTGCTTTTTCTTCCTGCTCTTTTCTGTGTTCTGCGCTTGATTTCAGCTTTTCTATCTCTTTTTTCTTATTTGTTATCTCGCTTTCTATCTCTTTTTGCTTGTTTTCTGTTTTCTTGATTTGCCCTTTAATTTCTTCTGTTGTTTCTTTAATTTTTCCACGTTCTGATAGTGTTTTTTTCAGATTTTCTATAACTTCTTCTTTATCAAAGAGACTCTTGTTTTCTGAAACAATTGAGTCTATCTTGCTTTGAAAGTTTCTGATTTCCTGCCTGACTTTTCCCAGTTCGCCTATAAGAATTGTTGCTTTTTCGAAGCTATTCCGCGAAATTATTTCAAAGTTATGGATTGCGAGAAAGATTTTTTGCAGAAAATCTTTCAGGTTTTGCTCTTCTATTTTCTTTAACTCGTCTGTGAAACTTTCAAGATGATTGATATAGTGCTTAAGATTTTCCTTCACAATCAGCTTTATTCTCTCCTGCTCTTTTCTTGAGTCAATGTTTACTTTTGTTAGAGAAGTTTGATGAGAAATCAGCGCCGAAACGAATTGAGTCAGATTCGAGTCTATTTGTTTCTTAATTTCCCCGCTTTCTGCCTCTAACTTTTCCTGCTCTTTAGTCAGGTTGGGGAGAAGGTTTGCGAGGGGGATTTCTAGTATTTCGTGAGGGGTTTGTTTCTCTTCCTTGAAAATTTTCCTTAGAAAGTCTTTCAGCGCCATGACTATTGTGAGAAATAATAGGTATTAAATGTTGTGAAATCTAAATCTGTCCAGTTTCTGCGAATTTCCGCATTGCCTTTTCTATCACAACTTGGGGCGCGAAACCCTTCAGGCTGACTTGTTTCATGAACGCATCGTATACCTGCTTATCAACAGTGTAGTCTATCTTCTGCTTTTTTGCTCCTGGTGGGTATGATGCCATGACAGTCTATAATTCCTGACATTATAAATGTTGTCTTCGTGTTAAGTAAACCTTGCTTCTTAACATTACTTTCGCCTTAAAATTAATTGCTTAACTTTAAGATTATCCTCAATCACCTGTTCAATGAAGGCAGGCATTAACCTTGATTAGGGGTTTAACAATCTAACAAAGGCCGGGGCAAAGATTAAATGACGAGCAAATGTTAAGTTGGATACTTTACTTTACACTTCGCATATCTTTATAAACCATTATTTAATTAGGATAACATGGGGAACTTTAGATCAGACGACAGAGGCAGGGAACGGTTTGGCGGCAGCCGGTTTGGCGGAGGAAGAGGGGGAAACAGAGGGGGGTTTAGAAGAGATTCTGACGGACCAAGAGAGATGACTCGCGTTACTTGCAGTGATTGCGGAAAAGAAACTGAAGTTCCATTCAAGCCAAGAGGCGATAAGCCGGTTTTTTGCAGCGAGTGTTTTAAGAAGCATGATGGCGGCAGCAGATCCGGTTCATCTGGTGCGAGTTCAGAGCAGTTTAATCAGATTAACGCAAAGCTTGATAAGATAATTCAAACTCTAGAGGATCTCGAAATAATAGCCGATGACGAGAAAGAGGAAGAATCTGAGGAAAAAGCTAATTAGTTATTTTCAGCGTTCCTGTTATAGTTTTATAGGTAGTAATTCCGCAAGATTCACATGCGCCCCTGATGAGCTTTTCGCTTCTCTCGCTTTCTTTAGGGTTTTTGATTACTGTGCGCTTTTCGCATTTCCAACAATATGTTTTCATTTTATTAAGTAAATCTATATTCGGTCTAGATTGAGCTTGTTATTTTTAATTTGCTGGGGTTAATATAGTTATGCTATTTTGAGAAAACGCCCGTGCCTGTTCGCATTCTCACTTCTTAATAAAAGTAGAATAACAGCAAAGTGAAAATGCTCGAAATCAAACTAACTATCTCTTCTCAAGTTTGCATTCATGATTGAATATTAATCTTGTCTCATGCAAATGTTCGGTCTCACTTACGATTATCAGCAAGAAGGGATTTTGCTTGTTTCAATCCCTTTTACGCCCGTGCCGGGAATCGGACCCGGATCTCATCCGTTCTGTACAGCCGTAGGCTGTTCCTGTTATAGGATTCCAAAAACCTTGGTCTTTGACAGGGATGTGTGTTAGCCACTGCACCACACGAGCATGGATTACCTTGGAAATGGGTGTTTTTAAAGATTATTGAAACTTGATTTTTAGTAGAATCTGAAGGACAACGACTAAAAGTTAATGTAACAATCGGCGGGTGTTTATTGGATTAATTAAATTTGTTAGCAGCAGTCAAATATGTATTAAATGACTGCTCTTTGGAATTTGATGCTTAGTTAATTCATTATCCTGAAGCATATACTCAACGACATTAATGTTTCCGCAGTTTGTCGTTGAAGATCTATGGAAAGACTTATGTCTTTCACTATAGAAATAATTAAATACTGATTTTAGGTGCACTATTTATGGAAGAAATAGAGTTTGGCGCGGGAAAGTGCCCGAAGTGCAATGATACCGGAATTGTGAAGGAAAAAGACGGGAGCTGCCACACTTGCTGGAAGTGCATGACTGAGGGAAGGCTGAACCAGCATTCTGATAAACTGCCCGAGTCAAGGATAAGGCTGTAGAACTCGAAGAATGGTTTGCGAATTAGTTTGTGATTTTCTTGAGAAGTTTGGATGCTATAAGCCTGCGAGGATTATCTGCCAAGGACTGCTTGCTTCTGACAGGAAACAGATAAGTGGATACGAATTTCTTGCAAGAGAATATCACGCGCGTATGCGGGCTATTCAGGAAGAAAATCCCGAAGATTTTGAATCTGATTCCAGCTATCAATTTATTTTGGGTATGATTGACAATATCCGGCTGAGGGAGGGGGATGTCCGACATAGATACAACCAGAACAAGGAAAGGCTAAAGAGACTCAGAGGAAAGCAGAGAGGACTTGTTTCTGCTGTTGTCAGTTAAATTTATAACTCTATTTTTCTATTTACAGAATATGAAATGGGTGATGATAGTCCTGCTTATATTTTTAATCGGCCTAGTTGGATATCTCAGCTATTTTGTTTTTGTTAATTTTTATTCTTCTCCCGACAGGATTGAGTTAGGATATGCTGGAAATCCTCATATTAATTTTAGCGACTCCCAAACAAAACAGTTTTATCCGAACATGAGATTTAAAACCGGCAGAATCAGCTATTACTTTGGAAATGAATGCCCGAAAGAGAAAACAAATAATATGGTCCAGGCATTCAGGTATCTTGAGAATAGAACCGGCGGGAAGTTAGAATTCTATGAAAAGAATCCAGGAGATATTTCTGTGAGGTGCGGAAAGGAATTTGAAGCAGGAGGCGGGCTGTATGTTGCAGGGGAGGGCGGTCCGATTCTTATTATCAACGGGAGCCTGTTTAATGTGATTATTGAAGGGCAGATACTTCTTTTATATTCTGAATCGTGCTCGTATAATATTGAAGTTCACGAGTTGCTTCATGTATTAGGATTTGACCATTCTCCTGATTCAAGAAGCATAATGTACAATGTGAGCAATTGCAATCAGGTTTTGGCTGAAGATATTGTGAATGAGATTATACGGCTTTACAGCTATGAAAGCCTGCCTGATTTAACTTTCGGGGAAATTTCTGCGTCCAAGAAAGGGATGTATCTCAGCATGAATTTCAGTGTTAGAAATCAGGGGCTTGCTGATGCTGAAAATGTGAAAGTCGCTCTTCTGGCTGATGATTCTAATCGTGAAGAATTTGACTTTGATGATATTGAACTTGGCAGCAGGAGATTGTTTTATTTTGAGAACCTCAGGATTCCAATTAGTACTAAGAATATAACGCTTGTTATTGAAGATGGCGCCGAAATTTACAGTGAAAATAATATTGCTGTTCTGAATGTAAAGAATTGATTAAATTATTTGGTGAATCTTTACACAAAATTTTCAGAATATACTTAACAACCCCCTGCTCTGATTTTTGAATGATTTCAATATTATCTCTGCAGGAAGATAATTTAATCTTGGATTTATGCACATTTAACAGGCATTCTTCACAGGCAAGCTGTCTAACTTGATGACTGACTTAAATCTCCGCCTGCGCTTTTTTTCTGCTTCTTTTGTCAATTGATCTTGCGACTGCTGCCAAAAACAGAAAAAGAATAAGCAAAAAGGCTGCGATTATCATTGGGACAAGGTAATATGCCGGTATCGGTATACTGCTCGAGAATGAAAGAGAGCCCGCGGGAATGACGGATAATGGAAATTCCCTGCAATTGCGGAGCGAGGTGAGCGCGGGGAATTTAGCCTGATTAGCATAAATCCATTTTTCGTTGTTGCTTTTGTCTGCGCAATAAATTATCCTTGAATTTTCCCCCGCCGCCCCCTGTTCTGCCAGGATTGAAATCTCATCTATATCCTGGTTTGTTATCAGGAGGATGTTGTTTAATCTGAGCATTTCCAACTCCCGTTTCACCGCTATTCCCCATTCTATGATTTCTGATGTTTCTGGAGTTAAATCAATGATGGCTGACTTTCCTGCGCTTAGGGTTCTTATTGAAGTTGATGCTTCATCAAAAGAATTTGCGAGCCCGGAATGTTTTATGATATCCGTGAGGTCTTGTTTGAAATTTTTGTCTATGCATCTCAGTCCTCCAATGTCAATGCACTTTCCGTCGCACAATGCGCATGGTTTTAAGTTTTCGTAAGTTTCTATCGAGATGTCATACTTTCCTGCTGAAACTGAGCTTGCAACGAGTTTTGTTTCGCCTTTCCTGAATTCGCACTGAGGCATTGGATTTCCCTGAATGCATGACATCCGCCAGCCGTTATAAGTTCCATCGGAGATATTTAACTTTCCTTTTATCGAAGTTAAAATGAAGCTGTAATACGGCAGAATTTTTTCCTCGGCTTTTACCGGAATTTGAAGGCGGACTGACAATCCTGAACTTTCCCCGCAGGTTAAATCAGATTCCTGGCGCAGAATAAGAGCCAGTGAAGGAGAATAAGTTGACTTTAAAATATACTCTCTGTTGTTTATGTTGACGTTTTCTGCGGTGTTCAGAAGATTAAGATTATAGTCAATTTCGGGTTTATTTAACACGACTTCGACTCCATAATCATCTGTTGATTTTGTGCATAATGCTGAAGCGAATGCTAACGATAGAATCAGAAGCATTGGAAGGATTGCAGTTAAGATTAGTTTTTTCATGTTTTTTCATCATCTCACTTGTATATAAGGTTTGTTATGGTTCTGAATATGTGTAGTATCCCAAAATAATGTCCTCTCGATAAAACACATAAACTCCATTAAATACCCAGAGTTTATGAAGAAGTTAAACCAGAAGAAAATAGAGCATATCGCAAAGGAGGGTGATAAGAGAGATATGGGCTTTTGGACTATGGCCAGAATCCATAAAATTTCGGAGAGGCATGCAAGAAGAGTTCATAAAAAATACAGAGGAATATGGAAAGCATTATTATAAAAGAAGCAATGTTGAGTCAACAAATCACAGCAAGAAAGTTATTCATGGAAATAAGGTTTATTCTCGGCTGAAATCATCAAGAGAGAATGAGGAAACATTGAGATGGATAAATCACAACATTAATGTTCTCAATAGGGTCAAGTATGAATGGGACGTTAGTCCTCTTTCAGAGGATTAATTTACACATAGCTTTTACTAAAGAAAGGTTTATAAACATCTATACTCTCGAATTTTGAAGGTGATTTGACCTCAGCGAATTCTGAGATAAAAATGAAATTAATTAAAATAGGACTAGTTAAGAAAGAGAGCAAGGGCGGAGCCCACTTCCAGTAGATGAACATTTTAATTCTTTCGGAACATGATTAGGCAACAACCCGGAGTATTCTATAATTAGCTTTATACTCTTTTAAGTGTTTAATGAGATCCTTT
>Ga0082335_1006442_pt1 | contig 15133 bp, 15 predicted proteins | sample Subgrocontami58m_FD_72375 | JGI IMG/M metagenome (GOLD analysis project Ga0082335, IMG submission 72375) | Subsurface groundwater microbial communities from S. Glens Falls, New York, USA - GMW37 contaminated, 5.8 m (SPADES assembly) (version 2) ...
GTTTGGAGAGGTTATTTTTAGATTTTTTAAATAGAATTTGCTGTTTTTTCTTAAAATCTTGCCCAATTGGGAAATTGGGTTTTTAAATTACGTTCGCCGGACAGGCTCTATAAAACAAAAATTAACTCATGCGATAGGAGAAGCTGGTGGAAATGAAGCTGTTGAAGAAATAAGCAGAAAAGCCCGCGACATTGTCACAAAAGACGCTTTAACTCCTGCTGATTACAAAGTTAGAGCCGATGCTCAAGAACTTCTTGGCGATTTTAAGGGTTCAGTTATTTCTAGGCGTCTTGGTGAAGATATGCGCAGAGGAAGGGATACAAAGACAGATTAGTCAGAAAGGAAAAAACATATGGGAACAATTTTTGCGGCTAACAACAGCGGCGCAATTAGCTATGGCATCGGAGCGGCCGGCACTGCTATTGGCGCGCAAAGCATGGAATTGGGTCTTAACGCCTTTGCTGATCTAGCCGATCCTCAAGGCGTTCAGCCATCAGGGTTCTCGGATACGAACCTTCCTGTAGGCGGTTCACACCAAGAGCCAGTGGACTACTCCACGTTTTTAGAATTATTACACAAACCTGTAAAAGGTGATCCCGTTGAATATGCCGATCTTTTATTTGAAACCATTCAAACACATCGGATACCAGCGGAAATCTACGAGCCGCCTCTTCGCCGTAGGATTGGACAGCTTTTTTCTAAAAACGGTATGAGCTTGGAAGCTCTTAAATATTTCCTACAAGGATTTGGCCTTGATATTGAAGATGAAAAACCTAGACGAACTACAGTATTAAGAGGCATGTATTCCTGGCCGCGAACAATTCGTGAAGGAATTTATCGGAGGGTGTTTGAAGCGCATTTCAATATTGATCCGAAAGTTGAAAGATTGATTATTGCAGGAATTGAAGATGCCAGACAGAAAACACACAAGGCATTAGATAACTTTTATGGGGTTGAGGAGGCGCATGGATTTGCGGATAAAATAAGAAGGGCCTTTTATAAAAGGGAGGTTTTAATTGCATTCAGAAATGACCCGGTTAAATTTGAATTTGAAAAACAGAATGATCATGATTTTGTTTTTCAAGAACTCGACGGAAGATTTGATGCCAGAGTTGCAGGCGCGCAACAGCAGTTTTCAACAAATCGCTCAATTCTTTCTACAGTGGCAGAAGAATTTGGCCTTAAAAATGACGTGCAACGAGTTAAGCAGTCGCGTTTTAACAGATTTTTAAACTGGTATGGCTTAACGCAGTTAAAGCATCCATATCTAACTGGTGTTGCCACAGTGGGAACCGGCTATGTTGGCGGCAGTATAATTGCAACAGCAATTGTGGGTGCCGCTAGTCCTGTGACAACAGCGCAAGTTGCCATTCTTGGAGCCCTTTCACTGTATTATGGATGGGAAACTCCAAGAAAGCTGGAAACAGTTGATATCGGCATACCAGTCTGGCGATATACTACATCCATTGATGAGCCAACAGAGCGGTATGAAATGTACCAAGCGATTAAAAGATTCCTTTCATTGAAGAATCCTGCTGAAAATATCAAAAAAGCGTGGGAGCGCTCAAGAAATATTAACAAAGTGGGGCGGCTTCGTGCAGAGGCCTTCATGTTCGGCTTTAGCCCTGCATGGACAGTAAGGCACGCCGCCGTTTTGGGGATAGTGCATGGAAAACTTGACAATGCCCCCGATATAGCACTTGCGGGTTTGGCAACATGGGCGGTAACTCTTCCGCCAATCGTATATCTAGTAGAACCTTTCATTCAGGGGAGAATACCTTTAAAATATCGGTTTTTATCGCAGACGGGGGTAATTGTTGCATGGCACACTGTAGCGTCTCTTTTTGCGCTCACAAATTTTACTATGCCGGAAAATCTCACCGCAGTATTGTTGTCTTTAGGGGCTTTAAAATTTATTGGCGCTGTGGGAAGCACTATCGCCGAACATAGACAATCAAATAGAGTGGTAGAGCTTACCCCCTCTCCGTAAGATAAACTCCGGCAAGGACAAAGGCCGAACCGAAGGCCAGATTCCATCCGACATGCTCGCCAAGATAGAGCCATGCAACCACATAGGTCATTAATGGAATAGTATAGAGATAAACGCCCACCCTTTGGGATTCCATCCGTTCCAGTGCCAGAAAATAGAGGAGTGTCGCCAAGAAAGAGCAGGTGAGACCTAAAAAGCCTATCGCCATCCATGATTTGAGAGTTATTGATGAAAGGCCTGTGCCATACCACCACATTTCAACGCATCCCACCGGGATCATGGTAATCGCGCCTATGATGGTAACAACACCTAAAAGCTCCATGGCGCCGAGTTCCATGGAGAGCTTCTTGCCATAGACCGTGAATATCGCCCAGAGGAAGATGCTTGCAAAGACGAGGGCATCGCCAAAAAGCCGGCCGCGAAGTTCGATCGAGAGCAATGTGGAGAGCCCCATGGCCAGCAACGCGCCGATCAAGGCCAAAAATATGCCAAGGGCCTTGTGAGCGGTCAGGCGTTCGCCAAGAAAGATAATCGCGATCACCGCGATCGAGATGGGGCAGGTGGCCGCGTACAATGATGCATTCGAGGCGGCGGTGTATTGAAGCCCGACCGTCTGGGTGCCATAGTGAACGGTTGTGCCAAGGAGGCTGAGCAGAAAAAGCCCGCTAAGGCGCGACCAATCCCACTTGAACCTGGGCCATCCGCGAATGGCGAACCACAGGACAAAACAGAGAGCGGACAAGGTAAGCCGCAGCGCTACGACGGTGAGCGGCGGCGCGCTCTCCAGCGCGACCTTGCTTGCAATGAATGAGATGGCCCACAAAAAGCAGGCCAATAGGAGCCCTAGATGTATCAGCATGTTACTGGTAGGCCTTCTTCAGGTCCATCAAGACCTTACTGGCAATGGTCTTGAAGGCATCATAGATACCCGCGCCATTCGTTGCGATCGTTTCAAAGTCGGGGGCGGCGTGTTTGTTTAGGAGTTTTTTCAGTTCTGCGGTGGAGACGGCATTGGGAAGGTCGCGCTTGTTGTATTGAATGACATGGGGGACGTCTTCGAAGTCTATTCCTTCGTGATGCAGGATCCCCTTCAACTCGGCCAGGCTTGCAAGGTTGCTTTCGATGCGTTCAAGCTGCGAATCGGCGACAAAGACGACGCCGTCCACCCCTTTTGAAATGATCTTGCGGTTGGCCTCATAGGCGACTTCGCCCGGGACGGTATAAAGATGCAGCCTGATCGTATATTCCCCGATCTGGCCGAGCGTCACCGGCACAAAGTCGAAATAGAGGGTGCGGTCCTCTTCCGATGTCAGGGAAATTATCTCGCCTTTAGTGTTATTTTTGATCTCGTCGCAGATCTGCTTCAGCGACGTCGATTTGCCGCAGCGAGGCGGCCCGTAATAGACTATCTTGCAGTTGATCTCTTTTGACCGTTCATTAATGAATGCCATAATAACGCTCCTGTTCTTATTAGTTGATAGTGTGATTTTATGGTGTTGGGGGGCGTTTGTCAAAGAATTACTTCTAATCTTGCGTTTCAGTCGCCTGCTTGCTATAAGCGCCGCAGCTTATGTTAATAGGTTTAACAGGCAAAAATGGATGCGGCAAGGGGGTGGTGGCCGATTTTCTAAGGGCGATGGGCTATCACTATCACTCCCTCTCCGACGTTGTCCGCGAGGAGATCGTCACGCGCGGCCAGAAGGTGACGCGCGACACGCTTGTTGTCACCGCCAACGAGCTTCGTACGACCAACGGCCCCTCGGTCCTTGCCGAACGCATCATGGCGAAGCTGGACCCCGAAAAGAACTATATCATCGATTCGGTCAGGAATCCGTTCGAGGTAGAGGCCCTACGAAGAAGGAAAGACTTCTTTCTATTAATGATAGACGCAGAGCCCAAGGTTCGTTTTGAGCGGATCAAGGCGCGCGCGAGAGAGAGCGATCCGCAGGATTACGAGGCCTTTGTGAAGCTCGAGGCGACCGAGGCGGGGAGCAACGACCCGAACACCCAGCAACTCAATAGGACCTGTGAGATGGCCGACGCGCAGGTGGAGAATAATGCAACGATAGAAGAACTGCACGAAGATATTCGCCACGTCCTGCGCGCCCTATCCGCCAACGCCACCCGTCCGACATGGGACGAATATTTCATGAAGATCGCACAGGTCGCCGCGCTGCGCTCCAATTGCATCAAGCGAAAGGTGGCCGCCGTGATCGTTCGCGACCACCGCGTCATCTCGACCGGTTACAACGGAACGCCCAAGGGGATAAAGAATTGCAACGAGGGTGGCTGTCCACGGTGCCACACATTTGGCAAGTCGGGAGAAGGGCTTGAAGAGTGCCTTTGCGCCCACGCGGAGGAGAACGCCATTGCGCAAGCGGCATATCACGGCGTGAGGATCGCGGACGCTACAATGTATTCCACATATTCCCCGTGCCTCCGGTGCACAAAGCTCATAATAAATTCAGGCATTGCAGAGGTCGTCTATAGCGTTGCCTATCCAATGGAAAAACTCCCGCTATCGCTCCTGACCGAGGCGGGGGTGAAGGTGAGGCGGCTTGAAAAGTCATCCTGAGGCGTAGTCGAATTACCGAAGCATGGCCCTCAATGCTTTAGTTTAGTGTTTTAGGACTAGAATCCGCGACGGCGCATGAGTTTGTTTCGGACATATTCAACTTCTCCATGAGTGGCGATACCGGTACGTTGTATCAGCCAGCCACCGCCATGGAGGCCCAAAAGCGAACCCAGCAAAAAAGAAATTACAGCGGCAACAAACATGAATTCCCCACGAACATTCCTGATTAGAAGGAGGATCGCTGCTACTCCCCCCACGATGCCGCCGCATATTAATGCAATAATCAATGCTATTGCAAGCCCGGCAAATTTCCACGATCTTATAAAATCTTTTGGCACACTATGAGCAATATGGATTTTTCTTTTCTTGCGTTCACGATGTTCAACACTTTCGGCCTGAAAGATCCGTTCACTTACACCAGTTATTGTCATGGATGTGCTGTCTGGAACAATACACCCTTCGTTCTGATCGAATTCGCAAACAACGATATCCCGTTGTGGGTCCACCAGATCCTCATCAAACTGAATCCGTGCCGAAACTTTCCATGTTTCATGGTTACGGTTTTTCAGGGGGCTAAGCGGTCTGATCTTCTCTTCTGAGATGGGTTCCGTATCAAAAACATCGGGGTCGTCGCATATCTGGCCATCTTCCGGATTTCGCCATGCGAGTTGAAACTGATCGCTCGGGTCAAATTGATTGGGATCATACTGAACATTGAAAACGATAGTAAACGTTCCATAGATCATACTTTCCTCTTTCTCGCTGACGCTCGAAATGACGGGCGCTTTCGCTTCGCTGGATTCTTCGCCCCTTAGGGGCTCAGAATGACACCATACAATTAACTCCCGTTCGTCCCCGAAACAGTGAAATAGATAGAATAGATATCGTATGATGTCCCGCCGCTGACGTTGGGATCGTTGGTGACAATGATATCGATCTTATCGGTCAGCGCTGTCCCGAAGTTCGAGAAGGTCATTGAACTTGAGATGGGGACCGATACGGCGTTCTGATAGGCAAATCCCTGAAAGATCGTTCCGATAGAGCCGCTGGATGGCGAGAGGGCGACATTGATTGTGGCCCCTGTGGTCGCCACCTGTGTCGGTGTTATCCTTATGACACGCGCGGAGAGGGGCGGCACGTCCTTGAACCTTGCCTCAAGTGTGGTCCCGATCGAGAGGGGGTTGAGGGGAACATCGGCAATGGATGTGATGGCGGTGTTTGCGGCGCTGTAGGCAAAGAGATCGGCATCAAGGCCGGGGGTCGTCGGGTCAGCGGCGCGAAGCTGACTGTTCGCGTTATGGTCGAACGAGCGCTGCAGTAAAAAGTCGGTATAGATGGTGTAGAGCGTCGGCGCGTCGGTGAGCTGTTTTAGCGTTGTGTTCAGGGCGCTAAAGAGGCCCGCCCTGTCGGGGTTATAGCGCGAGGCATAGTCATCGGAGCTTGACAGCGAGCCGTAATCGGACTCGATCGCGCTCTGAAGGTTTGTGAAGAGGTTCTTAAAATAATCGAACGTTCCGCCTCCGTATTGATTGGCGGTATAAGTGAAGAAGTCCTGATTGGAAAATGCGGTGGCAAGGTCGTTGTTCGAATCCTTGTTGAGCATTAAGAAATTTGAGAGTATGAACGTGTCTGAATCCGATAGAGAGCGGACGGTCGGCGTATATATAGATGCCCCGCTCTCATACTTATCGTCCAGTGACGCTCCAAAGGCGGTCGCCGATCCTTCGCGGTAGCCTTGCGTTGTATCGCCAAATATCCCATATCCGTCTTGAATAGCGTGCAACATCTGGTGGCCGATGATACCGTAGATCGTCTGGTCGTTGGTGGCAATAGTCCAATATGCCGATTCTATCGGGACGTACATCTGGCCATAGTGGTTTTCATAGGATGGGACAATCTCGCCGGAGTCCGTCGGCGTGAACGAGCCACCCTGCTTACCCCAATATATGATGTATCGCGCAGTCGCGCCCAGGACAGAGCCGCAGGGGTCGGTCGAGCCGGTGAACTCCTTCAGGTTGGGGGATGTGACGTTCAGTGCCGAATAGATCGTCTGGATCGACTGGGCGTTATTTGCCACGAGCGTCTGAGCCGCCGCCGCAACCTCACCCTCGGTAATGCCGAGGAGTTTGGAGACGTATTTTTTGCTATAGACGGCGCACCACTTCTTTGTGCTCCAGTTGCCGGTCACATCATATAGATAATCATTTTCCTGAGCATCTTTACTAATGTCTGCGCCGGCAACAGATGGTGCGGATGCCTGCATGTATTCATTGAATATAGCGGCGACATATATGTAGCTTGGCAGGCCCGAGAGCGTCACGGTCACCACATTTGTGCTGGTAATGGTTCCCATGACATCGGCCAGGGAATTGTCGTCTTTATTGAGTATCCGTACGAATATATGCAGGTTATCTTTGTAACCGGATGTGATGAGCGCAGGGTCAAACGGAACGTGCAAGGTGATGGCCTCGTAATTGGAGCTGACATAGGGCCTGTCTCCCACCGTCAGTTCATAGATACCGCCGTTGTCTGTGGCGTTGACGTCATATGACAGGCTCGTGGTTGCCGTGTCCAGGTTCATGGCGCTGGCGCTGGGGACGGTGGTGTGGGCAGTGACAACTACGGCCACATTGGCGCAAGGGTCGGCCGAGGTCGAAGATATCGAAAAATTGTTAGATGATTTCGAGAACGTCTTGCTGCCGTTGCAGGTGATGGGGTCAACGGTCCATGTGGTTCCCAGCGTTTCGCCATAGTCAACCGTAGCGGTCGTCGTCTTGCCGCAGCTGTAGCTGAGCATCGCCGCCGTTGCAATCGCAGTCACAAATAGCGTTATAAGGTGCCGCATATTATTCTTTAACCTCCCAGTGTCCGCCTTTATCTGGTCCGATACGCATGATAAGCCCCTCTCTTTTCATCTTGTCAATGTTCCATTCGATGCCTTTCAATGTAAGGCCCGTTTTTTTGGCAATTTCGGAGGTTGTCATCAATGGATCTGCCCGCATCAAAGATAAAATTTTCTCCCTAGTTTTCTCCCTAGTTTTCTCCCTAGTTTTTGCGGCGCCTTTTAGAGTTACCACCACGCTTGTACCGGTCCATTCGAACACGGGCGCGGGCAGACCCCAATCATGGCACCACTTAACTATTTTATTCGTGCCAGATCCAACCTCTTCAACATATTTGATCCAGAAAAACTGCTTGGCGATCAAAGGATTTGGCGGCATGGATTCATGTCTTTTTGTCAATGTTGCAGCGGTCCATCCAAGCGGCAGTCGACCCGGGTTCCAAAACTCGATCCTATCGTCAAATATCCTTATTTGGACATTTGCGGTTGATCGATAATCACGGTGGGCAATGGCATTGGCCAAGGCCTCACGGATGGCCCTTGGCGGATATGCCCACTTTTCCTGTCTTTCCAGTTTACCAGATTCGATCCATGCAGACAAAGAAATATGATTAAAAATGAATTTTTCTGCCTCTTGAAGCTGGCGAATAATACTTCCGGTGATCGGTTTTAGATCGATCATGTCCTCGGTAACATCGAGGCCCTTGAACCGAACGCATTTTAACTCACATTGTGGATAAAAATCTTGTGGCGATCCAAAGAGTAAAATAGCCGCGTTGGTTATTTTCTTCCCTCTTATCAGTTTGAGTTTCATCAGGGCTTCCTGCGCAGACGACTTATCACTCAAGTCCAGCCCGCGTTCGGACCTTCCTTTTGTGATGAATTCCTTAAGCAAGGCGCTATCGATATCTTGTAGCTTTGCGCCGATACAGGCCTGATTATCGAATCGGGTAATGTCCTTGTTTTTATCGAGGATCAAACGCTCATATTCATCTTTGGTCATTTTTACCGTGGATCGCCCCACCCGTTTAAATGGCCGCCCAAATGCCAAGACCAAGTGATCGCGTGATTCTTTGACCTCAATTATAATGATCTCTTTTCCTCCGGTATTTTTTATAGTTATTTTAGGATGCAGTTTAGGGTCGGTGTGTTGGGCGATCTGGTTGGCCAGATTTTCAATGGTTCCCTTGCCTATTTGGACACCTGTTACTTTCCTTTCAGGAGAAACGCCCACGATGATACGGCCACCTTCGGTGTTGGCAAACGCCGTTGCGGTTTCAATGAGCTCATTTACTTCCGACAACGATTGTTTCCATTCGATCGTTGTTGATTCAGCGGGCACGATAGGCCTTATTGTGAAGTTTCCCATAGCGGGGACCAAATATACCCAAAAATTTGGCTTTCTGCAAATGATTTAAAAACCTGAATGAAATTGTTATTGTAAATTACCCGTTGGTAAGATTATAATATAATGGTGGTTGGGTAAAGAATGAAGGGACGGAGGTTTTTTTATGGGACAAAAAATGACTTGGGAAGAGATGAAAAAAGCGTTTCCTGATGAATGGGTTGCCGTTGTGAACTACACTTCGAACGACGTCGGCGACGTTGACGGGGAAGTGGTATTTCACTCCAACGACAAATCAGAATTGTATAAAACTGGGAACATGGACGCCAAGGGCGGAACAAGTTAAAAAGTTAAGCCTGACCCCTGACCCCTCACCGCCATTATTTTCCACATTCTTTCTGACATATTAATGCCCCCTTTATTATGATTAACTATTTTTTCTTATTTTTCATATTCTGCGGGCAGAGAAAGCGGAGGCGTATGCCATTTTCTTTTAACGCATTTTGATGCTCCCACCAATCAGGATCAACTGCATTTAGCACTTCAGGATTATTTTTGCTGGCGATGGCAACTGCAACATACTTGCGGTCGCTTTTGTCGAAGCGCCTCAATACAGGGACATCGGGAAATTCCGCAAAATCCGTTGTCCCGTTTCCGGTGGGCGTCAGTGCTACACGCTCACACCTATTTGCAACAGCCTGATTATCCCAAACCCATTTCATAAAAGCATCTCCCACGCCGGGTTGCCCTTTTGGACTCAAATATTTTTTATATTCACGCAGTATCCGCATGTTATCATCCAGCACGATCATTCCGTTCTTAAAAACACACTCAAGCGCATTCACACAGGCGGATATACAAGCTAAATTTGCCTGTGGTGCATGGCCATTCGCAACAATGGCCACATTAACATCAATAACAAAAGCCAACATGGCTACAGGTTCTCCTTTCGCGTTATCGCAGCCTTGGCCGTTTTCGTTATTTCCCCGAACTGATCTCCAAAAAAGTCTTTTGGCCAGTTCTCAATGTTGCCGTAAAGGTCAACTTTGAGTGGCGTTAGCTTTGAGCATCCATTGTCAGCTTCGCAGAAATACAAAGCAGTATCATCGTTGATGATTGTTTGGTCCGCTATTCTACGTTGCAATCTTTTGAGAAGATGTTCGCTATGACTTTCAAATATAATTTGGATATCGCGTGTTTTTACCGCGTCAATAAAAACATCGGCTAACCCGGCCTGAACAGCCGGATGCAAATGTATCTCAGGCTGTTCAAGAATAATAATGGAACCTTTTGGCGCATAGTAACACAGCACGATAGCTGGTAGGATTTGCGACACGCCAAAACCCACATCAGTTATTAGCACATCCGGGGAATTTGGATTTCTCTTTACCTTCACACGATAAATATTACCGCCATCTTTTTCAATAGGCTCAACACGGAAAGAATGAATCAGATTTAAATCCTTCAGCCATGATGCCACTCGGTGTTCAAGTGTCTCCTTGGGTATTCCTTTACCTCTGGAAAGCTTCTCATGCGTGTCGCTGGCCGCCAGCAGAGCTTCCACCACGCGCTCGCCACGTTGACCCATATCAACGGGTTCAGTTCCGGACCACGGATACTGCCGCTTGGGATAATCGCGGAGCGGCCCCAGATATTTTATGCCGTTGAATAATCTCTCAAACTCAAGCTGAAGATCGGACAAGAAGCCGGCATTCTGAAAGCGGGCATTTACTTCATTGGGGAACCCATAGCATTTCACAGGGACAGGAAGTTCCCATACTCGGCCCTGTCGTCTGATAAGTTGAAAACCGTTTTCGGGTAAGACAGTTAAGATGTATCCGGCTTTACCAGTCCGGCGCATTGTAAATTTTTGCCCTGCGTAAGAATACACGATTTGATTAGCTACTAATTTTCTCTTCTCATTCTCAAAGATTTCCGCTTGAAACCCCAATTTGTCACTACTAAACAAGTCAGCCTTTTTATTCTCGGGGTTCTTCACCGTAAGCGGCTCTCGCAGTTTCCATTGGATATCCCAATCAAGCTTTCTTCCCTGTTCGTGGGAATACACCACATCATGGAAACTGCCGAGGTTGGCTGGGCTTTTGTCGCTTCCAAAATCCAGCACCTGCAAGCGATCCGTGGATTCAACGGTCTGCTTAATCATAAGCAACAATTGTAAAATACTTGTCTTGCCGGAACTGTTGGTTCCGAACAAACCTGTGATTGAAGCCAATTTCATCGCTTTAATTTGTTGCCACGATTTAAAGTTACTAAAACTCAATTGTGTAATCATAAAACTATCTCCTTGTTTAGATATCTGTAATTAGGAATTAACCGGATAATAGAGTCACATATTACCCCTAGAGATGCAACTCAAAATTTTGGGAAAAGGAGATGGAGGCGAGGGTTTGTTGGAGGCGAGCTAACCTTCGGAGGAGTATTTTCTTTTGTTGGTTATTAAGATTGGAAGCCTTGTCCGTAAAGGCCCTTAGTTGTGAGATAATAGATGAGGGTTCAACTGCTTGAGATGAGCCATTGTGTAAGGCGTTTTCGTTATCCAGCCACTGTTTTTCCAGAACGCTCATGGCCTTAAGATATTCGTTTCTAAGATGAGAGGGGGTAACCTTGGCGTATCTGAGGGACATTTCGATCCTTTTATGTCCGAGCAGTTTCATGATCGAAACGATACTCACACCTCCTGTGAGGAGTGAGGTGGCATAGGTGTGTCTAAGTCTATGGAAGGTTATTGGTTTGCCCTGGTCTGTGAGAGGGCCGATGAGTTTTTGGAACTGATAGCGGAGGTAGGCATGAACTTGTGAGGCAGCCGGTCCCTTAAGCCCAATTAATCTTTTTCTGTCACATTTTCCTCTTCTGATGGGATAGCTGTCCTTGATCTTCTGGATGAGTTGGATGGCCTCTTGGCTAAGTGGGACAAGTCTTTCATTGTCTAGCTTGCCTAATGGAACCTTAAGGAAGTGTTCGTTTTTGGCGTTGGTCATGACGCAGTCCCATGGGAGATTGACAAGTTCGCTGATGCGCAGTCCGGTGAGCCTTAAGAGCAGGAATGTATATGCGCAGGGGTTATCGGATTTTCTGAAGAGGTCTTGCAGGTGGAGGTCTGTTTTTAATGACAGCGGCCTTGGGAGATACTCTGGGACTTTTGGCAGATGAGCTCTATCTAGGGGTTCGAGGATATCTTCGGCTACGACGCCGTTTTGGACTTCCCAGGCCAGGTATTTTCTGACGCAGAGCAGGTATTGGAGTTTTGTGAATGGGGCCAAGTTTTTACGATTAAGATTGACCATGTAGCGCCTGAGGTCATATTTTTTTAGCATGGCGATATGTTTTCTATGAATGGTAGGTGTGCTGAAGAGGTCACACAGAAAATCTTGAAAGTGACGGAGTTCGATCTGATAGGTAGCGATAGTCCCCGGCTTTAGGTGAGCAAGCTCAAACATGGTGAAGTCTCGAATGGGTTTAGACAGTTTATCCTTGATGCGTTTCATTGTCATAGTGCTTTTGCAGTTCCTCCATAGCCTTATGGTACTCTTTGGAGACATCGCTGGATGCGATATGCGTATAGGCCATAGTGGTTTGGATGTCTGAATGTCCCATTAGTTTTTGAACGACGGGCAGGGGCGCCCCGTGTGTTAATAGTTGAGTGCAGAATGTGTGCCTCAAGAGGTGGGGATGAAGTTCCTTGAGCCGTAATGACTCGCGCCTATGCCTGAAGATCATTCTGAGGGCCTCTATGGTTAAGGGTCTGCCTCTGGTAGGACCCTGGAGGGTAACGAAGCACTTGTTGTGATCACAGTTTTCAGGGCGTTCATAATCGAGATATGACTTCAGGGCCTTACTGACCAGTTTGGATATAGGAAGCATCCTTTCCCTATTTCCCTTGCCTTGAATGCGGATATGGCTTTCTATAAAATCGATGTTATCGATTTCCAGCAACATGACTTCTCTAGACCGGAGCCCACAGAAAAGCATAAGATAAATTATGGCCAGGTCCCTATATCTTTTTATCTTCGAGAGAAAACGATGTATCTTATGGTCAGATAGAGGGACTATCATACAATGAGGGACTTTGAGCTTCCACGAACTTTTCTTACCGCCTTTTATATAAGCGTTGCCTAAGAGGGCTGTGTTCTTTCTTCCCTTGTACAAGACCGGTGATGGAGATGGAAACATTCTATCGCCCGATCCGTTATATTGAGAGTTCAGAAAGGATTTTAGGACGGTCAACCTGCGGTTAATGGTCCTGGCCGCGGCCTGTTGTTTGCGCTGGGATAAGATGAACTTGGCCATGTGCTGGGAGTTAAAATCCTCTATTCTTAATCGGGCTTCTTCCAAGAACCGATAAAAGGCCAAGAGATCGTAGGTATACGCCCGAACGGTTTGGGGAGAGAAATCCCTCAAATAGATCAGCATGAGAAATTGAAAGACCGGTTGTATCACAAGACCATTTTCGGCAAGCAGGAAAGGGGGTTCAAAGGGCTCCGTGTTTACCGTGACTTTGTATCTGCCATCTTGAGAGGCCTTGACCTTAGGCATATAGTTCTCCTTGAGGTAACGGCAAAGCCAGTACCTGGGTAATGCCGTTCTTAAAGACGATCAGTCCCTTTTGGATCAACCCGTTCCTAGACTCACAAATGGAATCAACAGACAGCTTAATGCGGACGGCGGTTTTTTCATCGGAATAGAAGCTGATACCGTTACGATCACCAACTGCAACCAGCCAGAGGTAAAGCAATATCTCCTCCCTATTTAAGAGATCGATCCATCCTCCGGTTACGAACCGGTGATCGATCCAACTGAAGGAACCGGTGATCTTTCTAATACGTTTGTGGTCGATAGGTTCTGCTCTTTTACTCCGTTTCATGGCGCCGGAGATAACAAGGGAGATAAGTTAAGTCTATGTAGATTGATATATCAACGCGGGGGTGAACGAGCATATTCCTTATACAGATCGATATGTTGTGCGAGTATCGAGATTGATATATCAACGGGGCTTTTCTTGCTCCGACGCTCCCGTTGCTTCTGACGGTTACGTTCTACGTACTCTGGATGTAAGGCTCGGTATCGTTTCAGGTGTCCATGACGCTCTGCGAACCACGCACGAGTTGCCTTGCGGCGATCCTCCATGACTTCCGGATCATCTTCTCTCCACTGTTTGTGATAGTCGTACTTGCGCTTCTGCTGACATTTTGAGCAGGCCTTGGGATTATGACACCTGGGATTGGGATAATAGAGGCGACGGCAATAGTAACAACGTCTGCGCTTTTGCATAATGGAACCTCCTTCGGTTCCATTATCGTCTGACTCATCAATTTGTTGCCTTGCGCCGCTATAATTATATACAGCGAATTAGATACCTTCTTAAAAAAAATGAGGAAGAATAAGAAATTATCCGGTTATCGTGGAACTATCCGAAATTCCGGATATCCGGTTAATTCCTATTGTAGCAAGATACTGTAACCCGTAGGATGGGTTCGGCATATCGCAATGAATATACTGTTGTTTAAGTCCAATTTACCCTTGTTGTCTCCTTCCATACAATTCAAGCTATCACAAATCAATCTATACAAAAACATATTTTTTCAGGCACAACGCGGCATCTGATAACTGTTGAGGTTTTGGGTTGTATCAATAAAGTCAGTATGATAAGAACCCTGCATCATGTCGATGTCTATAAATAAACCAAAGCTCGACAACCTTACCAACGAAATTTGGAAGTCCGCCGAGCGCCTGCGCGGCAAGTTCAAGGCGTATGAATATCAGAGCGTCATCCTCCCGATCATCGTCATCCGGCGGCTGGAGTGCGTACTACTGGCCTGGCGCGAGGCAAAGAGCGCCGAGGTGTTGGCCAAGCGGCCAAAACTCACCGATAAGGAACTTGCCAAGCTGGTCAAGGAACTCGAACTTAATCCCCAGCAGTCGCCCTTCTCGAACAAGACCAAGTGGACACTACGCAAGGTCTATGAGGAAGATCACACACTGCTGGAAGAAAACTTTCGCGCCTATATCAACGGTTTTTCGAAAAACGTTGACGACATTATCGAGCACTTCAATTATCGGGCTACTATCGGCACGATGGTGAAGAACAACCGGCTTGCCCCGATCCTGAATCAATACAAGGAACTTGAACTTGGTCCGGACCAACTCTCCGGTCTGGAGATGGGCTACATTTACGAGGAACTGCTACGGCGCTTCTCGGAACAAAGCGGCGAGGAAGCCGGAGAACACTTTACCCCGCGCGAGGTCATCCGGCTCATGGTTGAGTTGCTTGAGATTTCCATCCCCGACCGACACATATCTATCTACGACCCCGCCTGCGGCACCGGCGGCATGTTGTCCGTAGCCAAGGAACACCTGTTGAAC
>Ga0082335_1006443_pt1 | contig 15132 bp, 16 predicted proteins | sample Subgrocontami58m_FD_72375 | JGI IMG/M metagenome (GOLD analysis project Ga0082335, IMG submission 72375) | Subsurface groundwater microbial communities from S. Glens Falls, New York, USA - GMW37 contaminated, 5.8 m (SPADES assembly) (version 2) ...
TGAATTCCACGTCGCGGCCCGTGAACGGCACGCCCAGCGCCTGCGCTGCCTGTGACAAGCGCATCATCATGGCCCGGCCGCCTCCGTTACCGCGATCACAGCGTTGGCGCCTGCGTTGCTCATACCTCCTCGCGTACCTCCGGCGTATTCGGCGGCGGCAGTACCACGTTATTGAGCGGGGCGTCGGGTTTTATGCCAAGCCGCCGCAGCGTGCCCGCCATGACGTTGCTGAACACGGGGGCCGCGACGGTGCCGCCGTAATAGCGGCCGGCGCGGGGCTCATCGATCATCACCGCGACGATCAGCCGCGGCTCGGAAGCCGGCGCGAAACCAATGAATGACGCCACGTACTTGTTGGTCGAGTAGTTTCCGCCTTCGAGCTTGCGCGCGGTGCCGGTCTTGCCGGCGACGCGATAACCCGCTACCTGCGCGAGCGGCGCGGTCCCCCCGGGCTGCACCGCCATTTCGAGCATGCGGCGCACCTGCAACGCAGTCCCGGACGTGATTACGCGCGTGCTTTCGCCCGGTGCATCGCGCTTCACCAGCGTCACGGATTTGATTTCACCGTCGCTTGCAAACATCAGGTAAGCGCGGGCGAGCTGCAACAGGCTGAGCGAGATGCCGTGTCCATAGGCCATCGTCGCCTGCTCGATCGGCCGCCAGCTCGCGTGCGGGCGCAGCCTGCCTGATGCCTCGCCCGGAAAGCCCGACTGCGGCGGCGCGCCGAAGCCAACCTGGTGGAACATCTTCCACAGGGTTTCCGACGGCAGCGCCAGCGCGATCTTGGCGGCGCCGATGTTGGACGATTTCTGGATCACCTGCGTCACCGTGAGCGCGCCCATGGGATGCGCGTCATGAATCGTCGCCTTGCCGATGACGAGCTGCCCCGGCGCGGTTTGAATCACCGTATCCGGGGTAACCGTTCCGGTTTCGATCGCCACGGCCACGGTGAACGGCTTGAGGGTCGAGCCGGGCTCGAATAAATCGGTAACGGTGCGGTTGCGGGTACGCGCCGGCTCGAGCTTGCCGCGGTTGTTCGGGTTATACGACGGCAGATTCACCATCGCCAGGACTTCGCCGGTCCTGGCATCGAGCACCACGATGCCGCCGGCCTTGGCCTGATTCGCGGCAACCGCGTTCTTCAGTTCGCGATACGCGAGATACTGAATCCTGGCGTCGATCGACAATGCAAGATCGCGCCCCTGCTGCGGCGCGCGGATGCTCTCGACGTCTTCCACGATGTGGCCGAGCCGGTCCTTGATCACGCGGCGGCTGCCCGGCTTGCCGGCGAGCTGCGCATCGAACGCGAACTCGAGCGCCTCCTGGCCCTTGTCGTCGACGTCGGTGAAGCCGATCAGATGCGCGGTGTATTCCCGGCCGGGATAATAGCGGCGGTATTCGCGCTGCAGGAACACTCCGGGAATGTTGAGCTCGACCACTTTCGCCGCCTCCTCAGGCGGCAGCGCGCGCTTCAGATACACGAATTCGCGCCGGGTGTCGGCCAGCCGTTTTTCGATTTCGCCGACACCGAGTTCGAGCAGCTGGGCGACGCGCTTGAGCTGTAGTGGCGATATTTCGATACCGGCGGGACTTGCCCACACCGCCTCGACCGGCGTCGAAATTGCAAGCAGTTCCCGATTGCGGTCGGTGATCACGCCGCGCGTGGCGGGGATTTCGATCACCCGGCTGTAGCGCGATTCGCCTTTCTGCTGCAGGAAACCGTAGTTGAGCCCCTGCAGCCAGACCGCGCGGCCGAGCAGCACGCCAAACGCGCCCAACAGCAGAAACAGGATCGCGCGCGAGCGCCAGACCGGCAGCCGCAGCGGCATTGCGTGCGTGGCGGCATTCATTGCGCGGGCTCCGGCGGGACCACCTGCACGCGGGACGGCGGCGGCACGTGCATCATGAGCTGGCCGCTGGCGATTTTCTCGATGCGCGCGTGCATCGCCCAGGTGCTTTGCTCGAGCTGCAGCTGTCCCCACTCGACCTCGATCTGTCGCGCGCGTTCCTGTTCTTTTTGCAGCTCGACATAAAGCTTGCGCGCCCTGTGCTGCGAGGTCACGACCAGCAGCGCGCAAACGACAAGAATGCCGAGCAGAACCAGGTTCAGCCGCACCATCACGGGGTTCCCCGGCGCTCAGCGACGCGCATGACCGCGCTGCGCGCGCGCGGATTGGCTGCGACTTCATCCGCAGTGGGGCGCCGCGCGCGGCCGATCAGCTTGAGCGGTGGCACCGGCAGTTCGGCGGCGCGCAACGGCAGGCGTTTGGGCAGTTGCAGCGGCTGCGAGTGCTCGCGCAGGAAGCGCTTCACGATGCGGTCTTCGAGCGAATGAAAACTGATCGCCACCAGGCGTCCGGCCGGCGCCAGCGCTGCAACGCATTGCGGCAGGACCCGCGTCAACTCTTCAAGCTCCTGATTGACATGAATCCGTAGAGCCTGAAAGGTACGCGTCGCCGGATCCTGCCTTGCCGCGCCCTTGCGGACGACCTTGGCCACGATCCCGGCAAGCTCGCGTGTGGTAGCGACAGGGCCCCGCGCTCGAGCCGCAACAATCGATCCTGCAATCTGCTTAGCAAACCGTTCTTCCCCATAGTTGCGGATGACCTCCCTTAATTCGCGCTCGTCCGCTTCCGCCAGCCACTGCGCCGCAGTCGCGCCGCGGCTCGGATCCATGCGCATGTCGAGCGGTGCATCGAAGCGGAAGCTGAAGCCGCGTTGCGCGTCGTCGAGTTGCGGCGAAGACACGCCGAGGTCGAGCAGAATGCCGTCGACCTGGGTGACACCGTCCGCGTGCAAGACCTCGCGCAGGCAGCTGAACCTGGCGTGCGCAAGCTGCAGTCGCTCGTCATCGATCCCTCCATGCGCTGCGATTGCCGCTGGATCGCGATCCAGCGCAATCAGGCGTCCGCGCCGCCCGAGCCGCGCCAGAATCTCCCGGCTGTGGCCACCACGGCCAAACGTGCAATCGACGTAAATTCCGTCCTGCCGCACCTGCAAACTGTCTACCGCTGCCTCCAACAGAACCGGGGAGTGTGAGCCCACGCTCACAACGAGAAGCCCTCCAGTTCGGGCGGCAGATCGCCATCACCGAAGCCGGAGCTGCGCTCCAGCGCCTGTTCCCATTTCTGCTTGTCCCACAGCTCGAATTTGTTGCCCTGCCCGACCAGCACTGCGTTTTTCTCGAGCGCGGCGAACTCGCGCAACGCGGGCGATACCAGCACGCGGCCTGCCGCATCCATTTCGATGTCTTCGGCGTAACCGATCAGCTGCCGCTGCAGATCGCGGATGCGCGGGTTGAGACTGGAAAGCCCCATCAGCTTCTGCTGGATCGGCTCCCAGTCGGGCAACGGATACAGCAGCAGACATTTGTCGAAGTCGGCTGTGATCACCAGTCGCCCGGCACAGCGCATAAGCAGCGCCTCGCGATACCGCGAAGGCACCGTGAGCCGGCCTTTGCTGTCGAGACTGAGTTGCGCTACCCCTCGAAACACGACTCCCCCTTTTAAAGGCGCGGAAGAACGCTTTTCCCCCACTTTTTACCACTTGAACCCACTATATGAAAAATTTACCGCAGGGTCAAGCACGAAGTTATGGTTTTCTGTTTTCAGGACAATGACTTATCGATACTAATTCAAGCCATGTTGGGGCTCAAAACCATGTTTTATCGTAAAACCAATGGCTTATTCAACAATTCAAATGTAAAACATTAACTTTAATTTGAAGGATCAAAGGGTTACGGTGGAATGTTGGCGTTGCGGAAAAGCAACACGCGATCTGCTCAAAGCATTGCGCAGGTCATTCCGGACCGAAAGGTCCGGCAGACACGGAAAGAATTAGCGCGCACCGACAATAGGCCGTCGAAAACAGCCTCATCGCCCCGGCGCAAGCCGGGGTCCGGAAAACACGCCTCAGGCAATCAAAACTTGCTGCTGGATACCGGCTTTCGCCGGTAAGACGGGACCATGGCGATGGCGGCGAATTTCAACGAATGGTTCGCCATGAGAACAGGCCAGGAAGGACCAGTGCCGAATGGTTCTTGAGTCGTGTCAAAGCGCGGCGGCAACTGCCTTGCCGAGATCGCCGGTTCTGGCTTTGCCGCCGATGTCGGGCGTGCGCGGACCTTCGACCAGTATCGTTGCGATCGCATCGACGATCGCCCGCGCGGCATCGGGATGGCCGAGATGTTCGAGCATCATCGCGCCCGACCAGATTTGCCCGATCGGATTGGCAATGCCCTTGCCGTAAATGTCGGGGGCCGAACCGTGCACCGGCTCGAAGAGCGACGGGAACTCGCGCTCGGGATTGATGTTGGCGGACGGCGCAATGCCGATGGTGCCGGTGCACGCCGGGCCGAGGTCCGACAGGATGTCACCGAACAGATTGGAACCGACCACGACATCAAACCAGTCAGGGTGCAGCACGAAATGCGCCGACAGGATGTCGATGTGGTACTGGCTGGTCTTCACGTCGGGATACTGCGCCGCCATCAACTTGAAACGCTCGTCCCAGTACGGCATGGTGATTGAAATGCCGTTCGACTTGGTTGCGGAGGTCACGTGTTTCTTCCGCCCTTTGCGCGCGAGCTCGAATGCGAAACGCATGATGCGGTCGACACCACGGCGGGTGAACGTGCTGGTCTGGACCACGGTTTCGTGATCCGTACCGTCGAACATGCGGCCGCCGATCGACGAATACTCGCCTTCGCTGTTTTCCCGCACCACCCAGAAATCGATGTCGCCGGGCGCGCGGTCGGCGAGCGGGCACTTGATTCCCGGCATCAGCCGCACGGGCCGCAGATTCACATACTGCTGGAAATTGCGGCGGAACGGTATCAACAGGCCCCACAGCGAAATATGATCGGGAACCGTGGCCGGCCAGCCGGCTGCGCCAAAGAAAACCGCATCGTGCCGGCGCACCTGCTCGAGCCCGTCCTCGGGCATCATGCGCCCGTGCTTCGCATAGTAATCGCAGCTCCAGTCGAATTCGTCGAACTTGAACTCAAAGCCGAACTTCCGCCCTGCCGCCTCAAGCACGCGCACGCCTTCGGGCCCGGTTTCCTTGCCGATGCCGTCGCCCGGTATGTACGCGATGCGGTATTTTTTCATTTCTCTATCTCCCGGAAAATCGTGTCGTTTGCCGCGGTGCACCTGCAATCAGATCGGGAGTCAGCCGATAAGCCGGGTTCTGTCGGCAGCTCGCGCCGCCGCGACAGTCATTCGTCTCGACGCGTGGTTGCCCGCGCGCTCTAGCCACCTACCCGCAAGCTCGGTGGGCCACGTCATCGCTTGCCTATTTGGTGTTGCTCCGGGTGGAGGTTGCCGCGTTTCACCCCGCCTAAACGACGACGGACTCGTCTCTGTGGCCCTGTTCCTCGCCTCGCGGCGGACGGTCGTTAACCGTCACCCTGCCCGATGGAGCCCGGACTTTCCTCTATCCGCGCCGTAAAGCGCCAACAGCGACTGTCTGGCCGACTCCCGTAATGATTTTAGCATGGGGAAGAGGGCTTCCTGGTGTTGTTTTGGATGAATATTTTGCATCGCAACAGCCGCGTAATGGCGGGCGGGCACTAATTTGCAAGCACGGTGTCGAACGTTTAGAGTATGACAAGTCGGCGAACTGGCTCGCGCACGACACGACGATTTCTCGTAGCAACCGGAGGCCATATAGCGACAGACGTGGAAACCAGTTGAGGTAAATCGACACGCAAGTGTCATGAATGCGTCGTAACTACGGCGTTGCAGCACCGCCACCCGGAGTGGCAATTGAAAAGCCCCGCATTGCACGGGGCTTTTCGTTGCACGCTCGCCTATGACGCCATTCGCCAGCTTACCGTTCCGCCGGCGCGAAACGGCACCAGCATGTCGTGATGGAAAGGCAGTTCCTGCGGCACGCCCCACGCCTCCTTCACCAGCGTGACGCGGTCATGACTGCGCGGCAGAGCGTAGAAATCCGGGCCGTGAATGCTGGCGAAACCCTCGAGCCTGTCGAGCGCATTGGCGGCTTCAAATATCTCGGCATAAAGCTCGATGCCGGCATGCGCGGTATAGGTGCCGGCGCAGCCGCAGGCTGCTTCCTTGGTGTTGCGCGCGTGCGGCGCACTGTCGGTTCCGAGAAAAAACTTCGAATCGCCGCTCACCGCAGCCTGGATCAGCGCCTGCCGGTCCTCCTCACGCTTAAGTATGGGCAGGCAATAATGGTGCGGGCGGATGCCCCCCGCCAACAGCGCGTTGCGGTTGAGCAGCAGGTGATGCGCGGTGATGGTCGCCGCGACGCGCGGCGGCGCGCCAAGCACAAAACGCACCGCGTCCCGCGTCGTGATGTGCTCGAACACGACGCGCAGCGTGGAGAATTTGCTCAACAGCGGAACCAGCACGCGATCGATAAAAACCTTTTCGCGGTCGAAAATATCGACCTCCGGAAACGTGACCTCGCCATGCACCAGCAGCGGCAGGCCGCATTCCGCCATCGCGGCCAGCGCGTCTTCGCACCGCGTGAGCGCGGTAACTCCCGAATCCGAATTGGTGGTGGCGCCTGCCGGATAGTATTTGACTGCGTGCACTACGCCGCTTTGCCTGGCGCGCCGGATCTCGTCACCCGTGGTGTGGTCGGTCAGATACAGCGTCATCAGCGGCTCGAATTTCATGCCTTCGGGAAGCGCCGCCAGGATGCGCGCGCGGTAGCCGAGAGCTCCGTCGGCAGTCGTCACCGGCGGCTGCAGATTCGGCATCACGATCGCGCGTGCAAAGCGCCGTGCGGTATCCGGCAGCACCGCGCGCATATGATCGCCGTCGCGCAAGTGCAGATGCCAGTCGTCGGGACGGATGATGGTGATTTGATCCATGGGTGTTAATCCGTGGTTGGTGAATTTACGGTTTTTTTCATTTCCAGCGCAAGCTGGTACAACTCGTTGCGGCCGCCTCCGCCGATCTGCGCGGCGAGCTTGACCGCTTGCCTGAGCGGCAGTTCGCGCAGCAGGATTTCGAGCGCGCCGTGCGCAGCGCCGGTGTCCGTTGCGGCCGCCTCCGGCGCGCCTTCGACGAGCAGCACGAATTCGCCCTTGGTACGATTGGCGTCGGCGGCGAGCCATGCTGCCGCAGTACCGAGATCGCACGTATGGATGCTCTCGAACAGCTTGGTGAGTTCGCGCGCGATCGTGAGGGTACGCGCAGCGCCAAATGCGGCGGCCATATCCGCAACGCTCGCGATGACGCGGTGCGGCGCCTCATAGAACACGAGCAGATACGGCGAAGCCCTGAGGGCAGCCAGTTCGCGCCGGCGCGCCGCCGCCGCTTGCGGCAGGAAACCGTAAAACAGAAAATGCGGCGCCGCACGGCCGGCTGCGGCCAACGCCGCCATCGCGGCATTGGCGCCGGGCAGCGGCACCACCGGATAACCGGCCTCCCGCACCCGCGCGACCGCGACCGCGCCGGGGTCGGAAATCGCCGGGGTGCCGGCATCGCTTACCAGGGCGACCGACTTGCCTTGGGCCAGCAATTGCAGGATTTTCTGCGCCGCGCGCCGCTCGTTGTGTTCGTGCAACGCGATGAGTGGCGCGCTGACGCCGTAGTGCCTGAGCAGCCGCATCGTGACGCGGGTGTCCTCCGCGGCGATCGCATCGACGCGCTTGAGCACTTCGAGCGCGCGCAGCGTGATATCGGCGAGGTTTCCAATCGGCGTCGCGACTACATATAATGAAGGTCGCTCCACTCCTGCCTTCTCATGATGCGCTGTTTCGTTCATCGACTGGGTGTCACCCGGGTTGTGCTCTCGGCACTACTATACGGTGCTCTGATTGCGTTCGCTACCGTGGATGCGCGCAACGCCGGGGCCGCCGCGAGAGAGCCCCATGTGGCGCTGATCCTGCCGCTTGCCTCACATACGTTCAGTCGCCACGCTGACGCCGTCAGGCAAGGCTTTGTCGCCGCCGCCAGGGCGGCCGCGAGAAACGCGCCGCCGATCCGGATTTACTCCGTCAACGAGGACACCGTCAACGTGCTCACGATCTACGAGCAGGCGGTCGAGTCGGGCGCACAGCTCGTCGTGGGTCCGCTCACGCGCAATGGCGTTGCCGCACTCGCCGCGAGTAACCTCGTCACCGTGCCCACGCTCGCCCTGAACTCGCTCGAGCCGCGCTCGCCGCAGCCGGCACGGCTGTATTTGTTCGGCCTGTCGGTCGAACTCGAAGCGCGCCAGGTTGCGCACCTCGCCTTCGACGATGGCCGCCGCAACGCGTTCATACTCAGCGACGACACTACGCTCGGTAACCGCATGCGCGAGGCATTTCTCCAGGAATTCGCGCGCTTCGGCGGGGTCACTGTCGCAGAACTCAGCTTCAGCGCCGACCCGTCCAGCCTGAACAAGCTGCGCCAGGCGGCAGATCTTGGCGTTGCCGACATGGTTTTTCTCGCGCTCGACTTCGCGCGCGCGCGCATCGTGCGGCCTTTTCTCGGCAACGCGCTCGCCCTCTACGCCACCTCGCAGGTCAGCGCCGGCAGGAGCGGCACGCTGGCCGCGCGTGATCTCAATCTGGTGCGCTTCGTCGACATGCCGTGGTTGCTGCAGGCCGACCATCCCGCGGTAATGATTTACCCGCGCCCGGAGTTGGGCGATCTGGTCGAATTCGACCGCTTGTACGCGTTCGGAATCGACGCGTTTCGCATCGGCCTCGAACTGTTGCGACTGAGCCCCGAGCCGGGGGTGGACGGCGTCACCGGCCGCATCCGGTTGACGCGCGATCAGCAGTTCGTGCGCGAACTCACAACCGCGCAATATGTCGACGGCAAAACCGTTATCCTCGGCATTCCCCGCTGATGACACTGCGCGGCCGGCATGCTGAAAACCTGGCTGCCTTATACCTGCAACAACAGGGACTTAAACTTGTCGCGCGCAATTACCGCTGCCGTTTCGGCGAAATCGACCTCATCGCGCGCGACGGCGACACGCTGGTGTTCGTCGAGGTGCGGATGCGCGCGAGCGACCGATTCGGCGGCGCAGCGGCCAGCATTACCGCCGCCAAGCGCCGCAAGCTGCTGCGCACGGCGCGCCACTACCTCGCCGGCGCGACGCGCGTCCCGCCGTGCCGTTTCGACGCGCTGCTCGTGAGCGGCGCGGATGAGTCGGTGGAATGGCTGAAAAACGCGTTCGGGGAGTGATTTGTGAGATAATTTCCGCGCTTAACGGACCTGAGAGCGCCTGACATAATGAAACAATGGATTTGATCAACCGCATCAGCGAGAACTTTTCGGAAAGCGCGCATCTCAAACTGCAGAGCATGGATGCGCTGGCGGGACCGATTGCCGCCGCGGCTGAGCGCATGGTGCAGTGTCTGAGGCGCGACGGCAAAATCATGGCGTGCGGCAATGGCGGCTCGGCCGCCGATTCGCAGCATTTCGCGGCCGAACTGCTGAATCGCTTCGAAATGGAGCGCCCGGGGCTGGCGGCCATAGCGCTCACCACCGATACGTCGACGCTGACATCGATTGCGAATGACTTCGACTACGACCAGATATTCTCGAAGCAGGTGCGCGCGCTGGGGCAGAAAAGCGACCTGCTGCTCGCGATCTCGACCAGCGGCAACTCGAAAAACGTGCTGGCCGCGGTGCTGGCCGCGCATGAATGCGGGATGGGCGTGGTGGCGCTGACCGGCAGGAACGGCGGCAAGATGCCCGAAGTGCTGAAGGCGTCCGACATCCATATCTGCGTGCCGGCGCAAAGCACCGCGCGCATTCAGGAAGTACATTTGCTCACGTTGCATTGCCTGTGCGATGCGATTGATTGTCTGCTACTGGGAGTGGAATAACCATGCGTAACCTGCGCCTGCTTGCATTGCTCATCATCATTCCCCTGCTCCACGGCTGCGCCGCTGCGGTAATCGGCGGGGCGGGCACCGCGGTCCTGGTCGGCGAGGACCGGCGCACGGTCGGCACCGTGGCCGAAGATGAGGGCATTGAACTGAAGGCTTCGAGCCGCATCCGCGAGAGGTTCAAGGACCCGCACTTCAACGTCACGAGCTACAACCGCATGGTGCTGCTGACCGGCGAGGCGCCCGATGCGGCGACCCGCAGCGAAATCGAGCGAATCGCGCGCGCGATCGAAAACGTGCGTGGCGTCTACAACGAGATCTCCGTCTCCGGCAATACCGCGCTGTCCGCGCGGGCCAACGATTCGTATCTGACCTCCAAAGTCAAAGCGCGTTTTATCGATCAGCAGAAATTCAATGTAATCCACGTCAAGGTCGTGACCGAGGCCAACGTGGTTTACCTGATGGGGCTCGTCAAGCGCAAGGAAGCCGACGACGCGACCGAGATCGCGCGCACGACCGGCGGCGTACAGAAAGTCGTGAGGCTGTTTGACTACGTGGATTAGACCGACGCGTTAACACTCGCCGCGTGCACAGCATCCCCGCCTTCGAATCCAAAATCTGCGCACCGGACGAACTCGCCGCGCGCATCGCGCAGCTGCCGCGGCCGCTGGTGTTCACCAACGGCGTGTTCGACATCCTGCATCGTGGCCACGCCAGTTATCTCGCGCAGGCGCGCGCGCTCGGCAAGAGCCTGCTCGTCGCGGTGAACAGCGATGACTCGGTGCGGCGCCTCGGCAAGGGTCCTGATCGCCCCATCAACCCGCAAGCCGATCGCATGGCGCTCATCGCCGCGCTCGAAGCGGTAAGCCTCGTGACCTGGTTCGACGACGCGACGCCGCTTGCCCTGATCCGGCTCGCGAGGCCCGATGTGCTGGTCAAAGGCGGCGACTGGGGGCCGGAGCGCATCGTCGGCAGCGCGGAAGTCAGGAGCTGGAGCGGTACTGTGCACTCGATACCGTTTATCCACGAGCGCTCGACCAGCGCCCTGCTCGCCAGAATAAGGCGTGATTCGTGATTCGTGATTGGTGATTGGTAACTGGAAAAATCTGCTTTTACTAATTACCAATTACTCATCACCAATCACTGATTTTTCGCCGCCGGGGCATCAGCGCAAGCGATCGCTTTGAGCTCGGCGTTGGGGAAATCCGCCGCAAGCCCGGCGATTTTCGCCGCCATCGCATCGCCCGGGTCGCGGATCACGAAAATGCTGCGGATGGCGCCGCGCGGACCAACCACTGCCGCGCGCAAACCCTTCTGCTGGAGTTGCGCGAGACGGTTGTTGGCCGCCTCCTCGGTCCTGAACGTGCCGAGCGCAAGCGCGAACCGCCACTGGCTGCTTTCCGGCACCACGTATAAATCGTCAATGCCCAGCGCTTTGACTTCGCTCGCTTTGCGGTCGGCCTCGGCTCTGGTCTTGAGCGGCGGCAGATAAACCCACCAGCCGCCGTCGCCGACCTCGCGCTGCGACAGTTTGTCGGCCAGATCGAAGCGGGCGAGCGCCGCGGCGGCGCGCGGCGCGTCCTCCGCGGCAAAGCCGCCCCACTCAAGGCACGCCAGCGCGGGCTGTGGCGGGGATGACGCCAGCGCGGCGGGGGCTTTTTCCCCGCTCCGCGGCTTCAGGAGTTTCAATTTCTCCGGACTGATTTGCAGCGGGCCGATCTGCGCATCCGCGCCGGCGCGGCTCTCGGCATAGCGGATATAGGCTAACCCAACGAGGTTTGCCAGCACCAATATCAGAAACAACATTCTCATGGCTGGATTCCGGGCTCGCCGGACTGTCCTTCGCGGGCGATCGCGAGCAATCCTTCGAGAACGAGATTATCCACCACCTTCACCTCGAGGTTAAGGTACGGCGCGAGCAGCGCCGCACCGCCGCCACTCAGCACGCACGCCGGCTGCGGCTGCCCGGCCTCCTCGAGAAAACGCGCCATGCGTTCGATCGCGCCGGCAAGGGAGTTGATCGCGCCGCTCATGATCGCATCGCCCGTCGTGTTGGGAAAAAAACTGAACTTGCCCGGCTGCGGCTTGAGCGCGGCGGTATGTTCGGCAAGCGCCTTGCGCATCAGGTCTGCGCCCGGCACGATGATCCCGCCGACGAACACGCCGTCGCCCGTGAGCGCATCGGCGGTGAGCGCAGTGCCGGCGTCGACGACGACCGCCGGCCCGCCGTGGCGCCGGTGGGCGCCGATCAGCGCCGCCCAGCGGTCGCACCCGAGCTGCGCGGGGTCGTCATAACTGTTGCGAACGCCGCATTGCGCGCGCTCGCTCCTGATCCAGCGCGGCTTCGGTGCCGGCGGCAATGCTTTCAGGATCACGTCGCGCAGCGCGGCCCCGGCGACGTTCGACACCACCACCGCCTCAAACGGCGGCAGGCCGGCGAGCGCCGGCCCGAGCTCCGCCGCGCGGCGGATGTCGAGCCACGCTTGCCTGAGCCAGTGAGTGCCGTCGTGCGCGCCCCACTTGATGCGCGTGTTGCCGGCGTCGATCGCCAATACCGTCCCGTTCATTGTTCGTGGCGCGTGGTTCGTGGTTCGCGGTTCGCCCTCACGCTTACGTCGCCGGTGTGAAAGCGGCGCAGCCCGGCATGCGTTGCGATCATTAACGTTCCGTCATCCGCAACGCCTTCGGCCGTGCCGCTCACCTCGCTGCCGTCGGGCAGCGCGATGGTCACCGCCTTACCCTGGTAAACATGGCGGCGCTGCCATTCGTCGCGCAGCGGCGCGAAGCCGCTGCGTGCGAATTCGTCAAGCGCGCGCGCAAGTTCGATCAGCAGCAGCGCCAGCACGCGGTTGCGGTCAGGCGCGCCGTCGCAAGCAGTCGCGAGGTCAGCCGCGGGCTGGTCGATGCGTTCGCGCAGTGCATCGGGAAGGCGGCAGTTGAGTCCGATACCGATAACTGCCGCGTTCGGCCCGAGCATATCGCCCTGCATTTCGATCAGGATACCGGCGAGTTTGCGGCCCCGCCACAGCACATCGTTCGGCCATTTGAGGCCGGCGTCGCCAACGCCGAGCGCGGCGAGTGCGCGGCAGAGCGCAACGCCGACCGCCAGACTCAGTCCGGAAAGAAACCCGGCGCCCTGCTGAAATCGCCACAGCAGCGAAAATGTAAGCGCGGCACCCGGCACCGAGTGCCAGGAGCGCCCGCGCCGGCCGCGGCCATGCGTCTGCCATTCGGCTGCAATCACGCTGCCCGTTGCAGCACCCGCCGCGCGCGCCAGCAGCAGTGAATTGGTCGATTCGGTGCAGTCGAGCACCTCGAGCGCAAAGCGCGATGCGTGCGCACCCAACTCCCGCAGGATGTCGCCGCGATCGAGCAACGAGAGCGGCTGCGCGAGCCGGTAGCCGCGGCCGCGCACCTTGTGGATGTCGATTCCCCATTCACCGGCGCGGCGCAACGCATACCAGATCGCGCCGCGCGACACCCCGAGGGCTGCCGCCAGGCCCTGCCCGGAGCGGAATTCGCCCGTGGCGAGCAGGCTCAGGGTCTTGAAGGTTAAAGCTTTCACGGTCGTATAGAATAGACGATACATGATCGCCGCGCACGAGGCGCGTTCCCCGGGCGCGCGCCGGGGCGACGAGTTGATTCTTCAACCAACGGTTAGCCGGGTCCAGACAGCAGCCAGATCGCGCCCGCCGCGACGAGCGTCATTACGAAAAGATCCCGCAGGTGTTTCCGGCCGACCGGCGAGAGCGGCTTCCTGCGCTTGTGCTTGTCCCGCTCGTCCGGCTTGGTGGCCAGATGCCAATCCAGACCGATGATAAAGGCCCCGATCCCCAGTGCGATCCAAACTCCGGTCATAGCTGCCCCTGACGCCGACGGATTGTAAGAAAAAACTGCTGCAGACCAGATCTTAGCGGCTTGCAGGCAATCGTCAACCGCCGCCCTGGCCAGACTTTTCCCCGCAACGGCACGATGTTGATCCAGGTCAAACGGGGAAACTGCTTATGGCCCTAGACTAACATCATTCGGAATTGACCAGCCCCCAAGCACGGCGAGCGGTACTCCTCCTACGCTGCCGGCTTTTTTCCCCCGGCCCTGCGCCGGGGGTTTTTATTTCCGGCGGCAGCATCGTTTAGAATACCTGCATTCGCCACCCCGGATGGCCCATGCCTGACGCTTCCCGCAATGCCAAGACCGGCGCCGCATCCGCGCCGCCCGCAACGAACTTCATCCGCACCCTCATCGAGGCGGACCTGAAGAGCGGCCAGTACGCCGCAAGGCGCTGGGGCGGCAGGCCCGGCGGGGCGGCGGAACATGAGCGCGGTGCTCCCGATGCGGCGAAAATCCGCACGCGCTTTCCACCGGAGCCGAATGGCTATCTGCATATCGGCCACGCCAAATCGATCTGCCTGAATTTCGGGCTCGCGCGCGATTACGACGGCGCGTGCCACCTGCGCTTCGACGACACGAATCCGGAGAAGGAAGAACAGGAGTACGTCGACTCGATCATCGCCGCGGTGCATTGGCTGGGCTTCGGATGGGAGCACGCGGGGACCTCGCACCTTTACTACGCCAGCGACTACTTCGACTTCATGTATGAGGCGGCCGAGTACCTGATCCGGTCAGGCCACGCCTACGTCGACCGGCAGACGCCCGAAGAAATGCGCGCGAGCCGCGGCACGCTCACCGAAGCGGGCAAAGCGAGCCCGTGGCGCGACGGCCCCGCCGAGGAATCGTTGCGGCTTTTCCGTGAAATGCGCGACGGCAGGCACGCCGACGGCAGCATGGTGCTGCGCGCGAAAATCGATATGGCTGCGCCCAACATCAACCTGCGCGACCCGGTGATCTATCGTATCCGGAAAGCCACGCATCACCGCACCGGCGACCAGTGGTGCATCTACCCCTTGTACACCTACGCGCATCCGATCGAGGACGCGCTTGAGCGCATCACCCATTCGATCTGCACGCTCGAGTTCGAAGACCAGCGCCCTTTCTACGACTGGCTGCTCGGGCGCCTGGCGGAAGGCGGGCTGCTTGCGAGGCCGCTGCCGCAGCAGATCGAGTTCGCGCGGCTCAATCTCACTTACACGGTGCTCTCCAAACGCAAGCTGATCCAGCTCGTCGCGGAAAATCACGTCGCCGGGTGGGACGATCCGCGCCTGCCGACGCTCGCCGGTGCGCGACGCCGCGGCTACACGCCCGAAGGTTTTCGTCTATTTGCCGACCGCATCGGCGTCGCCAAGTCCGACTCGTGGATCGATATGAGCGTGCTCGAAGACTGCATGCGCGAGGACCTGAACGAGCGCGCCGAGCGGCGCAGCGCGGGG
>Ga0082335_1006444_pt1 | contig 15131 bp, 15 predicted proteins | sample Subgrocontami58m_FD_72375 | JGI IMG/M metagenome (GOLD analysis project Ga0082335, IMG submission 72375) | Subsurface groundwater microbial communities from S. Glens Falls, New York, USA - GMW37 contaminated, 5.8 m (SPADES assembly) (version 2) ...
CCGCTACTGCGAGCTGATTCAACTCATCGCCGCCGAGGCCGAGCGAGTATCCGGCAAGGTACTGCCGGTGAACGCCACCGGCGCAATAGGCGCTGTGGCAAGCGAGCTGGGCCTCGACTGGCGCATCTGCCGCGGCATTGCGGTCATGGGTCGTGCGATCGGCCTTGTCGGCCACATCGCCGAAGAAATCCGCAATCCAATAGCAATAAACATTTGGGAGCGCCTCAATGAAGAGACCTCGGCGCATTTGCGCCCTAAGTCGGGTAATCGTCCGAATGAATGATGTTGTTCAGGTACTGACAGGTTCGGACCTTGACTCGACGCCAGATTCGCGCCTCACGATGGAGCGGCGCGGCGAAGGCGATGCACTTCGCGCGTTCTAGAACGGTCTCTACAGCCTGCAGTTCCAGTCGCACAAGCGGCACAAGCGCAGCATCACGCTCGACATCACAGGGCTCGGCGGTATCGGCGTCCTCAATGAGTTGCTACGACGGCCAAGGGGCCGGCACAGCTCGCCCACCACTAGACCTGGGCGAGCACACCGAGTAGATCCTGTCGGAGATTGGATTCTCGAAAGAGCGAATCGCCGGTCTGCGCTCGGGCGGGCTCATCTAAGTGTAAGTGGCGCTGGAATCCGGCCAGATCGGGAAGATTTGTCAGGGAGCTGCGAACAGACTATGCCAAGAGTGACTGACGAAGCCGTGATCATTGGCCTGGGCGAGACCCCGGTAGGCAAGTTGCCGGGGCTGAATTCGGTCCAGATCCAGGCGATGGCGGTGCACGATGCGCTGCGTAGCTGCGGCCTGTCCATCCGCGACGTGGACGGACTGATCAATCTGGACCCCTACAGCTTTCCCAACAGCATGTTCGCCACCACGCTGGCGGAGTACCTCGGGCTAAAACCTTCTTTCTGCACGACCGTCGATGTCGGCGGCACCGTCACCGGCATGACCATGCTGCAACAGGCGATCTGGGCGATTAACTCCGGACACTGCCGCACCGCGGTTTGTGTCTACGGCGAAAACGCGCTTACCGGAAGGTCGCCGGGTGCCCACGGCTATATGCTGAAGAACCTGCTCGGCGGCGAGGAATGGGAAGAACCGTTCGGCTTGCAAGGCATGGTGTCGATGTACGCCCTGCTGGCGCAGCGCTATTTTCACGATTACGGCGCGGACGAATCCGATCTCGGCGCCATCGCCGTATCGACGCGCGAGCACGCGTTGCTCAACCCCACCGCGATGATGAAAAAGCCGATGACGCTCGAGGATCACCGTCGGAGCCGCATTATTTGTTCGCCGCTGCGGCTGCTCGACTGCTCGCTGGTGGCCGACGGCGGCGGGGCGCTCGTGCTCACCGGCGCCGCGAACGCCCGCCGCCTCGGCGCGCCTATGGTGCGCATGCGCTCCTTTGCGATGCGCATGACTCACAACACGGTGGCGCAAATGCCCGACATAGAAGACCTTGGCATGCGCGATGCCGGACGCGACGCTTACGAGGCTGCCGGGATCGGGCCGGAGGACCTCGACATGGCCCAGCTTCACGACGCGTTCACCATTTCCGTGCTGGTGACGATTGACGCGCTCGGATTCTGCGAACCGGGCGGCGCCGGCGACTACATTCGCACCGGGGCGACGGCGCCGGGCGGGAAGTGCCCGGTAAACACGCACGGCGGGTTGCTTTCGCAGGCGCACATCGGCGGCATGCTGCACCTGGTCGAGGCGGTGCGCCAGTTGCGCGGCGAGGCTGGCCGACGGCAGGTTCCGGATGCGCGCTTGGCGCTGGTGAGCGGTAATGGAGGCATCTTCTCGCTCTGCGGCGTTTCGATCCTGGAAAGGGTATGAGCCATGGAAGACATATTGGCGATCCTTCCTTCCCCTACAAAAGAAACCGCGCCGTTCTGGGAAGGCTGTAACCGAAGCGAGCTGCTGCTGCGCGCCTGCGAGGATTGCGCGCAGGTTTTTTATTACCCGCGCCTGTACTGCCCGAAATGCGGGAGCGAGAAGCTCGCTTGGCGCGCCTCCGCGGGCCGTGGCACACTCTATTCGTTCACCCATGTCGGCGTCTCGTTCTACGGCCCGACGTGGGAATCGCAGATTCCCTACACTCTGGTGCTGGTGGATCTCGACGACGGGCCGCGCATGCTCAGTCGCCTGGTGGGACCCGATCGCGACAAAGTGAAAATCGGGGACCGTGTGCGCGTCGAGTTCGTCGAATTCGAAACGCAGAAGCTGCCGTACTTCAGCATCGTCAGGGAGTGATCCGGTCATGTTCGAACCCGAACTCAACGAGCAGCAACGGTTGATGCAAGAATCGGCGCGCAAGCTCGCCGAGGAGCGCTTCAAACCGGGAGCCGCGCGCGCCGACCGCGAGCACGCGCCACCGCTCGGCAACATCAAGGTGCTCGCCGAGCATGGATTCTGCGGCATGGGGCTTCCGGAAGCCTATGGCGGATCAGGCTTGGGCGTGTTCGAGATGGTGCTGGTGATCGAGCAGATTGCCCGCGCCTGCGCCAACACGGCGATGCTACTGAGTGGCACCGTGGGCGCCTCGGCGCGCGCGATCCTGCAGGTCGGCAGCGAGGCGCAGAAAAGGAAATACCTGCCCAGGGTCGCTCGGGGTGAGTTGCTGGTCGCCTGGTCGATGTCGGAGCCCAACGCCGGCTCGGATGTCGGCGCGATCGCGACGCGTGCGCTCAGGGATGGAGAACACTACGTGATCAACGGCGCGAAGCTTTGGTGCAGCTTCGCCAGCTTGGCCGATGTGTACCTGGTAATGATGCGCCTCGATCCGACGCCGGGAATGAAGGGTATCGGCGCGTTGCTGGTCGAGCGCGATACACCCGGCTTTTCCATCGGCAGGCGGCTCGACCTCGTCGGACTGCGCGCCACCGGCATGGCGGAACTGTTGTTCGACGACTGCCGCGTCCCGGCGGAGAACCTGATCATTCCGGCGGGCGGCATCGGAAAAATCCTGGCGGTGCTCGAAGCCGACCGGATCGGCGGCAACCCGCCCATCTGCCTTGGCGTCGCGGGCGCGGCCTTCGACGCCGCGGTCCGGCACCTGAAGGAGCGCTCCCAGTTCGGCAAGCCCCTCGCGGACAACCAGGGACTGCAGTGGAAACTCGCCGACATGGCGATCGACATCGAAGCCGCTCGCAGCCTGCTCTACCGCACGGCGCAGCGCGTGGACGCGCACAAGAACTCGATGACGGACGCCTCGATCGCCAAGACCTTCGTCAACGAAATGGCGATCCGGGTCACGAATCAGGCGATCCAGCTTGCCGGCGCATCGGGCCTGGCCGAGGACTTCCCGTTCGAACGGTATTTCCGCGACGTGCGCGGCATGGCGATCGGATATGGCACGACCGAGATACTGCGCAATACCATCGCGCGCGAGATCCTGGCGGGGCGCTACCAGCCCTAGCGCCGGTCCACGAGATCGGAACGCATAAAATTACCCAGACCCACCCAGACTTACGCAGGCCGTTCGCGGTCGATCAAAGACGACAAGGAGCATCATGGATTTTTCTTTGCCCGAGGAACTACGCAGCTTCCAGCGGATGGTGCGCCGGTTCGTGGATACCGAACTGATACCGCTGGAGCACAAGGAGCCGCGCGGGTTGCTGCCGGCGACGCGCGACCGGCTGCGCGCCCTCACCCGCGACATGGGGTTGTGGCTGCTCGACGTGCCGCAGAGCCTCGGCGGCCAGGGCCTGAGCGCGCTCGGCCAGTCGATCTTCTGGGAGGAGTTCTCCCGCTCGGTGGCGATCCTGCCCAGAGACTTTTACATTATCGGGCCGTTCGTCGGCGCGGTGCTGGTCCAGCTCAAGGGCGAGCAGAAGGAGCGTTATCTCGACCCGGTGATCCGTGGCGAAAAACTCCCATGCTTCGCGCAGACCGAACCGGACGCCGGAACCGACCCCGCGTCGATGCGCACACGCGCAGTGCGCGATGGCGATCACTACGTGATCAACGGCGTCAAGCGCTTCATCACCGACGCGGAGAAAGCCGATTTCGCGCAGGTGATGGCACTCACCGATCCGGTAAAGGGCGCGCGCGGCGGCGTGTCCTGCTTTCTCGTGGATATGAACACGCCAGGCGTGAAAGTCACCACGCGCTACCAGACCATGATGGGCGAGGCGCCCTGCGAAGTGGTATTCCAAGACGCGCGCGTTCCGGCGACGAACCTGGTCGGCAACGAAGGCGACGGGTTTCGCCTCGCCCAGGAGTGGATCACGCTGGGGCGCATCCTGCGCCACGGCGCCCGCGCCTGCGGCGTCGCCGAGCGCTGCCTGGAGATGGGCGCGAGCTACGCCAAGCAGCGGGTTACCTTCGGTGCGCCGCTCGCCACCCGCCAGAGCATCCAGTGGATGCTGGCCGATACCTACACCGAGCTGCAGGCGGCGCGCCACATGGTCCGTTACGCGGCGTGGAAATTCGATCAGGGCGAGGACGTGCGCACGGAGAGCCACATCGCCAAGATGTACAGCGTGGAGATGGGATTCCGCGCCGCCGACCGGTGCCTGCAGATTCATGGCGGCATCGGCCTCACGACCGACTTTCCGGTCGAGCGATTCTGGCGCGACCAGCGCGCCTACCTGATCACCGAAGGCGCCGCGGAGGTGATGCGCATGACCGTGGCGAGGCACGTGCTAAAGTACTATTAATCAACAGTTACAGTCTGGAGTGCAACAGCGGTATGACGAGAATGTAGCGGTTTCATAAACACCTCGTGTGGCGTTTTGAACCCGAGGCATTTTCTAGGCGTAGGTGCAGTTCGATGAGAGCGCGCTCGCCGTTACCCGCAGCACCGAATTTTTGAGGAGGACGATAGACATCATGAAACGCAGAACCGTTCTGAAATTTGCCTCTGTTTTTGCCCTGTCGGCACTATGCGCGCGGTCGAATGCCCAGAGCTACCCGAGCAGGCCGATCCGCTTCGTCGTGCCCTACGGGGCCGGGGGTGGACCCGACGTGATCGCGCGGTTGGTGGGGCGCAAGCTTGGCGAGAACATGGGGCAGCCGGTCGTCGTGGATAATCGCCCGGGAGGGGCCGGTATTATCGCCACCGAGCATGTCGCGAGGTCGCCCGCTGACGGCTACACGATACTCGTGGGCGACACCGGGCCGCTATGTATCAATCCGAACCTGTTCGCGAAGCTGCCCTATGATCCGGTGAAGGATTTTGCGCCGGTCACGCTTTCGAATACGGCCCCGCTGTTCATGGTCGTCAACGCGAACCAGCCGATCCAGTCGGTGGCACAACTGATCGAGTATGCCCGGGCAAGACCCGGCCTTCCGTTCGGATCGACCGGCAACGGAAGCATGCACCACCTGGGCATGGAGCTGTTCAAGCTCATGACGAAAGTGGACATGACGCACATCCCTTACAAGGGCGTGGCTCAATCGGTGCCCGCTGTTCTCGCCGGGGACATCGCAGTCGTCTTCGCCGCTCTTCCCTCGGTGCTGCCGCACGTAAAGTCCGGCAAGGTTCGCCTGATCGGGGTTGCCACCGGCACACGCACGAAGTTCATGCCCGAGGTTCCGAGCATCGCGGAGACTCTGCCGGGATACAGCCTCACGCTCGATTCCGGTTTCCTGGCGCCTGCGGGCACGCCGAATGAAATAGTGGAGAAACTCCATGACGAAATTGTCAAGGTGTTGGGTGCGCCTGATATCGTGCAGCAACTGATGAATTTGGGACTCATCCCGATCGGCAGTTCCCCGCAGCAGTATGCCGAAACGATACGCACGGATCTGAGCAAATTCGCGAAGCTGGTGAAAGAGAGCGGCGCGCGCGTGGACTGAGCGCGAGCTCGTGCTCGATGCACGATCATGGGTTCCCGATTCTGTCGATCGCGCCGCGGCCCGAGAGCAGCTCGCTCGCGATGATCATGCGCTGCATCTCCTGCGAGCCTTCGGTGATGAGCCGCGAGCGGGCGTCGCGGAACATCACTTCCAGCGGCAGTTCGCGCGACAAGCCCATGCCGCCGTGAATCTGGATGGCGCGATCGACCACCTTCATCATCATCTCGTCGCAGCGCAGCTTCACCATCGCGGCTTCCATGTGATACGGCAGGCCCCGGTCGGCTTTCCACGCGGCATGGTAGGTCATTAGACGGGCGGCGTGCAACTCCACCTCGGAGTCGGCGATCATCCACTGGATGGCTTGGCGCGAGGCGAGCGGCGCGCCGAACGTGTTGCGCTGATTCGCCCAATCGACGGCGAGCTTCAGCGCGCGCTGGGCGCGGCCGATCGCCTTGGGGCCGTGCATCAGCCGGCCCATGCCGAGAAATTCGCGCGCCAGGTCCCAGCCGCGGCCGACTTCGCCGACGATGTGCGAGGCCGGCACGCGCGCGTTGTCGAACACCAGCTCCCAGGGCCGGTCGGGCGACATCAGCTCGAACTTCTGTCCGAGCCGCATGCCGGGCGTTCCCTTGTCGATCAGAAAACAGGTGATGCCTTCCCGCCCCTTACCGCCGGTGCGCGCAAACAGTTGCACGAAGTCCGCCTTGTCGGCATGGGTAATGAAAATCTTGCTGCCGTTGATCACCCACTCGTCGCCATCTGCAACCGCGCGTGTGGCCATGCGGGTGGGATCCGAGCCGCCGCTTGCCTCGGTCAGGGCGAAGCAGGTGCGCTTGTCGCCGCGGATCACCGGCTGCAGGTACTTCTCCTTTTGTTCGGCGTTGCCGTGGAACAGCACCGGTCCCAGGAAAGGGGTGAACACGCTGGGCGCGCGGAATGCCGGCACGTTGCATTGCGCCAGTTCCTCGAACACCAGGCACATGCCGAGCACGCCCACGCCACCACCGCCGTATTCCTCGGGAAGATCGAAGGCCCAGAATCCGAGTTCCTTCGTCCGCGCCTGCAGCCGTGCGCGGATGTCATCGGGAATGTCGTGCTTGTCGGCGTACTCGGGCTCGAGCGGCAGCAGTTCTTCGGTGACGAAGCGTCGCGCCGATTCGCGCAGTTGTTTTAATTCTTCGGGGATCAGGAAGTCCATCGGTTCACTTTCACTCGTTGATCGGTTGCGCGCGTCACTGCCTCCCGGAACTTGTCCGGAGAGGACAGGTGCAGGCCGATGCGCTTGCCGTCCGAACATTCCGCAACGAACGCCCGGGACGTGGCGCCGCGCGAATAGCGGGTGGGCGGCTGACCGGTTTTCGGATTGGCGGGCTTCGCGACGGCCGCGTCGAACCTGCCGCTGGCGCCGGAAATTCGCATGGTGGTGACCTCAGGCGGAGTAGCGGCCATCGAGGATCTCCCTGGCGATGAGGTTGCGATGAATTTCAGTGGTGCCGTAGCCGACCGACATGCCGCGCACATCGCGGAACATGCGCTCCATCGGGAATTCTTCCGACAGGCCGAACGCGCCGTGAAGCTGCATTGCGGTGTCGGTCACGCGGCGCGACATTTCGTTGGCGTAGACCTTGGTGATCGAGGCGTCGATCGCGGAGCCTTTGCCGGCATCGACGCGCGCGGCGGCGCGGTAGAGCAATGCGCGCGCCGCCTCCAGGTCGATGGCCATGTCGGCCAGTTTCCATTGCACGCCCTGTTGCTCGGCGATCGGCTTGCGGAACTGCACCCGTTGTTTCGAATACGCGACCGCGGCCTCGAAGGCCGCCTGCGCAATGCCCAGGCAAATCGGCGGATTGGTGGCGATGCGGTCGGAATTGAACACCTGCAGCAGCTTGCCCATTTGGCCCGCCGGCAGCATCAGGTTCTGCGCCGGCACCCTGCAGTCTTCGAATACGAGCTCGGCCATGCCGGTGCCGCGAAAGCCTATGAGGTCGAGATGCTTGCCAATAGAAAAGCCCGGCGTGCCGCGTTCCACCAGAATTGCGCCCACGCCGCGCAGGCCGGGCGCCGGATCGAGCCGGACCAGCACCAGGAACATGTCCGAGGCTTGCGCCCCCGAACACCACAGCTTCGCGCCGTTGATGACGTAATGATCGCCGTCCTTGACCGCCTTGCACTGGATGTTGCCGATGTCGGATCCGGCGTTGGCCTCCGACATGCCCCAGGCGCAAAGCAGTTCGCCCTTGGCGATGCGCGGCAGGTATTTCTTCTTCTGCTCGGCGGTGCCGAGATGCAGAATCGCGCGCGGCGTGGCGCCGTCGGTGCAACCCACCAGGATCGCGGTGTTGGCGCAGCAGCGCGCCACTTCCTCGACCACGATCACGAGGTCGAGCAGGTTCCGTCCCGGGCCGCCGTACTCCTCGGGAATGAACACGCCGACGAATCCGGCCTTGGCCAAAGTCTTGATGTGCTCCACCGGCGGCCGCCGCGTCCGGTCCACTTCCGCGGCTTTCGGTTTGAAGTGCTTCTCCGCGATCGCGCGCACTGATTCGCGGATCAGCCGTTGTTCTTGCGTCAATTCATGTTCGCTCATGATGCTTGCTCCAGTTTGGAATTCCTCATGCGTTGAATACGGCGCCGCTTGACGTGAACGCCGCGCGCGGCGCTCAAATCCCAGTCCGCCCGTGCTCACCGCGCCGCCCTTGCCGGTGCGGCCAAGGGCGTGCCGCGCGCTCAAGAGCGCGATGTAATCGACAGTATGCCGCGTTCGGCGCGATGGTGGAAGCGACGCCCATCGCCATGGGGTCAGTGTTCGCGCGACCGTCAGACGGCAGGCGTGAACTTGTCGTAGTGGATATCCGACGGGTCGACGCCAAGCCGATGCAACAGCGCAACCGCCGCGTCGATCATCGGCGCTGGCCCGCAGAGATACGCTTCGGCGCCCAACCCATCGGTAACCTGCCTGACGATGACCTCCGTGACCAGGCCGCGCTCGCCCGTCCATGCCGACTCCGCGGGTTCTTCGGACAGCGCCGGTATGAAGCTGAAGTTCGCGTGCTTGCGCGACCAGGCGCTCATCGTGTCCAGGTGATAAAGGTCGCCCGCACGGCGCGCTCCGTAGAAAAATCGTAGGGGCCGGCGCGAGCCGTGCGCGAATGCTTCGTCCAGCATCGCCTTGATCGGCGCGAAGCCGGTGCCGCCGGCGATCAGAAGCGCTGGTCGATGCTCTTCCGCGGAAAGCTGAAAGGCGCCGAATGGGCCGCGCAGCGTGAGTATGTCGCCTTCCATGAGCTCACGGGCAAGGTGCCGGCTGACCCGGCCCTGTTCATAGATCCGCACATGAAACTCGAGCCGCGTGGAGCCCGGGCGATTCGCGGCGGAAAAAGAGCGATCCGGCGAAATTCCAGGCAGCACCCAATCGAAATACTGGCCCGCCCGGTAATCCACCAGCGAGTCGGTCCGAACGACGACCTCGATAATTGCAGAGCCATGGCGGCGGACTTTCTCGACGACGGTATCGAATTCTCGAATCGGCGGACCGCTTTCAGCGCGCAGTTGTGCCGATAGGCTAAGGTCCGAGCACGGGTAGCTCAGGCAGGCGAGAATCAAGCCGCGGGCACGGTGCGTATCGTTGAATATCGCCGGATCCGCACCCGGCAGCTCGCGCACCTTGCCGCTGCGCAGCTCCGCCAGGCACTCGCCGCACTCGCCCGAACGGCAGTTGTAGGGAAAGGCCACGCCGGCGCCAAGGCACGCGTCCAGCACCGACTGATCGGATCGGCCTTCGATCCGCGCGTCGCTCTGCACGACATGCAATGCGTACGCCGTCATCAGCGTCTGCGTCGTCTCGGTCTAAGGCTCAGTACGCCCGTTCTTGGTCAGAGCCATCCGACGCATGGATCTCCCGGAAATCGTCCGGCAAATCTATGCCCCAATCCTGGGTGATGAAGCCGCGTATCTGCTCGTAATACGCGGCGCGCATGTTCTCGTTGGTGTCCTGCTTGATGCCCCAGCGTCGATAGAGATCGTTTCGCTTCGACTTGTCGCCGCCGAAGGATTGCAGCCCGACCGGCACCCACTTGCGCACCGCCGCTTCGACCTGGGCGCGGCTTTCCCCGGTCGCGAGCAGTTCCTTGACGCCGTCCATGCCGAAACCGACATGGCCGTACTCTTCCTTCAGCGTTTCCTGCGCCGCGCGCCGAAACGGCTCGTAGGGAGAGCGGGTGAAGTGGCGGAACTGGTGCGCGGCGGCACGATCGACCAGCGCCATGAAAACCACCTGGTCGGCCCAATTATCGATCGGCGTGTCGAAAGTCGACAGATGTCCCTTCTTGCGCGCGTATTCCTGCCAGTCGAGGCCGAGCTCCTCCATCAGCTTGCGGAAGCGCAGATGGTGCCCGTACTCCTCCATCACCGTCCTGGCCATGCGTTGCTTCATCTCTGGCGTGGGCGCCCGCAGAATGCTGCGCTCGAAGCAGTCGGCGCCATAGAGCTCGCTGACCACATGGATGTTGATCAGATTGAGCATCAATTCCTGGAATTCCGGATCCTGCTGGAAGAATTCCGCTGCGCTGACGCTGTTGATTTCTTTCTCGGCCACAATTTCGGTCATGATTTTCCTCGCCAGAAAAAGCTTGCGCTGCGCGCTCTTTAGCCGCGGCCGGTCGCTATCGGTAGAACCGTCGATACGCCGCCGCCGTGTCGACAATCAAGTTTCTCACTTCGGTGAACTCCAGCATGGTCTCGAACGCGTGTTCGCGTCCGTAGCCGCCGGCCTTGCTGCCGCCGAACGCGGCGGCGGAAGGAAACAGGTCGTAGCAGTTGATCCGGATCCTGCCTGCCTTGAGCGCGAGCGCTCGCGTGCGCCCGGCCGAGGCTCAATATCCAGATTCCCGCTCATTGCCGCGCCGGCGTCCGAGAGACCGTTGCAAACCCCTTTGCCGTCACGGTGCCGTCCTGTTTCGCGGCGGTGAGATCGAGCGTGAGCTCGTCCTCGACCTTGGCAATCTTGGCCGTCAACGCCAGTGCTTCATCCGGAAACACGGGCGCGGTAAATGCCAGGTCGAGCACCTTCAGCCGCTGCCGGCCCAATCGTTCGACGAGAAGCCTCGCGAAATGCGCAGTCGTCATCGGCCCCTGCTGGATCACCCGCGGAAATCCGCACTCCTTGGCAAAGCCTTCGTCGACGTGGATCGGGTTGGGATCCTCGGTCGCTGCGGAGAACATCGCGATCGCGTCCCGCGTGGTGCCGCTGACTTGCTGCTCAAACACCATCTGGCCCACCTCTTCGTTCAACATGTCAACTCCGTTCGATGATCCGTGTGATCTCGCGCAATGCGAGCTGTTGCGATGCGGCGAGATGGTACTCGTACGCGATCTCGGCGATCCACAGGGGACCGCTCTTGGTGTTTTTCTCGGTGACCTTCAGGACACGGGCAGTGACGTCGATGTCGTCGTCCCAGCCGATCGGCACGTACCACTCGTATCGCTGCCCCCCGTGCAACGCTTTCCGGCGAGGAACGTCGAGATCCTTGAACAGGTCGACGCCATGCGCCTCGCCGCGCAGGAAGATCATGTAGGTGGGCGGCACTTCAGCCAGGTCGACAGCGGCGCCCTGCGATTGCAGGTATTGAGCCGCCAGCGCCCTGCTGGCGCGAAGGCGATAACTTGGGTAGACGTGGCCTTCCCGATCCGAGCGCATGTACGTTCTCCGTTTGAATCGCATCCTGCCGGCGGTGCCCCGCACCGCCGGGGCAAGCGCGCGACCGCAGCGCCGCCGGTTGCCCCACACCTGGCGATTTTTACAGTACTATAAAAAAGGTTTCTTGAAATGTCAATCTTTTTTACTGTATAGTAAATAAGAACTTGCCGGCCGGCTGCCGCGATTGCGGCCGCAGGCTCGCGACCGCCTAAGGCGGCCAAGCTCAGCCGGCCCGATCGATAGCCTTTTCGTGAACCGATACATCGATGAAGCCAGACGAAAGCGCCACGCCCAAGCGCAACCCCGCTCCCGGAGTCAACCGGAGGACGATCGGCGCCGCTAAATCTCCCAGATCGTCGCTGCGACGGGAGACGATCCTGCGCTGCGCAACCGAGTTGTTCGACCGCCAGGGTTTTTCCAACATCTCGCTCGATGACATCGCGCAAGCGGTGGGCGTGACCCGTGAAGCGCTCTATTACTACTATCGCAACCGCTCGGAAATCCTGCTCGCGATCATCGAGCCGCAAAGCGCGGCGCTCATCGAGGGTTTGCAGGCGATCGTCAAGGCGCCATCGCCCGCCAACGAAAAGCTCCGCATGGCGATCCAGAACCACCTGCAGCGCTTCGATCGTCACTGCCTGGAAATGACGATCAGCTTGCGCGACGGGTTGCTGAATACGAACGACCCGGTGCGAAAGTCGATGGTGCGAACCTGGAAGAGGTACGAGCGCCTGTGGAGGGCGCTGATCACCGAAGGTCAGATCTCCGGTGAGTTCGAACGGATCGGCGATGCGCGAATGATCGCCTTCGGAATCCTTGGCATGTGCAACTGGCTGGCGCGCTGGTACGATCCACGCAAACAGGTCGCGATCGACGAAATCATCGAGACGTACTTCAAGCTGGTCAGCTTCGGAGTGGTGTCGCGTTCGAGCCTGCTCCCGACCTCGAACGACGCGTTCCCGCCCCCGTAAAATCCTTTTTTGGCATCCGTTACGGCAAACGCGATGGGGAGATCGCCGACCGGTCCGTTCGGCACGAAGATCTACGTCCCGTTGATCCGCCGGCCGCTGCCGGCGGGCTCGGTGCGAGTGCGCGTCGCGAAGGAGTCCGAAGTGAAGCCCGGCTCGGTGATCGCTGCGCTCGTTGCGAGGAAAAGCATTGCCGATTTCAGACTTGGGGATCACTTTTTGGTGTATGCTCAGCGCTCGGGACATTGAGCCTACTCCTACGGTTACCGCCGGCCGCGCCCTGATTCTGTATCCGCCGCCCGCGGGCAAGATCGATCGGACTCATCAATAAGAACAGAGCGAGGAGAACCATATGCCGGGACTATCGTCCGCCGACCATCGCGTCAGCCCGCCCATTGTCGATATCCCGCGCGACTATAACGCCGCGCACGATCTGATCGAGCGCAACCTTGGCGCGGGCCGCTCGGGCAAGACCGCCTTCATCGACGATTCCGGCAGCATCACCTACGGCCAACTGGCAGAGCGCGTCAACCGCGCTGCCAATGTGCTGACGGGCCTGGGCCTGGCGATGGACGATCGCATCATGCTGGCGCAGCTTGACACCATCGATTTCCCGAGCGTGTTTCTGGGGGCAATCAAGGCGGGCATCGTGCCTATCGCCGGCAATACGCTGCTCACCACCGCCGATTACGAGTTCATGCTTAACGACAGCCGCGCCAAGGCGCTGGTGGTGTCGGAGCAGTTGTTGCCGACGTTTGCGCCGTTGCTGGAGCAGCGTACCCGTAAGCTGCCTTTTCTCAAGCACGTCATCGTGTCGGGCAAGGATGCGCACGCGCAGCTGTCGCTCGCCGATCTGATGAGCCGGGCCGGCAGCACCTGCGAACCGGCCCAGACCACCTGCGACGACGCGTGCTTCTGGCTGTATTCGTCCGGTTCGACCGGCTTGCCCAAGGGCACGGTGCACCTGCACTCGCATCTCGTCCAGACCGCCGAGCTCTACGCCAGGCCGGTGCTGGGTATACGCGAGGACGACCTCGTGTTCTCGGCGGCGAAGCTGTTCTTTGCCTATGGCCTGGGCAATTCCCTGACTTTCCCGATGTCGGTCGGGGCCACCGCGATACTGATGGCCGAGCGCCCGACACCGGCCGCCGTGTTCCAGCGCCTGCGGCAGCACCGGCCGACGATTTTCTACGGCGTGCCCACCCTGTACGCGGCGCTGCTCGCCAGCCCAGACATGCCCAAGCGCGAAGCGCTCAATCTGCGCCTGTGTACCTCGGCGGGCGAGGCCCTGCCGGCCGACATCGGCGAGCGCTGGACCAGGCACTTCGGCGTGGAAATCCTGGACGGGCTGGGCTCGACCGAGATGCTGCACATTTTTTTGTCGAACCGGCCGGGCGAGGTGCGCTACGGTTCGACCGGCAAGCCCGTCCCCGGTTACGCCTTGCGCGTGGTGGACGACGCCGGCAATCCGGTGAAGCCGGGCGAGATCGGCGAGCTGCAGATCAACGGCCCCACCAGCGCTTCATGCTACTGGAACAACCGCGCCAAGAGCCGCGCCACCTTCATCGGCGACTGGACCCGCAGCGGCGACAAGTACACCGTGGACGATGCGGGGTACTACACCTATTCCGGCCGCACCGATGATATGCTCAAGGTGGGTGGCATTTACGTGTCGCCGTTCGAGGTCGAAGGCGCGCTGCTGACGCATCCGGATGTGCTCGAGGCGGCAGTGATCGGCCAGCCGGACGAAGACATGCTGATCAAGCCCAAGGCCTATATCGTCACCAAGGAGGGCGTCACCGGCAATGCGGCGCTGGCCGAGAAGTTGAAACAGCATGTGAAATCGAAGCTCGCGCCTTACAAGTTCCCGCGCTGGGTGGAGTTCGCCAGCGAGTTGCCGAAAACGGCGACCGGCAAGATCCAGCGATTCAAGCTGCGTGCCCAGTCGCAGGCGGCGAAATAACCATCCGCATCTTAACCGGGAGGGCGACATGAGCATGAACCAAACCTTTGGCCGGCGCGAGTTCCTCAAGACCGCTGCGGCCGCGGCCGGCGTCGCCGGCCTGCCGAATTTCGCGTTTGCGCAAAGCGCCAAGATCAAGATCGGCCTGATGCTGCCTTATACCGGTACTTACGCCCAGCTCGGCGTGGCCATCACCAACGGCTTTAAGCTGGCGGTGGCGGAGTCCGGCGGCAAGCTCGGCGGGCGCGAGCTGGAGTATTTCACCGTCGACGACGAATCCGATCCGGCCAAGGCGACCGATAATGCCAATAAGCTCGTGACCCGCGACAAGGTGGATGTGCTGATCGGCACGGTCCACTCCGGCGTGGAGATGGGCATCATCAAGATCGCGCGCGAGTCCGGGGTGCTGCACATCAATCCAAACGCCGGCGTTGCGGCCGCTACCGGGGCGCTGTGCGCGCCCAATATCTTCCGCACCTCGTTCGCCAACAGCCAGACCACCTATCCGATGGGCAAGGTGCTTGCCGACCGCGGCGTCAAAAGCGTGGTCACGCTCACCTGGAAGTACGCCGCGGGCGAAGAAATGGTGGAAGGATTCAAGGACGGCTATGCGAAGGGCGGGGGCAAGATCCTGAAAGAACTGTACCTGCCGTTCCCGAGCGTTGAGTTCCAGTCGCTGCTGACCGAGATCGCCTCGC
>Ga0082335_1006445_pt1 | contig 15131 bp, 12 predicted proteins | sample Subgrocontami58m_FD_72375 | JGI IMG/M metagenome (GOLD analysis project Ga0082335, IMG submission 72375) | Subsurface groundwater microbial communities from S. Glens Falls, New York, USA - GMW37 contaminated, 5.8 m (SPADES assembly) (version 2) ...
CGGCGGCAAGGTCGGCTTGCTTCACGGGTTTGGAAAGGTAGTCATCCATGCCGGCGGCAATACATCGCTCCATGTCGCCCTGCAATGCATTTGCCGTCATGGCGATGATCGTGGTGTGTCGCGCAGAGCCTTCCATACGTCGGATCTCTGCGGTGGCTTCGAAGCCGTCCATATCGGGCATCTGGCAGTCCATAAAGATGACGTTATACGGAATGAGACGCGCAGCGTGGAAGGCTTCCTGACCGTTGCCTGCTACGTCTGCTCTGTAGCCGAGCTTCTCCAGCATCCGTACGGCGACTTGTTGGTTCACCGGGTTGTCTTCAGCCACCAAGATCCGCAGGTGCTTCCCCCAACGGGGCTTGTGAGTCTTTGCCTGATGTTGTACGACCGGCGCAGTGCGGCAGACCGTTCCGAAACTCACCGGAACCTTTTTATTACCGCTCTCTCCGTTCGTTGTAAGTGTATCACTCATGACATTTGAAAAACAGTCGTACAACTTGGATTGCCTGATCGGTTTGGCGAGACTCGCGCTGAACCCTGCCTCCTTGAGCATCGCGGAATTCTGGTTGCCCATCGAGGTGAGCAGAACGAGCCGTGTCTTTGCAAGTGCAGGGTCAGCTTTAATTGCACGGGCAAGATGCACGCCATCCATCCCGGGCATCTGCATATCAATAAGCGCCAGGTCGAAGGGGTTGCCTTCAAGCGCTTCACGCCGGAGAAGCTCAAGTGCCCGTGCGCCGCTCTCTGCCGCACCATTTATCATTCCCCATGACGTGATATAGTGATGGACGATCATCCGGTTATTGCTGTTGTCATCAACGGTCAAGCATCGCAGTCCTGCAAGATTTGTGCGACGCTGACGCGGCGCTGCCTCAGGAGGTTGTTTCTCAAACACGCCGGTCCACCAGAATGCACTCCCCATCCCCGGCTCGCTGTCGACACCGATCGTACCCCCCATCATCTCCACAAGTTGTTTGCTGATCGCGAGACCAAGACCCGTGCCGCCATACTTGCGCGTCGTCGAACCGTCGGCTTGAGAGAAGGGACTGAACAACCGCTTCTTCGCTTCATCGGAGATGCCGATGCCGGTGTCCAACACGGTGAACCGAACCACCACACGTTGCTCTGTTTCCTCCTCCACCATCGCGCTGACCGTAATTTCCCCTTTCTCGGTGAACTTGATGGCGTTGCCCACAAGGTTCGTTAACACCTGTCGCACACGGCCGGGATCGCCGCGCAGCGCACGCAGCACCTCGCTGTCCAGCAGACATCCAAGCTCGATACCCTTCTCCTGCGTCCGCGGGGTCAGCAGCTCGACCGTCTCTTCCACAACCGAGATCAGGTCGAAGTCTATAATCTCCATAGAGAGCTTGCCAGCCTCGACCTTCGAGAAGTCCAGGATGTCATTGATAACGGTGAGCAGCGCGTCGCCAGACTTCCGCACGATTTCTGTAAACTCGCGCTGCTCGGATGTAAGCTCGGTATCGAGCAGTAAGCTCGTCATGCCGATGATGCCGTTCATCGGGGTGCGGATCTCGTGGCTCATGTTGGCGACGAACTCCGACTTGAGCCTCGAGGCTTCCAGCGCCGCTTCTCTCGCTGCGACCAACTCCTGTGCCTGCAACTGCAGCAATCGTGAATGTTTTTGGCCCTCCCTGAGTGAATCCCGCAGCGCTTGCTCCATAGCCTTGCGTTCAGTAATGTCTGTGACCGTGCCTTCATAATAATAGAGACCGCTTTCACCGCGCACCGCTCGCGCATTCTCCAGCACCACCACCTGGTCACCGTTCTTTTTGCGCAGCCGCACCTCGGCACCTCGTACTTCACCTTCCCGAAGGAGGGTGTCGGCCAGTTTTTCTCTGTCTAAAGGATCAGCGTAGAGATCGCGGCAAATATCGATGCCGAGCATCTCTTCTGCTGAGTCGTACCCGAACATTTGCACGAATGCGGGGTTGACAGTGATGAGCTTGCCGTCGGGCGAGCTTTGATAGACGCCCTCTCGCACATTTTCGAACAACGTCCGGAACTTAACCTCGGATGCCAGCAAAACCTCCTGTGTGCGCTTGCGCTCGGTGATATCGCGAAAAATACCAAGAAGGAGAGGTGTTTGTCCTTCAACCTCAAAAAAAGAATTAGTAACTTCAAACCAGATTTTTTCTCCATTCCACAGAGTAAGTTCCCGCTCAAGATGCGGACTGACTGTGCGAGAACGGAAGCGTTCTTGATGGCGGCGGAGGACATGCTCTTGCTGTGTCTCCGCATAGATCGATGAGAACCGTTTCCCTTCTATTTGCTCACGCGGTTTTCCAACCATGCGACAAAATGCTTCGTTTACCTTCAACACCGTACCCTGTTCGTCTGTCAAACGCATGCCGTCAGCACTTTGCTCCCACACCAAACGGAATTGTAATTCGGATTGACGGATTGCCTTCTCCGCTTGCTTGCGCTCGGTGATGTTTGTGAATGTCACAACTGCGCCAGCCACGTTGCCTTGCTCGTAAATGGGCGTGCTGACGAACTCGACGGGGAAACTTGTTCCGTCTTTTCGCCAGAACACCTCATCATGCTTGTGATGTGTGATTCCGTCCTTGAGGGCTTTATAGATGGGGCACTCTTCTCTCGGATACGGACTGCCATCGGCTTTTGTGTGATGCCACGTTGCATGGCTGCACCGACCGATAAGCTCCTCAGGTTCATATCCCAGTATTCTCGCAGCAGCCGGGTTGACGAATGTTTGGTTGCCCTGTAGATCTACTCCCAAGATTCCTTCGCCGGCCGAGTTCAAAATCATTTCATTATGATGAGCAAGTTGGGCCAGCATCTCTTCCGAACGCTTGCGCTCGGTGATGTCGTCAAATACGGCAACAAAGTATCCTTTTGCTGGACTGTAGACCGAGATGGACAGCCACCTCCCTCCCAATAATCCCTTTAAATACGTCTCAAACCTCTCCGTCTGCCCGGTTAAAGCCACCCTACCATAAATTTCGAATAACTCCGGATTAGACTCTTTTATGCCGGGAATTACCTCGGTTACTTTTTTCCCAACGACATTCTTCAGCCCGGTCAATTCTCCAAATGTGCGATTGACAGCAAGATAGATAAAATCTTGCGGCTGGTCGTCCTCAAAAAGCATTTGGCAATGCGCAAATCCTTCGAGCATGTTCTCGAATAGCGATCGATAGCGCTCTTCGCTCTCTCGTAGCGTCCTCTCTGCCTGCCTGCGTTCCTTGACCTCCCGTGCAAGTGAGTTCGCCTGGCGAGCCAGAACGATGATGCCACTGAGTCCGATCGCAAACAGCACGAGAGCCACGATGATCCAATTGATCTGCTCGTGCCGGATTTCCTTATTTGCACCGTCCAGAGAATGTATGAGGATGATGGATCCAAGCTTCTGCCCCTGATGAACGTCAAGAATGGGAACAGCCGCCAACACCATATTCTCTTCTGCAACGATACCAGGTTGCCTCAGTACTCTTGCCTTGTCAACCGTCTGATGCCGGGGGTTGTATTCGAATATGGTGTTGCCGTGTTCATCCAGGATGGAAACATAGAAAACGTTTGAGTCCTGTTTCGCCCAATTAAACGCAGTCTGCACCAGATCAATGTTCCCTTCGACGAGGCCCTCGCCAACCGAGAGCGCCAGCATTTCGCTGAGCGTCGAGACGTCCTGTTTCGCGGATTCCAATATCGCCGATTTCTGTTTGGCAGGAAAATAGAACACCGCAAAAAGGAAGACAGCCAGCCAGGGGATCGCACCGGACGCGAGTAACCGTGTGCTGTAGGAGGTATTCAACCGTGTGAGCAGTTTCATGGGCATTCAGTGTTGATCGTTTGCAGAGTTTATTCGATGATTGCTATTGTCTAAACATTTCCATTCACTTTGCCTGCATTCACAAAACCGAGAAGATACTCAAATCAGAATTGTCCTCCTGGCTGAATGCGTTCTGGAATTGGAGGGACAGCACTATTGCACAAAGGAGCACAACTCCCCTTGCCATGGCCTGAACCTTGTGTCTGTTTGATTTGAATGCCATTAGAAAACCTCCTGCGCCTTTCGATGCAAAAGTCCGAGAGCATATTCCTGCGGTTTCAACGCCTGTGCCAAGATGAAACCCATGATTGTACGCCTCTGCAAATGATTATAGTGTCCTTGCGGGATGAAACGACTCACCTTTGTACAATGTATCGGTTATTGTTAGGTAGTTGACTATCATTGAACTTTGAGGTACTTTCATTTCAAGAAATTCGAGATGACCCGTCTGGTGCTGTGATTCCGGCTCATTCAATCCGCCGGTAAATCACTTACTGACTCATGTTACGCAAAATGGATATGTCACCCTTTCAGGGTTCGGATTCGTTCGGTTGTCTGTATGTCGGGGCGTTGCCCCGACCTATAATATCTGACGCTTTCAGCGTCAACCTGCGCAAATCGCTGTCCCTGAAAGGGACAAATACTATAGCCGAGGGCAACGCCCTCGGTAATTAGACAAGCCAAGGTTCACAAACCCTGAAAGGGTTTCATACAAACGTGAGAAGAAGTGACTGTGCGTAACATCAGTTACTGACCCATGTTACGCAAATGGGTTTTTCACGTTACTCGTAGAGTTGATGAATTCAAAAGAGCACACCCCAGTTCCGACTAAAGTCGGAACATCCCCTCTCAAGAGGGGAATGTGGGCGATGTGAATCCCCTCTTGAGAGGGGACCGACATTCCGCACGGCGGAATGTCAGGGGTGTGTTATCGTTGTGCGTAACATGAGTTACTGATGCTGCGCAAGCTACACTGCTTGCGTAACATCATCTGTAAAGTCCCAATTGAGAATAGCCATGGATTCGCCGTAGCCGGTTGCAACTTCAAGACTCATCTATTATTATCTCGAGGTAAGCCAAACGAATTCAAATCATAAACGATCAACGTGAATGGAGGAAATACTATGGCGTACACTTACGAACAATTAAGCAAGTTGACTGTCGCTCAACTCCGTGAGATAGCCCAGGGTGTCGAGCACGACGCAATGAAAGGCTTTAGCACGATGCACAAGGAAAAGCTCTTACCGGCGCTTTGCACAGCCCTTGGCATCGAAGCTCACGTTCACCATGAAGTGAAAGGTATGAACAAGAGCGCGGTGAAGGCTGAGATTCGACAGCTTAAGGTGAAGCGGGATGCCGCGTTAGAAAGCAAAAACTTTGTAGAGTACAAGAAAGCGATTCGCCGAATTCACGATTTGAAGCGAACGCTTCACAAAGCGATGGTGTAGAGTCGCCACTTTACAAATTCCTCGTGACGCTGACCTGCGCAGGTTTGGTCATGGACAGTCTCGTGACCGTTCGATTATTGAAAATGAAGGTAGCGAGCAATCCATGAACAGGTTTCCCATTAACCATTATTATCCTCACCATGCCCTTTCTCGGTGAACTGAGCGCGCTTGTTACAGCCTTCCTCTGGTCTGGCAGCGCTATGGTGTTTGCTTCCGCAACGAAAAGGGCTGGTTCGTTTCAGGTGAACGTCACACGTCTGATTCTTGCAGCGGTCTATCTCGTTCTGCTCATCGTGCTGATGCCGCTTGATGTGAATCTCTCAGGCACACAACTCCTCAATCTCAGCATCAGCGGCGTCATCGGTTTGGCGCTCGGCGACACCTTCTTGTTCAAAGCGTTTCAAGAAATCGGTGCCCGCATCAGCATGTTGATCATGTCGGTCGCTCCGGCAATCGCTGCGTTGCTCGCATATTTTGTGTTGGGTGAAACGCTTTCCGTTGTTGGTGTACTCGGCATGGCCGTTACAGTCGCTGGAGTCGGCATTGTCGTGCTTGAGCGGAGTGCCGACGCCTCGCAGAGGATTTCCCCCTACGGGTCTACGACCTCGCAGAGGGTCGTAGACCTCACGACGTCGGGCATCGTGTATGCTTCACTCGCTGCAATAGGGCAAGGTGCCGGACTTGTCTTTGCAAAGATGGCATTCCTCGAATCGGAAGTAAACGGGTTTGTTGCCACAGCCATACGCATCATTGCGTCGTTGGTGTTGCTTCTTCCGGTTGCAGTGATGACGAAACGCTACAACAATCCGATTCGCATGTTCGTTCAAGACAGGAAGGCTTTCTTGCTTACCGCTGTCGGTTCTGTGCTTGGACCTTTCCTCGGCATCTCGTTCAGTCTCATTGCAATTGAATACACGAAGATTGGCATTGCCGCGACGATCATGGCGATAGTGCCGATTCTGATGTTGCCTTTGGTCAGAATCATTTACAAGGAGAAGTTGACGTGGCGAGCGATACTCGGTGCATTCACGGCAGTCGCCGGCGTCGGTGTGTTGTTCTTAAGGTAATGGAAATGTGTCTTTCATCCTGAACGAAGTGAAGGATCTGCTCCTCCCGTCGTTGCGAGGAGCGTTGTGGTGACAAAGCAGACCTGTCCTTGCCGAAGGCATCCCTACGGGATTCTTTTGCTCCGTAGGGGCAACATATTTGTAGAAACTCGTCAAGTGGAAGAGAAGGAGAAATCGTAATCTTCATAATTGTATGTTGATTACTTCTCATAACAGGATTATATTGATAAAGAATTCAGGAGAAGCACAATGTCGAAAACCATTACAGTTCAAGTTCCGGACGATGTCGTCGAATATTGGGAAACGCCGAATGAACTTGCCGCGACGTTGTCAACGCTTTCTGTTGTGGAGCTTGTGCGCAAAGGTATACTCTCGCAGGGAAAAGCTGCAGAACTACTCAATCTTTCTCGCTGGGAATTGATGGACCTCCTCGCTCGCTACGACGTCCCGACTGCGAACTTCTCCATTGATGAACTGAACCGACAAATCCTCGACGCTTCCCAAGACAATCATGCCTGATGTCGTCGTTGCCGATGCCGGACCGCTCATTAGCGCGGCGCGGGCGAATCGCATTCACCTCATCGAACACGTTTACACTCGCCTTATCATACCGCCTGCGGTTGTTCAAGAAATCGTTGTGGGTGGCAAAGGCAAGCCGGGTGCCGACCTTCTTCGGTATGGATGGATTGAAGAGTCGGAACCACGTAACACTGCGTCAATCACTCAGCTTCATGCTCGTTTTGGCTTAGGAGAAAGCGAGGCCATTGTGCTTGCGGAAGAACTCTCAGCTTTTCTGTTTGCCGATGAAGTGAAAGTGATCGGAGAAGCACGCCGCCGCAACATTCCGGTGACGAGTACTCTGCAAATGCTGTTGATTGCGAAACAGAAAGGAATCATCCCCGAAGTAAAGCAGGAACTCGACAAATATATGCAAACATACTCTTGAGCTTTCCGGTGAAAACTGATCGCGCGAAAGCTTTCGCAAGGAGAAATAGAATGGACAAAAAGCTGAAGTTGTTTTATGACCGTGAAGCAGATATTCTTCAGATTGTTCTTCTCCACACGATTGCTTCGCTCCAACGAATTTGAACTACCCATAAACGCTGACTTTCGTCTCGCGGGATAACTGCTTGTCTCCGGTCCAACGGATTTGTCCCCCCACGACCACATGGTCAAGTTCGTAGAGCAGATGCTCGCTGCCAAAGAAACTCGCCAAAGCCAAAACCGACGCGGAGAGCAACCGTCTCGCAACCCGTTGCGCCGCGCTTGACCGGCAGATTGATGCCGCGGTGTATGAACTGTACGGGTTAACTGAGGAAGAGATGAAGATTGTTGAAGGGAAGGAGTTTAGAAAACAGGTGAAACTCCTACGGAGTTTTCTGTATCATTGCTTGGTGGATATTCTACAAGTATTCAATCCCTACGGGATTCTTTTGCTCCGTAGGAGTGAAATGTTTATAGAACAGCGTTCTTACGCCATTCGGAGCTCGGTAGGTCTACGACCTCGTAGAGGAGCGGCATGAAATCAAAGTCATGCGTAAAATCAACTGCAGACTTCAGAAAAAAGTCATTGGCATCCAAAACGAAACGTCCGTCCGTTACAAAGAGGCTGAGCGCATTCGCTAAAGACCTCCGCCGTTTGATAAGAAGTCACTACCCGGATTGGACAGACTTCCACGGTTCAGATCCCGGCATCACGCTGATTCAGTTGTTTGCGTTTCTCGTGGAAGATTTATTCAACCGCGTTAACAAAATTCCTGAACGGAATGAAACGCCTCAAGTGATGCAAGCGGGATGACTTGGAGATTCCCGAAAATAGAAAACAAAAAATAGCCGCTCACGAAGTGATGCCTTCGGCAAAAGACACTAAGTCACTAAGGATTCACGAAGAAAATACTCTTTTGAGTCATGGTATCTATTGCAGGATAAGTATGACCGAGAATTCAACCCCGAAAAAAACTTTGTGAAACCTTTGTGTCTTGGTGTCTTTGTGGCAAGCTTTTTCCGTTTTTTGATTTGGGGAATGTCCACGAATGACGTTTTGATTCTGAAATTGTTTTTTGATACTTTGTTCGCACACTATCCTCCGCACAAGAGAAATGCCGAAATCCCCAGGATTACGTGAATACATAACCTCCGCGTTCAACGCGAAGCCCACAGGGATGCTTGTAAGCCCGAACTGGGTCGGGCTTGCAGCCGCCGGCATGCTTGGCATTATGGTGAACCCCGGCTTCCTGCTGCTCGGCGTAGGGGTGGAGCTGGCTTACCTGTTCCTCCTCGGCACACACCCGCGATTCCAGAAGTACGTACAAGCACGACAACTATCAAAAGAAAAAGAAAGCAAGCAGGTTCAGCTTTCGACGCTGATGAACAAGCTCACTCCTACCGCGAGAACCAGATTTCAGGCGCTTCAGCAACGATGTCAAACTATCATGGAATTCTACTCCAGTCAGCTCAACGTCGGCCCCGGCATCGCTGATCAGCACAACCAGAGTCTGAATAGATTTGCGTGGATTTTCCTGCAGCTTCTCCTCACCAAAGAGGGGATCATGTATATGATCAAGCAAAGCAGTTTCACGCCTGAGTTTCGCGGGAAGCTTGAGGAAGAAATCCGACAGCTCGAATCTCGTGTGCGAGACGATAAGCTCTCACCGGAGCTGAACAAATCCTTGGAAAGCCAGCGTGATATTCTCAAGCAGCGGCTGAATGTCATTGGCGAAGCAGAGTCCAAGCTAACGTATATTGATGCGGAGCTGAGCAGAATAGAGCAGCAGATTGAGCTGCTGCGCGAGCAAGCTGCCGTGAGCAAGGACTCACAAGCGATCGCAGTACGGATCGATGATGTGAGTTCCAGCTTAGGTGAAACAACGGAATGGATAAAAGAGCAGCAGAACCTCTTTGGCGCGGTGCAGGATGTGCTTGAAGAGCCGCCATCCATTTTAAGCCAGCCAATCATCAGAACCACTCAAACAGAATCTGCATGATTTAGTAGCTCACGTTACGCAAATGACCAAATAACAAAAAAAACTTGCCACAAAGTCACCAAGACACTAAGAAAATCTTTAGGGGCGGCTTTATAGGGTCGATTTGCAACAGGATAGATTTCAGTTTTACTTTGTGTCTTTGTGTCTTAGTGGCAAGAATCTCTCCAATGCGTAACATCAGTTAGTAGAATGCTTATGCCAGCTCTCCTTCCTCAATGGGCGCAGAAGTTGCGGGAACTCTTTCGTTCGGGTTCTGTTGCACAGTTCGTTTTGTATGGCAACACGTTCGATGTTGTTCCATATACGAGCTCGGAGGGGACGTCGTTTCTACCGGTGAAGAAGTTTCTCCAGGATGTGATGCTGGAAGGGTATGATACGGTCATTCATTATGATCGAGGAAAAGGAATTCGTGTCACGCAAGGCGACAAAGACTGGTCTGAGTGGCTTTCATCTCTCAGCTCGCCCGATTCATCGCGGCTTGCAACACTGAACACGCGGGAACCGGCAAAGGCTCTTGAACTTATAGACCTGTATCTTCTTCGCACGCTCAACCTGCAGGCGATCAAGAGCAAGCAAGACCGTGAATTCAAATACAAAGTTGCAGTCATTCTCGACTTTGCACAGTTCATTGTTCCCAAAGGTGATCCGCTCAATCTTTCGGGAGACCTGGGTTCGTATGTCGTGAAGACGTTGAGCTGGGCGAATGATCCCGCCATCCTCAGCAGCAACATTGTGACTTTTCTGATTACAGAAAAACTGAACGACATCAACAGCCTCATCAGCGAAAACCCTCACAGCGCGAAGATCGAGATACCTCTTCCGAGTGAAAAGGAAATGGGAGAATACTTCCGCTGGCTGCAAGACGCTGTGTTGCCGAAGCTTCAAGAGCAGAGTGACATGAGTATCGAGGTGCTGGCGAAACGGATGACGGGCTTGAGCCGCATTGGTGCACGGACTGCGGTTGCCACGCTGGTCAACAACGGGCAGCGGGTGACAGATCAGTTTGTCAGGACGATGAAGAAAGATCTCATCGAGAATGAATGCCAGGGTCTCCTCGAGTTCATGGAGTCGTCATACACACTCGATCTCGTCGCCGGTCACGAGGCGGTCAAGACGTGGCTCCGCGAGGATGTAAAGCTCATACGGGACGCGAAGTACCATGCCTTGCCGATGGGGTATTTGATTACCGGAAGGATTGGGACAGGCAAAACGTTTCTTGTTCAATGCTGGGCGGGCGAGCTTGGGATTCCGTGTGTCGTGCTGAAGAACTTCCGCGACAAGTGGGTGGGCGCAACCGAAGGCAATCTTGAGCGCATCTTCGCGATTCTCCGAGCGCTGGGACAAGTCCTCGTCTTCGTTGATGAGGCAGACCAGATGACCGGCAAACGCGAAGCGGGGGGTGGCGACCAGGGTTTATCCGGACGCGTCTACGCAATGTTGGCGAAAGAAATGTCCAACACTCTTAACAGAGGAAAGATCATCTGGGTGTTTGCAACTTCCCGTCCGGATCTTCTTGAGGTTGATTTGAAACGGCAGGGACGATTGGATGTACACATCCCGCTGTTTCCGCCGCAATCCGATCGCGAGTATCAAGAGATGTTCATTGCCATTGCGAAGAAACTCAAGTTCCCTTTAACACGCGAGGCGATTCCAGCTCTTCCATTGAACGCGGTATTTAGCGGGAATGAGATTGAGGCATTGCTTATCCGCGCCCTTCGAATCTACGAGCTGGAATCTCCAACGCAGCGTCCGCCGTCTGAAGTTCTGAAGGAAGTCGTGCAACAAGCAAAGCCCAACGCGCAGACGAAAAAGCTCGAGTACATGGACCTTGTTGCTGCGAAGGAATGTACGGACGGAAGCTTCCTTCCTCCCGCTTACGCGAAACTCTCGCCGGAAGAGATTGAAACACGCATCGATGAGTTACGGAGGTTCATGTGAAGGTAGCAGAGCGTCTGAAGAAAATCGCAGCCAGCACGGGACTCATCACCTGCTCTGATTCGACCAGCATCCCGGAAACGAACGTTATGCAAACCCGTACACTCTCGCTGACGGAACTTCAGCAAGAGTTCGACCGTACTCATAAGCAACAGTCGGGAGCGCTTTCAGCAGAGCTTGCCGTAGATTTCGACAGGCTTTTTGAAGCCATGAAGGTGCCCGCGTTGAGTCATGGCTGGAACGCAAAGTCTGTGGCGACCTATCTCCAATCAAACGACATTCTCAAACTCAATCGCCAGGAGACGAAACAGACGTTACTGCGCGTCCTGCAGGAAAACAAAGTGCCTCTGGAGGATATCCTCATGGACGCCGTGAACCGTGACAATGCGCTGGATGCTTATGAACAGTTCGCGCACGGCAAACTTCAAGAGAGAACAACCAAACGTCAAGCCGAAATTGCTGCGCTTGAACGAGAGATTGCTCAGTGCAATGAGAGGATTCAGTTGACGGAAAAGCTCCAGTCTCAGGATGAAGAGGCATATCAAGTTTGGCTGCGGAAGAAAATTGCGCAAGAAGAGGATCTGGTGAACGTTGTTTCGATGATCACCAGCGAGAACAAAATCTCAGTTGGCTCTGTCAACAGCGGAACGAAAAAAGGGACGAAGTAACTAACTAACTGATGTTACGCAACCGAAAACCGCCCAGATTTGCCGAAGAAATCCGAATGCTCAAATCCGAAGTCCTAAACAATATCGAAATTCAAACCTTCAAAAAAGCTCGATAATACAGGTGCAATCAGAATTTGTCTTGAGTTTAGATATTTGGGTTTCGGATTTGTTTAGGATTTCGATATTGTGATTTCGGATTTTCCGAGTTTGCGTAACATGTGTAACTAATCTCAAATTGACCGCCTCGCGGAAGGTCTACGACCTCGTAGAGGGGTTGAAACCCCTGCAATTATTGGTTGGAATTGTTATCCACGTCCTAAAGGACGTGGCTATAGCCCCGACCTTTAGGTCGGGGATATGAAAAACCTAACAAAAACTGGCAAGGGCTTTAGCCCTTTCCCATTCAGGCGGTCAACTTGAGTCACTAATGTTTCGCAAAGAAGAATATTCGACCTCAAAAAAAAATCCGAAACTCGAATCTCGTGCGCCAGAGGCGCATCCGCCACTGGCGGGAATTCCTAAACAATATCGAATGTTCGAATCTCAAAACATCAAAACGCTCCGGTGGCGCAAAAGCGCTGATGTTTTGAACATTTGGATTTCAAAATTGTTTAGAATTTCGATTTTAGAAATTCGAATTTCACTGTGCGAACTTTACAGTAACTGCATCGTGCGTATCATGAGTAACTCATCTAAAGAAGGAGATCATTATGGCTTTATTTGCACGCATCTCACGGTTGTTCCGGGGTTTCCTCGGCTTGTTCATCAGCGGACTTGAGGAGCAGAATCCTGAGGCCCTTCTCGAGGTGGCAAGGAATGATTTTCGCGACAAGATGTCGCAGTACAACGAAGCGCTCGCACGTCTCGCAGGCATTGCAGAGCGGCTAAAAATTCAAATCAAGAACAAGACCTCCAAGATTCAAGAGTTAGAGCGAAGAATTCTTGCTAACTTCAAAGCGGGTAATAGTGAGCTTGCCGGGTCGCTCGCGAGAGAGTTGCAGGATACCAAAACAGATCTGGAGCATGATTCACAAGAGCTGAAAGATACCGAAGAGGGCTACAATAATAATGTCCGCAACGCGAAAGTTGCGCAAAAAGATTTCGAAGAGAAGGTGCGCAAGATTGAACGTCAGCTTAGCCAGGTTCGCGTGAAGGAGGCTCAGGCTGAAGCAGCCGCGGCATTAAGCGGGGTCGCCTTCAAGGTTGGCGATGTTGGCGACACGCTGAAGAGTGTCGAAGAAGTTCTTAACAAGAAGTATGAAAAGGCGGCAGGCAAAGCACGTGTCGCGCAAGATATTGGCGAGCTGGAACAGGTGAAAGAGAAAGAGACAGAGCGTAAGGCGCTCGAGCAGCAAGCTCTCGCGGAGTTCCTTGCAACACAGGGAGTGCAGATCGAACAACCCGGCGCGCAGTCAAGCCCTGCGCCGAAAGAGATTGGACCAAAAGAAAAACCTGAGCAGAATTAACCATCACGTCTGAAGGAGATAACACTATGGCAGATCAACAGGGTTCACAAACAAAGCTTACGCCGTTTGGCATCATTGCTTCGGTTGTCCTCGTACTCGGACTCGTGGGATTGGGTGTGTGGCTTCTCACGGGCAAAGGAGGAAAGCCATCGCCATCCGAGACCGCACAGAGTGAGAGCGAAGTCGAAGCCGCCGATCTCTCGAACGTCACGACGGTCAAAGAGTACAAATACGTTCCGGCGGACAAGCTTCCCCCGGTCAAAGGCGTCAGCAGCTACGCTTGGAATCAAAAAGAGAAGGTTCTAAAGTTTAGTTACAACGTGTGGATCGGGTGGATGCCGATCATCGCGGCAAATGGCGGCACAAAGCCGAACAAGGAATCTATCTTCTACAAGAAATACGGGTTCATGGTCGAGATGGTGTTGATTGATGATCCGATTACTGCGCGCGATGCTTATACATCCGGCAATGTTCACGCACTGTGGGGTACAGAGGATATGATGGTGCTGTTTGCGCCGGAGCTGACGCGCGACAGCAGAACGGCGCCGCGCATCGTCCAGCAGATCGACTGGTCCAGCGGCGGCGACGGTATCGTCGTGCGTGAGGAGATCAAGACCGTACGCGACCTGAAAGGAAAGACGATCGTGTGTGCGCAAAATAGTCCGAGCGAATACTTCATCACGACGCTCTTGCTGAGCGCGGGACTGAATGCCGGCGATGTGAAGATGAAGTACACCACCACTGCATTCGAGGCGGCGGCAGCGTTTGTCGCGGACAAAAAAATTGACGCGGTCGTGAGCTGGGCGCCCGACATCTACAACATCCCGAAGCGAATGCCGAAGACAAGAATTCTCAGCACAACTGCTGAAGCGAACAAGGTCATCGCCGATGTCTATGCGTTCAGGGCGGATTTCTATCGTGACCATCCTGAAATCGTGAAGGGCTTTGTTGCCGGTGTGTTTGAAGGGATGGATTACGTAAAGCAGAACACAGAGAAAGTTGCGCAGTGGATGGCTGATGCCTATGGGATGAAACCTGAAGACATCAAGGGGATGATGGGCGATGCTCATTCCACGAACTTCGGTGAGAACGTCCAGTTCTTCCTCAATCAAAGCAACCCAACAAACTTCGAGCGCACATGGAAGAACGCATCGCTTGTCTATCGTGAACTTGGGCGCATTGATGCGCCTGTGGACTTTGATCGTGTCATGGATTTCTCAGTCATAAAAGATTTGCAGACGAAAGGGACGTTTGCAAATCAAAAAGATGAAAGCCAGACAGCGTTCACACCTCAATCGTATGAAAAAGTCAGGGCTGAATCTCCTATCCTTACGCAGACGATCAGGATTAACTTTTTTCCCAACAGTGCAAACTTACACGAGCCTGCGCGAGATGAAGATGGCAATGTCGTCAAAGACAAACTGTATGATGCAGGTGTCGATGCGACGCTCGAGCGCGTAGCCCGTCTCGCGGGACAGTTTGAAAAGTGCGTGATTATTGTCGAGGGGCATACTGATAATTCGATGAAAGGAAGAGCGCCGTATCAGGCAGTCAAACAACTCAGCACAGACAGAGCAGCCGCTGTCCGAAAAGCGCTCATCGAGAAGTACAAATTCGATCCCAACAAATTCGTCATCGAAGGAAAAGCATGGGACGAGCCAGCAAACCCCGACGACCCGCAGAATCAAGCGCTCAACCGTCGAGTGGAGATCAAGGTCGTGCCGCCTGAAGCGAGCTAATCCACCCAAGGCG
>Ga0082335_1006447_pt1 | contig 15122 bp, 12 predicted proteins | sample Subgrocontami58m_FD_72375 | JGI IMG/M metagenome (GOLD analysis project Ga0082335, IMG submission 72375) | Subsurface groundwater microbial communities from S. Glens Falls, New York, USA - GMW37 contaminated, 5.8 m (SPADES assembly) (version 2) ...
CCCTCGCCATCGCCTGGCGCGATTCGAATCGCTGGAAGGATCTGCTTCCCGTTCCGTCGCTCAAGCCCGAACCCGGATCGTGGCGCAACGATCCGTTGGCGGCGCGGGCTTTGATCTTAAAATTGTGCGCCGATCTTCCGGCAAACGAATGGCGATCACTTGATTCGTTTATCACCTTCGTCGGCGAACATCACGCCGACTTCCAACGACCCGCAGGCGATTACGACTCGTGGTATATCCGCGACGCCAAGACGGGCGAATACTTGCGCGGCTTTGAACATTGGGATGAGGTCGAAGGCGCGTTGCTGCGTTACATCATCACCTCACCCATGCACTGGCTCGGTCTCGTTCATCTCAAGCCCGATGCTTTCCGACTGACGACTCTCTTCACCGCCTTCATCGCCAACACCGTGTGGCCCCTCACAGAAAATAAAGATGCCAAGATCGTCGTGCGATCCGATGGCACGTTCACCGTCCCTTTCGACATGAATCGCTACGAGCGTTTTCAAGCAGCGCGCATCGGCGAGTGGCAGCCCTTAACGGGGAATCATTATTCGTATCGCCTGACCGGCAATTCGCTTAACACCGCAGGCTTGCAAGGCATCACCGCCAAACACATCATCAGCTTCTTGCGCCGCCATTGCGAGCGGATACCGGGCAGCGTGGTTGAAGCAATTGATCGTTGGGGTCGCAGCGGAGTCGAAGCGCGCGCATCGCAGATGACCATTCTGCGTTTAGAAAATCCCGGACTCCTCGACTTCGTCCGCCGCAATCCGAAAACATCACCCTATCTAGGGGAAGTGCTCGGTTCATCGTCTATTGAAGTTAAAGATTGGAAGAGATTGCAAGAGGGGATGATGGATGTGGGGTTGGTGGTGGAACAGGAGTCAGAAGTCAGAAGTCGGAAGTCAGAATAATATCGAAGCGTCCCGAGCGGAGCGCGTGCTTCTCGCGCGCAGTCGAGGGATGCGGGGAATACATTTCGACTTCGCTCAAGGTGGTTCTTGATTTTTAATTCGCCCATGTCCGCCTTAGATAAAGCCCTCTCCCAATTCCAAAAATCTTTTCACTCCTCTCCTCACTTCATCGTCCGCTCTCCCGGTCGCGTGAATCTTTTGGGCGAACACGTAGATTACAACGATGGCTGGGTGTTGCCCGTCGCCATTGACCGCGCCACCTATCTCGTCGCAAGCCAACGCGATGACGATCAACTTTCTATCTTCGCCGCCGATCTCGACTCGCATATCCAACTTCCAACTTCCAACTTCGAACTTCCAACTTGGTCGCTGTATCCTTGCGGCGTTGCTCACTTTCTGCGCGAAGCAAATTTAAATGTCAAAGGAATTGATTGCGCCTTTGCCTCTGATGTGCCGCGCGGCGCGGGGTTGAGTTCAAGCGCATCGGTTGAACTGGCGTTTGCGGTCGCATGGCAAAAGTTGGGCGGCTGGTCGTTGAGCAAAATGAAGTTGGCTCAGCTTTGCCAAAAAGCCGAAAATGAATTCGTCGGCGTCAACTGCGGCATCATGGATCAATTCGCCTGCGCGCATGGTCAAAAAGATCACGCCTTATTGCTCGATTGCCGATCTCTCGAATGGACTCCCGTGCCGCTGCCTCAAGGTGTCGCCATCGTGATCGCCGATACAACGAAGCGGCGCGAACTTGGAAAATCAGAATACAATAATCGGAGAGCCGCGTGTGAAGAAGCGTCGCGCTTGCTTGGCGTAAAAGCGTTACGCGATATTTCGCTCGAAGAATTTAATAAGCGCGAAAATATATTACCCTCGCTCATCGCCAAACGCGCGCGTCACGTCGTTGAAGAATGTGATAGAACTTTGAAGGCAGTTGAAGCGTTGAAACGAAACGATCTTGAATCATTCGGTCACGCCATGAACGAATCGCATCGCACCTTGCGCGATCTCTATGAAGTGAGTTGCCCCGAGCTAGATGCAATGGTGAACGCCGCGCAAAGTTTAGAAAGCTGTTATGGCGCGCGACTCACCGGCGCGGGCTTTGGCGGCTGTGCTGTTGCGCTCGTTGATGCAAACGCCGCGCAAAATTTCGAGCGCGAGTTGGCGAAACGATATGAAAAAGCAACAGGATTGAAGGCGGAGATTTATGTGTGTGAGGCGAGTGGGGGGGCAAATGTTTTATCGCGCCCATCAGACCCGAAGGGTTTATAAAACCCTTCGGGTCTTCAAAGACCGACGCGGTCTTGAAGACCGCGTCGGTCTGAAAGCGAGTGACCATGAACCTCTGCAACCACATCACCCTCCATCCCACTTCCATCATCTACGAACACGGCATGTTTCGTGAAGAGATCGCCATCGATCAGATCGCTGAGATCGCTGTCATCACTACTGACGAAGGTCCCTTTGTGGATGATGTGTTTTTAGTGTTGAGTGGCGACGACAAAGAGATCAAGATTCCACAAGATGCAGAAAACTTTGAGGCGATGTTTGACGTGTTCAAAAAGTTTGAGGGGTTTAATTATGAGGCATTCATCGATGCGATGAGTTCAACGGAGAATGCTAAGTTTGTCTGCTGGAAACACGCCGACAAACCCGAAGGGTCTAGCGAAGCTCCCCGCAGCGAAGTGGAGGGGTAAAGACCCTTCGGGTTTTGTATCCACAGGTTCTCCACTTTTCCAACATCTCAACACACCCTTTCTCCAAATCTCGGCGCTCTTTCCACAATACCCACGCCGCTTTCCACAGTTTGGACGACCTTATCCACAACTCTTTCCACTTATCCACAGCTCTCCACAAAACTTTCCTGTATCATTACATTCGATGATTCCTCAACCCGTCATTGATTTCTGCACACAAAACGGTTATGGAAAGATTCACAGCGCGACCCCGCTGGGTGGTGGCTGCATCAACAATGCCGCGCGCCTCGAAACCGAAAACGGCATGCTGTTTCTCAAGACGAATGAGCATTGCCCAAGCGATATGTTTGAGAGAGAGGCAGAGGGGTTGAACGTGCTACGACCCTCACCCCCAACCCCTCTCCCATCGAGAACACCACTCGATGGGAGAGGGGAGTCGCCGCGCGTGCCAAAAGTTTTTTGCGTCGGCGCAAATTTTATTTTGCTCGAATACATCGAAGCAGGCTCGCGTAAAAATAATTTCTGGGAAACGTTAGGCGAACAACTGGCGGGATTGCATCTCCGCACTTCACCGCGCTTCGGGTTCGATCACAACAATTACATTGGCGCAACGCCACAGATCAACACTTGGGAAGATGATGGCTACAAATTCTTCGGCGAACATCGTCTCCTCTACCAGTCTAATCTTCTCAAACGCAACTTTCCAACTTCAAACATCCAACTTCTAACTTCTATCGTTAACAAACTTCCATCCCTCATCCCGCCCCAACCCGCCAGTTTAATTCATGGCGACTTATGGAGCGGAAACATTCACAACGACGAACAGGGCGCGCCCGTGTTAATTGATCCCGCCGCCCATTACGGCTGGGCAGAAGCCGAGCTGGCGATGATGAACCTGTTCGGCTCCACGCCCGAGAAATTTTTCAAAGCCTACGAATCCGTGCGCCCTCTACAATCGGGTTACAAAGAGCGATTTGACTTGTATAATTTGTATCACCTGCTCAACCATGCCAATTTGTTTGGGGGAAGTTACCTGTCGTCAGTGATGAGTATTATCCACACGTATTGCTGATCGCTGTTTGTTCATTGTTCATTTGTCATTGTTCATCTCTCCCCATGCCTCTTGTTTACTCTACTGACCCTGACCGCGAGCCTCAACAAAAAGAGAAGAAGACTCACTGGCCTCCTTCAGCGAAAAATCAGCTCGCCCGCATCTGGCGCGACAGCAAAAGACGCACCGGGAAAACCGTCACCGTTGTGGGCAACTTAGACCACGATCCCGCCACCTTGGAGCGTTTGTGCAAAGAGCTGAAGAACAAATGCGGCGCGGGCGGCACGGTGAAAGATAAAGAGATCGAAATACAAGGCGATCATCGAGATCGGGTGGCGGCGTATTTGGAATCGTTGGGTTATAAAACGAAAATGGTCGGAGGGTAGATCATGGACTTTGTAAAAATCTTTCAATCTATCGAAGATGTCATTTACGAGATCGCAACGTGGATCGTCTTTGTGCCTAAGACATTGCTATATGTATTACTGCGCCCGCAGTGGATTCAACCTTACGTGACGGGCGAGTGGACAAAGGACGTGAAGCAACGATTCAAGGAATTCATGCCGCCCCCGTTATTTTGGGTGATCGTCGCTATCGTTCCAGACCTTTTGCTTTACATTCTTTTGCCTGACTCCAAAAAAGACATTTATTCAACACTCCCACTCACCGATCGTTTTTTTGCTATCGCCACGTTTTCAGTCGGTGTGCCAGCATTCTTCGCGGCGATGCTCCAACAAATAAAGGAACATGGGGTTGAAAAGGATTCGCTTAAACGCTATTTCTACATTCAATGTTTAGTTTGTGCGCCCGCGCTATTAGGACTGCTGATAAATCAACGTCTCACAGAGCGCGAGGCAATTAGTCCCTTCCAATCTCTTTTTATGCTGATCATTGTATGGTTGGTTGGCGTGGAAACGATTATCTTCAAACAGGAACTCGACACAAATTGGTGGAAAGCATTGGGTCTTGCCTTGTTATCGGCACTGGCTTGCTTCGCCGCATTAATCATCCTGGTGATCATCCTTATATTCGTTCTATTCAAATTGTGACATCTCAAAAACTATTTTGGAGTTAATGCCTAATGTCAGAGAACAAAACCCTACCCGCATGGCACAGCAAGTCTGTTCAAGACGTAATTGACAATCTACAGACTCATTTGGAACAAGGTCTGTCGAGTGACGCTGCCGCGCAGCGCTTGAAGGAACACGGCTACAACGAACTACGCGAGAAGCCGCCGACTCCGTTTTGGAAATTGGTGGTGGAGCAATTAAGCGATTTCGTTGTGATCTTGTTGATCGTCGCCAGTGTCATTTCGTTTTTGCTGGGCGACACGATTGAAGCGATAGCGATCATTGCTATCGTCATCTTGAATGCCGTCATCGGCGTGATTCAAGATGCCCGCGCCGAACAAGCACTCGCCGCGCTGAAAAAGATGGCGGCACCGGACGCGCAGGTGATCCGCGACGGGTCCAGAGTCCGCATCCCATCGCGCGAATTGGTACCGGGCGACATCGTGCTGTTAGAGGCCGGCAATTTCATCCCGGCTGATGTGCGTTTGGGGGAGAGTGTGAATCTAAAAATTGAAGAGGCGGCTCTCACCGGCGAGTCGGTGCCAGTTGAGAAACGCGCCGCGCTGACGTTGGCGGATAACGCGCCAATTGGCGATCGCAAGAACACGGCGTTCATGGGCACGGTGGTGAGCTATGGACGTGGCACCGGCGTGGTTGTTGGCACCGGACATCTCACACAAATAGGACTCATCGCCGATATGTTGGCAGCGGTGGAAGAAGAAGCCACGCCATTGCAACGCCGTCTCGAAGAACTTGGCAAGACGTTGAGTATCGCCGCGTTGATCGTCTGCGGTCTGGTGTTTGTAGTGGCGATCTTCAAACAAACCGATCTGTCGTTGATCGCCAGCAAAGGCTTCGTCGAATACTTCACTCACTCGACAAAAGAGTTGAGCGAAATTTTCATCATCGCCATCAGCTTGGCGATTGCCGCCGTGCCAGAGGGCTTGCCAGCAGTGGTGACGATCACCTTGGCATTGGGCATGAGAGAGATGGTGAAGCGCCACGCGCTCATTCGGCGTTTGGCTTCTGTTGAAACGCTCGGCTCGGCTTCGGTGATCTGCTCAGATAAAACCGGCACGTTGACGCAAAACGAAATGACGGCGGTGAAGTTGTGGTGTGACAATCAAATTTTTGACATCACCGGCGATGGCTACAAACCGCAAGGACAGTTTTTGCATGAGAACAACCATCTCAACTTCTCCGATCATCCCGCGCTGACAACGTTATTGTGGGGCGCAATGTTGGCGAATGATGCACGGCTTGAGAAGTCGGGCGCAGAGGGCGGCGAAGATACGTATCGCATGGTGGGTGATCCCACGGAGGGTGCTCTGGTGGTGGCGGCGGCAAAGGCAAACATCTGGCGCCAAGAAGTAGAAAAAAGTTTCCCGCGCGTGGCGGAGAACCCGTTTGACTCGGAGCGCAAGATCATGAGCACTTTGCACGAAGTGAAAGAAGCGATGTCCGAAGTCAGCCCCTTTAACGATCCGAAAGACTTGCCGAAATATGTGTTGTGCGTCAAAGGCGCACCGGATGTAATCTTGAACTCCTGCGCTTCGTATCAACGCATGGGAGATGAAGCCGCGCCGATCACGTCAGACTTTAAAGATAAAGTGCTGCGCACCAACGCCGACCTTTCGTCGCAAGCCTTGCGCGTCCTCGCCGTTGGATACCGCCTCTTCGATTCGCATCCCGAACCGATGACTCCCGAAAGCACCGAAAAAGATTTGGTGTTCGTCGGACTCATTGGCATGATCGATCCGGCTCGACCCGAAGTGAAACCGGCGATTGAAAAAGCGCGGCACGCCGGAATCCGCACCGTGATGATCACCGGCGATTACCCCGATACGGCGCGGGCGATTGCCTACTCGATTGGTTTGCTACGCCCCGGCGCAAAAGTTTTGGCGGGCGCGGCGCTCGATGAATTAAACGATCAACAAATGGTAGAGGTGGCGCGTGAGACCGATGTGTTTGCCCGTGTGTCGCCATCGCACAAAATGAAGATCGTGGATGCGATGAAACAAACGGGCGCGGTGGTAGCGATGACCGGTGACGGCGTGAACGATGCGCCCGCGCTGAAACGATCCGACATCGGTGTGGCGATGGGCATCACTGGCACCGACGTGGCGAAAGAATCCGCCGATATGGTGCTGACCGACGACAACTTCGCCAGCATTGTTGCCGCCGTCGAACAAGGGCGCATCATTTACAACAACATTCGCAAGTTTGTGTTCTTCTTGTTGTCGTCGAATGTGGCGGAGATCATGATCATTTTCCTCGCCACGCTAGCGGGTGTGCCGACTCCGTTAACGGCGATCCAATTACTGTGGCTCAACCTTGTTACCGACGGCGCACCGGCGTTGGCATTGGCGGTTGAGAAGGGTGATCCCGATGTGATGGATCGCCCGCCGCGCCCCAAAGATGAACCGGTGATCAATCGCACGATGCAATTGGGCATTGTGATTCAAACATTCGCCCAAACGGGCGGCACGCTGCTAGCGTTAGCCTTAGGTTTATATTGGTCGTTGGTGCAAGCGAATCTCGCGCCCGTCGGCGCAAACCCGATCATGGTGGTGTTGCAATTCAACTGGAGTGGGCTGAGCGCAGAAAAAATCGAATTGTTAGAACGCACCGGACAGACGATGGCGTTCTTGACATTATCCTTCTCCGAATTGTTCCGCGCTTACACGGTGCGTTCGGAGCGCATGTCGATCTTTCAGATCGGCGTGTTCTCGAATAAGTATATGCAGTATGCCGTCGGTTCATCAATAATCATGTTGCTCTTGGTCACCAATGTGCCGTTCCTGCAGCCGATCTTCAATACGAACTTCTTGACTCTCGAACAATGGCTGACGGTGTTCGGTCTGGCACTCATCCCGGCGATTGCCGAAGAGATCACAAAGACGTATCTGAGAGCAAGATCGAATTAAGGAATCGCAGGGATGATCTTATTATGAAGAACGGCTGCCCTTGCCCATCAATTGAATCAAGGCTATAACAAGAGATTAATGAGTGGCGTTTCGCCCAGCACTGTTGACCTATTTTGTAACTCAACAACAATTGTTTTGGGTGTATTTGGACGCGAATTAAAACAAGGAAGGCATAACAAGACATTTCAAAAATATAAGTCCCACCTACAAACCGTTTCTCGAAGATACAATTCGACAAACAAAATTGGTGTCGAGCAAATACATGCACGTTTTTGCTATGAAGTTGCTGCTGTATCAACTTTAATTTCAGTCATTAATCAGTGGCTTCAAATTAGAGAACTGCCTCATTTAGCATCTATGACTGTCAATGGAATACGAGAGTATTTTCCTGTATTCGATCTTCCTGAGAACGCACGCCGACTTTGCGTACAAATCGCCTCTCAAATCAACACTGTGGAAGAACTTTCTTCCCTTCTACAATCTACATCGAATAATGTTCTCGAACAAAGTCATGTGGGCACATTATCTGAGTATTACACCCCTCCACTTTTAGCAGAACAACTTGCCAAGTACGCGCTTACATCGCAATCCAAGAATTCCGAGAAGTTAAAAATTATTGATCCTGCATGTGGCAACGGTTCTTTGCTGACACCACTACTTACAACATACATTCAACGTTTATTACGGGCTGGGGAAAGTCCTAGCAAAATAGTAGAAACTCTACAAAAAAACATTTGCGGTTTTGATGTTCAACCTTACTCCGTTATCTTGACCCGATTGAATCTTCTGATCCATTCAGTAGACTTATTTGATAAAAGAGTCTGTTCCGTTTTAACAAGCAAATCAACACTTTTTAGCAATGTGGTTCTAAGAGATCCTCTGCTGCTTAGTCATAGACTCTGGGAAACAAATGATAAGTTTGACGTTGTCATTGCAAACCCGCCCTTCGCAAGAGTCATTAACGAAGAAAAACTGTTCTTGAACGATTATGCTGATGTACTCTATGGACATGCGAATCTCTATCAACTCTTTTTATGGTGGGCAATAAAAGCAACTAGGGCTAATGGGAATATTGCTTTCTTAATTCCCCAATCTTTTCGATCAGGACAATACTTTGAAAAATTGCGCGAGAAGATAGCTGAAACTTGTGAAGTTAGAGCAATAACTCAAATTAGTCATCGATCAACTGCTTTTAAGGGTATACAACAACCGCTAGTATGCATTTTGCTAAAAAAACATTCTGGGAAACCTAAACCCAATCAAAATGTTCATCTTCAGACATTTAAGAACACTTTACAATCTAACAAACCGGAAATAAACGGGGATTTCAAAGTCGCACAGGATCAAGTGTTAAGAAGTTTTAGACACACTAATGTTTGGGTCTTATCGGAGAAAAAATCGGATTACGAAATTCTTGACAAGGTTTTACGCTATTCCAAATCAACCTTCAAAGATGTTAACTCTATTGAGGTGAGGAATGGCGGCTTTGTTTGGAATCAGCAAAAGGAGATCTTGCGCGAGGGTAGAATTCAATCTGCTAAACCATTAATTTCTGCTGATGCTATTTCGCCTTTTCAAATTCAATTCCCTGTTGCCGAGAACTCGATAAGTTTTGAGCGACAGTACGTGATTCCTAAAAAAGATTTATCGGCTCCCCTCTATAACCAACATACTCTGCTTATTCAAAGAACTACAGCCAAGAAGACTGGTAAACGAATCATCGGGGCACTTACAAATGGTTCGACTTTGTTTAATAATGGTTATTACGTTGAAAACCATGTCAACGTCATTCAGTCTACCAATATGAATCAGACGAATAGTGACTTATTGTTTTTGTGGGGATTAACTGGTTGGGTTAATTCCCGTTTACTAAATTTTGTTTTCGACATGATAAATGGTTCAGCACACATTTCAACTTATGAGTTGGGCTTGCTTCCATTACCTAGCGATCTCATGCCATCACTGGCATCCCTAACTCAAAGGATCGCCCGCTCGTCGAACGGAAGATTTGTTGCGTCAACAGAAAAATTAGATGATTTGATTTTCGATTTCTTTCACCTAACAAGGAGTCAGAGGGAAAGACTCAAGGTCAAAATTGTATGACCCAACAGAGATCAGATATTCCATCAGAAGTAAGTTTTCAAGTTGGTGCGAGAACAATGCAAATGCTAGGGCGAGAAAATGTCTCCAGCCCTATTGTTGCTTTAGCTGAAATTGTTAAAAATGCTTATGATGCGGATGCTGACACTGTGATCATTGAACTTAGAAATGCATCGCAAGCCAATGGCACTATTCGAATTTTAGATGATGGCGAGGGGATGACTTTTGATGACATCCAAGATAAATGGTTGGTCATTAGCACCGATAACAAGAGAGTGGCTAAGATAACCAAGAAAAAAAAACGGGTGAAAGTAGGCGAGAAAGGAATTGGACGATTAGGATTAGATCGTCTTGCCGAAAAAGCCCGGGTAATAACTAAGCATAAAGAACATCCAACTTTGATGCTCGATATTGATTGGACAAAATATGAAGATTCCGAAGAGTCATTAGAGAAAATCAAACATTCGTTGTTTGAGCCAGCAGAATTAAAGTCTCATCCGATAGGAACTGAATTATTACTCACTGGGCTTAGAGATCGTTGGACAATGAAAATGTACAACGATCTTTATTCTGACTTATCACTTTTAGTTCCCCCGTTTGAAACGGACGATTTGGGATTCAAAATTTTTTTTGATTGCGATGAAACGCCCGAGCTCAATAGAGAAATATCTAATCCATTACTGGAAAAGGCGGAATATAAACTGGTTTCGACATTGACCCCCGATGGAGTAATGAAACACAAATTGACTTATCAACGAACAGGCGAAATTACTCAAGACAATAAAAAATGGAAGGGGTTCTTCAATATACAGGACAATGAACCCGTCTGTGGATCTTTAAAATTTGTTCTCTATTTTTACGTCCGCAACCCAGAAATACTCAAGGAGTTAAATGTTAAGAGAGCGGATTTGAATAAATTTCTGAAACAGTATCAAGGTATACGGATTTATCGCGACTCTTTTCGTGTAAAGCCTTATGGGGATCCAAAAACAGATGAGGATTGGTTGGGGCTTAACTTGATGCGCGTGAAACACCCTGGTGGTGTCGGTTCAGAAAAATGGTCATTGGCTGCTAACCAAGTTATTGGAAGTGTGTTTATTACTCGTGATGACAATCCTGATTTACAAGATCAGACTAACCGTGAAGGGTTAGTTCAAAATCAAGCATATTATGATCTTCGGAACTTTTTGATGACTGGGATTAACTTTCTTGAAAGAGAGAGGCAAGATAGGTCTCGCAAAGAAATTCAAAAGCAACAAGATAATCCACAAGTTGCCTTGCACCAAGCGAATAGCGCTGTAAGGAAAGGGGTTGAGCGACTTAAGGAGATTACAACAAAAATTGAGAGGAAAGACCCGACAGAAGCTGCACGATTACTAAATATTGCAGATGAAATAGAGGCGGCAGCGGGTCAAATAAGCATCGCTGGCGATTTAGTGGATGAACAACAAAGTGAAAAACAAATGATGGTGGGCCTCGCCACACTAGGAATTGCAGTTGCCGCATTTGGACACGAGACCGTTAGTGATGTGAATATGGTGATAGATAAAGCCGACCTCTTGAAAGATTACATCCAAGGTTTACCGGCTCGACAAAGGAAAGAAGCAACTTCTGATTTGCAAACGCTCTTTCGTTCTGCAGAACGGGTTAAAAATTGGGGACAATTTGCTCTTGCCCGTATTAAACGTTCAAAAAGAGTCCCTAAAGAGATTGATATTAACTTGGTTATTGAAGATATACTCCACGCCTTTAAACACGCTTTAGATACACTCAGTATAAAACGCGAAACTCATCTTTCCAAATCGCTACCTCTATTTTATGGTTTTGAAATGGATATTGAGTCTGTGTTCATAAATTTCATTACCAACTCCGTTGAAGCGTTAAGGTACACGCCTTTAAGCAAAAGAGAAATCCAAGTAAGCACAAATTACTTGGAGGCAGAAGAGGCGATAAGAATACGATTTACTGATAGTGGGAAAGGGATACCTGAAGATGATGAACAAAAGATTTTCAGCCCTTTGTACAGCACCAAAATGAACGAAAAGAATGAGCCTATAGGAACCGGAATGGGTTTGACAATAGTGAGAGATGCCGTGCAAGGCTATAGCGGTGAAGTACGAGTAAAGGGGAAAGGGAAACTTGGCGGTGCTGAATTTGAAATCTTACTACCCAATCCGAAAGACAGACTTAAAGGAAAGGATTAATCTCAATGTCTTCTCGTAAGATTATTTGGTTAATTGAAGATAATGCAAATGAAGCCGACAACTATCGGCGTTTCATTCAACGAGCAATCAATTCAAGTGTAGGCGATTTAGATGTTAAGACATTAGACGCCAAAGATTTTCCAAAACCTGAAGATTATAGGGAACTTGTTACTAATAACAATACAGGTGCTATTTTAATAGACTATGATCTGAAACGGAGTGGTGTTCAGTATGATGGGGCCGACTTAGCGCGTTATCTGAGAAGAATTAAGCCCGAGTTATCAATTTATATACTCACGGCTTATCGACCAGATGTTGAAGGATTAGGTGAAGTCGAAGATGTTTTACCCAAAGAAGAAATGCGAAAATCAGCACCCGAGTATCTTAGAGTCATACTTCGCTCAATGAAGAGATATGAAGCTGCATTGACCAAACGCCAGAAACGGCTCAATGAACTTATAGATCGCAAATTGTCGGGAAAGATAAATAAAAGTGAGGACATAGAACTCCAGAAATTAAGACAAGAGATAGAGAGACCTTTTGCAGAAGAAATCTTTACTGCTGAGAGTGCTCGTGCCAAAATAGATACAGCGGAACTAAAAGTGCTGGAACAAATATCAAAACGGTTAAACGTCATCACAAAACGCGCGAAGAAACCAACTTCAAAAAAGAAGTCGAAATCCTAAAGGGGGAAAAGATGCTCATAGTACGGGTGGAAGCACCGCCATTTAAAAATTACAGGAAGTTTAAACCCTATATTCGGCGCAGTTGTAAATGCAAGTGCGTATATTGCTTTATACATGAATCGGAATTGGGTGGACCAAAGTTCTTTTCGATAGATCATTTTGTTCCACAAAGTGCAGACGCATCACTCATCAATGTTTATGAGAATCTACTTTATGCATGTGATGAGTGTAATTCATTCAAAGGAAATGATTGGCATTATGGTGACCCGATTTCAATAGAGCGTGGCTATTTAGATCCATGCAAACATGATTACAACAACCATTTTCGACTAGAAGATACTGGAAAGATTAAAGGATTAACAAAGATTGCCTTTTACATGATTGAATATTTATGGCTAAATCGCCCCACAAGAGTGAACGCTAGAGGCAGAAGATTCCTTACTATTAAAAAGTTAGCGAAGATCGGGAAATTGATTCAACAGACGAAGGATGCACTTGCATTTAACGTAGATGAACAGGAGAACAGTGAATTACGAGGAATAATTCAAGATCTGCAGACACAAAAGTCACTGGTTCAATTGCATATCAATGAACTTGAAGGCTGTCGTCCAGAAACTGATTGGAAGCAAAAGCAACCAGTAAGACTAATTCCGCGATCAAAGAGAAAATCACGTTAGCATTGTACACACTTAACCTATGCCCACGACCAAAGAAAAGAAAATCACCTACCCAACCCGTCGCTCGCGCAAATTACCCAAATACGAATGGGATGCCGATAAAGTGAAAGCGCTGCGCGAGTTTTTAGAACTCTCGCAAACCGAATTCGCCGAAGAGCTTGGCACGTTACAACAAACGGTGAGCTATTGGGAATGTGGCAATCACTATCCCAAAGGCATGTCGGTCAAAATCCTAAATCTGGTGGCAGAGAAGGCGAAGTTCAAGTATGAGGTTACGCCCAAGAAAACTGATGATTGACATCGTATCGAAATTCATGTAATGTGCTTTTGGAGAGTTTCGGCTCTCCAAATTTTTCGGCGGCGCTACATGAATTCATATAACGGAGGCTTTCATGGGAACTTACGGCAACTTCAACTTAGTCATGCGCGAGTGGAAATTGGGTAACATCACCGAAGCTCAAGCGATTGGGCAGATTTTGCAATTGTTAGAAGAACTGGAGAAACGGGTAGCAGAGTTGGAGAGGATCACCAAGCCGCCGAAAATTGAAAAGGAAACAAATGGAAACAAGGGGAAAGAAGGGAAATGATTTTCCTTTAGTTCCTTTACCTCCTTTATTTCCCTTTAGAACGATGGTGTTATGATCAACGCGTGTTACTAAACCTTCGCTACCTTCGCATCGTCTTCTTCTTTGCTCGCGTTGTCCTCAACTTCGTAGTTTGGGAGATCATCCTACGCCGCATTGGATTGCGATCTTTATCTAAGCGCACGCAAGAGAGTCGCTACACCAAACACGCACAACGATTCCGCGCGTTGGCCATCCGCATGGGCGGGGTGATGATCAAGGTTGGGCAGTTTCTCTCGGCGCGGGTGGATGTGCTGCCGGAATACGTGACGCAAGAATTAAGCGGCTTGCAAGACGAAGTACCCGCCGAAAATTTTAATTCGATCCAAGTTGTGCTCGAATCAGAATTGCGATCTACGCTTAAAGAAAAATTTGCTCAGTTCGACCAAACGCCGCTTGCTGCCGCCTCACTCGGTCAAGCGCATCGCGCCAAACTATTTAGCGGCGACGAAGTTGTGATCAAAGTTCAACGCCCCCACATTGAAAAGTTAGTTGAGATCGATCTCGCCGCATTGCGGACCGTGATCAGTTGGCTCAAGCGTTATTCGCCGATTCGCAAACGGGCCGATCTCGAAGCGTTGCTCAAAGAGTTCAGCGTCACGCTGTGGGATGAACTGGACTACGTCAAAGAGGCGAACAACGCCGCGCGCTTTGGCGAGATGTTCAAGGGCAATGCCGGAGTCCGCATCCCAAAGGTGTATCCGGAATTTTCCACGAAAAAAGTTCTCACGCTGGAGTCGGTTTACTTCATCAAGATCACCGATTACGAGTCGATCACCCAAGCAGGCGTGGATCGATCCGATGTGGCAGATCGACTCTTCCACACCTATCTCTATCAAATTTTCAGCGAAGGATTCTTCCACGCCGATCCGCATCCGGGAAATTTATTTATCGAACCGGCAAACGATGACCACGCTTGGCGATTGGTCTTTGTAGATTTTGGGATGGTGGGGCAAGTGACGCCGAAGATTCGCGCTGGACTGCGCGAGGCGGCGATTGCGCTTGGCACGCGCGACCCGGCGCGACTGGTTCATGCGGCAGTGACGATGGAGACATTATTGCCGAGCGCGGATGTGGATCGAATCATCGAAGCAGAGACGGCGGTGTTTGATCGTTTTTGGGGCAAGACGATGAAGGAGTTGCGCGACACGAAACCCGAAGAGATGCGCGCCTTTATGC
>Ga0082335_1006448_pt1 | contig 15121 bp, 11 predicted proteins | sample Subgrocontami58m_FD_72375 | JGI IMG/M metagenome (GOLD analysis project Ga0082335, IMG submission 72375) | Subsurface groundwater microbial communities from S. Glens Falls, New York, USA - GMW37 contaminated, 5.8 m (SPADES assembly) (version 2) ...
GTTATGAAGATCGCACGTGTTCTGTTCGCTTCGGCGCTGATGGCACTGGCCTCCGCCGGGGCGCGCGCCGACCTCACGATCGGCGTCAGCCTGCCGCTCACCGGCCCCGCCGCGGGACTGGGGATCCCCTGCAAGACCGCGTTCGCACTGTGGCCCAAGTCGATCGCCGGCCAGAACCTGAAGGTCATCATCCTGGATGACCTCTCGGATTCCACCGCCGCGAACAAGAATGCCCGCCGCTTCGTCAGCGAGGACAAGGTCGATTTGATCATCGGCTCGGCCTCTGTGCCGCAGGCCATCGCCATCTCCGACGTCGCCGAGGAAGCCCGTACGGTGCAACTGGCGGCATCGCCCATTGGCCTGCCTCCGGGCAAGGGCGCCTGGACGTTCAGGCTGCCGCAATCCACCGCGGTGATGGCCGCCGGGATCATCGAGCAGATGAAGAAGATGGGGGTCAAGAGCTTCGGTTTCCTGGGCTATGCCGACCCCTATGGCCAGAGCTGGCTGGACGACATTTCCAAGCAGGCGCAGGCGGCGGGCATCAAGCTCACCACCGCCGAGCGCTTCGCGCGCGCCGACACCAGCGTCACCGCCCAGGCGATCAAGGTGATCGCCACCAACCCGGACGCGGTGCTGGTGGTCGCCTCGGGCAGCGGCGCGGCCATGCCGCACACCACGCTCGTTGAGCGCGGCTACAAGGGCAAGATCTTCCAGACCCACAGCGCCGCCTCCAACGACCTGGTGCGCGTCGGCGGCAAGCTGGTCGAGGGAGGCTACGTGATCTCGGGGCCGGCGGTGGTGCCGGAGCAGCTGCCCGACAGCCACCCGTCCAAGAAAGTGGCCCTCGCCTTCGTCCAGCAGTACGAGAAGATGTACGGCCCGGGCAGCCGCAACCAGTTCGCTGCGCACATCAACGACGCGCTGATCATCCTCCAGCACGTCGTTCCCGTCGCGCTGAAGAAGGGCAAGCCCGGCACCGCGGAGTTCCGCGCGGCGCTGAAGGATGCGATCGAGAACTCCGGCAGCATCGTCGTGTCCCAGGGCGTGTTCCGCTACACCGCGCAGGACCACTTCGGCCTGGACGCCAATGCGCGCGTGATGCTGACGGTGCAGAACGGCGGCTGGAAACTGGTGCCTTAGCGGATACGGCGATGCTCGACCTCCGGCCGCTTTGCAAGTTGCAGGTCGAGGTCGCGGACCCGTACGACTTCGGCACGACGCCGGCCGGCCACCGGCGCGTGATCAATATCGTCGGCGGCAGCTTTGCCGGTCCGCGCATGGCCGGAGAGGTTCTCCCGGGCGGCGCGGACTGGCAGATTCTCCGTCCCGGCGGCGCGGCAGTGCTCGACGCACGCTACACGCTGCGCACGCACGCGGGGGAGCTGATCCAGGTGACCAGCCAGGGGATACGGCACGGGCCGCCGGAGGTCATGGCGCGCCTCGCGCGGGGCGAGCCGGTCGACGCGGGCCTGTACTATTTCCGGACCGTGCTGCGCTTCGAGACGGGAAGCGATGCGCTCGGCTGGCTGAACGACATCATCGCGATCGCAAGCGGCGTGCGCACGCGCAATCTGGTCGAGCTCGAGGCGTTCGAGATCCTCTGAGGGGCCGCGTGCGGCGCCCGCTTCAGCCCATGCGCTCGGGCAGGTAGGTCGAGATGATCGGGAACGCGATCAGGATGGCGAGCCGCAGGATGTCGGTGATCACGAACGGTATCACGCCCTTGAAGATCGTCGATATCTTCACGTCCTTCACGACGCTCTTGATGACGAACACGTTCATGCCGACGGGCGGGTGGATGAGGCCCAGCTCGACCGTCATGACGATGATGACGCCGAACCAGATCGGGTCGAAGCCGAGCGCGGTCACCACCGGAAAGATGATCGGGATGGTCAGCACGATCATCGCCATCGCGTCCATGATGCAGCCGAGCAGCAGGTACATCAGCATGATCAGCACGAGCACGCCGTAGCGGCCCATGCCGAGCCCGGTGAGGAACTCGGTCACTTTCTGCGGGGTCTGGGTGATGGTGAGGAAATAGCCGAACACCAGCGCGCCGATGAGGATCGTGAACACCGCGGCCGTCGTGCGCAACGACTCGACCAGGCAGTCGAAGAACTGTCTGCGCGTCAGCCTGCGGCGCGCGGCGCCGATGACGAACGCGCCGCCCGCGCCCATGCTCGCGGCCTCGGTCGCGGTGAACATGCCGCCGTAGAGCCCGCCGATGACGAACACGAACAGCAGCGCGGTGGCCCAGACGCCGCGCAAGGCCTTCAGACGCTCGCTCCAGGAGCTGCGCGGGCCCGCGGGAAGGTAGCCCGGCCGCACCAGGCCGATAATGTTGACCGTGACGATGTACATGCTCACGGCGACGATCCCGGGCAGGATGCCCGATATGAACAGCTTGCCGATGTCCTGCTGGGTGATCATGCCGTAGACCGCGAACACCGTCGACGGCGGGATCATGATTCCGAGCGATCCGCCGGCGGCGATGACCCCGGTGGCGAAGCTCTGCGGATAGCCGTAGCGCCGCATCTCGGGATACGCGATGGTCGAGAAGGTCGCCGCCGTCGCCACCGAGGAACCGCAGATCGCGGCGAATCCGCCGCATGCGGCAATGGTCGCCATGCCCAGCCCGCCCCGCCAGTGCCCGACGAATGAATTGGCGGTCTGGAAGAGCTCCCGGCTCATGCCGGAGGCCGAGGCGAACGAGCCCATCAGCAGGAACATCGGAATCACGGCGAACCCGTAATCCGTCGCGGTGCGTATCGGCGACAATGCCAGCAGCTTGAGCGCGGGCTCGAATCCGCCGAGGATGCCGAAGCCCACCACGCCGACCAGCCCCATCGCGAATCCAATGGGCACGCGCAGCAGCATCAGCGCGAACAGCACGACGAAGCCGCCGACCGCAACGAAATCGGGATTCATGTGGCGCGATCAGTCGTAGGTGACCGGCGGGGGCGCCGGCTCATCGTCCTTGCGCAGGAACTGCCGCGCAATGCGGACCAGCATCAGCGCGACGGCCAGCGCGAGCCCCAGCCATGCGACCAGGTAGTAGGGCCACACCGGCAGGTTGAGATCCATGGTGAGGACGTTGGACCGCCAGGTGTTGAGGACCTGGGAGGCCACCATCCAGGTGAACACGACCAGGCAGAACATGGTCACCAGCGCCGCGAAGACATCCATGGCCCGCCGCGCCTTGGGGCCGAGCGCGCTCCAGAGCAGGCTGACGGCGATGTGGTCGCCCCGATAGCTCGCGACCGCGATCCCCCAGAAGATGATGATGCCCAGGAGATATCGCCCCACGTCGAAGCTGTCGGGGATGGACCACGCGAATCCATAGCGCAGCAGCACCGAAACGAAGGTGAGCGCGGTGACGACCGCGAGAAACGCCCCTGCCACCCTTTCGGTGCCGTCGATGGCGCGGTCGAGCAGGCCCCTGCCGGCCATCGCCATCGGTCAGAAGTTCGCTTTGTACTTGACCAGGGTCTGCTTGAGCGAGGACATCACCGCGTTGGCGTCATAACCCAGCTTCTGCACCGGCTCGGCCCACTGCTTCTCGAGCGGGGCCGCGGCGCTGCGCCAGGCGTTCACCTGCTCCGGAGTGAGCTTGTAGACGTCGTGCCCCGAGGCGCGCAGCTTGCCGCGTCCGCTGTCCTCGAAATCGGCCCAGGGAGAGGCGACCTTCTCGGCCCACTGGGTGGTGCAGTGGCCGTCGATCACCTTTTTCTGGGCGGCGGACATCGATTCGTACTTGGCCTTGTTCATGGCCCAGACGAACGTCGTGGTATAGAGCGGGAAGTCGGGATGAAACTTCACCACCTTGTCGATCCCGAACAGGATGATCGATCCCCAGGGGAAGGTGATGGCGTCGGCGACGCCGCGCTCGAGCATGTCCCTCGACTCGGGCGCGGACGCCTGGACGTTGGTTCCGCCCATCAGCGTGACGAAGCGTCCCATCGTACCGTGCGCCGGCCGGATCTTCATGCCGCGAATGTCCGTAGGCAGCGTGATCTTCTTGCGCGCGTGGAACGAGCCCGGGTCGTGGACGAAGGCGAAGCAGAAATGCACGTCCTTCATTTCCTTCGCCGCGTACTGGCGGTACCAGGCGTCGAAGGCGGCCGAGCCGCTCTTGCCGTTGGCGATGAGGAAGGGCAGCTCGCCCGCTGCGACCACCGGAAAGCGGCCCGGAGTGTAGCCGGGGTTGACGTAGGCGAAGTCGGCGATGCCGTCGCGCGCCATGTCGTAATGGTCGAACGCCTTGCCGAGCTGCTCGGATGTGAACAGGGTCGAGTTGATGGTACCGTTCGACTCCTTCTTGATGTCGTCCGCCCAGGCCTGCAGGGAAGGATTGAGCGGATGCTTCGGCGGCACCCAGCTCGAAAGCTTCAGGTCGACGCGCTTGTCCTGGGCGATCGCGGTGCCGATGCACGCGAGCAGCGCGAGCGCGCACACACCCAACCTACGTGCGGTCTTCATTGTTTCCTCCTCCGGAAATTGGAATCGAATCGAAGCTTCCCCAGACCTCGATCTCCCGGCGGATTGTATGTGACCGGGCCGGTTCGGGCAATCAACGTGGAGCGCGCGAATTCGATCCACGCCCCAAGGCACGGTGCCCTTGCGAACAGCTACCCGCCCACAAGCCGGTGGGACACGGTTCAGGCGACGAACAACTGCATCTTCGCGCGCAGCCCCTCGGGAATCGGCACGGGACGGTAGGTCTCGGTGGACATGAAACACAGCGCGTGGCGGGTGCGCCAGCGCAACTCGCCCCCGACGGTGCCGGTCTCGCTGAGCTTGAACGAGGAGCGGCCCACGTGCGTGACGGCGAGTTCCAGCTTGAGGTGCTCGCCGTAGCGGCAGGGCTTGATGAATTCGCACTGGATGTCGATGGTCGGCGTGCCGATGTGCTGGCGCATCATCAGGTCGGCGTAGGAGGTGCCCATGCCGACCGTGAACCAGTCCTCGACCAGCGAGTTGATCAGGTCGAAGAACTCGGGAAAGTAGACGATTCCCGCCGGGTCGCAGTTGGAGAACCGGATCGGTACTTCGGCGCTGAACGTCTGTGCCATCGCAATGCCCCTCGATCAGTCAGGATGGGGCGGAGCATACTTCACGCGGCTCCGTCTGCGGAAGGGCGCTTCGTCAAGCCGGCTGCAGCCAGCCGATCAGCGTTCCCCTGACGCGGTCGAGCAAGCGGTCCCACGCGCCCGGATTCTGCACGATCTCGGCGCGGAAGAACGACGGGCAGAGGATGGCGGCGTGGGCGACCTCGCCGCACAGCCCGCACCCCACGCAGGCATTGTTGACGTGGGCGACCGGGTCGAGCTTGAGCGGGTCGGAGGATGCCTTGATCGTCAGCGACGGGCAGCCCGAGAGCCGGATGCAGGAATGGTCCCCGGTGCAGGTGTCCTCGTCGACGCCGAAGCGGGTGCGCACCACGCGCCGTCCCGACGAGAGCAGCCGGGCGAGAATCGGACGGAGGCGGCGCTGGCGCTCGAGCTGGCACTCGGCCTCGGCGATCACGACCTTCAGGCCCGGCTCTGCGGTGGTGAAGGCCTCGCGCAGCGTCTTCGCCATTTCGCCCACGCGGTAGGTGTACACGTTGCGCAGCCATTTCACGCCGACGCCGCGCAGCGTGTTCTCGATGGTCCGGTCGGTATGCACCGCGCTGGCCTCCCGGGCGAGCGCCTTCTCGCCCTCGTCGGGCGAGGAGACGACGTTCTGCGTGCCGGTGGCGGAGGTGTAGCCGTTCTTCATGATCACGAGCACCCCGTCGCCGCGGTTGAGAAGGTTCGAGGCCACCCCGGAGAGGAAGCCGTTGTGCCAGAAGCCGCCGTCGCCCATGATGGACATCGTGCGCCCGGACATCATCGGTCCCACTCCTGCGGCGCTCGCGAGGCCCATGCCGTATCCGAGGATGGAGTTGCCCTGCGAGAACGGCTCGAAGGTCGCGAACGCGTGGCAACCGATGTCGGCCGACACGTGCGGCTCGCCGATCTCGCGCTTGACGAGCTTCATCGCCGCGAACACCGGTCGCTCGGGGCAGCCGACGCAGAAGGTCGGCGGCCGCACGGGCAGGGGCGCACCCATCAGTTTCGCGGCGCGCGCGCGGGACGCATCCACCGTCTCCAGCCAGCGCGCACCCGACGAGGTGTCCAGGTGCGCTGCATGCTCGGCCAGGAAACGCGCCAGGCCGCGCACGATGACCTCCGCGGTGTATTCGCCCGCCAGAAGCAGCATGTCCTTGCCGTGCAGCCGCGTCTGAACGTCGGCGCGGCGCAGCGTGGTCGCGATGTCCTGCTCGATGAATTCGGGCATGCCTTCCTCGAGCAGCAGCACCGCGCGCTTGCCCGCGCAGAAGCCGGTGATCTCCTCCGGAACCAGCGGATAGACGGCGTTCAGCGCGAGGATGGGCAGGCGCGAATTGCCGAAGTTGTCGGCGAGGCCCAGCATCTGCAGCGCGCGCATCAGGCTGTTGTACAGGCCGCCCTGGCAGATGATGCCGACCCCGGATTCGGTGCCTTCGAACACCTCGTTCAGCTTGCGATCGCGGATGAACCTGCGCGCCGCGGGCAGGCGCACCTCCGCCTTGAGTTTCTCCTGCCTGAAGGTCTCCGGCGGATGCGACAGGCGCGCGTAATCGAACGCAGGCGGTCCGTCGAGCCGGTGCAGGGCCGAAATCGCAGGCGCGCGGTTGTCGCGGGCGACGAAGCTGCCCTGGAGATGGCAGGCGCGGATGCGCAGCTCCATGATCACGGGGCTGTTCGACGCCTCGGACAGCTCGAAGGCGCATTCGACCATTCTCACGATCGTCGGCAGGTTGGGGCGCGGATCGAGCAGCCACATCGAGGACTTCATCGCCATCGCATGGGTGCGCTCCAGCGCGACGCTCGCGCCTTCGCCGTAATCCTCTCCAGCGATGATCACCGCGCCGCCCAGCACGCCCGCGGTGGAGAGATAGGACAGCGCGTCAGACGCGACGTTGGTGCCGACGATCGACTTCCAGGTCACCGCGCCCCGGGCGGGATAGTTGATCGAAGCGCCGAGCATCGCGGCGGCCGAGGCCTCGTTGGTGCAGGCCTCGACGTGCACGCCGAGCCGATCCAGGTATTCACGCGCCTGCACCATCACGTCCAGCAGGTGCGAGACGGGCGCGCCCTGGTATCCGCCCACGTAGGCAACCCCCGATTGCAGCAGGGCCTTGGTCACCGCCAGGATGCCCTCGCCGTGGAAGACCTCGCCGTCGCCCAGCTTGAGGGATTCGATTTCTTCGTGAAAGGAGATTTCCATGTTGCCTCCTCATTTGCCGTTGCGATTGATTTCGCAACGGCCCGAATCAGGGGAGCACGAGGGGACGTGTCCCCTCGTGTTCATTCTCAAGCCGCCTTGCGGTGCGGCTTCGGCCGGGGCATGAACAGGATGGGCTTGGATTGCGGCGGCAGCGGCTCGACGCCGTGCACGGCGAGCGCATTCTCCAGGCCGCGGCCTTCGGGATCGGCGAGCGCCGCCTCCCGCGCCTTTCGGCCGGGGCATGAACAGGATGGGCTTGGATTGCGGCGGCAGCGGCTCGACGCCGTGCACGGCGAGCGCATTCTCCAGGCCGCGGCCTTCGGGATCGGCGAGCGCCGCCTCCCGCGCCTTGGCGATGGCCGCCGCGCGGGCGCGGTCGCTCTGGAACGCGCCCCCTTCGACGAGCGTGTCCATGATGCGCAGGAAGTTCGCCTTGGCGCGCCGGTGCGTCTCGCCATAGCCCTTGATGAGCCGCCCGCATTGCGCGATCTCCAGCGCAAGCCCCAGGTCGCGCGCGGCCGCGGCGCGTATCGCACCCAGCCAGCGCTCGATCAGCGCCTGCTCCTCCGCGTAGCGCGCAGTCATTCGCCGCAGCGGCCGCAGCGCGGCGAGCAGCCTGAGCATGAGGAAACCGAACACGCCGGTGCTCCTGACGTAGATCCCGACGTTCAGCTTGTACGTAAGCCCGCGTCTTTCCGCCCACGCGAGCAGCCGCTTCGACAGGAAGGGCGGCAGCATGGCGGCCGCTTCCTCGACGCCCGGCTTGAGGTACTCGATGATGTGCACCGGCTCGTGCGGCTTCGCCTGCACCTCGGCGCGCACGCGCTCGAACCGGCTGCGGCGCGATTTCAGGTCGGCCACGCGGATCAGGTCCTCGTAGCTCATCCACAGCGCGAGGAAGCGCCCGGTCTCGCTCGTCAGCTTGTAGCCCTGGGCACCGGCCTGCCCGTCGCGCTCCACTGGGTAGGCGCCGCCCTGTTCGCGATCGAGCTTCGCGACCGGATCGAGCCGGTCGAGATACAGGCGCGCGTAATCGCGATCCTGGAAGTCGAGCGTGCGGGCGACGCCCTCCTCGAGGATCGGATGAGTCTCGGGCGGGAAGGTCCCGCGCACGCGCTCCGAGGGCTGCTCGCGCCAGCGCTTGACGTCTTCGGGCTCTGCGGGCTTCGCGCCACCGCTCGCATGCGCATAGCCCGCCGCGAAGCCTCTCAGGCTCGCCTCCGCGCCCTTGCCGCCCTGGCGGATCGCGTCCTCGCACGCAGCGCGCGGCAGGGGCAGCGCGCCCGAGCCGGCGAGCGCGCCGAACATCACCGCGCTGATCACGGTTCCGGAGCGGGCGGCGATCTCCTGCATGTCGAACAGGATGGCGCGCCTGGACATCGCGTGGGCGGCATTCAGTATGCGGTCGCTGTCGAAGCGGCCGTCTCCCATGTGCATCTTCTCCGCGACAGTGTAGACGCGGTGCGTCGAGGCGATGAGCGTGGTGCGCTCGGGCGTGACGAATCCGTTCAGCATCGCCCGCCCGGTCTCCAGCAGCTCCGAGGAGACCATCACGTCCACGTAGCTCGGCGCGGGGGTGAGCGTCATCACCGGGCGCAGGTCGCCCAGCTCCGAGGCGTGGGCGGGATACAGCTCCACGTAATAGGTCGTGGCGCCCGTGCGCTGCGCCACGCCGGGGATCGACGTGCTCTGCACCGGGTAGTCCTGCGCGGCCGCGGCGGCGATGATCCAGTCGGCGAGCACGCCGCCGCCTTCGCCGCCCAATGCCGCGATCAACAGCGTAATCGGTCTTTCGGGGAGGCTGTTCATACGGTCTTCCTTTCGATTGCCGGCTGCAGCCAGCCGATCAGGGTTCGGCGCAGGCCGTCGACAAGACGGTCCCACGCACCGGGGTTCTGGACGATCTCGGCACGGTAGAACGACGGGCAGAGGATCGCGGCGTGCGCCACCTCGCCGCACAGCCCGCAGCCGACGCAGCCGTTGTTGACGTGCGCCACCGGGTCGATGCGCAGCGGGTCTGCGCTCGGCTTGATGGTGAGCGAAGGGCAGCCCGAGAGCCGCACGCAGGAATGGTCGCCCGTGCACACGTCCTCGTCGACGCCGAAGCGCTCGCGCACCACGCGCTCGCCGCGCCCGAGCCGCTGCGCGTTCAGGGGGCGGATGCGCCGCTGGCGCTCGAGCTGGCATTCGCCCTCGGCGATGATGACCTTGAGGCCCGCGTAGGGGCTCGTCATCGCGTCCTTCAGCGTCTTCGCCATTCTCGAGACGCGGTAGTTGCGCACGGTCTTCATCCACTTCACGCCGAGGCCGGTCAACGTCTTCTCGATGCTCATGTCCCCGGACTTGTATTCGGTCTGGTGGGGCGAGGACGGGATGTTCTGCGTTCCGGTGGCCGAGGTGTAGCCGTTCTTCATGATCAGCAGGATGGCGTCGTCCCGGTTGAACACGGCGTTCGCCACGCCCGAGGTGAGCCCGTTGTGCCAAAAGCCGCCGTCGCCCATGATCGTGACGGTGCGGCGGCCGAACATCGGCTGCACCGCGGAGTTCGACGCGAGGCCGAGGCCGTAGCCGAGGACGGTGTTGCCGATGTTGAACGGAGGCAGCGTCGAGAAGGTGTGGCAGCCGATGTCGCCCGATACGTGAAAGGCGCCCGTCTCGCGCTCGATCAGTTTCATCGCCGAGAATACCGGCCGTTCCGGGCAGCCGACGCAGAATCCGGGCGGGCGCGCTGGAATCGGCGCGCCGAGAAGCTCCGCGGCCCTGCGCTTCGCCGCCGCCAGGCGTTCGTGGATCTCCGGCACTGCGGCGATGTCCAGGCCGCGCGGCGCGCTCGCCTCGATGAAGCGCGCGATTCCGGTCAACACCACTTCGTTGGTGTATTCCCCGGCGAGCGGCAGCACGTCCTTTCCGTGCACGCGCGTGCCGTTCACTTCGTGGCGGTGCAGCGTCGCGAGCACGGCCTCCTCGATGAATGCCGGCTGCCCTTCCTCGACGACCAGCACCGCGCGCTTGCCCGCGCAGAACGGGACGATCTCCTCCGGGATGAGCGGGTAAGTGACGTTGAGGCAGTAGATCGGGATCCGCGTCGCGCCGAAACTGTCGGCGAAACCGAGTTGCTGCAGCGCGCGGATGGTCGCGTTGTACAGGCCGCCCTGGCAGATGATGCCCGCGTCCTCGACCGGGCCCGCGCCGCCGAAGACCTCGTTCAGCCCGTGCGCGCGGATGAATTCGACCGCGGCCGGCCAGCGCACGTCGATCTTGTGCTTTTCCTGCGCGTAGGTCGAAGGCGGCAGGCAGATGCGGCCGTAGTCGAATTCCGGATTCTCGAGCAGTTGCCTGCGCGAGATGAGCGGGGCGCGGTTGTCCTTGGCCGTGAAGCTGCCGTGCAGGTGGCAGGCGCGAATGCGAAGCTCGAGGAACACGGGCGTGTTCGACGCCTCGGAGAGCTCGAAGCCCTGCTCGACCATGCGCACGATGCTCGGCAGGTTCGGCCGCGGATCGAGCAGCCACATCTGCGACTTCATGGCGAAGGCGTGCGAGCGCTCCTGGATGATGGAGGCGCCCTCGCCGTAGTCCTCGCCGATGACGATCAGCGCGCCGCCCTTCACCCCCGCCGAGGCGAGGTTGGACAGCGCGTCGGAGGCGACGTTGGTGCCCACGGTGGACTTCCAGGTCACCGCGCCGCGCACGGGGTAGTTGATCGAGGCGCCCAGCATCGCCGCGGCGCCCGCCTCGGAGGCGTTGGTCTCGACGTGAATGCCCAGCGCGTCCAGGATGTCGTGCGCGTCGTTCAGCACGTCCATCATGTGCGACACCGGCGCGCCCTGGTAGCCGCCGACGTACGACACGCCGGACTGCAGCAGCGCCTTGGTCACCGCGAGGATGCCCTCGCCGTGGAATACCTGGCCGCGGCCGAGCTTCAGCAGCTCGACTTCGGCCTCGAACGACCGTTCCATACGTCCTCCTCGGGACCGAAGGCCACTCCGCCGCGCAATGCGCGGCCCTTCGGTCCTCGAACTTCAGCTTCTAGAACTTCAGCCCAACAACTGCGGCAGCCACACGGCCACCGCCGGCACGAAAAACACCAGCACGAGCATCGCGATGCTCATCAATACGAACGGCATCACCGCCCTGAAGATGTGCGCCATCGTGACCTCGGCGGGCGCCACGCCCTTCATGGTCATCAGCAGCATCCCGTGCGGCGGCAGCAGCAGTCCCATCTGCATGCAGATCAGGAACATCACGCCGAACCACACCAGGTCCACGCCGAAGCGCTGCACCAGCGGCATGAAGATCGGCAGCGTGATCATCATCATGCTCACCTGGTCGACGAAGATGCCGAGGAAGATCAGGATCAGCATCATCCCGGCGATGACGGCGAGCGGGGGCAATCCCTGCTGGGTGATCGTCTCGACCAGGCCGTTCGACGCGCCCGAAAAGGACAGGATCTGCGAAAACGTCGTCGCGCCGACGATGATGAACAGGATCATGCCCGAGATGCTCACGGTGCCGTTCAGCGCCTGGAGCAGGTTCTCGACCGTCAGCGCCCGGTAGACGAGCGCGAGCGCGACGGTGGCGAGCGCGCCGATCGCCGCGGATTCGGTGGGCGTGGCCCAGCCCGCCGACATCGAGGCGACCACGATGACGAAGATCGACACCAGCGGCACCACGTACTGGAAGAACGGCCGCAGCTTCTCCCAGCCCGTATATTCCTGGAACTCCGACGCCGGAGCGAGCTCGGGCCGCAGCTTCACGCGCACGACGATGTAGGCGACGAACAGGGCCGAGAGAATGAGCCCCGGCACGACGCCGCCGATCAGCAGCTTCGAGATCGAGATGCCCGAGAGGCTCCCCAGCAGCACGGTGAGCGCGGAAGGAGGGATCAGCATGTCCACCGCGCCGATCGCCATGATCGGCCCGGTGGCCATCACGGGGTGATAGCCGCGCGCGAGCATCACCGGCAGCATCAGGCTGCCGAGCATCGCCGTCGTGGCGATCGTGGACCCGGAGATCGCCGAGAACACCGTGCCGGCCACCACGGCGACCACGGCCAGCCGCCCCGGCACGTTGCGGATCAGGCGCTCGACGCCGTCGATCACCTTGACCGCGAGGCCGGTGTGGAACAGCACCTCGCCCATCAGCACGAACAGCGGTATCGGCGTGAGCGCGAAGCTCGCCACCGAGTCCACGCTGTTGCGCGCGAGCTGCACCAGGCCGGGCTCGCCGCCGAGAAACAGCCATGCGCCCAGGATGTTGATGACGAGGAAGGAGAACGCGACCGGGAGCCCGAGGAAGATCAGCACCGTGGAGCCGCCGAGCATCAGCCATGCTGCCGCCTGCCAGGACACGTGAGCGCCCTTATCCCGCCGAGACCGCGTCGTCGCGCGGCCCGCGCTCGCCGGCGTACAGCCGCTGCATGCGGAACAGCACCTCGATCGCGAGCAACGCGAATGCGGCCGGCAGGGGCGCGAGCAGCCACCATTCCGGCGTGACCAGGGTCTTGATGGTCATCGAATTCGCGTTGAAGCTCGCAGTGGCGGCGCTCCAGCCGTAGACCATCATGATCAGGCAGCACACGAACGCGAACGCGTCGGCCACCCACTCGCAGTACCAGGCGAGCCGCTTGGGTATCGCGACCAGCAGGATGTCGACGCGAATGTGCTGGCCGCGCCGCAGCACCCAGGGCGCGGTGAGCATCGTGATCAGGAACAGCATGCTCTCGGAGACCTCGTTGCTCCACGCGAGGCCACGCACGCTCGGGAAGATCACGACGTTGCGCAGCAGCACGTCGGCACAGATCATCAGCATCATCAGGAACAGCAGCAGGCAGGCGACGAGCGCAAGGCCCGTCAGCAGCTTGCCGTAGAGACTGGAGACCCGTTCCATTGCGGCGCCGCGGGCCCCCTCCCCCCCGCAGGGAGGAGGGGAATGCGGATCACTTGCTCAGCAGTGCCCTGAGCTTCGGGCCGTAATCGGGGCTCGCCTTGATCGCCGCGGCCCAGCCCACCTCGTAGGCCTTGTCGAGGTACTGCTTCGAGGTGGCGGGGTCGAACGTGATGGTCTGGATTCCCGCGGCGGCCTGGCGCTTGGCTTCGGCCTCGTTGTTGCGCTTCCAGAAGTCGTTCTCCGCCTCGGAGGCGAGCATCTGCTTCTGCAGGTATTCGCGCTGCTTCGGCGTGAGCTTCTTCCAGGAGTCGAGGTTCAGCACGACCGAGACCTCGGCCATGTAGAAGCCGGGATCGACGCGGTACTTGGTCTTCTCCTGCCAGTTGAAGTCGAAGATGCCGCCGATCGGCCAGCCGTAGCCGTCGACGACGCCGCGCTCGAGCGCCGTGTAGACCTCGCCGGGCGGCGTGGTCACCACGTTCGCGCCGAGCGCCTGGAAGAAATCGCGATACACCGGGGTGATGCGGATCTTCAGGCCGGTGAGATCGGGCTTGTCGATCTTCTTGTTCAGGTACAGGTGGAAAGGCTCGTACTCGATCGGCCGTCCGAGGTAGTACATGTTCGCCTTCTTTTGCCAGATCTCGTTGATCAGCTCGAAGGCGCCGTTCTTGCGCTGCTCGGCGATCGGGATCTGGCCGAGCTTGAGCGCGTCGGCCTCGGGCATCAGGTTGGTGTAGAACGCGCCCGTCGACAGGGCCATGTCGACCACGCCGGTCTTGACCGCGTTGCCCACCTGGAAGGTCGGGATCGCCTTGGGGCCGCCGATGAAGTTGATCTGCAGCGTGCCCTTGCCCTCGGCGTTCACCTTCTGGATCCACTTCTGGAGCCGGACCACGTAGATGCTGCTTTCCGGGAACGCGCTGACCATCTTCAGCGTCACTTCCTGCGCCGCCGCGCCGACGGGCGCGAGCAGGACGGCGGAGAAGGCGGCGACGGCCGCGATGCGCAATGCTTTCATATCGAATTCCTCCAATGAGGGCTGGATGCGCGGGGAGATTAGGCGCCGCTCCAGCATTTGTCAAATTGATGTGCTATATGTTATCAATTCACCACATGAATGGGGCCGCGGGACCGCCGCGGCCGGTACGCGCGTGAACATCGGCGACATCGACCTCAACCTGCTGCGCGTGTTCGACGCCATCCTGCGCGAGGGCAGCGTCACCGTCGCCGGCACGCGTCTGGGGCTGTCGCAGCCGGCGATGTCGAACGCGCTCGGGCGCCTGCGCCGCATCTTCAACGACCCGCTGTTCGTGCGCACGCCGCGCGGCATGCAACCGACGACGACCGCGCAGCAGTTGTCCGAGCCGGTGCGCCAGGCGCTCGACCTGATACGCGTCACGCTCGCGCGCCACGCGGGGTTCGACCCGGCGCGCTCGGACCGGCTGTTTCGCATCCACATGTCGGACATCGGCGAGATGGTGTTCCTGCCGCCGCTGCTGGAGCGACTGAAGAACGCCGCGCCCGGCGTGCAGCTGGAGACCGTGACGCTTTCGGAGAAGGAGGTGGGCGAGGCGCTCGACGCGGGCACGATCGACCTCGCGGTGGGCTTCCTGCCCGGACTGAAGGGCGGCATCAGGCAAAAGAGGCTGTTTCGCGACCGGTACGTGTGCGTCATGCGCGCCGATCACCCCGCCATCGGCGCGTCGCTCTCCCTCGCGCAGTTCCTCGCGGCGTCGCACGTGCTGGTGTCCTCGGGCGCCGGCCACCCGATCGTGGCGAACATGTTCGCCGAACGGGGACTGAACGACCGCATCGCCGTGCGCGTGCCGCATTTCACGGTGGTCCCGATGATCCTGGAACGCACCGACCTCGTGGCGGAGGTGCCGGCGAACGTCGCGGCGATATTCGCGAGATCCGGCCGCTTCAAGGTCCTGCGGCTGCC
>Ga0082335_1006449_pt1 | contig 15119 bp, 10 predicted proteins | sample Subgrocontami58m_FD_72375 | JGI IMG/M metagenome (GOLD analysis project Ga0082335, IMG submission 72375) | Subsurface groundwater microbial communities from S. Glens Falls, New York, USA - GMW37 contaminated, 5.8 m (SPADES assembly) (version 2) ...
TCGCCACCACCCAGGATGACGACGCGCTTGCCCTCGGCAGTGATACGCTGGCCACTGGAAACGGGCTCTCCGGACTGGAGCCGGTTCTGCTGGCTAAGGTACTCCATGGCCAGGTGGATGCCCTTGAGTTCGCGTCCTGGAACGGGCAGCTCCCTGGCCTGGGTGGCGCCCCCGGACAGCAGTACGGCGTCGAAGCTGCGAACCAGCTCCTCAGCGGAGAGGTCTACTCCAACGTTGACGCCAGGGCGGAAGACCACGCCCTCTTCGGCCATGAGGTCCACACGGCGCTGCACTACACGTTTCTCCAGCTTGAATTCCGGTATGCCCAGGGTCAGAAGGCCGCCGATGTACCTGTCACGCTCGAAAACGGTGACGGTATGCCCCGCGCGATTGAGCTGCTGAGCAGCGGCCAGCCCCGACGGGCCGGAGCCTACAACTGCTACGCGTTTGCCGGTACGAAAAGCGGGTGGCTGAGGAGTGATCCAGCCTTCGGCGAAGCCTCTTTCAGCGATGGCCTTCTCAATATACTCGATGGTCACAGGGTCCTGGTTGATGCTGAGGACGCAGGATGCCTCGCAAGGAGCAGGGCATATCCTGCCCGTGAAGTCCGGAAAGTTGTTGGTGGCGTGCAGTCTCTCCAACGCCTGCCGCCAACGTCCCCGGTATACCAGGTCGTTGAAGTCCGGGATGATGTTGCCCAAGGGACAGCCAGTGTGGCAAAAGGGTACAGCGCAGTCCATGCAGCGGGCTGCCTGCTCTCGAGACTTGGACTCCGGCCACGGCTGGTAGAACTCGCGCCAGTGCCGGACTCGCTCGGATGCAGGCTGGCGCTCTGGAGGTTTCCGACCGTACTCCTGAAACCCTGTCACTTTACCCATGGAGCACCATTTCCAGCTCTCCAGCTTGCTGGTCGCCCCGGGACTCCAGGACCTTCTTGTATGCCACGGGCATTACTTTGACAAACTTGGGAAGCAACTCCTGCCAGCGATCCAAGACTTTCAGAGCCTTCTCGCTGCTGGTGTAGTGGTATTGCCATTGGACTAGCAGTTGCAACGCCATCTGGTCGACCTGGTCGTCAACGGGCCCCAGCTCCACCATAGCCTGGTTGCACCGCTTGGCAAACAGGCCGTCCTCATTCAGAACGTAGGCTCTTCCACCGCTCATACCTGCGGCGAAGTTCCGCCCCGTCATGCCCAATACCACCACAATACCGCCCGTCATGTACTCGCAGCCGTGGTCACCCACCCCTTCCACCACCGCGTGGCAGCCGCTGTTCCGGACTGCGAACCGTTCTCCGGCCATGCCCCGGATGAAAGCCCGGCCTCCAGTGGCCCCGTACAAGGAAACGTTACCCACGGCGATGTTTTCCTCTGGGATAAAGGTGTTTTCTTTGGGCGGAAACACAACGATTCGCCCGCCGGACATCCCCTTGCCCATGTAGTCGTTGGTGTCTCCTTCCAGGGTGAAGGAGACACCCTTGGCCAGAAAGGCACCGAAGCTCTGCCCAGCTGAGCCCTTGAATCGGAAGTGTATGGAATCGTCAGGCAGCCCTGCCTCACCGTAGCGCTTGGCTATTCGCCCGCTGAGCATGGCGCCCACGGTCCTGTTGCGATTACGTATGGGCAGGCTGATGTCCACCGGGCTGTTGCCGTTGATGGCACCCTCCGCCAACTGGATAAGCTGATTGTCCAGGGCCTTCTCCAGGCCGTGGTCCTGGCTTTGACAGCGGTATGTAATAACCTGATCCGCCAGAGGCGGGCGGGCCAGCAGGCCAGCCAGATCAATTCCCTTGGCCTTCCAGTGATCAAGTACGTTCTTGGCCTCCAGCATGTCGACATGGCCAACCATCTCGTTGATGGTGCGGAAACCCAGTTGAGCCATTATCTCCCGCAGGTGTTCCGCCATGAAGAAGAAGTAGTTGATAACCGCTTCCGGAGTGCCTGCGAACTTCTTGCGCAGCTCCGGGTCCTGGGTGGCTATGCCTACTGAGCAGGCATTGAGGTGGCACTTGCGCAGCATAATGCATCCGAGAGTAATGAGAGCGCCGGTGGCGAAACCGAACTCCTCGGCTCCCATGAGGCAGGCAATAGCCACGTCGCGGCCTGTCTTTAGCTGGCCATCGGCCTGTACCACGATGCGACTGCGCAGGTCGTTTTGCACCAGCACCTGCTGGGTCTCGGCAATACCGAGTTCCCAGGGCAGGCCAGCGTACTTAATAGACGACTCCGGGGATGCCCCTGTGCCGCCGCTGTCGCCGCTGATGAGGACCACGTCGGCCTTGGCCTTGGCAACGCCGGCGGCGATGGTGCCCACGCCGACCTCCGCCACCAGTTTCACGTGAATCCTGGCCTCTGGGTTGACGTTTTTCAGGTCGTGGATGAGCTGGGCCAGATCCTCGATGGAGTATATGTCATGGTGAGGCGGAGGCGATATCAGCTCCACGCCTGGTGTGGTGTGCCGTATCCAGCCAACGTACTCGTCCACCTTGTGGCCTGGTAGCTGGCCGCCCTCGCCTGGCTTGGAGCCCTGCGCCATCTTGATCTGGAGGTCACTGGCGTTGACCAGATAGTTGGTGGTGACGCCGAAGCGGCCCGATGCCACCTGCTTTATGGCGCTGGAGCGAGAGTCGCCGTTGGGATCGGGCGTGAAGCGATGGTAGTCTTCGCCTCCTTCGCCAGTGTTGCTCCGTGCGCCTATGCGGTTCATAGCGATGGCAAGGGTCTCGTGGGCTTCGCGGCTGATAGCGCCTAGGGATATGGCGCCAGTATGGAACCGCTTTACGATCTCCGAGGCCGATTCCACCTCTTCCAACGGCACAGGCTTGGCCGCCTTTTTGAACTCCATGAGCCCGCGCAGAGTACATAACTTCTTATCGTACTCATCAGCAGTCCTGGCGAACTCTTTGTAGACCTTGTAGTCCTTGGCCCGGACGGCGTACTGAAGCCTGGCGATGGTCTCCGGGTTCCACATGTGGTACTCGCCGCCCCGACGCCACTGGTAGAATCCGCCAATATCCAGGTCTAGCCCCCCCGGGGTATGGTGGTTGCTGTACCCCCGGGAATGACGCTGCCGCGCCTCCTGCTCAATGGCGTCTATCCCTATCCCGCCCACCCTGGAGGGCGTCCAGGTGAAATAGTTGTCAATGCTCTCCTGGCTGAGGCCCACGGCCTCGAATATCTGGGCGCCCCTGTAGCCCTGGATTGTGGAAATGCCCATCTTGGAGGCGACCTTCGACAGGGCTTTGTGCATGGCCTTGAGGTAGTTCTTCTCGGCGGTGTGGGCATCCATGCCTGGAGGCAGGAGCTCCTGCTGCGCCATTTGGGCCATGGTTTCATAGGCCAGGTAAGGGTTCACGGCGCTGGCACCGTAGCCTATGAGGAGAGCGAAGTGCTGTATCTCTCTGGGTTCACCAGACTCCACCACCAAGCCCACCTTCATGCGCAGCCCTTGCCTGATGAGGTGGTGGTGGACGGCAGAGGCAGCCAAAAGGCTGGGTATAGGAGCATGGCCCACGTCAACGCCGCGGTCGGACAGGATAAGAATGGCGTAGCCCTCTCTTGCGGCCTGGGCTGATTCCTGGCGCAGGCGGTCCACCGCGCGTTCCAGGCTTCCAGGCCCTTCAGCAACGTTGAACAGCGCAGAGAGGGTCTTGGCCCGGATTCCCTTGATGTCAACATGCCGGACGCGCTCCAACTCCTCGTTGGTCAGGACAGGATAAGGCAGCTTCAACTGCCTGCAATGCTCCGGCGTCTCCTCCAGGAGGTTACGGGCCTCCCCCAGGTTCACCTCCAGGGATGTGACTAGGTCTTCCCGAATAGCATCCAGAGGAGGGTTGGTAACCTGGGCGAAAAGTTGCTTGAAGTAGTTGAACAGTAGCTGCGGCCTGTCCGACAGCACAGCCAGAGGCGTGTCATTACCCATGGAGCCTATCGGCTCTGCAGCGGTCTCCGCGGTGGCCTGGAGGATCATACGCAGCTCTTCCAGGGTATAACCAAAGGCCTGTTGCTGCTGTACTAGGGTTTCCAGGTCTACCTGAGATGCTTCATCCACGGACGCCCCCGGCAGGTCTTCCAGGCGGACCAGGTTCTCTTTCAGCCAGGTGCTGTAGAGCTTCCGCTTGGCCAGAGAGTCCTTGATCTCATCGTCCTCCAGGATCCGGCCCTCCACGGGGTCTATCAGAATCATCTGGCCTGGGCGCAACCTCTGCTTCACCAGGATATTTTCCGGTGGAATGTCCAATACGCCGGTTTCCGATGCCATCACCACCAAGTGATCCTTGGTGATGGTATAGCGGAAGGGACGCAGGCCGTTCCGATCCAGATTGGCGCCGATTCTGACGCCATCGGTGAAGGCGATAAGGGCTGGGCCGTCCCACGGCTCCATCAGACAGGAGTGGTAATCGTAGAAGGCGCGCTTCTCCGGAGAGATGAAGGTGTTACCTTCCCAGGCCTCCGGAATTAGCATAGACATGACGTGAGGAAGAGAGCGGCCTGCCAGAGACAGGAATTCGAAGGCATTGTCTATGGTGGCGGTGTCGCTACCTCCGGGCACGAGTATCGGTAACAGTTTCTTGATATCCGCGCCAAAGAGCCCAGAGGAGAGAGCACTCTCACGAGCGGTCATCCAGTTGATGTTACCGCGCAGGGTGTTGATCTCACCATTGTGGGCTATGTAGCGGTATGGGTGTGAGAGCCTCCAAGAGCCCAGGGTATTGGTGCTGAACCGCGAGTGTACCAACGCAAAGGACGAGTCAAGGCCAGCATCTGAGAGGTCAGGATAGAAACCTCGGAGCTGAGACCCCATCAGGAGACCCTTGTAGACGACGGTCCTTGAAGATAGGCTGGGAATGTAGAAGGTCTTGGCTTCCCGTATTCCCGACTGCTCCACCGCCTTTTCCACGCAGCGGCGGATAACGTACAGCTTGCGTTCGAAAGCGTCCTGGCCTCTGGTCTGAGGGCCACGAGCTATGAAGACCTGGCGGATAACCGGCTCGGAGTCACGGGCAATACGCCCTATGCCGCCATCGTTCGCAGGCACATCCCTCCATCCCAGGACACTCTGGCCTTCAGCAGTGACGGTGGCTTCGATGATCTGCTGGCAAAGGGCGCGCTCCCTGGGATCCCTGGGAAGGAAGACAAAGCCAACGCCGTAGCGTCCGGGCTCCGGCAAGTCTATCTTTAGGTCACCAGCGATTCTGGCAAAGAAGGCATGGGGCATCTGCAGGAGTATGCCTGCACCGTCGCCTGTGTCTGGGTCACAGCCGCAGGCACCCCGGTGGGCCAGGTTCTCCAGAACCTCTACCCCCATCTCCACTATGCGGTGAGACCTGCGGCCAAGGACATCCGCGACCACACCTACTCCGCAAGCGTCGTACTCAGCGTCCGGGTTGTATAAGCCGAAGGGCTCTTGCATTGCTGGCATTACCTTCAAAAATCTCGTGTTTTTCTGATAGGGAAAAGGGGGAAGGAGTCGGTTGTCTGGCTCCCGATCTGTGGCTTTCAAATAGTTAACGGCAGGCGGCAACCGCCTACCGTTCGATGAGAGCGTACCACCTATTTTCTAGGCTGTCAATACATTGCACAGCCGATCGGGAGGCTCATTTTGCTTGGTGTGAAAAGACAGAGTCAGGCTAGTTCTAGCGGGTTGCCTCGAGACTGGCCTGACTCTTGTCTATGCGTCCAGGAAGACGGGAGAAGGGCGATCTAGACCCACCCTCGAAGTTTCATGGCGTCGGCTACACGCGCTACAGCGACCATGTAAGCCGCCAGCCTCATGTGCACCCTCTTTTGCCGCGACATATCCAGGACTTCATGGAAGGCCTTGGTCATCTTCTTGTCGAGAAGCCGGTGGACATCTTCGACCTCCCAGTAGTAGCCATTGTTGTTCTGGACCCACTCGAAGTAGGAGACTGTGACGCCTCCAGCATTGCAGAGGAAGTCGGGAATGACGAATGCGCCGTTCTTGTACAGGACATCGTCAGCCTCTGGAGTGGTAGGGCCGTTAGCCAGTTCTGCTATTACCTTAGCCTTGATATTGGCGACATTGGTACCGGTGATGACCTGCTCCAGCGCGGAGGGTGCCAGGATATCCACATCTAGCTCCAAGAGGTCGGCGTTGGAGATGGGATTTGCACCTTTGAAGCCGACTACAGAGGAAGTGCGCTGCTTGTGGGCCAGTACGGCTTCGGAATCAAGCCCTTTGGGATCATAGATACCGCCTTTGGAGTCGCTGACCGCCACCACTTTGCAACCCAGGATTTCCTTTAGCAGCTTGGCGGCGAAGTAGCCAGCGTTGCCATAGCCTTGGATCGCCACGGTGGCCTTGGACGGATCGAGCTTCAGGTGCTTGCAAGCCTCTCTAACTGTATAAACACCGCCACGCGCTGTTGCGTCGTCGCGACCCAAGGAACCGCCTAGGGCAATGGGCTTCCCGGTAATGACTGCAGGCGCCGTATGTCCAACCAGCTTGCTATACTCGTCCATCATCCAGCCCATAATCTGCGGCGTTGTGTAGACATCAGGAGCCGGCACATCCACCTCCGGGCCTATGATCCTCCCCACCTGGTCAATGTAAGCCCTGCTAAGACGTTCCAGTTCTGTCACTGATAGGGCCTTGGGGTCGCAGATGACACCTCCTTTGCCACCACCCAACGGAATGTCAACTACGGCGCACTTCCAGGTCATCCAAGCGGCAAGGGCCCTCACTGTGTCTATTGTTTCCTCCGGATGGAACCTGATTCCACCCTTGGCCGGACCTCGGGCGTCGTTGTACTGAACCCTGAACCCCTTGAAGATCTTGAGCTCGCCGCTGTCCATGCGTACTGGAATAGTAACGTGAAGTTCTCTCATCGGCTCGCGCAAGAAAGCATGAACCTCTGGGGCAAGCTTCAGCTTCTTCGCTGCTTCGTCCAACTGCTCTTGGGCAACCTGAAAGGGATTAGCTACGGTCTGTAGTACCTGTACCACGTTACTCTCCCGTTGTTCTAATATAAAGTTAGCGTAAACAAATCTCAGAGAGTGTCCCTGACGGCAAGCGGCAAGCGGCAGCCGTCAGCCCGAAAAGGTTACCTGTCGTGCAGCAACTTGTCAAGGACGTTACCAGGAAAACAGGGGGCAATTTGCTTCGAGTGGGCGGGGTGCCAACAAACGGCGCTCGGGGTAGTTAATGCTACATTGTGTGCGTGGTTGAAGGTAGCCGTGGGAATCGTTCACCATGCAAAGCAGGCATGGACATTTCGGTTAGGACAGCATAGGCTTCTCGCATTGACCCTGAGGTCAAATTACACCAGGTCCCAAAAGCTGACCAGTTGCTCATAGTCCACAGTGCCGCTTTCACCCACGTTTTCCGCCTCAATCCCTGCTTCTGATACAGCGGCCAATGGGTTCAGTCCTCCCAGGAGCACCAGACCGACCCGATTCAGGCCTATTGAGACCTGGCAAACTGACTCGCTGGCATTGCCTAGGTGGTACACTCCTACGATTTTGGCCTCTTTCAGCATCGGAATGAGTTCCTCAACGACGGGCCTAGCAGGAGCAGGCATCTCCCTGAAATTGGCCAGGATCCTGCCGTTGCCAGTAGTGGCAGCTTGGCTCACGCTGGTCATGTGAGCCCGAATATACTGCTCTGAGGGGTCTACAGAAGTGCCACCATAGTCAATAACAGCTACAAAGCGCTTCGGCTTCCAGCGTCTAATTTCCAGCACCCCGCCAAACCTGGATTCCGTGGGCACACCGCTCTTGAGCAAAACACCGTTTATGACCACGCTACAAACCGTGGCAAATCCCACCTTACCGCTTGGGACGACTACATCGCCAATCTTCCCCCCTTCATCTGCCACTGCCACCAGTTCACTGACGCATAGCCCTGCCTTGAACGCACATTTCATCGCTGCGTAGGCCTCGTTTACCCTCTCTTTATCCAAGAAAGAAGCGTTTACTGGGACCTGGCCAGTCCGCTTCGCAGGATCAAAAGTGGTGAGGAAGGCTAACAACTCAAGCCGATGCCGCATGAAGCTTACTTGATCTGGGGCAAGCGCAAACCGCAACTCTTCGAGCCCTTCAGGAGTGATCATCCTACCGTCTCGCCCCATGGGGACTGTAAATCCTCTCTCATCGGTCGTCTTGAGATGGTACCTGACAGTCCGCTCACTCAATAGAACGCCATGGTCTTCCAATTGTCGGGCTATAGCGAGGGAACCGAGGGGACTAGAAGATTCGCTGAGGACTCTGAGAATTGCTATGACCTTCTGCTCCCCGTCGGAGACGGCACCCTGCATCATTAAAGACCCCCTTTAGACCGCCACGGTGAACCTAAGGAAATTATATCACCGTGCTGCGGAAACCGCAGGAGTTTCGGGTTTCAGGAAGGATTTTGGCTTCGGGCTGGCACCATGCCATTGCTGGCTGTTACTTTACCCCACCACAATAACCTGGCGGTGCTCGAAAATCACGTCCCTCGACGTGTGGTTAACTTCCAAAACCATGGCAGGCTAGAGGATCGGTAGATACCGTTTGATTTCGTAGTCGGTGACCTGGGAGCGGTACTGGTCCCACTCGATCTTCTTGTTCTGGATAAAGCTGTTGAACACGTGCTCCCCCAGGGACTTACGGACCACCTCGCTGCCTTCGGCATATTGGACGGCTTCCCACAGACTCCCTGGCAAAGTCCCTATGCCCCTCTTCTGCCTCTCCTCGGGCGACATTTCGTACACGTTGCCCTCCACCGGAGGAGGAGGCTGGTACTCCTTCTCGACGCCCTCCAAGCCCGCCGCCAGCATCACGCTGAAGGCCAGGTAAGGATTGCAGCCAGGGTCCGGGGCCCGGTACTCGATGCGCACGGACTCCTCTTTGCCTTCCCGGTAGGCCGGGACCCGGATGAGATCCGACCGGTTGATCCTTGCCCATGAAATATAGACTGGAGCTTCATAGCCTGGCACGAGGCGCTTGTAGGAATTGACCCACTGATTGGTCACGGCAGTGAACTCGTTGGCGTGGCGCATTAGCCCCGCCACGAAGGAGCGTGCTATCTTGGACAGTTTGTACTGGTCATCGGCATCAAAGAAAGCGTTCTTGTTGCCCTGAAAGAGCGACATATGGGTGTGCATGCCGCTGCCGTTGATGGTGGCCACCGGCTTAGGCATGAAAGAGGCGTACACTCCATGGCGGATAGCCACCTCTTTGACTACCAGCTTGTAGGTCATCACCGTGTCGGCCATGGATAGGGCATCGCTATACCGCAGGTCTATCTCCTGCTGGCTGGGTGCCGCCTCGTGGTGGCTGTATTCCACTGGTATGCCCATCTCCTCCAGCATCAACACAGTTTCACGACGTAAATCAGTGGACACGTCCAGAGGAGTCTGGTCAAAGTACCCTCCAGAATCCAGGGGCTCCGTGGAATCGGAACTCTTGAAGTAGAAGAACTCCAGTTCAGGCCCCACGTAGAAGGTATAGCCCAACTGGCTAGCCCGCTCCAGGTTTCGCTTGAGCACGTACCTGGGATCGCCCTCAAAAGGTTTCCCCTGGGGAGTGAGCACGTCGCAGAACATACGCCCCACGGCGTTCTGCCTGGGCCGCCAGGGAAGGATTCGAAAGGTGGTGGGGTCCGGCATGGCCACCATGTCGCTTTCGTCAATGCGGGCAAACCCCTCGATAGATGAGCCGTCGAAGCCCATCCCTTTGTCGAAAGCGGTCTCCAACTCCGCCACGTTAAGTGCAAACCCCTTAAGGTTGCCCAGAATGTCGGTGAACCACAGGCGAATAAAGTGTACGTCGTTCTCCCTAACATTGCGGAGAACGTACTCAACAGCCTCGTCTCTTTCCTGCTGGTTCATAGCTGGTCACCCCAAAGAAACAAATGAGGACGAAATACAAATACTGCCCTTCTCAAGGGTATCAGTGTAGGAATTACAGAGACGCCTGTCAACATCTAAGCCAGCCCCTCACTCGATTCAGCAACACCGACACACTGAATGCATAGGAGCCGAAGGTGCGAATGCCATAGGGTCGTACCGAAAGCCCTGGGCCGAACAGCTCGTTTTTGACTTCGTTGACTTTAAGTCCCTTGCCGCTGAGCTCCTCGTGGGTTGCAGCAACGTCTGAAGTCGCAAAGTACACCGCAATCGTGCAGGGTTAATGTTTTCGTGAAAGGTGGTGACGGTAATAGAAGCCCCACCTTCAGGGAGGATAAGCAATACCCACCAGTTGTAGCTCTTCCATTACTACAAAGAGTTTCCCGAAATTGAGGGCGAGGTTCAAATCTAAATCTGCGAAAATCCCCTTCTTTTTCCCGATTCCGTTCTCAAATTCAAGTTCGCTGTCTGTGCAACATTTAGACCCTTAGCGAGCCACGGAATGCCCTAGCGCTATAGAAAGAGGGCGCACCGTTGTGATACACGAAGACATGGCCGTAGCGGCGATCAGCAAAGATGGCGCCGCCGAGTTTTCTAATATCAGAAGGTGTTTTCACCCAGCTCGACGTTTTCGTATCGAAATTTCCAAGTTCCTGCAACTCCCGATATTGTTCTTCCGTTAAAGGCTCAATGCCCATGGCAACTGCCATATCAATGACATTGCCTCCCAGATGCAACCCTTGCTTTTCCCTTGCCTCCTGCCCTTCACGGTCATAACAAACATTTCTGCGGCCTTTAGGAGTTTCCGCTGAACAATCATAAAAAATGTATTCGCCCATCTTTTTATCATGACCAACAACATCCGGTTCACCGCCAGTTCTTTCCATTTCATTGAGTGACCACAGTTTTTCAGTATTAGCTTCCAGCTTTGTTTGTACTTTAGCCCATTCAAGACCTTTATGGCGGTTCATGTTTTTCTCAAAACGGGCTTTCAATGCTCTGAGTAGTTCTTCACGTTGTTCTGGCGACAACTCCTTTTTATTGCTATTAATGTTGTTCATACTTTCATATTACCTCTGTCGAATAGGTGCGTTAAGCGTATAATTGCCACATCCATTGTGATAGCAACCAAAGCTGAATGGGCGGCGCTTGTAGGCGCCGCCCATTCAACCAGATTGCTTTGTGCCGACGTTATGCGTCGAAGTATAGGTAGAATTCGTATGGATGCGGACGCAGTCGCACGGGGTCTAGTTCTCTCTCACGCTTGAACTTGATCCACGTCTCAATGACGTCCTCTGTAAAAACGCCGCCCTTGAGAAGGAAGTCATGATCCGCCTCCAGGGCGTCCAATGCCTCTCCCAAGCTACCCGGGACTTGCTTGATCTTGGCAGCCTCGGCTGGAGAGAGATCGTAGAGGTCTACGTCCATCGGCTCGCCGGGGTCTATATTGTTCTGGACCCCGTCTAGCCCCGCCATAAGCATGGCGGAAAAGGCCAGATAAGGATTACAAGTAGGATCAGGGCAGCGGAACTCTACACGACGCGCCTCCTCAGTGTCGAAATACATGGGGATACGCGCTGAAGCGCTCCTGTTGCGTTGGGAGTACACCAGGTTCACAGGCGCCTCATATCCAGGAACCAGGCGCCTATAGGAGTTAGTGGTTGGAGCCACCAGGGCCAGCAGAGCTGGAGCGTGGCGCAGCAGCCCACCGATATAGTGCAACCCCATGTCGGAAAAGCCGGCGTACCCCTCCGGGTTATAGAAAAGGTTCTTGCCATTCTTCCACAAGCTCTGGTGAACGTGCATACCGGAGCCGTTGTCGCCAAAGAGAGGCTTCGGCATGAAGGTGGCCACTTTGCCGTGGGCACGAGCCACGTTCTTGACAATGTACTTGTAGACCAGGACGTGATCCCCCTGCCGCACCAGCGTATCGTAGCGCAGCCCTAACTCAGCCTGGCCCGCTGTGGCCACCTCGTGGTGGTGTTTCTCCATGCGGATGCCGAAGTCGGCGATCTTCAGGATCATCTCCGAGCGGATGTCAGTCTGCGTGTCCAAGGGGGGCACCGGGAAGTAGCCCTCCTTGTGGCGCAGCTTGTAAGCCATATTTCGACCGCCGTCCAAGCTATTCTCCCGACCAGAGTTCCACGCACCCTCTTCAGAGTCGATGAAGTGGTAGGCGCTGTGGGAGTCTTGATCGAACCTGGCAGAGTCGAATATGAAGAACTCCAGCTCAGGACCCCAGTAGCTGACGTCAGCAATGCGGGTCTTCTTCAGATAAGCCTCCGCCTTCTTCGCTATGAACCGCGGGTCACGAGCGTAGTCCATATTGGCCGAATTGGCGGGATCTTTGACATCGCACGTGAGGCTCACGGTTGGGATGGAGAAACAGGGATCCATCGCCGCCGTAGCCGGATCTGGGACTATCAACATGTCGCTTTCATGTATAGACTGGAACCCCCGGATAGATGAACCATCGAAACCAGTGCCTTTCAGGAACAGGTCATCGTTCATCTCCTCCAGAGGAATCGAGAAGTGTTGCCAAGTGCCTAGGAGATCACAGAACTTCAAGTCTATTATCTTGATCTCATTCTCTTTGCACCAGGCTATGAGATCGCCAGCCTTAGAAGATCGTGGTGGTTGACCCGCCATTCATACCTCCATATATAGATTGATTGCCCGCCATTATAGTCCCTTCGGAGCGCCGATGGCGTCTCCCGGCGTCACCGACAATTCCTCTGGGCCAATGGACCAGGTGGTGGACTGGGACTGGGTTACTTCTCCTCAGCAGGGACCCGTGTCGGAAGCACTACCCACGCAACCATTCCAATGAAGAAACTGACCAACCCGGCGATAGCTTCGATACTCATTGGGGCCTCCTCATTGCCTGAACAGTTTTCCGTCTCACCATTGAGACTAGAGTAGAGGAAGGCTGTTACCTGAGTATTGCGTAAATGTTAACAAAATGTTACACCGCGAACGTTTAGGAAGCGTAGGCTTCCTCCCCGTGCTGGCTGATATCCAGGCCCACAGCCTCTTGCTGCTCCGTTACCCGAAGCCCCATGACCTTGTCCAGGACCTTGAGAATCACAAAGGTCATGCCGAAGGCCCATACCCAGCTAGCGACTACCGCCACAAACTGGTTCAATAGCTGCCCGGGATTGCCATAGAACAGCCCGTTGACCCCTCCCACGCTGGCCACGGCGAACAGGCCCGTGGCCAAGGTACCCAACGTACCTCCCACACCGTGGACTGCCCAAACGTCCAGTGTATCGTCCACGTTCAACTTACTGCGCAACCGGGTGACCAAGTAACAGAGTGCCGCGGCTCCGATGCCTATTATGATGGCAGACATGGGGGTTACCCAACCTGCGGCGGGGGTAATGGTCGCCAGACCCGCCACCGCACCCGAGGCCGCCCCCACAACGCTGGGAGCACCGCCACGCCACCAGCTTAGGGTCATCCAGGCCAGCGCACCGGCGCCGGCCGCCGTGTTGGTGGTTACGAAGGCGTTGGCTGCGGCGCCGTTGGCAGCCAGAGCGCTGCCGGCGTTGAACCCGAACCATCCAAACCACAAGAGCGCCACACCCAAGACCACAAAGGGAATGTTGTGCGGCACATCCGGCTCTTGCCCAAAGCTGCGGCGGCGTCCCAGGACCAATGCAGCCGTCAAGGCGCTTACCCCAGAGCTTATGTGTACCACAACGCCTCCAGCGTAGTCCAAGGCACCGTTGGAGTAGCCTGCGGGAGCTCCATCCTTGAAACCCATGCCTATAACAGATAGGTTGCTCAACCACCCACCACCCCATACCCAGTGGGCTATGGGAGCGTAGACCAACGTTGCCCACAAAACACTAAACACCAGGAACGTCTTGAACTTCAGTCGCCCCACTATGGCTCCGGTGATAAGGGCTGGGGAGATGACGCCGAACATCATCTGGAAAGCCATGAAGGTCAAGTGGGGAATGGTCTTGGAGTAGGGGCCTGAATCCATGCCCACATTTTTAAGGCCAAACCAACTCAAATTCCCGATAATGTGGCCCACATCCGGGCCAAAGGCCAGAGTATACCCCCACAATACCCACAGGACGCTAATAAGGGCCACTACGATGAAGCTGTGCATGATGGTGCCCAGCACGTTGCTGCGTCCTGCCAGCCCAGCGTAAAAGAAGGCCAAGCCCGGCGTCATCAGGAGCACCAATGCCGACGAGGTCAGAACCCAGGCGTTATCGCCGGTGTTGATCATGTCTCAGTTCCTCCCCAGTCTCTGAATACGTCCCTATGAGATTACATAGCAAAAGCATATTTCCCCAGCCATAGCTAGAGAAATATGCTTTTAGTCAGTTTGTTTGCTGAGACTATTACTGCCGCTTCTTCATCTTCTTCATCATCTTGCTAGGCACTACCTCCCCCTCGAAACTTCTAGTCCTGAGCCGGGACCCGCGTGGGAAGCACTATCCACGCGACCATCCCAACGAAGAAACTGACCAACCCGGCGATAGCTTCGATACTCATTGGGGCCTCCTCGTTGCCTGTGCAGTTTTCCGTCTCACCGCTGACACTAGATTAGAGGAAGCCTGTTACTTAGGTATTGCGTAAATGTTAACAAAATGTTACACACCCAGAATTTCAGATGGCGACTTCTCCGCTCTCGCCCGTGCGCACTCTGATGGCATTCGACACCGGTATGATGAATATCTTGCCATCTCCCACCTCCCCTGTGCGGGCGGCGGATACTATGGTGCTGATAACCTTCTGTGTGTCGGCATCGGACACCACCAGTTCCAGCTTGATCTTGGGGAGTATGTCTACGATATAGGTTTCTCCGGAGCGTCCGGCATGGGTAATGCCACGCTGCTCGCCACGTCCGGTGACGTTGGCAATGTTGAGGCCGGCAAACCCCTGCTCGGCCAGAGCCGAGATGACCCTGCTCAGTCTTTCGGGCCGGATGATAGCTTCAACTTTGTTCACTTTGTCCTCCTGTTAACTTGCTCAGTTGAATTTCCTGGATTGTGGGCCACCAGGATGATGACACATTATGCCATTTCCCTGGGTCGGGGACACCGTGGCGAATGCAGCGGCAAGTAAGTAAGACTTCCTGCCGGCTCGCTGGGATGTGCCGCAATGGGGCCTGCCCTGCCCACACCATGCTGCGTCCAACGGTGCCCCCAACCCGATTCATAGGCTACGTTCGAAAAGTTGGCCTGCAATGAAAATGCTACGGAGTGTAGGCTGGCTCCCCATGCTGGCTGATGTCCAGACCCACAGCCTCATG
>Ga0082335_1006451_pt1 | contig 15115 bp, 11 predicted proteins | sample Subgrocontami58m_FD_72375 | JGI IMG/M metagenome (GOLD analysis project Ga0082335, IMG submission 72375) | Subsurface groundwater microbial communities from S. Glens Falls, New York, USA - GMW37 contaminated, 5.8 m (SPADES assembly) (version 2) ...
GGGGCCGCACGGCGCGATCAACGATGTTCGACCTCGGTGGATGCTCCCATCTCGCGGAGCGCCCCCGCGGCGGCAGTGCGCACGTCGGAGTCCAGGTCGGCCAGGAGGCGCTGGAGGCCGGGGATGGCATCCTCGTCCCGGACCAGGCCGAGGGCGTCAAGGGCAGGCTTCCTGCGAGTCTGGCCCGTCGGATCCCGCCGGTCCGCCGAGTGGGCGAGGTCAACCAGCGGCCCGATCGCCGCTCGACCGAACGCGGACCAGACCAAGCAGCGGCTCCAGTCGATCCCCTCCGACCGGAACCACGCGAACCCCTCCGTCCGCATGAGCACCTCCAAGGCGGGCTCGTACTGCATCGCCTCCAGGAGGCGAAGGAGCATCGGAAGCAGGATCCGGACCTCGTCGGGACCCGCCTGGCCCGCCACCGGACTTTTCGCGTCGAGGTCCAGCAGCGGCGTGGCGAGCCGCAGGACCCGCGCGCCGAATTCGTCGGTGAGGGTGACGCGGCGATGCGACCATTTCCAGACCCAGTCGTACATCATCTCATTGCCGTGGCCCCTCCCGATGTCGATCAGGACGCAACGGATGGTCTTGTCGTCTTCCACCGCGAGCTTCTCATAGACGAGGCGCATCTCCCCGTCGTTGTCTGGGACGGGGAACCCCGCTGGCGGCGGAAGGCGTCGGGCATCCGGATCGACCCTCTCCGGGGGCGCGAGCACCGGCGCAGGGGATGCCGGGGCATCGCGCTTGGGAGGGGGGGCGTACGGGGGGTAGACCGTGACCCTCGCAGCGAGCATGAATGGGAAGGGCACGAGAGTGCCCCCGTGCCCGATCTGCACGCATGACGCGAGCGGGAGGAGCAGGACCGTGCCGACGAGCCGAGCCAGCCGCCCGTTCGCTGCACCGATCGCCATCGAACACCTCCACTCTCGAGAGGGCCACATCTCATCCGTCGCCCGCGGGTCAGCCCCCGCCGCATGTTCGGTAATGGGCGGAGCGCGGTGCGCGCGGGAAGTGATGCAAGCCCCATGCCAGAACCTCGCGGATCGTTCACGGAGGCGGTGGTACCATGCTCGGAAGGGCCGATTGGGGGGCGCCGTGGATGTCGATCTACCTGCTCATCGGTGCAGCCGTCGTCGTCCTCGTCCTCTTCGTCGTCGCCGCGACGATCATCGGGCACCGCGACGTGGTCGCCCTGCGGCCCCGCCGGCGGCAGCGGCGATCCCGAGGTCGACCGCCTCCTCGCCGAGGGGAACAAGATCGCCGCCATCGTTCGCGTCCGCCTCCTCACGAGCTGGGGCCTCCGCGAGGCGAAGGACTACGTCGATGCCCTGCCGAACGCCCCTCCCCTGCCCGCGGCCACCCCTCCGAAGCCGCCCGAAGTCCAGGACCCCGAGGTCCTCTCCCTCGTCGCGCAGGGCCGCACCATTGACGCGATCAAGCGCGTGCGGACGCTCACGGGATGCGGCCTCAAGGAGGCCAAGGACTGCGTCGATCGCCTCGCGCAGGGGTAGCGGCCTTACCGGTAGTCCTTCCACTTCACGGGCACCTGGAGCGCCCGCGCGAGCGCCTCGCCGACGGGCATCCCCAAACGGAACGCTGGCTCGGAGTCGACCTGCACCTCGTACGTCTCCGCGATCCGCACCGCGGAGTCCCCGCGGAGCCGCGCGAGGACCTGGCACCTGAAGTGGTCGATGAGCGGGCTGGGTCGACCACGCCTTGGCGTCGAACGGCGGCGTGGCGGGACGTCGGACGCGCCCCTCGGCCGACGACTCGTCGTCCTCGTAGGCGGCGGGCTCGTCCATCCGCGGGATCGGCACCGCCCACCCGATCCCCTCGCCGCCGAGCTTCACCTCGAACTCACGCAGCGTGCAGGTCCTGATGCGGTAGTGGTCGAGCCCCGCCGCGAGCCCCATCCGCATCGCGAGGTCGAGGACCTCCTCGAAGCGGTCGACCCACTCGAGGTCGATCGTGACCGTCTTCCCCGCCGGCTGGAGCGCGAGCTCGAAGGCGATCGCCCCCGGGGCGAGGGTCCACACGCCCGCGACCGTCTTCACGCGGAAGCGGTTCACCTCGCGCAGGGGGATCTCGGTCGTCGACTCGCGCACGCCGAGGGGATGCCGCTCGGCGATGGTCCACGTCCCCTGCGCGCGGTCGATGACGATGCGGAGGGTGCGGGTCTTCGCCCGGAAGAGGAGGTACGTCGCGCCCACCGCCAGGGCCACGCCGATGGCGATGCGGGCCGCGCCGACGCTCGGCTCCGTCCTCCGGCTCGTCGCCATCGCATAGAGGATCGCGGCGGGGATGCCCCATGCGAGTGCGAGGCCCAGGAGGAAGGTCCCCTGCCGCCGGACGAATCGCCCTCCCACCTCCTCCAGGTGCATGAGGCCCGGCTCGTCGCGGATGACCTGCATCGCTATCGGTAGTCCTTGTACCTGAGCGGTACGTCGAGCGCCTTCGCCAGCGCGGCGCCGAGCGACATTGCCTGATCATACGGCGGCTCGGGCGCGCCCAGCGACTCCTCCGTCTGCGCGAGGAGGATGGCCCGCGAGGTCTCCTCCCCGTCCGCGCGGTGCCGCGCCACGACGCGGCAGGTGAAGTACTCGTGCGTCGGGCCGCGTCGGATCTCGGAGCGAATCTCCCGGCCGCCGGTGACCTCGAGGCGGCGGACCTCGGCGAGCGGGAGGTCTCGTCGCATCGCTCCGGCCCGGACCCTCACCCGACCTGCGCCCGAATCGATGCGAATGTCCGCTCCCATGCAGTAGAGGATCGCCCTGCGCAGCAGAAGGGTGAGAGGCACCCACCAGACGATGGATACGAGGATGGCGACTCCGCGATGCTTCGCGCCCGGCTCGGCGACGGCGGACCAGATGGGGAGGACCCCGGCGAGGAAGAAGGGAAGGAGGAGGAGGAAGATGCACCCCATCGGGCCGTAGGTCGCCTTCTTGCGGAAGATGGCCTCGTGCCCCGGCGCCCACCCGGGGATGCGCCAGGCGCCGCCCCACGCGGTCGGGTCCAACGGCGGCGCTGCGGAGCGCGGGACCTCCCCCTCCGCAGCCGTTTCGTCCGCGTCGTAGTCGGCGGGGACCGTGATGGGCGGGATTGGCAGCGAGTCGTCGCTCGGCCCCCGCATCAGGTGCGCCTCGAACTCCTGCAGCGTGTGCGTGCCGAGGCGGTAGTGCGCGAGTCCCCCCGCGAGCCCGAGGCGCATCGCGAGGTCGAGGACCTCCTCGTGACGGTCGAGGCCTTCGAGGCCGATGCGGAGGAGCATGTTCGCGGGCTCCAGCGTGACCTCGAGCGCCAGCGTCCCAGGGACGAGCTGCTCGGTCCAGGCGGCCGTCCGCACGAGGACGTGGTTCGCCTGCGCGAACGGGACCTCGCGCGTGCGCTCGCGGAGGGGGCCGAACGCGGCCTCGCCGATCGTCCACTTTCCCGCCGCGCGGCCGACGACGATGCGGATCGTCTCGCGCGACTGGAAGACCGACCAGGTGATGACGCCGATGATGAGGTAGAAGAAGCCGAGCGCGTAGCCGGCCATCCAGGGGTGCTCGGAGGCCCCCTTCCAGCCCGCGAGGAGCGGGAGGAGCGGCGCCGTCCAGAGGAGCGAGAGGCACAGGAGGTGCTTCCCGCGGCGGCGCGCGAAGCGTGAGCCGGTCTCCTCGAGGTGAAGGAGCTGCCCCGGCTCGTCCCGCACGACCTGCATGCGGGACGATTCTACGCTACTTGCCCGAGAGCGCCTTCGCCTTCTTCACGAGGTCGAGGAACTCGTGGCGGTACCCCGCGCCGTCCTCGCCGACCGCGCCGGAGGCGATCTCGGAGACGGCGTCCCAGGTGAACCCCTTCGCGTACTGCGAGTGCCGCAGCAGCATGCCGTACCCCGCGACCGCGGCCGCGAAGCGGAAGTCGCCGGAGGCGTCGTCGAAGCGGGCGCGGCCTTCCTTCAAGGGGACCTCCATGAGGGTGCTCTCGGTCGCCTCGGGGGCCTTGTAGCGGAGCTTCACGGTGCAGAGGTCGAGCGAGGCGGCGGCGGGGGCGGCCTCCTTCGGCTGCTGGTATTTGAGCGGGTCGACGCCGGGCTTTGCTCCGGGGACCTCGACGCCCGCGGGGACCAGCTCGTAGAGCGCCGTGACCGTGTGGCCCGCGCCGATCTCGCCGGCGTCCTTCTTGTCGTCGTTGAAGTCCTCCTTCGCGAGCATGCGGTTCTCGTAGCCGATCAGGCGATAGCCCGCGATGCGCGCGGGGTTGAACTCGATCTGGAGCTTCACGTCCTTTGCGATCGTGCAGAGGGTGCCGGACATCTGCTCGACGAGGACCTTCTTCGCCTCGTTGAGCGTGTCGATGTAGGCGTAGTTGCCGTTCCCCTTGTCGGCGAGGCGCTCGAGCGTGTCGTCCTTGAGGTTCCCCATGCCGAAGCCGAGGACGGTGAGGAAGACGCCGGACTTCGCCTTGTCGGCGATGAGGGTCTCGAGGTCGCCGTGGCTGGTGGCGCCGACGTTCCAGTCGCCGTCGGTGGCGAGGATGACGCGGTTGGTGCCGCCGGTGATGAAGTTATCGGTGGCGAGCTTGTAGGCCAGCTCGATCCCTGCGCCGCCGTTCGTGGAGCCGCCGGCCTGGAGGCGCTCGAGGGCGTTCTGGACGTCGGCCTTGCGGTCGCCGTGGGTGGGCGGGAGGACGAGGCCGGAGTTGCCGGCGTAGACGACGATGGAGACGCGGTCGTTCTCGCCGAGCTGGTTGACGAGCATGCCGATGCCGGCCTTCACGAGCGGGAGCTTGCGCGGGTCGTCCATGGAGCCGGAGACGTCGAGGAGAAACACGAGGTTGCTCGGGGGGCGCTTGTCGGCGTCGAGGGTGCGTCCCTTGAGGCCGATGCGGAGGAGCTGGTGTTGCGCGTTCCACGGGCAGGAGGCCATCTCCATGTGGACGGCGAACGGGCGGTCGTCGGTCGGGCCGGGGTAGGCGTAGGTGAAGTAGTTGACGAGCTCCTCGATGCGGACGGCGTCGGGGGGCGGGAGGGCGCCGCCCGTGAGGAAGCGACGGACGTTGGCGTAGCTCGCGGTGTCGACGTCGATGCTGAACGTGGAGAGGGGGTCGTCCGCGGAGGTGAGGAAGGCGTTCTCGGTGATGTGGTCGTAGCCTTCGGTGTTGCTGGGCTCGTCGGCCCGCGGAGGCCCCTGGACGCCCGGCGGGAGGCCCGCCCAGCCAGGGCCCGGCTGCGCGTGGATGTTCCAGAATCCCGGCGAGGGGGCCGTCCCGTACACTTTCGCGACGAATAGCCTGTCATTTCCGTCCCCGTTGAGGTCCCTTGCCCCCCGGAGTTCGGCCTTGAGCCGGGTTTCGGTCTGTTCGCTCGGAGTCGCGCCATACGCGGCCGCGAAGCCCCGGGTCGAGACGTCAGCCCCGTCCTGGCTCTCGTTGTAGTCGCCGTCCTTCCCTTCTTGCAGGTACCAGTGGAGGTTCCTCGCGAGATTGCGCTTCCCGCGCGTCTCGCAAATCCCCTCCGAGTCAACAAGCGATGCCGGATCCACCGTCGTGATGGCCACGTTGCAGCGGGAACTCGCCTCGCGACGCTCCTCGAGCCTGTGCATATGCCACGTCCCGACGACCAACACCGCCGCGGTCATCGCGGCGACCCACCACCCCCACCGCGACGGGCGCGGCCTGGGGGCGCGGACGGGCGGGACGGGGAGCGGCTGCGCGGCGAATCCGCGCGTCATCGCCTCGGTGGCCTGGCGGATCGCCTCCACGCGCGCGGCGAGCTCGGGGTCCTGCGCGACGGCGCGTTCGACCTCGGCGCGCTCCTCCCCCTCGAGGTCGCCCAGCGCGAATCCCGTCACCTTCGCATCGTCGATCGAGCCGTTCATCTGCGCTCTCCCGTTCGTTGACCTGAATTCGCCGCGTCGCTCAGCCCCGAAGGGGCGCGTCAGGAAAGCCAGGGGCGAAGCCCCTGGAATCGATCCACGCCCATGGATCGGAGCCCTGAAAGGGCGACACATGCGTTTGTGTCGCCCTTTCAGGGCTCCACCATTTCGTTGCTCCTTTTGTCCCAGGGGCTGCGCCCCTGGCTATCTTGAGGCGCCCCTTCGGGGCTGTGTTCCATGCCCCTCGGGGCTACATTCAACGCCCCGCGGGGGACACGACTTCAACCTTTCACCGCGCCCCCGCGGGCGCAGGGGCGACCTTCATCGCCAGTCTCAACTTCTCGATCGCGTGGTGCAGGACGACGCCGACATGGTTCGCCGTCATCCCCGTCACGTCCGCGATCTCGAGGTTCCGCAGCCCCTCCTGGAACCGCAGCCGCAAGACCTCCTGCTCCCTCGGGGGCAGGCGCTCGAGCAGCCGTTGGAGCGAGGCCGCGTCCTCCAGGCTCGCGAGGGTCGCCTCGGGCGGAGGGTCGGTGCTCGGCTCCGCGTCGAGCGCCTCCTCCGACAGGTGCCGGGCCCGCCGGTCCTGCCTGCGCGTGTCGAGCGCCTTCGCGCGGCAGACCGCGAAGAGCCACGGCGCGGGACGCGACCGGTCGAGCGAGGCCGCCGCGCGGGTGAGCTCGACGAGCGTGTCCTGCACCGCGTCCCACGCGCGGTCCAGGTCGTGCGTAAGGGTGTGCGCGTACCGCAGGAGCCTCCGCTCGTACTCGCGGGCCAGCTCCCCGATCCACGCGTCCCCAGGAGGTCGTTCGGCGGGCGATTCCATCCTTCGTGACCCTCTGCCTAGGTATCCGGGCTGGAGGGCGATCCATTACGGGAATTCGCGTCGATGCGCGAATTCTAGCAGGGGATGCGAGATCTGTTCACCACGAAGACACAAACGCCACGAAGGGGCGTTCAGGCCTTCGTGGCGTTCGTGTCTTCGTGGTGAATGAACCTGCGTGACGCCCCGCGTCTACCTGTGCCTGCAGAGCGGCGGCAAGATCGGTTCGATCGGCGCCTCGAAGGTGTAGTTCACCGTCGCGTACGGCGCGCTCTGGCTCGAGGAGGGCATCACGAAGCAGGTCGCCCAGCCCGCGAAGAACAGCTTGAAGGTGATCGCGCCCAGGAGCAGCGCGCCCGACATCACGAGGAAGTGCCGCATCTGCTCCTCGAGCGAGTCCGCCATCTGCGTCTCGAGTTTGATGCGGAGGACCTCCTGCACCTGCTCGCGGCGGTACACGACGTGCGTGCCACAGCGCGCGCAGTATTCGACGGTCTCCTCGTTCTCGTACGCACAGGCCTTGCAACGCATCGTGATTCTCCCCTGCGACTACTTCCCCGCTGCCGCGTCCGCCTTCAGCTTCTCCATCTCTTCGTCGAACTTCGCCTTCTCCTCGTCGGACATCGGGCTCTTCTGTGCGGCCGCGACCGCATCCCCCCACGCCTTCGCCGCCTCGGTGATCTTCCCCTCCTCGTAGAAGACCATTCCCTGGTTCCGGAGCAGCAGCGGCTCGTTCGGGAACTCCCGCGCAATGGCCTGCAGGTCAGCATTGGCCATCTCCTGGTACGTCGGGTCGGTCGGCCTCATCGCGTAGAGGATGATCGCCTTGTTCATCAGGCAGAGGAACCTCTTCCTCGGCTGGTTCGACGAGCGGCAGACCTCCGCGGCGCGCGACCACTGCTCACGCGCGCAGTTCGCGTAGTTGATCTGCTGCGACTCCTCGAACTTGTTCGACCTGCTGTAGTAGTAGTAGATGTCCGCCTTGTTGATGTAGACCGTCGGCTTCTGCCCCTCGAACGACAGCGCGCGGTCCAAGTAGTTGAACCCCGCGTCCAAGCGGTACCCCTTCGCGAACGCGTACCCGATCGAGTTGCAGACCGAGTACATCGCCTGTCGGAACACCGTGTACCGCTGCGGGTCGGAGTCGTAGAGCGACTCCAGCCGCTGCACGAACTCGTCGTACTCCTGCTGCTTCGCGGCCATCTCGTCGAGGCGCGACGTCGTCGACGCGATGAAGGAGCGCGCCATCATGAACGCGACGTTCGCGAACGGCGCCTTCCAGCTCGGCTGGAGCTCGAACGCGCGGCGGAACTCCAGCTCCGCGCCGGTGTAGTCCTCCTTCTCGTACGCGATGCGCCCCTGCGCCATGTACTTGTCGACGAGGCCGTCGATCGTCGGAGTCAGCCCCGCCGCGTCGACCTTCTTCAGCTCCTTGCTCGCGATCTCGATCGCGTCAGGGTTGATCTTCCCGGGCGTCGTGGAGCCGTCCCACCCGCGGCGAAGCGCCGCGTGCGCCAGGCCGATCCCCGCCTCCAGGCACTTGTCGTCGTTCGTCTGCGCCTCGCCGAAGGCGGCCTTCGCCTTCTCGAGGAGCTGCGCATTCGGCTTCCCCGACTCGAGGGAGTCGTCGTAGCGCCGCAGGTAGACGCAGCCCAGCCCGACGAAGACGGACGCGACGTGCTGCCTAGTCCAGCCGTCCTCGGCGACCTTGACGGTCTTCAACTGCTCGTACGCACGCTCCCCCTCGTCGAGGTTCCCCTCCTCCACGTCGATCTTCGCAGAGAGGAGCAGCGGGTAGGGCCACTCGTCCGACCCCCGCCCGGCCATCGCGGAGGTCAGGGCCTCGCGCGCGGTGCCGAGCTGGTTCGAGGCGGAGAAGGCGAGCGCGCGGTCGAAGTTCGCCTCGAGGAGGTAGTCCTTCCAGGCCGACATGCCGAAGCCGATCGCCGCCACGAGCATCGCCGCGGCCGCGCAGGCCTCCGTGAGCGAGAGCGGGGTGAAGACCCACCGGCCGATGCGCGCGACCGTCGGGCGGCGGGGGGCCCTCGGCGGGGCGGGCGGCACCGCTGGCTCCGCCGCAAGGATCGCGGTGAGGCGGTCGGCGCGAAGGCGGATCGAGTCGACCTCGCGGGCGAGCGACGGATCCTCGCCGATGGCGCGGGCGACGGCCTCCGCTTCCGCCCCCTCCAGCTCCCCGAGGGCGCACGCCGTGATCTTCCAGGCTTCGATGTCGTTCGTCATGCCTCTCGCTCCGCTGCCGCCCTCACGGGCGGCGATCCACGGCGCCCTGACGGGCGCCTCTCCACGGCGTCCTTACGGACGCCTCTCCAAGAGATCCCGCAGCCGCCCCATCGCCTCGTGGATCAGCACCCCCACGTGGCTCACCGATTGCCCCGTGACCGAGGCGATCTCCTTGTACGACAGCCCCTGCTGGAACCGCAGCCGCACGACCTCCCGCTCCTTCGGCGGGAGCATCGCGAGGACGCGAACCGCCTGCGCGGCCGCCTCGCGCCCCTCCGCGAGCGCCTCGGGCGCAGGCGCCGGGCTCGCGAGCGCGGCCATCTCCTCGGGCGGGCGGGCCTTCATCCGAGCCTCCCTCCGCGCGCGGTCGATCGCCCTCGCGCGGCAGACGGTGAACAGCCACGGCGCGGGGCGCGCGCGGTCGATGCGGGAGGCGTTCATCACCAGCTCCAGGAACGCCTCCTGCACCGCGTCGCGCGCGGCCTCGACGTCGCCCGTCAGCGAGAGGGCGTACCGCAGGAGGGACGGCTCGTGGTCGCGTACGACCTCGCGCAGCCACTCGGACCTGTCGGGGACTTGTTCCTGCGAGTCCACCCGTTGCTGACCTCACCAGGATTCCGTTCGGGAGGAGGGTTTCTTAGCCGGAATCCAGGATACGCCAGAGGTCGCGACAGGCCCACGTCCGGAATGCAAAGAACCCGCGGAGTCGCCCCCGCGGGTCCTTGCGTGCTTCGTGAGGCCCTACTTGACCGCGAGCCCCTTCGCGCGATTCACGAGGTCGAGGAACTCGTGGCGGTACCCCTCGCGGTCCTCGCCGATCGCGCCCGAGGCGATCTCCGACACCTCGTCCCACGTGAACCCCTTCGCCTGCTGCGAGCGCCGCAGCAGCATGCCGTACCCCGCCACCGCCGCCGCGAAGCGGAAGTCGCCGGAGGCGTCGTCGAACCGCGCGCGCCCCTCCTTCAGCGGGACCTCCATGAGCGTGCTGTCGGCCGCCTCGGGGGCCTTGTACCGCAGCTTCACCGTGCAGATGTCGAGCGACGGGGCCGCGGCATCGCTCGCCCTCTGGTACTTCAGCGGGTCGACGGGAGGCACGCCGCCGGGGACCTCCTGCCCCGCGGGGACGAGCTCGTACAGCGCCGTCACCGTGTGCCCCGCGCCGATCTCCCCCGCGTCCTTCTTGTCGTCGTTGAAGTCCTCCTTCGCGAGGATGCGATTCTCGTAGCCGATCAGGCGATACCCCGCGATGCGCGCCGGGTTGAACTCGACCTGGATCTTCACGTCCTTCGCGATCGTGCAGAGCGTCCCCGCCATCTGCTCGACGAGGACCTTCTTCGCCTCCTGGAGCGTGTCGATGTAGGCGTAGTTCCCGTTCCCCTTGTCGGCGAGCATCTCCAGCGTGTCGTCCTTGTAGTTCCCCATGCCGAAGCCGAGGACGGAGAGGAACACGCCGGACTTTGCCTTCTCCGCGATGAGCGTCTGGAGGTCGCCGTGGCTCGTCCTGCCGACGTTCCAGTCGCCGTCGGTCGCGAGGAGGACTCGGTTCGTGCCGGCCTTGACGAAGTTGTCGGTCGCGAGGCGATAGGCCAGCTCGATCCCTGCGCCTCCGTTCGTGGAGCCGCCCGCGCGGAGCTGCTGGATGGCGGCGCGGATGGCGGCCTTCTTGTCCCCCGTCGTCGGCGCGAGGACGAGGCCGGAGTTCCCCGCGTAGACGACCATCGCGACGCGGTCGTTCTCCGTGAGCTGTTCGATCAGGAGGCCGAGGCCCTGCTGGACGAGCGGGAGCTTGTTCGACTGCTCCATCGATCCCGACACGTCGATCAGGAACACGAGGTTGCTCGGCGGCCGCTTGCCGGCGTCGAGCGTGCGTCCCTTGAGGCCGATGCGGAGGAGCTGGTGCTGCGCGTTCCACGGGCAGGAGGCCATCTCCATGTGCACCGCGAACGGGCGGTCGTCGGTCGGGACGGGATAGGCGTAGGTGAAGTAGTTGACCAGCTCCTCGATGCGGACGGCGTCGGGGGGCGGGAGCGACCCCATGGCGAGGAAGCGCCGCGCGTTCGCGTAGCTCGCAGTGTCGACGTCGATGCTGAACGTGGAGAGGGGGTCCTGCGCGGAGGCGTGGAAGGCGTTCTCCGTGATGGAGTCGTACCCCTCGGTGTTGCTCGGGACATCGGCCTGCGGCGCGCCCCTCCCAGGCGGCGCGGCGCCTGCGCCCATGCGGCCGCCGTACATGGCGCCGGCAGCGCCGGCGCCCAGTCCCACGGAGTCATACGCGCCGGGCGCAGACTTCCTGCCGCGGAGGCCGCCGCTGGCACCGGGTGCGTGGCCGAGGTACTCGGTGGACTGCCCCTTCATCTCATGGAAGTCCTCGCCGTCGGCCGAATTGTTGTGGTCGGACTCCTTCGCCTCCGGGAAGAAGATCGCCGGCTCCTCGGTGGGCTGGAGGGATGCGTCATCCGTGGGGATCCCGCGGCGCTCGATCGAATCACTCGGGCGCACGAGCTCGTTGATCATCGGCGCCGGGAGCTTCGGCTGCGGCGCCTGCGCGACGGTCTTCTCCTCGTCCATCCGCGTCTTCGCCCTGTGCCTGTGCACCTGCCATGCGCCGACGACGGCCACCGCGAGGCCCACGGCGGCGACGTGCCACTTCCACCGGGCGAGCGCGGACAGAGTGATCCCCTTCATCGGAATGCTCCTGCTGTGGACAGCCTGACGCCCCCGCCGTCGAACGACGTGCGGGCGCTGCGCGGGGGGTGTCCCAATGAACGGGCCGGGCGGCCCTCGGTTCGGAGCTTCTCAACGCTCAGCCCTGCCTTTGGGTCGTGGGCCTACGACTCCGCTGGGCGGATGGGAAGCAGTCGCACGCGGTACCTCGCGTCCTCCACGATGACGATCGCGCCTCGCTCGAGTTCCAGCGCGCGCTCGTCCAGGACCTGGAGCAGCCGCGGGAGGACCGAACCGGGCGACTGGTCATGGAGACGAAACGTAACGACGCTTGGGAGCTGCGATCCCGCTGCGGCGAGGAGGTCGCCGAAATCGAGATCGAACGTCAGGACGACCCGATCTTCCAGTCTCGCCTTGGCGAGGATGGCCGCGTCCGGCAATCGCTCGAGGTGCTGCTCGACGAGATGAACGGCGTCGTGCCCCCGATCGCGCAGGGACTGGAGCGTGGAGGAGGCCACGCCCATGTCCCCAAGGAACCTCACGACCTCGCCCCGAGGAGTGGATGGATCTCCTCGTTCGCGAGAGAGGCGGCATACTGGAGGGCCTGACGGACGTCCTCCGCCTCGACGCTCGGGTATTCTTGCAGGATCCGATCCGCGGACATTTCGTTTGCGACGAGGTTCACGAGGAGTGCGACGGTAATTCTCATGCCCCGGATGCACGCCCGCCCGCCCATGATGGACGGGTCCGATGTGATCCGATCGAACGTGTTCTCCATGGGGCTCGCCTCGCCGTATTGCTGAATTGTAGCTTCGGCGCGTGTCCGCCGCAAGGCGCCCCGCGTCTCCTATTTCCGCGACAGGTCCTTCGCCTTCTTCACGAGGTCGAGGAACTCCGCGCGGTACCCGTCGTGGTCGGCGCCGAGCGCGCCCGAGGCGACCTCGACGAGCGCGTCCCAGGTGTACCCCTTCGCGTACTGCGAGTGCCGCAGCTTCATGCCGTATCCCGCGACCGCCGCGGCGAAGCGGAAGTCGTTGGAGGCGTCGTCGAAGGCGCCTCCCTTGTCTTCGTACGGGACGCTGATGAGGGCGCTCTCGGTCCCCTGCGGCTCCTTGTAGCGGAGCTTCACGGTGCAGGCCTCGGGGCTCGGCGCCGTGGGGGCGGGCGCGGCCTGGTACTTGAGCGGGTCGACGGAGGGGGCGGCGACCTCCTTGCCCGCGGGGATCAGCTCGTAGAGCGCGGTCACGGTGTGTCCCGCGCCGATCTCGCCCGCGTCCTTCTTGTCGTCGTTGAAGTCCTCCTTGGCGAGCATTCGGTTCTCGTATCCGACGAGGCGGTAGCCGGCGACGCGCGCCGGGTTGAACTCGATCTGGATCTTCACGTCCTTCGCGATCGTGCAGAGGGTGCCGGCCATCTGCTCGACGAGGACCTTGCGCGCCTCGGAGAGGGAGTCGACGTAGGCGTAGTTCCCATTCCCCTTGTCGGCGAGCATCTCGAGGGTGCCGTCCTTGTAGTTCCCCATGCCGAACCCGAGGACGGTAAGGAAGACGCCGGAGGCGGCCTTGTCGGTGATGAGCTGGAGCAGGTCGGCGTGCGTGGTCGCGCCGACGTTCCAGTCGCCGTCGGTGGCGAGGATGACTCGGTTGGTGCCGTCCTTGATGAAATTGTCGGAGGCGATCTTGTAGGCGAGCTCGATCCCTGCGGCGCCGTTGGTGGAGCCGCCGGCCTTGAGGGCCTCGATGGCGTCGAGGATCCGGCCGTTCAGGTTTCCCGCGGTCGAGGGGAGGACGACGCCGGAGTTGCCGGCGTAGACGACCATGGCGACGTGGTCATCGCGGGTGAGTTGGCGCGAGAGGATGCGGAGGGCGGCCTGGACGAGGGGAAGCTTGTTCGGCTCGTCCATCGACCCCGAGACGTCGATCAGGAAGACGAGGTTGGACGGCGGGCGCTTTTCGAGGATGCGTCCCTTGAGGCCGACGCGGAGCAGGCGGTGCTCTTTGTTCCACGGGCAGGCGGAGGACTCGAGGTGAACGGCGAACGGCTTGCCGTCGGTGGGCGGCTCGTAGTCGTAGGGGAAGTAATTGACGAGCTCCTCGACGCGGACGGCGTCGGGGGGCGGAAGCTTGCCGAGGTGGAGAAAGCGACGAACGTTGGTGTAGCTGGCGGAGTCGACGTCGATGGAGAAAGTGGAGAGGGGCTGGTCGGCGACGCGGAGGAAGGGGTTCTCGGGGACGTGCTCGTATTCTTCGGGTCCCTCGGACTCGTGCTGCGCTGCGGGCGGCTGTTTCCCCCCCTGCGGCGCGAGGATGGCTGCGCCGACGTGCGGGATGTCGGCGAGGGTGAGGCCCGCGGGAGCACCGGACCCAGGCGGCTGCGGAGCGGCGAAAGCGCCTCCCACCGTCAAATTGCTACCGAGCGGGAAGTCGACGCGGCCAGCCTTTGCGGGAGATGAGTAGGTAAGAAGCTGCTGAAATCGGAAATCGTAGCCTCCGGCGGCGGAGTCCTGGTTGTGCGTGAACAGGCCGCTCTGATCGGGCACGGTCAGACCGTCTGCGCGAACCATCCCAGGCGTCGCGGTCGGGCTGACACGGTCGTCGGAGCGGAGGCGTGGGTTCTCGAGCTCGATGACGCCAGTCACGTGCTTGGAGCACAGTGCATCGACTCGGAGCGTCACGAGCGGGCTCCAGAACGAGTCGCTGTCGCTGTCCGTCGCATCGACGGAGTCGCGGTAGATTCCGCGGCCGGACGGGCCCTCGCAGTTCAGGACGGCGACCAATCCGTCGTCCCTCCATGTGGCGTCGAGGTCGATGCCTCCGCAGATGGTGATCTGCGCCGCGTGGCCCTTCACGTCTGTTGTCGATGCGCCCCCCGCCTCGCCGCCCTCGCAGTAGCCGTCGGAGAGCGAGTCGCTGTACTGGTAGCCCGCTCCCGCGATCGTCCCCGCCGTCCTGTAGGGCTCGTATAGTTGCTCGACCTCTAGCCGCAGGTATTGGCGGCGGTGCATTGCAGCCGCCCTCAGATCCAAGTGCAACGGCGTGAGATCCTCAGTCTCCGCAGCCCTCCTCTGCACAGTCAACCCGAGGTTGCCTTGCGCAGGAGGCCGGAGCATGAGCCCCCCGGCAGTTCCCTCTGAGTCGGAGTGAATTCTCCAGTAGTTCGAGTCGACGTCGAGGCCGAATAGGTTGTCTTCGAGGGTCGCCAGGCTGTTGTTGTCCTCGTAGGTGGTGAAGTCCCTCCCCCCCAACACGTCTTCGTTCGAGTCTGACCCCCAAGTACTCCCCGCGTCGCTCGAGGTATGGATGTCGATGCTGCTGAGCGCGCTGCGGCCCTCGCCCGGGAACAGGGGCATAACCCGACGGACGACCCTGTCCTTCGTCTTGGCGCTTCCCACGACATCGATGCGCGGGGCACTGTCGTACACGAAGTCGTCGACCTGGATGTACGCCTGCTGGATGACGATCGGCAGGTCAGGCGAAGGGGCCGCTACCGCGGAACCCTGGAGACCGACGAAGGACTTGAGGTCGTCATC
>Ga0082335_1006453_pt1 | contig 15104 bp, 16 predicted proteins | sample Subgrocontami58m_FD_72375 | JGI IMG/M metagenome (GOLD analysis project Ga0082335, IMG submission 72375) | Subsurface groundwater microbial communities from S. Glens Falls, New York, USA - GMW37 contaminated, 5.8 m (SPADES assembly) (version 2) ...
AACCTCGTGCCATCATGTTCAAATAATCTAGTAGAAGACTCAAAGGGCGCAACACTTTTAGGAATCATGCTCACCAAAGCGCCTAAAATATTGGCTTCTCCATTAACTCTAGAGCCAAGAATAGCATTTTCCCCATTCATGATTGCAACTCCAAATTTATTCGCGCGTTCAACAAGCCCCTTGCCAGCTCTTTCTATAACTCCTAAATCTCCTGTGCTAGAATTAAAATCATTTCCCAAACCTATTGGAGTAGCACCAAGACGTCTAGCTGGCTCCACTAATCTATCAACTAATGAACCAGCATGTTCAGAAATATCGCTAAGCGAAGGATGCCCAGTCGAGGCATTAACAAGAACATAGTGACCTCGAGGTACTTTAATAACCGCGACCCCATTCATTCCTCCCTTAATAACCCTAACATGAGGAGAATTTCGCAAAGTCGGCGCACAAATTCTTGCCCATAAAGCCGAGCCCTCATCTCCAGGCCCGATTATTCTCTCATCATACGAATCAACGCTCATCTTTAACAAACCATTTTAAGCATTTATAATAATTTATATCCTCAATCATAATCTCAAGCCGTTCGGAATCGGCTGCCCGTCAAAATACAAATTGCCCACACTATCTTGTGAAAACCTTCCGTCTGCAATATACTCCAAGGTTTTGGGAAAAATCACCCAGTCGCCAACTTCCTTTAAACGAGATTGATGCTCATCCACAACTCTTTTCACAAGCTCATCATTCTTTGCGTCAAAGTCATCAGGCAATGATACTGGAAGCGCCCGAGAAATCATAAGTATTTTGCCATAATCAACCCTTGGCGCAACAATATGCGTTGTTGCTCTCAATTCTTTTTCACCAGCAAGAATTGCTTTCCTTACAGCCTTATCTCCGACATATTTGCGCGTAACTCCATCCTCACACATAGTTGATAAGCATGCAGGGTGCACATTCACTCCAAAAAACGCACTCACTAAAAGCCCTGACGCTTTAAGCATGTAGCCTGCATAAGCAGCAACATCAATATCAAAAGGCCTAAGCATCCTAATAGTTTTAGCATCGAATTTTTCTCTCACTGAAGAATCTGCATCATTTAAAACAACAGGGATGTTATGCTCGCTTCCTATTGTCTGGGCATTGCTTCTGGGATTATTAGAAAAAATAACAACAACTTCGTATGGCTCTCTTCCCTGTTCAGCTTTAATTCTTCCCCCGTGCTCGATAATTCTCCTCAAGTTAGTCCCAGAACCGGACATAAATCCAGCAACCCGCATCGTGCCATTTCCCGGATGATAAAGCCCTGTAAGTTCCATTTTAAAAATAATTTATTTTCCTGCCAAATCTCTCTCTTTTAGCACGCGCTCAACATCACGCCATCCAATATCAGTTCTATATTCCAGACCATTACCTTCGACAGAGCAACACGCCATAGCTGCTAAAGCAATTTTGCGGGCTTCAACAACATCTTCTCCCTTAGCAACAACACTGAACAATCTTCCCCCATTTGTGTACATCTTCCCATCATCAACACGTATTCCCGCACTAAGAAGAAATACCTCCTTTGGAAGATCGAGATAATCAATAATAATCTTCCTGTCCTTGACAGGATTGTCCGGATAACCTGTAGCTGCTCCTACAATGCAAACAACCGCTTTTCCGTCTGCACTTATTCTTTTTCTAGTTAGGAATTTATTCGCTGCATCCTTAATCAAATTATGATAGACTCTGGACTCCAAGAACGGCAGAACAACCTGGCATTCAGGATCTCCCCAGCGAGCATTGAACTCAACTACTTTGGGCCCTTCAGGAGTCATCATTCCCCCAAGATAAAGAGTTCCATTAAATGGTCTGCCTTCCGCCGCCAAACCCTCCAATGCCTTCTTCATAATCGCATCTTCAATCCTATCTTCCAGCCCACTAGTTACAAGTGCGGGAGATATTGCCCCCATTCCTCCCGTATTAGGCCCCTCATCACGATTGCGAAGGCGCTTATTATCCTGGGCTGAAGGAAAAGTTACAAACCCAAGATTCTCGTCAGCAAGAGCATAATATGAAAACTCTTCTCCTTCCATTCCTTCTTCTACAAGAAAGGTTTCGCTTGCAACTCCCATTTTGCCAATCGCTACTAAGGCATCATCAAGAGTTTCTCTTGTCGCAGACACAACGCCCTTGCCTTTGTACAGCCCATCAGCCTTAAGAAACACGCAAGGCATTTTTTCCAAAAGACCGCTTGCATATTTGTGAGCCGCAATTTCATTGCCTCTGTGAAAAGCACGATAATCAGGACAAGGAATACCCTGGCGAGTCATAAATTCGCAAGCCCATGCCTTGCTCCATTCTATTTGAGCAGCAGCCCTTGTAGGTCCAACAGTAAGATATCCTTTTTTTCGCAAAACATCAACAGTGGCAGCCGCAAGCGCATCATCCTGCTGTACTTCTATAATATCTGGCTTAAATCTCTCTGCTGAATCAAGAATAGTTGTGGGATTCCCAAGCTTTACCGAGGGGTCTGTACGAATATCAAGCTCATCAAAACCATTTATAAAATTGCCCTTCATCCCATCATTTCCAGGAGCAACAAGAACCTCGTCAACATCCTCATGTGAAAGATGTGCCAAGGCCAAAATATGCCCTCTTGCCCCACCATCAACAATCATAACCTTAGTCATAAAAACATAATTTAATCAGGGTTTATAAGAATTTATATCCTCAAGAACCAGCAGAATAATCTACCGCGTTTCTGAATATCTTCAAGCCGTCTGCTTCTTCGGGGCACGGTCTATCTTGTCTTTTATATTGCTCTTTCAATAAAGTCCAATTAGGCAAATGAGTAAAATCAATTGCTCTTTCAGGATGAGGCATTAAACCTAAAACGCGGCCAGAAACATCAGTTATTCCTGCAATATTATCCAGAGATCCATTTGGATTTGCGCTCAAGCTTTGGTAATCGCAAATCTCTCCTAAAACATAACGCGCAGCAACAAGACCCTTTTCATTTATTGCACTCAGTATTTGAGGGCGAGCATAAAACTTTCCCTCCCCATGGGCAATAGGCAGACTCATTCTTCCAAGACCCCGCGTCCAAGGACTTTGCCCGCTAAACTCTACATCTACCCATCTATCAACGTAACGTGCGGAATCATTATGGACCAAAGCAACTTGTCTAGCCCCATAACCTTCATCTAGTGCAGGCAGCAATCCCAAATTAGCCAGCACTTGAAAACCATTGCATATGCCTATAACTAAATTGCCTCGCTCTATAAATTCCCGAGTTCCATTAAATAAACGGCTTCTTATTTTATTGGCCATAGCATTTCCAGCACCAGTATCATCGCCATAAGAAAATCCACCAGGAAATGCAAAAATTTGATAACTGGATAAGGACTTGCTATTTGCAATTAAATCATTTACATGTACAATATCTGCATCAGCTCCAGCTCTCTCAAATGCAAACTGTGTTTCTCTTTCACAATTTATTCCGTGTCCTGTCAATACTAAAGCTTTTGGTGTTGCCATTTTAATATCCTTTAAAAGTTGATTTATATGATTCTAGAAGTGCTTGAACGCTTGTATCAACAACACGACGTCCTTCTCCATTAATAACAAATCTGTCGTCATCTCTCACAACCCCAATTCTAGATATAGAAACATTAGTTGTTCCTCGTAGCATTGCGTCCTCAAATAAAGCACGATGATAGTGGGCGATGCTAACAACTACCCTGCCTTGGCTTTCAGAATAAAGCTCATAATCGCTCCTCATATAATCAGGATTGTCTCTCATTCTCAAGCCTCTTATCTTACTTAAGTCAATATCCATTCCAAGCATCCCGCCCATAGCCGTTTTAGCCAGCGCCACACCCAAACCACCACGATGAACGCTCTGTGCAGAAACTACAATTCCTAATCCAATTGCATGCGAAAGAGCAATATAAGTTACTCTATTAATTTCAGTATCAGTTTGAGGGACATCGTTTCCAATAAATGGCTCGCCTCTTATCTCCTCCCCTATCATTGCAAAATATTCAGAACCGCCTAACTCTCCCCTGTTATTTCCAACAACATAAATCAAGTCTCCAGGCATCTTAGCATCAAGTGAAACAGCATTTCTCACATCATCCATAACTGCAATTGAAGAAGCAAGCAATGTTGGAGGAATAGAAATCTTTACAGGTCTGCTATTTTCATCAAATCCCTTAAAATCATTAAACATACTGTCTTTGCCAGATATAAATGGAATTTCGTACGCTCTTGCAACATCATAACAAGCCTGCACAGCTCTCTTTAACTGTCCAAGCCTTTCAGGCTCGTTAGAACTACACCAGCAAAAATTATCCATCAACGCAATTCTATCCAGCCTTGCACCAACAGAAACTGCATTCCTAACGGCCGTATCTATCGCTGCAGCAGCCATATGATAAGTATCGATTTTACTATAAGAAGGATTAATTCCATGAGAAAGCACAACCCCCCTATGTGAATTCAAAAGAGGTCTAGTAACTGTCGCGTCCCCGTTAACGCGGCCTCTTCCTTGAAGAGGTTTGATTACAGAACCACCCTGCACTTCATGATCATACTGCTGTGAAATAAATTCAAAACTAGCAAGATTCTTTCTCGCAAGCATGGCATGTAACGAGCTAGTTAAATCATTTCCTTGTTTAAAATCAGGTTCAGTGTTGATGCTACGTGTAAAAGTTGTCTTCATAGGCCTAGGCGGCAAACCATTATGCAAAAATTCCATTTCTAAATCCATAACGTTCTCGCCATTATAATCAACCACGCATTTTCCCGAGTTGGTAAATTCGCCAATAACTGTTGCTTCAACTCCGCGTCGCTTCAATAAATCCTCAAGTGTGCTCCATTTTTCTGGCGGAACTGCTAAAGTCATTCGCTCTTGCGATTCGGAAATCCAGATTTCCCAAGGCTGCAGCCCCGGATATTTCAAGGGAACACTATTCAAATCAACCCTAAACCCTCCAGACTCTTTTGCCATTTCAGCAACAGAGCAAGATAATCCGCCCGCGCCGTTATCAGTAATGCTATTATACAAACCAATATCGCGTGCCTCATTAATTAATACATCACTAAGTTTCTTTTGAGTAATTGGGTCTCCTATTTGCACAGCAGTCGCAGGACTTCCAGAATCAATGGCTTCTGATGAAAATGTTGCTCCATGAATTCCATCCTTGCCCACTCGGCCTCCAACCATTACAATATAATCTCCGGCTCGTGCCTCCTTTTCATGCATTTTTTTGCCGTTGACTTCTCGAGGTATAAGGCCTAAAGTTCCAACAAATACAAGAGGTTTCCCGCGGAAACTTTCGTCAAAATATACAAATCCTTGGGTAGTTGGAATGCCTGATTGATTTCCTCCAGAATTCACACCAGAAATAACACCATCCATTATCCTACTCGAAGAAAGCATTTGTTCCATTTTATCAGCTTTTTTATAAAGAGCTCTTTGATCATCTGGATTTCCAAAACAGAAACCATATCTATTAGCGATAGGCATAGCACCAAGACCAAAAGCAATTGCATCGCGATTAACCCCAACAATGCCTGTTATCGCTCCCCCAAATGGATCTAAAGCAGAAGGGCTATTATGAGTTTCAGCTTTATCTGTTACTAAATAATTATCATCAAAAGAAATAGCTCCTGAATTATCCTTAAAAACAGAAACACAAAATCCATCATTTCTAAGAGAAATTATTTCTTCTGTTGCACGTCTAATATAATGTTTGAACAAACCATCTTTAATTTCATCAATAGGGTCTGCAAAAATAGTGTGCCTGCAGTGCTCGCTCCATGTTTGTGCAATAGATTCTAATTCAACATCAGTAGGATTCCTTCCTTCTTTGGCAAAATAATCACGAATAGTCTTCATATAAGTCAAATCCAAAGCTAGAGGCCCTCTTCTAGTCTCATCAATATTTGCTATTCCTTGTTTTCCAACAATTGCTAATTCTTCATCAGACATTGTAAGTAGGCTTACAAGGTCTACTCTTGGTTTTTCCTGGATACTTACTTTAGGCACGTTAACACCCATTCCATTATCGCGATTAAATTCTTCTGCACTCTTGACTTGAATTCGCTGAATAAGCGGATTAGAGAAATTAGCCCCAATCCTGCCGGCATCTTCACGAGATAAACTTCCAAACAAAAACATAAACTGCGAAGAATAAGCGACTTGCCCATCTAATTGTCTTTCCAATATTCCTTCAATACCTTCACGCACAGTATTTCCAACATTGTCCGTAACACCTGGCAAGAATCCTATTTCAACCGCATAATCAAAGTCTCCCTTAATAATGGGAGAGTCTACTGAACTTTCCTGAAAAACAGGATTTGTAAGCGACCCTGCAATAAGTCTAGTATCATCTTCCTCTAAATTAGCATCAATAGTATAAACATCAACAATCTTCACATCTTTTACACCATTAATTCCCAAAGATTCTATCTCATCTTTCTTAACTACGGCCCTCATATCAGGAATAACGCTAACTACTTCAATTCTATGAGCCATTCACAATTTCTGTCCAGCTATGTTTTTAAGCATTATGTCAAACTAACACCTGCAATGTGAAGAATAAAACATAGAAATTTAAACCAAGTCTAACATAAAAATCAATGTTAAAAGTAATACTATTCTACAAGTATACGCCCATAAAGAACCCAAAGAAATTCGCAGAACAGCACCTTGCCCAATGCTTTAGTTTAGGCATAAAAGGAAGAATTCTTATTGCAAAGGAAGGCATAAACGGCTCGGTGTCAGGCACAAAAGACCAAATAAAAAAATACAAGCAACTGCTTCAGCAAGACGCAAAATTCTCTAATATTGAATTCAAAGAAGAATTTTGCTTAATGCATCCTTTCAAAAAAATGAATGTAAAAGTTAGGCCAGAGATTGTCCGCTTTGGGCAGAAAGTGGATTATAAAAATTCCGGCAAACATCTCTCTCCAAAAGAGTTCATAACCATGTCTAAGGAAAAAGATGCAATTATCCTAGACGCGCGAAATAACTATGAATCGCGAATCGGAAAATTCAAGAACGCAATCACTCCAAACATAAAAACATTCAGGGAATTTCCAAAAGTCATTAAAGAATTGAAAGATAAAAAAGATAAGAAAATACTCATGTATTGTACAGGTGGAATCCGCTGTGAGAAAGCATCAGCATTCCTCAAAAAGAAAGGCTTCAAAAGAGTTTATCAGTTGCATGGCGGAATACTAAACTTTGCGAAGAAATGCCCAGACACAATTTGGGAAGGCACATGTTTTGTATTTGATAAAAGAATGGCTTCCCGTGTTAATCGCAAAGAAAAAGTTCCGCTTGCTAATTGCGAAATATGTGGCGTGCCATGCGACCGATACAGAAACTGCAGAAATGACTACTGTGATAAACTTGTAATCATCTGTCCAAACTGCGAGAGTGAATTTGGCGGCTGCTGCTCAAAGCAATGCCATAAATTATTAATGCGTATGTCAGTAACTGCATAAGTATAATAAATTAAAAAATATCTTTCTAGGCAGTTTTAATATCTTTCTTCATGTAAACTACTTTGCAAACATCGTCTTATAGCGCGGCCAGTGTATAGCAAGAAGATAAACATTCAGCACGGCAAATACAAGAGCAATCCAGAAGCCTGTAAAATCAAGGAATATATGGAACAACATTATATTGACAGTCATAGGCACAAGTAAAACCGCTCCAAAAGCAGACCATTTGTTAAATATAAACATCAAACCCGCTATAAAGAACACCCCTGTCAAAATAGGAAAAATATATCCTGTAGCCATCAAAGCCACAAAGAAAGCCATTGCAGCTTCATTAGATTGAGGAGCAGGAAGAATTTGAAGAAAAGGAAGAAGCCTGCTCAATGGAAAATAAATAAGCAAAATGCCAAATATAATCTGAACAGTTCTCACAAGTTTCCTATTTTTCAAGTTCATAAACCAAGTAAAATAAATGGGTATTTATATATATCTGAAAATTATAATTAAATTATGAAATCATCAGAAATCGACTGGAAAAAGAAACTAACAAAAAATCAGTATAAAGTCCTGCTAGGCCTGCCATGATGCTAAAGTAGCATATTACACCTTTGACCAGTGCCAGTCGTAAGTCTAAGGTGTAGGTAGAAGAAATGCAACCTGTTGTTCGATTTGAGAAGCAACTTCTTCAACAGATCGATGGGAAGTATCAAATCGGAGTACGTGGGGTAACCCTTCAAGAGATCGTTCGATTTCATGCTCTAATCTATCAAACTCCTCAGGGTTCTTCAAAAGAATTTTATCGATAGCAGAATCTTTACCGCGCGAGGCACTTCTTTTCAGTTTTTCGTCAATAGAGCAGGCAAGAACAACCGTTGCATCCGGAACAATAAAGAGTCCTCTATAATCGCGATGATTATGTACAGAATTTTCTCCATTCAAGAATCTTCCATAGGAAATGACACTCTGCCAGTACCTATCCTGAAAAATTGTTCTTTCATCTCCAGAATGATGTAAAACCGACTCAATCGTATCTACACCAAAAATCGTAGTGTATAATATCTCCTTCTCTGCTTCAGTTGAGTGCTCAGCCAATTCCCCTAACTTTCCCGTTAATTGCGTCGGATAGATCGGTCCCCGATTAAAGGCCATTTTTCTACCCGCAAAACGCTTCGCAAAATGAGCAATCATGGTAGTTTTTCCTGAATAATCAGACCCCTCAAAGGCAACAATTTTTACAGTCACAGTTTAGGCTCCCGTGAAAAGTGTCTATTACCTTCTGCCCACGTTTCCAAAATAGTTTCCACACGCTTAGGAAACTTATTCTTAATGACTGTTTTAGCAGTCGCGACATGGAAATCAATTAATTTCAATACTTCTTCAATAATTTTCTTTTCTCTAAACAGTAGGATGAGAGACTCGTAATCTTTATCTTTCAAATCTCGTAAGAACTTTTTTCTTTCTTTCCATGTCAATGACTTTATTAAAAGATAAAGAGGCCAGGTTATATGGCCTTGTTTCAAGTCAGATAGCCCTCGATATTGCTTGTGCTTAGTAAAATCATAAATATCATTCTTTAACTGTCCAGCAATTGCGAGATGATTACTGTAAACCTTTACAGTTTCAATTGTCTTATCATGATCGAGAAGCATAAGAAAGGTACATTCTAAGAGCATTCTTCCATGAGCAGTTTTACTGAGATAAAGGGTCTTAAGATATTTTTCATCAATAGAAAATAAATCCTGTTTCGAATTAAGTTCCATCATTACGCTCATATAAGCGGCAGCCATGCCCATATTGATAGTATCTATAATCTTACTATATCGATGACTCGATAAGTGATCCTGGAGCTCTCGACTTAGTACATGAAGGATCCTATGATTCATATAATCGCATGAAAGAAGCGTCTGTTTTACTCCAAATTTATTATGTGTTGCAACTAATCATTCTCTAAAAGAATCATCGTCATAAAAATCATCTTGAGCCAAGGCAGTTGTAAAACTTAGCTCACAAAAAGCAGATAAAGGAAGCATAACTTTTTCATTCTTCCCATATTCTCGTGCCATAATCACTGGAAGAGCGCTTCTAAATCTGTTTATCTTAAGTCCCTCGAGAAAATAATACACAGGAGCAGAATAGAAGTCTTTTCTGATATTTTTACGTATAAAAGGAAGAACCTGTTTAGCAAAGATCTTCTCATACTCGCTTTCTAAATTCAGATAATTCATGGATAAGTATGTAAACCCAAATGTTTGATTTCAGGGAAATTGTTAACTCTGTCTTCTTTTAGTATACCAATTAACTGTACAGGGTAAAAAGTATACTTGCTCAACTCATCAAGATCCAAAAAGTCTATGTCTTCTAATACAGATTCTTTTTTCTCAGGATCATGTCCTTTAGTAGGCACTCCATTGTATGATTCAATATAGAAATATAACTCAAGACCTCGTCCATAGCCTGTGATGGTAAGTTCCCTCATGTAAACCAACCTAAATTTGGTAATCTCAATGTTCAACTCTTCCCGCAATTCCCTCTTTAATGCTTCATAAATCGTTTCGTGTTCTTCAACACCCCCGCCGGGAAGAACATGATATGTTTTCACATGCTTCTGCATTCGTGTGGTGACTAGTTTACCCTCATGGAAAAGAATCGCTCCTACCCTAAAGGGAGTCTTCATCTCTCAAACTCCCTTAATTTATATGGCATTCCCAATTCACCAGCAAATCTTTGCACATCTTCTTCTTCAACACCAGGAAGATTAATGAAACCAAGGGTTACAGCCAATCCAGCATCTCGAGCAGCTACTCCAAAACGAATGCTGTCATCGAACGCACGAGGATCATATTCTTTAAATCCTGGCCTGACAAGCTTTCTATAAGTTTCTCTCTGAGAAGCACTCATACTCAAATAGACATCAGTCACGCCTGCTGATTTAAGCTCGGCAATTCTTGTAACATCTTGAGATACAAATCTGAAAAAAGGCCAACCTGTAGTAGTAACTTGAATTGCCAACTCAGAATCAGACTCTCTAATATGCCTTGCAATAGCAGGCAAGTCATTAAATCTCAAGATAGGTTCACCATAACCGCAAATTTTAACTCTTTTCAGCTTGATTCCTGCCTCCCTTACCTTTTCACGCTCTCTATCAAATGCACTCGTTATTTCTGATATACTAGGATCTCTTGACAAATACAGATTAGAAACTCCCCATCCTTCGTCAAAATCTCTTATACAAAAAGCACAGGCATTAGGACAGGCATTAGTGATATTCAAAGATAATTCATCCATCCCCCTACGATAATAGACAATATTCTCTTGAGGAGTAACTTTTCCAGCTAATTTTCCAAGATTAAGCACAGCTAGTGGTAAATTAGTCATTTCACACCCTCCGTTATAAACGTTTCGAATATATAGTTTTTACTATTAAAGATGAACGATTCTAGAATTAAAGGTAATTCAAATGCCTGGAGTCTTTCATTCATGTTACTGCTTAGTGGTACAATATATAAACATTTCTAAAGACAGTTTTATAATAAATCAATTGCTTCTATAACTATGGCAGAAGATCAATTCAAAAGCAAATTAACACCAGACCAGTATAAAGTCCTTAGAGAAAAAGGCACAGAAGCACCCTTTACTAGTCCCATGTTAAGCAATAAGTCTAGTGGCTCTTACGTGTGCGCAGCATGCGGACAAGTCCTCTTCGCCTCGGATGCCAAGTTCGATTCAGGCACTGGCTGGCCCTCTTTCGACAAGCCATCAAACGTAAAAAACATAATCCTGAAAGAAGACTCGTCCCAAGGCATGAAAAGAATAGAAGTCATGTGCAAAAACTGCAAATCCCATCTAGGGCATGTCTTCCCCGACGGCCCAACCCAAACCAAGCAGCGATTCTGCATAAACGGGTGTGCTCTAGAGTTTAAGAAGAAATGAGAAAGATATGTTTAAATATCTCTAAAATGCAATAAAAATATGGCTGATGTGCAGATTAGAAGAGCAGTAGTAGAAGATGTTTCAAAAATTCGTAAATTAGCTGAATCTCTAAGAATCAACTTAAACAAACCGCAAGAAGGGGGATTTTTAGTGCACGTTACATATACTCAAGGTTACGCAGCACGATTGGCTAAAAACCCTTTCTTTTATGTGGCTGAAAGAGAAGGAGAAATGGCAGGATTTCTAATGTGCTTTGAAGATAAAGCTCTTGAAAATCTTGTTCAGCGCGGAGTTATGACAGCGGAGGATAATACATTTGACTTTATTTTCTCACAGCCAAGGCCTTTCTTAGTTGTCGACCAGATAGGAGTCGACAGAGATTATGCTAGGCAAGGAGTGGGAAGAGCCCTAATGCAAGGTCTTTTCGACGATCCAAGGGGAATTAAAATAAAAGACCTATATGCAGAAATCCTGCATGCTCCAGCGAGAAACCAGACGTCTATCAATTTCTTCAGCTCCTTAGGATTCAGAGGAATCAAAGAGCTAACAAACTCAGACAATAACACCTGGGGCATCTATCATGCTTCAAGATAAAACGTATAGAGAGAGGATTTTATACAAACCAGCTAGTTCTGAGAAAAAGTAATAAATTACTGAACTCGATTTATTCAGAAGGTTTATAAATTGAATTTCAGGCGGATTAATAATGAATAGAAAACAAGTAATAGGAGGACTAGCAGGATTAGTATTTGCAACCATTCCTCTCAGCGTGAAAGCACAACAGGAGCAAGTTTTGATAGTGCCTGATGAAGCGATTGGCCAAGTTATTCCAAGACAAGAGCCCTCTGTGGACGATTACATTGCATGGGAATCTGGTTCTTTAGATACTACTAAGCGCAATGTCTATTTAATTTTTCAAAGACATAGTATCAAAGACCAGGGATTAAGCCCAGAAGAAGAGCAGGAATCGAGAGTTAATGCGGCAGAGAGTCAAACATCCGTTTTTCGCATTCTTGAACATCTGCATAAAGAAAAAGGGCTGCAAACAATATGTGCTGAACACATTGATTATAATGACTGGACAGACGTGGTTGATGCCCATATGATGGAAAGAGACCCAACAGGATATAAAATATTAAGCAATGTGGCACTTTCAGATAAAACGCTTAAACAATTCTTTGAACTTAGCGGACTTGACGCAGCACCCTATGTAAGCCTACTCAATCCAGACATCTATGGCCTGGGATTTGAAAGGCCAGACCCGCATGACCTACCAATAGGAGAGGAGCTTAAAAAAGCCAAAACTCAAAAAGAGATAGGAATAGTTATAGGAAATATGCAGGCCAAAGCTCAGCTAAGAAGTAATTGCGCGCTCCACTACGGAATGCAGCATGCCGATATGATGTGGGGGGCAGGATTTGCGCGCAATAGAGATGTCGCTATCGTGATCGGCCTAGCCCACCTGCCCCATTTCGACCAAGATGTGCGCGCCACGCTGGAAGGAAGAACAGATTATGACATGAGTCTGATTATCCCAAGAAGCACACTCGAAAATCTCTCATTAAGCACAAGCACGATGTATGGCCCATTTCCCAGTGAGGTTATAAAATAATTTCTCGAGTTGTAGAGAAAGAGTTTTATAGTTATGAAGATATCTAATATGTGCTAAAAAAATATTTTGAAAATGTTTTGCTTAAAGCAGATATTAGAATTAATGGCAGCAGACCATGGGATATTCAAGTCAAGGATGAGCGGTTCTACAAAAGAGTTTTTTTACAGGGATCTGTAGGCCTGGGGGACTCGTATGTTGATGGATGGTGGGAGTGTAAAGCCCTTGACACCTTTTTTACAAAGGCTTTGTTAGGGAAAGTTAATGAAAAGTTGATTCATAACTACATTAATTATTTCGAAGTTATAAAAGCTAAACTAATCAACTTACAAAGCCCATCTAGAGCTTTTCAGGTCGGAAAAGAGCATTACGATATTGGTAATGATTTATATGAACTTATGCTTGACAAAAGAATGCTTTATACCTGCGGTTATTGGAAAAATGCGAAAAACTTAGATCAGGCACAGGAAGCTAAACTTGATTTGGTGTGTAAAAAGATTGGATTAAAAAGAGGACAAAAAGTTTTGGATATTGGATGCGGATGGGGGGGTTTTGCCAAATTTGCAGCAGAAAAATACGGGGCAAAGGTTATCGGCTTAACAGTTTCTGTAGAGCAGGCTAAGCTTGCAAAATCTTTATGCAAAGGATTGCCGGTTGAAATACGCGTGCAAGATTATAGAGAAATTAACGAGAAATTTGACCATATAATCTCTTTAGGCATGTTTGAACACGTCGGCTACAAGAATTACAAAACCTATTTCAACACAGTTCATAGATGCCTTAAGAACGATGGTTTGTTTCTCTTGCATACTATGGGGCAACGCGATAGTTATCCTAACTTTCATCAACCAGAATACCATTGGATTATAAGAAACATATTTCCCAATGGAATGCTTCCTTCCATTAAGCAGATTGGCGATGCTACAGAAAATCTATTTGTGATGGAAGATTGGCATACGTTCAGAGCATATTACGATAAAACCATAATGGCTTGGTTTAGTAATTTTGATAAAAACTGGCCAAAGCTAAGTGCCAAATATGGAGAGCGATTTTATAGAATGTGGGCATATGTCTTGATGAATTTTGTTGGAATGTTTCGCGCGGGAAACCAGTATAACCTCTGGCAAATCGTTTTCTCTAAAAACGGAGTTCCAGGCGGATACTCGAGCATCAGATAAAACTTACCAAGGATATTTCCAGAAGTACCATTTCTCGACACGGACAGCTTTTCTAAGATAAGGCACTGCCACACCCATTATGATTGCTATAGATATCAAACACCATACAGCAGGCCATTCGTTAGGATGTTGTGTCAGGCTAATCGCAAGTATGGGGCCTATCACTATGCTGTACAAAGTGGTTTTCCATGAACCATAGATAAGGGGCAGGAGGAATACTGCAAGATAATAGTAAGTCATCATATTTAAGCCAAGGCCATTGAAAGGTATGCTCCATGCAAGGTGCCAGTTCCCTTTGAATGAACATAAATTGTCTCCGCAGAGCGTTGTCCCTGGAGTGCATGTCCCAGCCCATGCGAAAGGATACAATTTAACAATCATTATTACAGTAAATATAGCAGCAATTGCAATTACAGGCCAGAATATTTTCTTCCTCACCCTTGGTGGTATGAAATACATTACTAATGCGTTTATGAAAATAGGCTGAAAAGCGATATGCAAATAAGACAGAAGTGTAAGCATCTGGTTTTCAGGAGCAAAACATACGCCAAGATAGAAATAGGTGATTGCCTGAAGCGCCTCCATAATTGCAAAGTACGCAAGCGGTATCCAGATGAGCTTGCTCTCTTTTTTATAAGCAAAATATACGGCTGCTACGAGTCCAATGACTGCAAAAATTCCCGACGCGACAAAACTCCAGCACATAATATCCCTGACCCTTGTTATTTTATATAGTTATTTATGTCAGGAATGTTGCTTTCAAAGATTTGAGAATAATAACTCTGCTTATCTTGAAGAATTAAAAATTGAACAGGAATTTTATACAATATGGAAATGATAAATAAAAAACCAGTACCTGTATGTACTTAAAGCGAGCACCATATGGCACTCTGACA
>Ga0082335_1006454_pt1 | contig 15101 bp, 17 predicted proteins | sample Subgrocontami58m_FD_72375 | JGI IMG/M metagenome (GOLD analysis project Ga0082335, IMG submission 72375) | Subsurface groundwater microbial communities from S. Glens Falls, New York, USA - GMW37 contaminated, 5.8 m (SPADES assembly) (version 2) ...
GGTTCGCGGTCAGCAGCTCGTCAACGGCGGGCGTGACGTATTCGGGCTTGAACGCTCTAAAGCGCGGCAGCCCTGAGAAATCGAGCAAAGGATTCATGAGGCAGAATTCGGATTACAGTTGAAGGCGCTCAGTTGGACGCCGAAATCCGCGCAAGGTTCAGGCACACTAAGCCGACTCGAAAACAATCTGGCCTTCGACCAGCGTGTAGCGAACTCTGCCTTTGACTTCGATGCCGGTAAACGGCGTGTTCTTGCCCTGGCTTTTCAGCGCCTGCGCTTCGACTTTCCAGTAGCGCTCGGGATCGAATATGCAGATGTCGGCGCTGGCGCCCGGGGTCAGCCTGCCGGCGTTGATGCCGAGGACGCGCGCCGGGTCGGACGTGATGCGCGCGAGACCCTGCGCGAGCGGCAGGCGCGACTCTTCCGCCCATTTCAGCGTCAGCGGCAGCAGCAGCTCGACGCCGGTGGCGCCGGTTTCAGCCTCGCCAAACGGCAGCTGCTTCGCGTCGTCGTCGACCGGCGCGTGATCGGAGCACAGCGCATCGGCCGTGCCGTCCGCGAGCGCGGCACGCAGCGCATCGCGGTCGCGCTGGCTTCTGAGTGGCGGCGTGAGGTTGCAGTTAGGGTCGAAATAGCCAATGTCCATTTCGGACAGGTGCGCATGATGGATCGCGATGTCGCAGCTTACTTTGAGACCGAGGTGCTTGGCCTGGCGCACCATGTCCATGCCTTCGGCGCTCGACAGCCGGCAAAGATGGATGCGGGCGCCGGTTTCGCGCGCGAGCAGCAATATCGCCGACAGCGCAACGGTCTCGGCACATGCCGGGATCGCGGCCAGCCCCAGGCGGGTCGCGACCTGGCCATCGTGTGCGACGCCGCCGCGCGCGAGTCCCGCATCCTGCGGCCGCAGCCACACCGGAAAATCGAAAGTTGCCGCATATTGCAGCGCGCGCAGCAGCAGTTGCGTGTCCGTGAGCGGCGCATCAGCGTGCGAAAACGCCACGCAGCCGGCGTCGGTAAGCTCCGCCATCTCGGTCAGGTGCGTGCCCTTGAGGCCCACCGTGAGCGCGCCGACGGGGTAGACATGCGCCTGATTGAGATTCCTGGCGCGGAACTTGAGCATTTCGACCAACCCCGGCTCATCGAGCGGCGGATCGGTGTCGGGCGGGCAGGCGAGGCTGGTGACGCCGCCAGCTGCCGCGGCGAACATTTCCGATTCGAGTGTGGCCATGTACTCGAATCCCGGCTCGCGCAGCCGCACCGCGAGATCGACAAGCCCGGGACATACCACCAGACCGCCCGCGTCCAGCGTGCGGTTGGCGTGGTAGCCAGGCGGCGGCGCACCGATCGCGACGATCTTGCCGGCGGCAATGAACACGTCCTGCCGTGCGTCGGTCGCGCTCGCCGGATCGATCAGCCGCCCGTTCTTGATATGGATTTTCATGGCAATGGTTCAGTTGCCCGCCAAAATACTCATGACCGCCATGCGGATCGCGATGCCGAAAGTGACCTGCGGCAGGATCACCGACTGGTTGCCGTCGGCGACATCGGAGTCGATTTCGACGCCGCGGTTCATCGGCCCCGGGTGCAGCACGATGGCGTCGGGTTTGGCCAGCGCAAGCTTGTCGGCGGTTAATCCGTAAAACTTGAAAAACTCCTGCGGCGACGGCAGGAACGAGCCCTCCATGCGCTCGTTCTGCAGCCGCAGCATCATCACCACGTCGACGTCTTTCAGGCCCTTGGCCATGTCGTGATAAACGTGCACGCCGAGATTGTCGACGTTGGACGGCAGCAGTGTCTTGGGGCCGATCACGCGCAGTTCCGGCACGCCGAGCGTGGTCAGCGCGTGGATCTGCGAGCGCGCCACGCGCGAGTGCAGGATGTCCCCGACAATCGCCACGCGCAGGGCACGGAAATCCTTCTTGTAGTGGCGGATCGTGAACACGTCGAGCAGGCCCTGCGTCGGGTGGGCGTGGCGCCCGTCGCCGGCATTGACGACGTGGATATCCTCGCCGACGTGGCGCGCGATCAGATACGGAGCTCCGCTTTGGCCGTGGCGCACGATAAACATGTCGGCCTGCATTGCCGCCAGGTTGGCCACCGTATCGAGCACGGACTCGCCCTTGCTCTGCGACGACAGGTTGACCGCGAGGTTGATGACATCGGCCGACAGCCGCTTGGCGGCGATTTCGAACGTGGTGCGGGTGCGCGTCGAAGGCTCGAAGAACAGGTTGAAAATCACCTTGCCGCGCAGCAGCGGCACTTTTTTGACTTCGCGCTGGGTGACACCGACGAACGACTGCGCGGTGTCGAGGATTTGCCACAGGATCGCGGCCGGTAGCCCCTCGATCGACAGCAGGTGATGGAGTTCGCCGTGCTTGTTGAGCTGCGGGTTGCTGCTCAGGAACATCAGTGCGCCCGATCCCGGTTCATGGCTGTTGCAGCACGAGGCTAAGGCGCCCCTGCGTGTCGCGTTTGAGCTCGATGTTGTACCGCGCCGGCAGCGCCAGCATCGTTCCCACGAATTGCGCCGCGATCGGCAACTCGCGGCCGCCGCGGTCAACCAGCGCGGCGAGCCGGATGCTCGCCGGCCGGCCGTAATCGAACAACTCGTTCATTGCCGCGCGGATGGTGCGCCCGGTGTAGAGCACGTCGTCGACCAGGATCAGGTCGCGGCCTTCGACTTCGAACGGGATCGCGGACGGCGTAACCTTGCGTTTGAGCCCCTTGTGCTGGAAATCGTCGCGGTAGAACGAGACGTCGAGCGACCCGTGCGGCACCTCAAGTTTCAGCTCCCGGTGCAGGCGTTCGGCCAGCCACGCGCCCCCGGTGACGATGCCGACCAATCCGGTCTGTGCCGTGACGTGAGCGCGCATCTGCGCGGCGAGCGAGGCGAGCAGCGCTTCGGCGTCAGGCAGGGAGGGGTTGGTCATGGCTGGCGTCCGCTCACGCGCCACTCTCGGCGCGTACTGCCCGCATCGCGGTATCAAAATAATCCTGCAGGATCTCCTGCGCCGCGACCTGGTCGATACGCAGCTTGCGTTTGCGCGGCGCGACACCGGCCGCGGTGAGGCTCAGTTCGGCGGAGACCGAGGTCAAGCGCTCGTCGACGAATTCGACGGGCAAACCGAAGCGCCCGGAAAGCTGCGCCGCGAATTTGCGCGCGAGCCGCGACAACTCATGCTCCGCGCCGTCGAGGTGGGAAGGCAACCCGACCACCAGCTGCGCTGGCCGCCATTCCGCGACGAGCGCTGCAATCGCGGCAAAACGCCGTTGCCGGTCCGCCGCATCGATCATCGTCAGCGGATGCGCGATGCCGACCTCTGAATCGCCGACCGCGACGCCGATGCGCTGCTCGCCGAAGTCGAACGCGAGCACGGTAGTGCCGTGAGGCGGGATTGAATCACGCATGTCCCGCATTCTCCGAGAGGCTGGCATAGTCGACGCCGAGCAGTTCCATCGCTGCCGCCAGCCGTTGCTCGGCCGGCAGGCCGAAAATGACGTCCGGCCTTGCCGCCACGGTAAGCCAGGCGTTCTGCGCGAGCTCGTGCTCGAGCTGGCCCGGCGCCCAGCCGGCGTAGCCCAGCGTGATCAGCATCTGACGCGGACCCTCGCCGCGCGCCACCGCCTCCAGGATGTCTTTCGAGGTAGTCAGTCCGATTTCGGAACTTACCGAGAGCGTTGACTGCCATTGGCCAACCGGCTCGTGCAGCACGAAACCGCGGTCGGTTTGCACCGGCCCCCCGAAGTGGATCGGAATCAAAGCGCATTCCTTGTCCGTGATCGGAATGCTGACCTGCGCCAACAGCTTGGACAGCGTCATATTCAGCGGGCGGTTGATGACCAGCCCGAGCGCGCCCCGCTCGTTATGCTCGCAGATATAGGTGAGGGTCTTGGAAAAATTCGGATCGACCATGGCGGGCATGGCGATCAGGAAGTGCTGCGTAAGGTTCACTGATTGCATGTGTTCCTGGGTGCCCATCCCGGCACTGCCGGGTGGGTCAGCGACATTGTAAACGGGCCGCCGATTCCCGACAATTGATTTTGGTGTGAAACCGGAGGCGGAATGCGGTCCGGCCGATGCGGCGGGAGCCCCGGGGCTACCGGCGCCAGAACGCAGGCGTAAATATAACCAGCAGCGCGAACAGCTCCAGCCGGCCGAGCAGCATCGCGGTGGTGCAGACCCAGGTCTGGAAGTCAGTCAGCACCGCAAAAGTAGTGGCGGGACCGACCTGGTTCAATCCGGGGCCGGTATTGTTGATGCAGGCGATCACCGCCGAAAATGCCGTGATGAAATCGGCCCCGGTGACGAGCAGCAGAAAAGTCATCACGGTCACGCAGGCGCCGTAGATCGACATGAACGCAAGCACCGCGAATACGATCTGGTTGGGAACCACGCGGCCGCCGAGCTTGACCGGCACCTGCGCGCTCGGGTGCACCAGCTTTACCAGTTCGCGCAGCCCCTGCCGCACCAGCAACTCGGCGCGGACCATCTTGATGCCGCCGCCGGTCGAGCCCGAGCACGAGGCGAAACAGCACAGGAACAGCATCCACAGCGGTGCGAACGCCGGCCACAGGTTGAAGTCCGTGTTGGCGTAGCCGGTGGTGGTCGCAATCGAAACGGTGTTGAAGCTCGCGTAGCGCAGCGCGTCAGGAAAGGCGGCGTACACGCCGTTCAGCCACAGATAGAGCGCGATACCGGCACAGCTCGCGAGCGTCACCAGCACGAACATTCCGGCTTCAGGATCTGCGCGGTACGGCCGGAAGCTGTGGTCGCGCCAGGCCGTAAAATGCGTCGCAAAATTGATTCCCGCGATCAGCATGAATACGATGGCAACGCCCTCGATCAGCGGCGAATTGAAAAAGCCGTAACTGGCGTCGTGCGTCGAAAAGCCGCCGAGCCCCATGGTCGAGAACGCATGGCACACGGCGTCGAACCACGTCATGCCGGCGAGCCGGTAGCTCACGATGCAACTCAACGTGATGCCGGCATAGACCAGCCACAGCCCTTTCGCGGTTTCGGTGATGCGCGGCGTGAGCTTGGCGTCTTTCATCGGGCCCGGCGTCTCGGCCTTGTAGAGCTGCATGCCGCCGACGCCGAGCAGCGGCAGAATGGCGACCGCAAGCACGATCAGCCCCATGCCGCCCAGCCACACCAGTTCGCAGCGCCAGAAATTGATCGATGGCGGCAGCTGATCGAGGTTCGACAGCACCGTTGCGCCGGAAGTGGTGATCCCGGACACGGCTTCGAAATAGGCGTCGGTGAAGCTCAGGCCGTCGATGTAGAGCATCAGCGGCAGGGTTGCGAACGCCGGCAGTATCGTCCAGACCATGAACACCAGCAGGAAACCGTCGCGCGGCAGCAGTTCGCGCCGGCGGTGCCTTGTGGCAAACCGCATGGCCAACCCTGAAAAGAAGGTGATCGCGATGGCCTCGTCGTACATCAGCAGCGCGGCGTCGTTGTAGATCAGAGACACCACCAGCGGTGCCGCCATCGTCAGCGCGAAAATCATCACCACCGTGCTGAACACGTTGACGACCGGCGCGATGCGGTGTACGGCAGCGGGAAGCATTCAGGCCGGAATGCGGAAAGGGGCGGCCGGGCCGGTCACAAAAAACCGACGCCAACCTGGAACAGCTTTTCGATTTTCGTCACCATGCGCTTGTTGACGACGAACACAATCACGTGGTCGCCGGGCTCGATCACGGTGTCGTGGTGGGCGATGATCACCTGCACTTCGCGCTCCGCCGCGGCCGGCTGCCCGAGTTGCCGCACGATGGCCGCGATGGTGGCGCCCTTCGGCAGCGCGAGTTCCTCGACGCGCCGCCCGACGACTTGCGATGACTTGTAGTCGCCGTGCGCGATCAATTCGAGCGCCTCGGCCGCGCCGCGCCGCAGGCTGTGCACGGCGACGCAATCGCCGCGCCGCACCCGCGCGAGCAGCGTGCCGATGGTCGCCTGCGCCGGAGAGATCGCGACGTCGATCTGTCCCGCCTGCAGCAGGTTCACGTAGGAGCTGCGGTTGATCAACGCGACGACTTTGCGTGCGCCAAGACGCTTGGCGAGCAGCGCCGACATGATGTTGTTCTCGTCGTCGTTGGTGACCGCGCAGTAGATATCCATCTCGGCGACGTTTTCCGCCTCCAGCATTTCCTGGTCGGTGACGTCCCCTGCGAGCACCAGCGCACGGTCAAGTTGTGCCGCGAGACGCTCGGCATTGGCCTTGTTGTGCTCGATGACCTTGACCTGATACTGGCTCTCGAGCGCCTGGGCGAGGCGCTGGCCGATATTGCCGCCGCCGCCGATCATCACGCGCCGGATCGGCCGGTCCATGCGCCGCAACTCGCGCATCACGCCGCGGATATTTTCGGTCGCCGCGATGAAAAAGATTTCGTCCCCCAGCTCGATCACGGTATTGCCTTCGGGAATGATGGAAGCGTCCTGGCGGAATATCGCGGCCACCCGCGTGTCGATGTTCGGCATGTGCCTGCGCAGGTGCTGCAGCTCGTGGCCTACCAGGGGCCCGCCGTGGAACGCGCGTACGGCAACCAGGCTCAGCTTGCCTTCGGCGAATTCGAGCACCTGGAGGGCTTCCGGAAACTCGATCAGCTTGACGATGTAGTCGGTAACGATCTGCTCCGGGCAGATCGCGATGTCAACCGCAAAACTCGAGGCCTCGAAGATTTCCGGGTGCGCCAGGTAATCAGAAGCGCGGATGCGCGCGATGCGGGTCGGCGTATTGAACAGCGTCGCGGCGAGCTTGCAGGCAACCAGATTGGTTTCATCGCTGCGCGTCACCGCGAAGATCATGTCGGCATCAACGGCGCCGGCCTCGGCCAGAATCGCCGGATGGGCCGCGTTGCCGACTACCGTGCGCAGATCGAGGCGGTCCTGAAGATATTTGAGGCGTGCCGGATCGGTGTCGACGATGGTGATGTCGTTGGCTTCCGAAACGAGGCTTTCGGCGACCGACGCGCCGACCTGACCGGCGCCGAGGATAAGAATTTTCAATCCAGCCGCCTTTCGGCTGTGGCGAACGAACGCGATTGTAGTCCTGTTTGCTCTGCGGGTAAAAGCCTGCGCTCCGGATCCGCGGCGCCGCCGGTGCGGCAGCGGCGCTGTGGCATAATCGCCGCATGCGGCGCGCTCACGGCAATCTTACGCGCATTCATGTGCCGGCAACCCTCGCGCCCGGCGCGGTCATTGCGCTGCCGCCTGCCGCAGCGCATCACCTGGTGCACGTGCTGCGCGCCGCGACGGGCGATGATGTCATCGTTTTCCATGACGGCGTCGAATTCACCGCCGCCGTCACCCGCATCGACAAACATACGGTCACCGTCAAGCTGGTTTCAGGCAATGCGGTCGACCGCGAGACCCCGCTTCCCTGCGTTCTGGCGCAGGCGATCTCGAGTGGCGAGCGCATGGACCTCACGCTGCAGAAAGCGGTCGAGCTTGGTGTCTCCGGCGTGCAACCGCTGTACAGCGAGAGGAGCGTGGTACGGCTCGACGCCGAACGCGCCGCAAAGCGCGTCGCGCACTGGCAGCAGGTGCTGATCGGGGCGTGCGAGCAGTGCGGGCGCAATATCATCCCCGGGCTCGCCGCGCCGGTGCCCGTCATCGACTGGCTGGGGGCGCTGCCCGCGGCCGGGGCGGGCGAATCGCGCGTGTTGCTTTCGCCGCACGCAAGCACGCGTCTCGCCGATCTGCCGCGGCCGCGCAGCGTGACTCTGTTGGCGGGACCGGAGGGCGGATTCACCGCGGTTGAGACCGAACTTGCCGTGCGGCGCGGCTTTGTTGCGGTGCGCCTCGGGCCGCGCGTGCTGCGCACCGAAACCGCCGCGCTGGCGGCACTCGCGGCGATCAATACGCTCTGGGGCGATTTCTAGCAGCTTGACGCAGAACCGCACAAACCGTTCGTATTGAACGTAGCGCAGCGAAGTTGAAATACGAATGGCCAACGTTCGTAAAACCGGATGGTTTCCACGCCGGTTCCGGCGCCTCGTGCAATCCCCCCGTTAGTAAGATGGTCTTGCGTAGCTGATACTCCCTGGCAAAGTTTAAATCCTGTACCATATCTATGGAGTCAAGCGGTATTTCTCTAATTTCCGCGGAGAGTATATTTGGCATGAACTAGCTGCCCGAACCGAGTGTCCGCGAGGAGCGCGCGAAAGGGCATCAACCAACAACGGAAAGGAGTGAATCACCATGGCCATTGCCTGTCCGATAGATTTAGACACACGCAAGCTGCATGATGAAATCCAGTCGATCTACGCACGTGTCGCGGAGGATCCTGCCGGCGACTTCCACTTCCACCGTGGCCCGGATTACGCGGCGCAGTTCCTCGGCTACGATCGCAGCGCCCTCGCCGCGCTGCCGCGGCAGAGCACTGCGTCTTTTGCCGGCGTGGCCAACCCTCACCTGATGGGACCTATCGGCGAGGGTGCGGTCGTCACCGACATCGGCTGCGGTGCAGGCATGGACCTGCTGCTCGCGGCGAAGGGCGTGGGCCCGCGCGGACGGGCCATTGGCGTCGACATGACCGAAGCAATGGCCGAGAAGGCGCGCAGCTCGGCACTCATGGCTGGGCTCCGGAACGTCGAGGTACGGATCGGTGATGCAATGTCGCTGCCGCTCGACGATGCGGGCGCCGACGTCGTGATCTCCAACGGCGTGCTCAACCTGACACCCGACAAGTCCGTCGCGTACGGCGAGGCTTTCCGTATCCTGAAGCCGGGCGGCCGGTTTCTCTACGCTGATATCGTCGTCGGAGCCGAGCTTTCGGAATCGATCCGGCGCGACGTCGATCTCTGGACGGGTTGAATTGCCGGCGCTCTCCCGGAGGGAGATCTGATGGAAATTCTCAGGGGAATCGGTTTCCAAGACGTCGAGCTTCGTCGGCGATTCGATCCCTTCCGCGCCACGACAAAAGAGGCGGTTGCGCGCAAGTTCGGCGTCGTTGGCGTGAACGTTTATGCCCGAAAACCGAATTGAAATCCTGGAATAGGAGGAAGCGATGAAGTTCTTCTACATTTCAAGCCACGGAACAGAGGATCCAACCCGAGCCACGTTGTCCTTTCTTATGGCGAAAGGGGCCAAAGAGGCGGGACACGATGTGGAGATCGCGCTCATGGGGGACGCCGTCGTTTTGTTTAACGACGGGATGGCATCGAGCGTCCAGGGCGTCGGTATTCCGCCGCTCAAGGAACTGATGCAGTTCGCGCGCGACAACAGCATCCCCGTCTATGGATGAGGCGCTTGCTGCCGCGGCCGTGGAGTCGCGGAAGACCTCGTGAAGAACTGGTCGGGGACAGGCTACCTCACCCCCAAGATGCTTGCTGAGAAGGTGGCGGCGGCGGACCGTGTCGTATCGTAGTAGTCGGGAACGCGCTTATGCCTCCATGCGAGACAGCGGAACTTTGATGTCGGTCGAGTCTCGTTCAGCGGTTGTGCCATCGGGCCGATGCCAGTAACTGCGCTGGCGCTCAAACGGCATCATCAGGGCACTTTTGAGCTTGTTGTCCGCAGCGGTCGTATAGCCCGGGATACCGATCACAATTTGCGATTGAGGAATACTCAGGCGCAGCGTTCGATGCAGCCTGTCCCACCAGGGAAAGACGACTGAAAAGTTCGAATTGTTTTCGCGCCGCACCTCGGAATGATGGATGCCGTGCATGCGCGGGGTGACGAGTATCAGGTTTAGAAATCGCTCGGCCATCAACGGCAAGCGCACATTACTGTGGTGAAAAAGAGTGTTCGCCTGAAAGACCAATTCGTAGATTGCGAAAATAACGGGTGAAGCGCCGATCAGCCCGATCTGAAGAGCCCGGAAACCGGCCGACATCGCGACTTCACCGAAGTGAAAACGAAACGCGGTGGAGACATCCAGATCGGGATCGATATGATGCACGTTGTGAAAGCGCCATAGAAATGCAATTTTATGGTTGGCGAGATGCCAGTAATAGAACGTGAGATCCAGCAGCAAAAAAGCAATCACGCTTTGCACGATTGCCGGAAGTTCAACCCAGTGAAGCAGACCGAACTGCCGCTCTGACACGTACTGCAACGTCGTTGCCGCGGCCGGTTCCACTAAGACTGCGGCGGTACCGATTGCGAGCGCTGAGATCGAGAGATTGACCACGAGCCTGCGTGCCAGCGCAACTCGCGACCTTCGCAGCGGAAACAGTCTTTCGCAAGTGAAAAGGAGCACGAACAAACCGCCCAGGATCAAAGCGGTGGCGAGCATCCCCGCAGTCATTATCGGCACTGGAAGCGTTATCGTTTCATCCAACCGCGCTTCTCCATTAGACGACGTAGCGGTCCCAGCCGGCATAGGAATCCTTCACCGGCCCCCGGGGAATCGCGAATGCGATCAGGAGCGCTCCGCATATCACGCTGTTCCAAGCTGCTGCGCACTGCCGATGAGTCCGGAGCTGCCAGTTATGAGAACAACGTCTTTCTGCGGTGCCATTTGCGCGTCCAAACCTGAGTGCCGATGTCGGTAATGCTACTAGCCGGCGACCAGATTTAACCGTGCGCTAGCGCACATAACTGTCCGGTATAGCGACAATCACCTTGGCCGGTCGGCCGGGGATGATTGTCGTTCGACCGGCCATCCTGTTTGACGCCGTCCAGGTTTGGCAATCGGACCTTCGCGTTCGTAGAACCGGATGGTTTCCACACCGGTTCCTGCGCCTCGTGCAATCCTGCCGATAGTGAGATGAGCTTGCATGGCTAATACCCCTGGGCAAATTGTAAACCCCGTACCATACTACGGGCTCAAGCGGTATTTCTGGCGCGCCTCGGGCCGCGCGTGCCGCGCACAGAAACCGCCGCAAGGTGCTGGCTAGTTAGGCGCCCAACCACCGCCTTGGGGGCTAATGGAGATCATCGTGATTTGCGCCCATTGGCATGGCTGCCGCTCAGGTGTCCGGTACGCGGCTCTCGCAGAATGCGCTTGTTTGCTGCCTGCGCCAGCTCGTTCAATATTCCGCAATCCTTGGCGGCCTGTGCCTTGATGCACTGTCGGCGCAGCTCCTTCAACTGTCTTTCCATTGCCTTCAGTTCCGCGACGCGTCTCCCCACGTGGCCAATGTGTTCATCGAGCAGTTCGTTCACCTCGCCGCAGTTTTTCTCGGGCGCGTCGCGGAACCGGAGCAGGGTGCGGATTTCGTCCAACGCCATGTCCAGCGATCGGCACTGCCGGATGAACCGCAGGCGCTCAACATGGGCATCCTGATATAGCCGGTAGTTGCCGCCCGTGCGCTCCGGTGCGTGTAATAGCCCCTCGCGCTCGTAGTAGCGGATCGTCTCGATCTGGCAGTTAGTTCGCTTGGCGAGTTCGCCAATCCTCAGGCCGGTAGTCATGGTTTCCTGATTCCCCAAAGTTGCTTTGACTCTGTAGTAGCTCCAGAGTTTATATTGTCCGCCAATCGTTGAGTGACTGCATCATGAGTGTGACCTGTGAAAGCTGTTCGGGAGATGGGCCGCCGGCCGCTGGCCGCGCGGCAGCGGCGACTGAATCTACCGTTGTTTACCGGATCGAGAAGATGGACTGCCCGACCGAGGAACGGCTGATTCGGGACAAGCTCGCTGGCCTGGCGGGAATCGGGACGATGGAATTCAACCTCATGCAGCGAACGCTGACGCTGAGCCATGCCCCGGAAGCCCTCGCGCCCGCATTGGAGGCAATTCGATCGCTGGGCATGGAAGCAGTGGCTCAACCGGCCCGGGAGCCGCCGACACCGGCCGCAGCCGCCAAGACCAACTGGTGGCCGCTTGGCGTTTCGGCGGGCGCGGCCGTGAGCGCGGAGGTGGGCGATTGGATGGTCGGGGAGGGGAGCGTCATCGTGATCGCGCTGGCGCTCATCGCCATATTCACCGGCGGTCTACCGACCTACAAGAAGGGCTGGATTGCGCTGCGCAACCGCAATCTAAACATGAATGCCCTCATGTCGATCGCCGTGACGGGCGCCATGCTCATCGGCCACTGGCCTGAGGCCGCGATGGTGATGTTTCTGTTTGCGCTGGCTGAAGTGATCGAGGCGAAGTCGCTGGACCGCGCTCGAAACGCGATCCGCGAACTGATGGGCATGACCCCGGAGACCGCGACCGTTCGGCAGCCCGACGGTACTTGGCGGGCGATGCCGGCCAAGGAGGTGAACCTCGGCGGCGTCGTGCGGGTGCGTCCGGGTGAACGCATCGCGATGGACGGCGTATTGGTTGAAGGCCGCTCGACGGTCAACCAGGCGCCGATCACCGGCGAGAGCATGCCGATAGACAAGCAGCCTGGCGATCCAGTCTTCGCCGGCACGATCAACGAGACGGGTTCCTTCGAGTTTCGGGTGACGAAAGCGGCCGGCGACTCAACCCTCGCACGCATCATTCATGCTGTTGAGGCCGCTCAAGGCAGCCGCGCGCCTACACAGCGGTTTGTGGATCGGTTCGCGCGCATCTACACGCCCGCCGTGTTCGCCGTGGCGCTTGCGGTCGCCGTTCTGCCGCCGCTCGCGATGGGCGCGGAGTGGCTCGAGTGGATCTACCGCGCGCTGGTGCTGCTGGTCATCGCTTGTCCCTGCGCGCTCGTGATCTCCACGCCCGTTACCATCGTCAGCGGGCTCGCCGCCGCCGCGCGGCACGGCATTCTCATCAAGGGCGGCGTGTACCTGGAGGAAGGACGCAAGCTCACGCAGCTCGCGTTTGACAAGACCGGCACGCTCACTCACGGCAGGCCCGCACAGACCGATTTCGCGGCCATGCCCGGCGTGGACGCTCGCGAGTCGTGGCGGCTCGCGGCGAGTCTTGCCGGCAGATCCGATCATCCGGTGTCGCACGCGATCGCGGTGGCTGCCCAAGCCGGGGGTGCGACGGCCATGGAAGTCGCCGATTTCGCCGCGCTGCCCGGACGCGGTGTACAAGGCCGCATCGGCGGCCGGCTGCTGCATCTGGGCAACCATCGGCTGCTCGAGGATCTCGGGCTTTGCACACCCGCAACCGAAGAGAAGCTCGACGCACTTGAACGCATGGGCAAGACAGCGGTGCTGTTGGCCGACGAGCGAGCAGTACTCGCGATTTTCGGTGTGGCCGATACGGTCAAGGACACGAGCCGCCAGGCGGTCTCCGAGCTGCAGGCCTTGGGTGTGCGCACATTGCTGTTGTCCGGCGACAATCAACACACGGCTGAAGCAATCGCCCGCCAAGTGGGCATCGACGAAGCGCGCGGCAATTTGCTGCCCGAGGAAAAACTGCGTACCATAGAAACGCTCCTGAGTGGTAACAGCGGCAAGGTGGGAATGGTAGGGGACGGAGTAAACGACGCCCCCGCGCTTGCCCGCGCGGACATCGGCTTTGCGATGGGCGCGGCCGGCACCGACACCGCCATCGAGACCGCCGACGTGGCGCTCATGGATGACGACCTGCGCAAAATCCCCGCGTTCGTGCGGCTCTCCCGCCGGACCGCCGCGATCCTTAAACAGAACATTGTTCTGGCGTTGGGCATCAAGGCGGTGTTCCTGGCGCTCACCTTTACCGGACATGCCACGATGTGGATGGCTGTGTTCGCCGACATGGGCGCAAGCCTGATAGTCGTGTTCAACGGTCTGCGATTGCTTCGGCGCAATGGGATAGACGCGCCCGCTCCAGCGTTGGCCCGCGCTGAACGCGGACCCTCAATAGTGGAGGTGTGATGCACAACCTGCGGGTTTCGATGCACCGGGCGTTCAATATCGTATTTGTGACGATGCTTGCCGTGGCACTGGCCGCCTGCGGCAACCGCGATCGGCCAGCGACGTTCAAGGCCTCGGATATCACCGGCATGGACATTGGCGGGGACTTTTCGATGACCGATCACACCGGAAAGCTGCGGAAGCTGAGCGACTTCAAGGGCAAGGTCGTCGTACTTTTCTTCGGCTACACGCAGTGCCCGGACGTCTGCCCGACCACGCTCTCGGAGGTCGCGGCTGCGCTGAAGGAGCTTGGCCCCAAGGCGAATGACGTACAGGTGGTGTTCGTGACCGTCGACCCTGAGCGCGACACGCAAGAGCTGCTCGCCCAATACGTCGCGGCATTCAATCCGAGCTTCCTGGCACTGCGCGGCAACCCGACGGAACTCGAGACTGCCACCAAGCTATTCAAGGTGTTCTACGCGAAGAATCCTGGTTCGGGCGGTAGCTATACGATGGATCACATCGCAGCCAGCTTCGTGTTTGACAAGCAAGGGCGGATACGGCTACTCGTATCTCAAGGGGCGGGCGTCAGCGTGTTTGTGCATGACCTTGCCCAACTGCTGGGCTAGCGCCATGCACCCCTCTGCCTGGAATGGGCGATGGCCACACGCAGCACTTGCGTGGAGACCGGATGTGTGATGAACAAGCTATTCATCCCGCTCACCATTTTCATTGCCATCGTCGCCTTTCTCTTCGGCTTTGCGTGAGCGCGAATGATCTTGATAAACGGAGTATCTATGATTTATATGACACGCCTCGCGGTGCTCTTCTTCTCTACGTTACTGTCCGTGGGCGCATCGGCAGCGGATATGAACGTCTCGGACGCCTGGATACGAGTCTTGCCCGGCGGGGCACCGGCCGGTGGGTATTTCACTTTGCACAACGGCGCGAGGCAGCCCGTCGTGCTCGTCAGTGCAAGGTCGGCAGCCTTCGGGCACGTGATGATGCACAAGACAGTAGAGGAGGGTGGCTTGAGCAGGATGCTGCCGGTGGAGAGGGTGGAAGTGCCGGCCGGCGGAAAGATCGCTTTTGCGCCCGGCAGCTATCACTTGATGCTCATGCAGCCCAGCGGGAAGGTCACGGTGGGCGACCGGATCAAGATCACTATGGAATTTGCTGGGGGACAGAAGCTAACCACGGAATTTCAGGTCCGCGGACCGACCGGGAAGTAGCGGGCGGATCTGCGCCGCCGCGATTGATGGAAGCGATTCATCGATGAATACCACGGAACCCTCTGCACGCATGCATAACGAGACGTGGACACTGATCTTCGGCGCCTGGCTGGTTGCCAGCATCTCGACGCTCGGCGCGCTGTTTTTCGGCGAAGTCATGCAATTGCCGCCGTGCGTGCTCTGCTGGTACCAGCGCATCTGCATGTT
>Ga0082335_1006456_pt1 | contig 15099 bp, 15 predicted proteins | sample Subgrocontami58m_FD_72375 | JGI IMG/M metagenome (GOLD analysis project Ga0082335, IMG submission 72375) | Subsurface groundwater microbial communities from S. Glens Falls, New York, USA - GMW37 contaminated, 5.8 m (SPADES assembly) (version 2) ...
GGATAATGGATGTGGGGGAGCAAAAAGACGGGTGGCGCACAAAGGGGGCGGCGGGGGACCCCGCCGGGGGCCCCCCCCCCTGCCACTCTCCTTGAGATCTAAGGAAGCCGAGAGGACCATCTATGGGCCAGTACATCACCCGACGCCTTATTTTCGCCATACCTACCATTTTTCTCGTCACCACCATGGTCTTCGCCGCCGTGCGCCTTGTCCCGGGCGACGCGGTCATGATTATGCTGGGCGAGGCCAGCGTGTCCCTGGCGGACATCAACGAGATGCGCACTCGGCTGGGGCTGGACCAGCCTATTTGGGCACAGTACGTGAAGTGGATGGGCGAATTGCTCCAGGGCGACCTAGGCAAGTCCCTGTTCACGGGACGGCCTGTCATAGAGGAGATCGTCGTCGAGAGGCTGCCCATCACTCTGGAGCTGACGGGTCTGTCCATCATCATTTCGCTCCTTATCGGGCTGCCCATCGGCATTATTGCGGCGATACGCCAGGACAGCGCCGGCGACTACCTTGGCCGCAGCCTGTCCATCATGGGCCTCTCCGTCCCGTACTTCTGGACGGCGACTATCATCATCCTCTACGGGTCAGTCTGGTTCGGATGGATGCCCCCCGTCCACTACGTGACGCTGACCGAGGACCCGGTCCAGCACCTGGGCCAGCTCGCCATTCCATCGCTGCTTCTGGGCGTTTACATGGCGGCTATCGTCATGCGCATGAGCCGAACGACGCTCCTGGAGGTGCTGCGGCAGGACTACATCCGCACCGCATGGGCCAAGGGCCTGCGGGAGCGCCTGATCGTCACGCGCCACGCCCTGCGGAACGCGCTGGGGCCGGTGGTGACCATCGTGGGAGTCAACATCGTCGTGGCGCTGAGCGGCTCCGTCATTCTTGAGCAGATATTCGTTATTCCGGGAATTGGCACGTACATCATCGGCGCGGTCCTGTGGCGGGATTACCCGGCCATCCAGGCCGTCAACCTGTTCATGGCCATCCCCGTGGTGGCCATTAATCTGCTGGTGGACGTGGTCATCGCCTATATGGACCCGCGCGTCCGGTATCGATAACTGTATGAACGCTGTATCCGTGAAGGAAGCGTCCCTGGAACTTCGGCGCCAGGCCAATCCGCTGGCGCGCGCGTGGGCGGGCACGTGGCGCTTCTGTCGACGCAAGCCGCTGGGCGCGATCGGCGGGGCCATCATCGTCCTGCTGGTGGCGGTCGCCATCGCCGCGCCGCTGCTGACGCCCTACGACCCCGTCGAGAACGACATCCCCTCCCGGCTGCAGTCGCCGAACGCCGCGCACCCTCTGGGCACCGACCATCTGGGCCGGGACGGGTGGGCGCGCATAACCTATGGCGCGCGTACCTCCCTCTTCGTCGGGTTGAGCGCGGTCATGTTGGGCACGCTGGTGGCGGTCGTCCTGGGCACGCTGGGCGGGTACCTGGGCGGCACTCTGGACATGGTCATGGACCGGTTTATTGACGCCATCATGGCGTTCCCCTGGATCATGCTGATGCTCACCATGATGTCCATCTTCGGCTCCAGCGTGGGCAATCTGGCCCTCGCTTTGGGAATCGCCATGGCGCCGCGCAACACCCGCGTGGTGCGGAGCACCGTTCTGTCCCTTCGCGACAGTCAGTACGTGGACGCCGCCCGGGCCATCGGCGCGAGCCACCTGCGCATCATAGTGTTACATATCCTGCCCAACATCATGGCCCCGGTGATCGTGCTCGTCAGCGTCTATCTCGGATGGGCTATCCTGGTGGAGTCCAGCGTGAGTTTCATCGGCTTCGGGGTGCCGCCGCCTACGCCTTCGTGGGGCAGGGCGCTCTCCGAGGAGGGGCGCCGGTTCATGTACCAGGCGCCCTGGCTCGCCACGTTTCCGGGCATCGCCATCAGTTTGGCGGTCTTCGGCTTCAACATGCTGGGTGACGCCCTTCGCGACGTGCTTGACCCCCGCATGCGGGGTGCGTCATAGTCCGGCGCAACGTCGGGAGCGGCCCGCGGGCGCCGCGGTGAATACGGCTACATTGCTCAACGAGGTGTGAACTTTGGCTCTGCCACTGGAAGGTATCCGCGTCATAGACTCATCCGTGATATTCGCCGGGCCGGGCGCCGCCATGTACCTGGGCGACCAGGGCGCCGATGTCATCAAGATAGAGCCGCCGGGCGGCGACCCCTGCCGGGGGCTTCACACCTCGGAGCGCCTGGGCAACATGAGCAAGCCCTGGCTGATCATCAACCGCAACAAACGGAGCATTGTGGCGGACATCCGCACGCCAGACGGGCGGGAGATTGTCCACAGGCTGGTGGGCACCTCGGACGTCTTCATCCACAACTACCGCCTTGGGGTGGACAAGCGTCTGGGCGTGGACTACGAGACGCTTTCGCGGATCAATCCCCGGCTTGTTTACCTGCACGTGTCGGGCTTCGGGAGCAAGGGGCCGTTCGCGCAGAGCCCCGCGTACGACCTGGCGGTGCAGGCGCGCGCGGGCATTCTGGGGGCGCGGCGCCTGGCGGACGGCACGCCCATCGGCTCCCCCATCATGGTGTCGGACCTGGCGGGAGCCATGCTGCTGGCCTACGGGGTGACGCTGGCCCTTTTCCAGCGCACCCAGACGGGCCGGGGCCAGACGGTGGAAAGCTCGCTGCTCAACGTTTCCCTGGCGATGCAAAGCTATCAGCTTGTCAAGGTGGAGGGGGAGACCACGCCGCTGCCGGGAAGCCTGCCCAATGCGCTCTATTCGCCCTACAAGGCCTCCGATAACGAGTGGCTGATGTTCGTGTGCATCACGGACGCTCAGTGGCACGGCCTGTGCCGGATTACGGGGCTGGAGCATCTGGGTGCGGACCCCGCGTTCGACACCTACATGAAGCGCCTCCTGCGTTCGTCCGAGCTGCAGCCCATTCTGGACGCCGTGTTCGCGACGAAGCCCCGGACCGAATGGCTCAAGCTGCTGCAGGAGGCGGAAATCCCGTCATCGCCCATTCAGAGCAGGGAAGAGGTCTTTGCCGACCCGCAGGTCTTGGCGAACGACATGATAACGACGTACCATCACCCCGTGGTGGGCAACGTGAAGTTTCTCAACGTGCCTCTGGAGCTTGACGGGGTCCGCGGCGCGCTGCGCCGTCCCGCGCCGACGCTGGGACAGCACACGGACGAGGTCCTGAGGGAGCTGGGCTTCAGCCCGGCGGACATCCAGCGGTTGCGCGCCGCCAAAGTGGTGGCCTAGACGGGCGGCGGCCCTTTGTGCGAGTCTTTCCCGCGCAATGGCGCTAGGCGGCCTTGCGTCGAGAGACGCCCGCCGTCAGGACGAACGAACGGGACTTCCCCCGAGCGATGCTCGTGAGCAGGCCCTGCTCCTCCAGACGGACGATTGTCCACGCGGCCTGAGCTGGTCGGATTCTCAGCGCCCGGCACAGGACGGGCATTGTCGCGGAGCGGTTGGCCTGCAGGTACTCCATGATCTTGAGCTCGGTGCTCGTCCGTTCAACTGTTTCCGTACGTCGTATTTGTTGCGTCATACTGATGCTTGAGTATCCTCCTTGAGTTTGTGATGCATATCACATACTCAAGTGAGTATAGACTGTTTTGCCCTAAAGCGCAAGGTCTGCATGGGTAAGACCGATGGTCGTCATTGCCTAGTGCGTTTGAACGATGGGCATCAGGCTCCACGGGACATCTCGCCGTCGGAAGCCGCATTCGCAGCCAAAACAAGAAACGGAGACGCCCCGATGCATCGGGGCGTCTCCGTCGTGAATGCGGGGGCCTTGAGAGACGCGATGTCTGCTATTGGGCAGGCTTTGCGGCGGCCTTGCTGGACAGGAGGCTCAGGATCTCCGGAAGGGCGCGCTCCGCCCGCTCCGCGATGATATCGGGCGTGTCTAGGGACTTCGCCTGCTGCACGACCACAATCGGCAGGTTGCGGTAGCCCAGGGACGCGGCCTGCTGCCGGGCCGCCTGCGCGAAGCTGTCATGCGAGATGGTGACCTGGGGGATGCCGCGCTTCTGGAACTCGATGCCGTCGCGTACCGCGGCGGAAGTGCAGGAGCCTCAGCTACACGTCCCATTGATGACCAGGTCCGCCTGGCTGGCGATCTCCTCCAGCGTCTCCCTGGGCGCCACGCGGGAGAGGTTGGGCTTGGTGCGCCAGATGACGCCCTTGAGCTTGTAGCGCTGCTCCAGCATGGACTTGAGCGCTTCGAAGAAGGGGTCGCGGCCGTTGGCGGCGCCGCTGACCGCGCTTCCGTGGTGGTTCAGCAGGCCCAGCACCTTGTTGTTCAGGTCGTCTACCTTCGGCGCAAGGTTCGCCTGCTTCGACAGGCCACGGAAGTCAACTGTGGGGTCAAGCACGGTGAAGTTCGCCATCACGTCCTCCTTGGAAGCTATTTCGCAAACCCTCGGCTGGCCTTCTCTCATGGTTCGACAAGCTCAGGGTGAGCGCGCATTGCTGGATGCCTTCCAGCCTTGCTTCGCGTTGCGTGCGCGGGACTCCTATGCTGCGCTCTTCTTCGGCAGCGGGACAGGCCGCGCGACGGCCATTCCGCCCATGAGGCCCCAGCCGGGACACCAGGCGGTGAACCAGTGCGCCGCAATGCCTCCCGCTACGGCCAGGTGCAGGTCCGACGGGTCCGCCACGACGGGCACGCGCGTCTCGTCGTTCTGCTGGTCAACCCACTTGGGCCAGCCCGGGTTGCCGACCGAGGGGTCGAAGTTGTAGAACCCCCGCCGGAGGTCGCCGAGGCGGCGCCGCGCGTTGTCGAACAGGAACGTGCGGATGTCCGCCTTGCTCCATCCGGCCGCGGCCACTTTCTGCGCCACCTTCGGCCCCATGACCAGCAGCCCCTGCCCGCCATTGTACTGGATGTTGTTGCCGCCCATCCGGCAGATGGTGTCGGCCCAGGTGTACAGCGTGGACTGCGCGTCGCCGAGGGTCAGCATGCCGTGGGGCGACTCCACGCCGATGACGACGACGCCGTTTTCTGATGTCAGTCCGAAGTCTTTGTGGAGCGGCGCCCATGGGTTTTCCGCGATGTTCTCGGCTATGCAGAAGGTGTACCGTCCGGGGTGGCTCAGCGGCGCCTTGGCGTTCAAGTTGGGGTAGGAGCCGCCGAGGTTCCACAGGATGAGGCGGATGGCGCGTCCGATGGTGGCGTTGGGGCGTCCCTGGCCGAACACGGCGTCCGCGTAGTTGAACCCCAGCTCCTTGACGATAGGCCCGGACACGATGGTGAGCGGCTCGTTTGCGTGCGTGGTGGTCTCCACGCCGTACAGGTTGAAGCGCTCGTCCAGAAGGGCGTCCAGGGCCGCGAGCACCACCGGGAAGTAAGCGGGCTTGCACCCGGCCATGACGCACTGGATGGCCAGCTTTTCAATGGTCGCCTCGCCGTTCTGCGGCGGAATCAGTCCCACGACCTCGTCCGGCTTGCGGCCCGCGGCGTCAATCATCGCCTGGACGCGGTCCGGCGTGGGCGGGCAGACGGGCAGGCCGTCCGTCCAGTTCTTTTCAAACGCTGTTTCGATGAAGTCCCAGGCGTCCTTCAACTCATGCGCGCGCGAGGCCAGGGCCATAGTCGCACTCCTTCACGGGAATGGCTCATTATAGGGACGCGCGAACGGGGGTGTCAACGGAAGAGGATGGCCTCACCTGCACGGGCTTCCTGCGCCGCGTACCCTCCTGTCATTCTGAGGAAGTCCTTCCACGGAAGGACGACCGAAGAATCTACGTCTGTCCAGACAGACCTGGATCCTCGCGGAGCCTGTTGCTGAGCGCAGCCGAAGGGCTCAGGATTACAGGCAACAATCTGTCGTTGCTATGAAAAGAGGTTGTCCCTACAGGGGAACGGCCCCATTTTCATCCGTGCGGGTGCTCTGGCAAGAGCATGAATGATTTCGAGGAAGCCCTTTCCGAACGGGAAGGACGACCGGGGAATCTCCCGCGCAAGGGGCCGGGCATGCTCGGGGGCAACGCGTGGAGAATGCCGCATCTCGTCGCGGGGCAATGTCACGCCTTTGTGAATTTCCGTGCAAGGACTTGACAGCCGGAAAAACCCTGCATATCATAGGGCGGACTGGGAGGGCACGCACACTGCGCCCGGTCGATTCCCAGTAGCATATTCGTGTCTCATTGAACACTGGGCGGGCACGCGCAAGGTATCCACATATATCTCATGATGTCAGGGAAAAAGGAGGTCACATTGCGGCGTCTGCTTGAAAACAGGGGTTTGGCTCTTCTCTTGGTCCTTTCTGTCGTTACGGCCCTGGTCCTGGCTGCCTGTGAGGGTCCCAAAGGTCCTGCTGGCCCCGCCGGTCCCACTGGCGCTGCCGGCGCTGCCGGGCCTGCCGGTGCTGTCGGTCCTACTGGCCCTGCCGGCCCTGCTGGCCCTGCCGGTAAGGATGGCGCGCCCGGTAAGGCCGCCGTCAGCCCGGAGGCGAGCTTGGACGTCTCTCCCGTCTCTGTCGCGCAGGGTGCCCGCGTGACGGTCTCTGGCTCTGCCTTCCAGCCCGGCGAGTCTGTTCTGGCCGTCATCGTCAAGGCTATTGACAAGGAGGACTTCATCCTTGTCGGCGCGGACGCGAGCGCGTCCGGTGCTTTCTCCCGTCTGGCTGTCGCGATTCCGGTCAGCGTCAAGCCCGGCGCCTACACGGTGCGCGCTGTCGGCGAGAAGGGCACCGTGGCCACGGCGCCCATCAACATCACTGCGGCGCCTAAGCCCACACCCAAGCCGCCCGCTCCCACGCCCACACCCGCGGTCAAGAAGTAATACACAGGCAGCGCCGCACCGCGCGACCTCGCCTGGACAATCAAGCCCCCCGAGCGCTCGGGGGGCTTGATTTTTTTGCGGGGTACGGGGGCATAGGCTGCCGTGTTGACCGGGAGAGATTCCCCGTTGCGCTCGGAATGACGGACAGCGGGGCAGGCAGGATGATAGCGCAACCCGCTCATGGTGAGCTTGTCGAATCCATGAGCGGGTGTGGACGCGCTGCGGTCTGTCATGCCGAGGGATGCCCATCCTTCGACAGGCTCAAGATGAGCGGGCCTTCCCTCGTGGTGAGCCTTTTGCTTCCGCTCGTGGTGAGCCTGTCGCACCAGGGGCGGGCTGCCGCTTTTCTACCCGCCGGTCCGCGCTGGCTCCGTCCGGGCCTCTTGCGTCGCGCGCGTCACGCGGACGCGCTTCACCCGGCGGCCCACGGTTGACAGCACGTCCAGCCGCAGCTCGTCCGTCGCCACGCGGTCGCCGACGGTGGGCACGCGGCCCAGCAGGTGGCCCACGTAACCGCCCACCGTGTCGAACCCCTCGCCGTCCACCTGCACGCCGAACAGCCGGTCCAGCTCGTCCACGGAAACGCGGGCGTCCATCACCGCCTCCGCCTCGCTGATGCGTACGACCTGCTGCTCCGCCACGTCGAACTCGTCCTCGATGTCCCCCACGATCTCCTCGACCAGGTCCTCAACGGTCACGAGGCCCGCCGTGCCCCCGTACTCGTCCACCACGATAGCGAGCTGAACGCGCTTGTCCTGCATCTCGCGGAGCAGCTCGTCCACGCGCTTCGTCTCCGGCACGAAGTAGGGCTTGCGCGCAATGTCCTGCAGGCGCCTGGGCGGGCGCGCCGGGAGACCGCCGGGCCCGGGCTGCTCGCCTATGTGCGGCAACAGGTCTTTGGCGTGGAGCACGCCCACGAAGTGGTCCGGCTCGTCCTCGTAGAGCGGAATGCGGCTGTAGCTCTCCTCGATAATCAGGTCCACGGCCTGCCGCAGCGACGCCTCCGTGCTGATGGCCACGATGTCCACGCGCGGGACCATGATCTCGCGGACGCTCGTGTCCGCCAGGCGTGTGATGGCGCGTATCATGCGCTGCTTGTAGCCATCCCTCTCACGGTCGGGTGGGGGCGGCTGGACGGGCTGCTCTCCATGCGCGTCTCCCGTCGCCATCCGCGAGACGACGGCGAGAGGGGCGTCCAGCAGCAGCCCCGCCATGGGCCGGCACGCCCACACCAGCGCGGCGAAGACGGGGGCGACGGCGAGCGCCGTGCGGATGGGGCTGCGGACGGCGACCGCGCGCGCCCACGCGACGACGGCGAGCGCCACCGCGACCGCCGCAAGCAGGGCCAGGGCACTCATCCATGCCACGCCGGGCGTCCAGCGCAGCGCCAGGGCGATGGTCAGGGCCGTCATGCCGACAAGGGCCACGGTGCGGACCGTGCTGGCCGTGGCCCACGTGCGCGGCCTGTCTTCCGAAAGGCGGCGGACCAGTCCCGCGGGCCAGTTCCCCTGGCGCTGCAGACGCTCCAGCCGCTCCGTGCGCAAGTGCTCCAGACTGTGGAGGGCGGCGCTGACCAGGCCCAGCAGTCCCAGGCACACGAGGATTCCGAACAGGATGATGACGCCTAATGTGTCCAACCCGTTTCCTTGGCGGAGTCTCCTTCCGTGAAAGGACGGAAGGATGACGCCCGCGGAGCTATGTGGTCGGCTTCTTGGAGCGCAGCCGCGCGGGCACGCCCACGGCGAGCTTGTCCGGTGGCACGTCTCTGTTGACCACGGAGCCGGCCCCCGTGACGGAGCGCGCGCCCAGTCGTACGGGCGCCACCAGCATGGTGTCCGAGCCGATGAAGACGTTGTCCTCGATGACAGTCGGGTTCTTGCGCACGCCGTCGTAGTTGCATGTGATGGTGCCCGCGCCGATGTTCACGTCCCGCCCGACCGTGGCGTCGCCCATGTAGCTGAAGTGCCCCATCCTGGTCCCGCGTCCCAGGCGGCTCTTCTTGACCTCGGCGAAGTTGCCGATGTGCGTCTCCGCGCCGATGTGCGCCCCGTCGCGCAGATGGCTGAACGGCCCTATGTCCACGTCGTCCTCCACGGTGGAGCGCTCGACGACGGAGGCGACGATGCGGCACCTGTCGCCGATTACGGAGTCCGCGACGACGGTGTTCGGCCCGATGGCGCAGGCGCGGCCCACGGCCGTCTTGCCCCACAGGTGGACGCCGGGCTGCAGGACCGTGTCCTGCCCGATCGTTGCATGGGCGTCAATGAAGGTGGACGGCGGGTCTTTCATCGTGACGCCCGCCCGCATCCAATCCTCGCGGATGCGCTGCCGCAGCGCCGCCTCTGCGCGGGCGAGCTGGACGCGGTCGTTGACGCCCAGTGCCTCCAGCGGGTCCCGTGTCACGACGCTCTCGATGCGCTTCTTCTGGGCGACGGCCATCTCCACCAGGTCCGTCAGGTAGATTTCGCCGTTGGCGTGCGGTCTGAGGGACGCCAGCGCGGGCCACAGCCAGGCGGCGCGGAAGCAGTACACGCCTGCGTTGACTTCCCGGAGCGCGCGCACGTCCGGGCCCGCATCCTTTTCCTCCACGATGCGCGTGACGCGGCCCGACGCATCGCGCTCGATGCGTCCCAACCCGTCGGTCGGGCAGGTGTCGCAGGTCAACAGCGTGAGGGCGGCTCTGCTGGTCCGGTGCCGTTCCATGAGGCTCCTGAGCGTCGAAGGTGCAATGAGGGGCGTGTCGCCGCAGAGGACGAGGACGTCTCCGGCGGCGTGGCCGATAGTCTGGCGCGCCTGGAGCAGCGCGTGGCCGGTGCCCAGTTGCCGGGGCTGCTCCGCGTACCGGATGTCGCTTCCCAGCGCCGCGCGCACCTGGCCCGCGCCGTGTCCGACGACCAGAGTCGTCCGCGTTACGCCCACGGCGCGGAGGGCGTCAAGGATGTGCCGGGCCATCGGCTGGCCACAGAGGGGATGCAGCACTTTCGGCAGCGCCGACTTCATGCGTGTGCCCTTGCCCGCCGCCAGGACAACAGCGGCCCATTCCGTCATAGAAGATCACCCTGGAAATGAACGACCGCACCCAGCCATGCGGGAGGCTGCGGTGCGGTCTCAGCGCTTCGACCTCGTTCAGTTAGCAGCATCCCGCTGCTGGCCCTGTCCCGCGCGAGCGGGAGAGGAAGCAGATTCACATCCTAGCGGCACACTCGGCCAGTGTCAAGCGCGGGGGCGCTGATGTGACGCGCCAATGTGCTCATGTTACATGCAGATAAACTCACATGGAGTGAATCCATGTGGATGGTATAATTGACGCTCACGCCGACATATCAAGTCGCGACGACTCACGGGAGGCAGGCGGCACAGCATGGAACACGATCTGACGGCCCTGGTCACGCGCCTCGTGCTGGAGTTGGCCGTCATTCTCATTGCGGCCAAGCTGGGCGGAGAGATCGCCATGCGGTACCTCAGGACGCCGCCTGTCCTTGGCGAGCTGATGGTCGGCGTCCTGATAGGCCCCTTCGCTCTGGGCGCCGTTCCGCTGCCTTTGATCGGCCCTCTTTTCCCGCTGCCGGAGGGTACGCCCGGCGTCCCGACGCTTGTCCCCGTCAGCTCCGAGCTGTACTCCTTCGCGCAGGTCGCGTCCATCGTGCTGCTGTTCGTGGCCGGACTGGAGACGGACAGCCGCCAGTTCTTCCGCTACGCCGGGCCGGCGAGCGTGGTGGCGCTGGGTGGCGTCATCGCGCCCTTTTTCCTGGGCGCCGGCGCCACCGTCCTGTTCGGGTTCGCCTCCTCGCTGATGGACCCACATGCCCTGTTCATGGGCGCCGTCATGACCGCCACGTCCGTGGGTATCACCGCGCGCGTGCTGGCCGACATGAAGAAGCTGGACTCGCCGGAAGGGGTGACCATCCTGGGCGCCGCCGTGGTGGATGACGTGCTGGGCATCCTCATCCTGACGATCGTCGTGGGGATTGCAGCCTCCGGGACCATATCGGTGAGTAACATCGGAGTGGTGACGGCGAAGGCCGTGCTCTTCTGGGGAGGCCTGACGGGCGGCGCCTTCCTTCTTTCAAGCCGCATTTCCAAGCTGTTGCTGAAGTTCAAGACGGGGGGCGCTCCGCTGGCGCTTGCCCTTGCGTTGGCTTTCCTGGCGTCGGCCCTGGCCGAGCAGTTCGGCCTGGCGATGATTATCGGGGCCTACTCCATCGGGCTGGCGCTTTCGGCGACGCAGTTGCGGCATCATATTGAGCCGCAGCTCATCGGCGTCTATGACGCCCTCGTGCCCGTGTTTTTCGTTGTCATGGGCATGATGGTCAACGTGCAGGCGATGACCGGGGCGCTGCTCTTTGGGCTGGTCATCAGCGCGCTCGCCGTCCTGGGGAAGATCGTGGGGTGCGGTCTGCCGTCGCTGGCCGTGGGGTTCAACCCGCGGGGCGCGCTTCGCATCGGCTTCGGAATGCTGCCGCGCGGCGAGGTCGCGCTCATCGTTGCGGGCGTCGGCCTGACGCGGGGCGTGATCACGGAGACGGTGTTCGGCGTGGCTATTCTTATGACCCTCGTGACCACACTGATGGCGCCGCCGCTTCTGCAGGTCGCGTTCAAGGGGGGCGAGCCGGGGCGGCGTCATCCGGAGGCGGTCCCCGCGTCAAAGCAGGTCCACGCGGGCTAGTCCTTCGGGCCGCGCGGGACGTGCGGCGCCACCTCCGCCGCCAGCCGCTCGATAATCTCCAGCTCCTCCCCGAGGTGCGTCGTGCGGAACTGGAAGCGCACCATGTGGATGCCCGCCTTCTGGTAGGCGATGATGTCCTCCGTCACCTGCTCCGGCGTGCCCATGAGCGGGCGTCGCGCCTCGCCGGACGTCGGCTGCTTCGTGAACTCGATGCCGCGGGACAGGCATATCTCCAGCTCGTCCGGGTTGCGGCCATGCTTCTCGGCCACGCGGCGCAGCTCGGCGAGCATCGTGGCCGCCTCCGCGGGGCGCAGTCCGGCGGGCATCCAGCCCTGTGCCATTTTCGCTACCCGTTCCAGCGCTGGCGCGGAGTGTCCGCCAATCCAGATGGGCGGGTGCGGCTTCTGGGCGGGCCTGGGGCCGAACCGCAGGTCCGCTATGCGGAAGAACCGCCCCTCGTAGTGCGGCTTGTCCTGCGTCCACAGAGTCTTGCATATCTCAAGGTACTCGTTGGTGCGCGCACCACGCTGCTTGAACGGGACGCCCAGCACCTCGAACTCCTCCGCCATCCAGCCGACGCCCGCGCCCAGAATCGCCCGCCCGCCGCTGAGGATGTCCAGGCTCGCGACGATCTTGGCGATGGTCACCGGGTGTCGGTAGGGGGTGATCATGACGCTGGGGCACACGCGGACGCGCTTCGTGGCCGCCGCCGCCCACGCGAGGAGCGTGAAGCACTCCAGGTAGTTGGGGTGCTCGGCCACGCGGAACTGGCTCCGCGTGTTGTACGGATAGACCGACTTGATGACGTTGGGGATGACGAAGTGGTCGCCGGCGAAGAGGGCGTGGAAGCCCACGTCCTCCACCTTGCGCGCGAAGCGGGCGACGGACGCGCCGTCAATCTCCTCGCCGATCTGGGGAAGCTGGAAACCGTACTTCATGTCGTCACCTCTGGTGAAGATAGGGTCAATACAAAACGCAGGCCACCTTGTGGCCCGGCACGGTCTCCTTGAGCGGCGGCTCGCTTCCCGCGCACTCGGTCCTGGCGAGGGGACATCGCGTGCGGAAGCGGCAGCCGGAGGGCGGGTCCAGCGGCGACGGCACTTCGCCGGGGAGGATGATCTCGTCCCGCTGGTGGTCGGGGTGCGACGGGAGAGCCGCTGAAATCAGCGCCTTTGTGTAGGGGTGCTGGGGATTGCGGAACAGGGTCTCCGAGTCCGCGGTCTCCACCAGCTTGCCCAGGTACATGACGGCGATGCGGTGGCTCATGTACCGGACGGTCGCCAGGTGGTGGGCGATCATCAGGTAGGAGAGGTTGTACTGCTTTTGCAGGTCGCGCAGCAGGTTCATGATCTGCGCGCGGATGGACACGTCCAGAGCGGACACCGGCTCGTCGAGCACGATAAGGCGCGGGTTCAGCGCCAGCGCGCGCGCAATGGCGATGCGCTGCCTCTGGCCGCCGCTGAACTCGTGCGGGAAGAGGCCCGCCTGGTCAGGGCGCAGGCCCACCTGCGTCAGCACCTCCGCCACGCGCTCCGACAATTGCTGGCGGGAGAGGTGCGCGTTCACGGCAAGCGGCTCGCCCACGATGCCGCCGACCCGCTGGCGGGGGTTCAGCGAGCTCCACGGGTCCTGGAAGACCGCCTGCACGGACGCGCGGTAGTGTTGCAGGCCCTCGCCTTTCAGGTGCGAGATGTCCTGCCCTTCAAACAGGATGCTCCCCGCGGTGGGCGGCTCCAGCAGCAGGATGACGCGCGAGGTGGTGGTCTTGCCGCAGCCGGACTCGCCGACAAGGCTCAGTGTCTCGCCGGGCTGGATAGTGAAGGAGACGCCGTCCACCGCTTTGACGGCGGCCACCATGTGTCTTCCGAGGAAGCCTCCCATCACCGGGAAGTGCTTGCGCAGATCGCGCACGTCCAGCAGGGGCGCGCCGCTGGCTGTCGCCATCACGAGCGCCTCCAGCAACTCGCGGTATGGCCCGCGCCTATCGTCACCTGCGGAGGGTACTCCTGGCGGCAGCGGTCCATGACGTAGGGGCAGCGCGGCGCGAAGGGGCATCCCGGCGGCAGCCTGTCCGGGGCGGGAGGCTGACCCTCGATGGAGTACAGGCGGTCCACCTGCTCTTCCAGCTTGGGCACGGAGCGCATGAGCGCCTCGGTGTACGGGTGCGCGGGCATGGTGAAGAGGTCGCGGACGCCGGCCATCTCCACAATGCGTCCGGCGTACATGACCGCGACGCGGTCGCACATCTTGGCGACCACGCCGAAGTCGTGGGTGATGAACAGGATGGCGAGGCCGGACTCGGCCTGTATCTCCTTGAGCAGGCGCAGGTACTGGGCCTGAACGGTGACGTCCAGGGACGTGGTCGGCTCGTCGGCGATCAGCACCCTGGGCTGGCAGGAGATGGCGATGGCCCCCACGACCCGCTGGCGCATGCCGCCGCTCATCTGGTGGGGGAAGCTGGCCATGCGCTGCTCCGGCGAGGGGATTTTCAGCTTGCGCAGGATGTCCACGGCCCGCTCCCACAGGCTGCGCCCGCGGAGTCCCTGGTGGAGGGTGATCGCCTCCGTCACCTGGCTCCCGATGCTCAGGACGGGGTTGAGAGAGGTCAGCGGGTCCTGGAGGACCATGGCGATCTTGGCGCCACGGATGTGGCGCATCTCCGTCTCGCTCTTGCGGAGCAGGTCCTCGCCCTCCAGCAGCACCTGGCCCCCGACGATGCGCGCCGCGGGCTGGGGCACCAGCCGCACCAGCGACAGGGCGGTGATGGACTTGCCGGAGCCGGACTCGCCCACGATTCCGAGGGTTTCCCCCGCGCGCAGACTGAAGCTCACGCCGTCCACCGCCTTGACCACGCCGCGGCGGGTGAAGAAGTGCGTCTTGAGGTCCTTGACTTCCAGAAGGGTGTCCGGCATGACAGCGTTATCCTCGGGTTGAATCGCCAGCGTACGAGACCTGGCGCTCTGCGCTGAAGGCGGCGGAGATCACTTGCCTCTTTATGCTTTCCTGGCCTGGTCGAACTGGACCAGGACGCCATCAGGGTCGAAGAAAAAGACGGAGGTCACACGCCCGGACATGACGTTCCTGAATGCATCCGGAGGCCCGCTCGTCTTCGCCCCCTTCGCCAGCATCTCGCGGGTGAACGCCTCCAGGTCGTCCACGGTAAAAGCCAGATGGTTAATGCCCACTTGGTCCAGCTTTATCGGCTCTCCGTCCGGCGGGTCGCCGGGGTGCGTGGTGATGACCAGGAAAGGCTCGTCGGCGTCGCCCCATGCCAGGTGGACGGTACGGCGCCTGGCATGTCTGTTCTTGTAAACGTGCGGCAGGCCGCCCTGTGTCGTGTCCTGGACCTGGTCGAAGATGACGCGCAAGCCGAGCGCGTCGCGGTAAAACGCCAGCGAACGCTCCAGGTCGCGGGAGCAGATGGCGGCGTGGGAGAAAGCCGAGACGCGGGTTCGCATGTTCACCTCGTGTTCCGGCATTGTATACCGGCGCCCCCCGGGGCGCTATACCTGCCGCAGCTTGGGGTCGAGCGCGTCCCGCAGCCAGTCCCCGAGCAGGTTGAAAGAAAGCACGACCAGCATGATGGCGACGCCCGGCACGAAGGACACCCAGGGAGCCGATTCCAGGTACTGGCGTCCCGCCGCGACCATGCTGCCCCAT
>Ga0082335_1006457_pt1 | contig 15096 bp, 15 predicted proteins | sample Subgrocontami58m_FD_72375 | JGI IMG/M metagenome (GOLD analysis project Ga0082335, IMG submission 72375) | Subsurface groundwater microbial communities from S. Glens Falls, New York, USA - GMW37 contaminated, 5.8 m (SPADES assembly) (version 2) ...
AGTTTGAGCGCGATATGAAGACGCTCGATTCAATGCACATCGCATGATGTGTAACGCCATCCTCCGAAACCCCTGCGCCCGTGAATCCCGTTAGGGATTCCATATTTGTAACCCTTCCACTAAGGATAAGATCCAGAACTCCAGAGGAGTTCAATATTGTTCCACGTTACTATTGCGAGAAATGTGAACCCTCGAAGCAAGCATATAGAACTCCTGACGGAGTTCTTCAATTTCTATTTGTCTCTAAGCTACAAAGATTCTGCTCCTCTGGAGCAGAACGCATGGCATTGAGCAACGGGAGATACTTTGTCAACCAAACTCATTGTCAATTGACAATCAGAAACTTGTTTGCTTCTCGCGCCCACCCTTCCTATCTTTACATCACCAAAAGTTCTCACCAAAGACATCGCAATCAGAGAGGCAACCAATGAAGCTCTTCCCCACCGTTCTCATTCTCGTGTGCGCGCTTGTGCTCGCAGCAGGATGCAACAAACCAAAACAGGAAACAAAAGAAATGGAATCACCACTTGCAGCAAAACTGAAACGCTTCGCGCCAACGGAAATTACGGCGGATGTCAGTAAACTTTCCGCTGGTGACCGACAGGCATTGGACAAACTCATCCAAGCCTCGCGGCTGATGGACGAAATGTATCTGCGGCAGGTCTGGAGCGGCAATGCAGCACTTAAAGAAAAACTCGCTGCCAAAGCCTCGCCGAAGGCGGGCAATGCGTCGCCCGAAGGAACGCTGCGCTATCAAATGTTCATGCTCAATAAAAGTCCATGGTCGGGACTTGACCATGACTCGGCGTTCATAGAAGGTGCGCCGCAGCCGAAGCCCGCAGGCGCAAACTATTATCCCGAAGACATGACGAAGGAAGAGTTCGAGGCGTGGGTCGCATCGCTCTCTGCAAAAGATCAAGAGAAGGCAAGAGGATTTTTCTACACCGTCCGCCGCGGCGAAGACAAGAAGCTGAAGCTTGTGCCCTACAACGAAGAGTACAAACAATGGCTGGAGCCTGCGGCGAAGCTGCTGCGCGAAGCCGCCGGGCTAACGGACAACAAATCGCTGAAGAACTTTCTGACGAAGCGTGCCGATGCATTCCTGAGCAACGATTACTACGACAGCGACGTAGCGTGGATGGACCTCGACAGCCCGATTGAGCCGACGATTGGTCCGTACGAAGTGTACATGGACGAGTTGTTCAATTACAAGGCGGCGTTCGAGGCGTTCATCACGCTCCGCAACGAGGAAGAGACGAAGAAGCTCTCGAAGTTCAGCAGCGACCTGCAGGAACTGGAGAATAATCTGCCCATCGACAAAAAATATCGCAACCCGAAACTTGGAGCGCTTGCGCCGATTCGTGTGGTGGATGAAGTTGTTGTCGGAGGCGAAGCGTACAAAGGCGTGCAGACCGCGGCATTCAATCTTCCGAACGACGAGCGGGTGACGCGTGAGAAAGGAAGCAAACGGGTAATGCTGAAGAACGTGCAAGAAGCGAAGTTCAAAAACATCCTCATCCCGATTTCGAACGTTGCCATTGCGCCGCAGGAGCAGAACTTGATTGCGTTCGAGCCGTTCTTCACACACATCCTCGCGCACGAGCTGATGCACGGACTCGGTCCTCACACGATTACGGTAAACGGAAAGCAAACCACAGTCCGACAAGCGATGAAAGAATTGTCGTCCGCATTTGAAGAAGCGAAGGCAGACATTAGCGGATTGTGGGCACTACAATACTTAATTGATAAGGGCGTCGTCGGGAAGTCATTTGAGAAGCAGATGTACGTAACCTTCCTTGCAAGCGCATTCCGCTCCGTGCGGTTCGGCTTGAATGAAGCGCACGGCAAAGGCATCGCGCTGCAATTCAATTACCTCATCGACGAAGGCGCATTCGTGTACGACGCGAAGAACGGAACGTTCAGCGTCAACTTCGACAGCGTGAAAGATGCAGTCCGCAAGCTCACCGCTGAAATCATGACGTCGCAAGCCGAAGGAAGCTACGACAAGGCAAAGGCAATGCTCGACAAGTACGGCATCATTCGTCCTGAAATGAAAGCGGTGCTTGATCGGATGAATAATGTTTCCGTTGATATTGCACCGAGGTTTCCCGTGGCAGAGCAGGTGAAGTAAAGCGCTGCGCTTTGTCATTGGTCATTAGTCATTTGCAGATGAATAGATTGTAGAACGGATTCTGCATTTCGGTTTCTAATGACCAATGACTAATGACAGATGACCAACAATTGACCAACCTATACAACAACCATTATTCACCATGATGAAACTTTTCTTTGCGGCACTCCTTCTCGTCGCATCACAAACAGCAACCGCCGCCGCGCCGAACCTCCACTCTCTCGCAAAGGAATTCTTCGCGTGGCGCGCAGTGCAGCAACCCACAACGCACGATGATGTAAATCGCGTCGAGCGCCCCGACGGATGGATTCCTGATTGGTCGCCAAAAGCAATAGCTGAGTATGACGCGAAGCAGAGAGAGTTCATGCGCAGACTCTCCGCTTTGAATAATTCCGGCTGGACGATTTCCGATAGTGTCGATTTTCTTCTGTTGCGGTCAGCAATCGCTCGTGTTGACTACGAGTTGAGTGTCGTCCGGTCAGCACGACGGAATCCCGCGTTCTATATCGATCAAACGCTGGGCACTGTGTTCGGGTTGATACTTCAACCGCCGCCGTTTTCCGAAAGCCGTTCCCGCAACATTATTCTCCGGCTCGAATCAATTCCTACAACGCTTCAACACGCTCGGACAAATCTTACGGAAGGTGTCGCTCCGTTCGCTTCTCTCGCCATTGAAGATTTGTCGAAGATAGAATCGCAACTTGAAACGTTTTCGAAAGAACTCGTTCCACTTCTTCCCTCTTCACAGCAAAAGCGCTTCGCTGCTGCGGTGAAAAAAGGAAGCGAAGAGTTGGTGAAGTACAGAGAATGGCTGAAGAAAGAGCTGCCGAAGATGAGAGGTTCCTTCGCTATCGGCAAGGAAGCATACGACCGCTATTTGAAAATGATGGCGCTCATGCCCTACACGAGCGATGAGATTCTTCGCATGGGACGAATCGAGTGGGAGCGTTCTGTTGCATTCGATCACTATGAGAAGCTGCGGAACAAAGGACTGCCACCGCTTGAGGTATTCCCTTCCGCGACGGCGCAGATTGAAAAAGAAAAACAGGACGAGCCGGACATTCGAAAATTTCTTATAGAGAAAGATATTCTCGATGTTCCGAAGTGGATGGGACATTACTCCAATTTGAAGATGCCTTCCTATCTCGACCCGTTGCGCTGGCTTGGCGTTACGGACGACCTAACTTCGCCGACACGATTAGGACAAACATCCATCAGCTACATTCTCGACCCGTCGCCGAACCTTCCCTTCTTCCGTCTCTCTACTGCACAAGACTCACGTCCGATAGTTGTGCACGAAGGCGTGCCCGGACATTTTTTCCAGCTTGCGCTTTCGTGGGCAAACCCCGACACGATTCGTCAGCACTATGTTGATTCCGGTCCGATTGAAGGAATCGGGTTCTACGCTGAAGAGATGATGCTGCAGCATGGGTTGTTTGACGACAAACCAAGAACTCGCGAGATCATTTACCGCTTCATGCGACTCCGTGCATTGCGTGTTGATGTTGATGTGAAGCTTGCTCGCGGCGACTATTCGATGGACGACGGGGCTCGCTATCTTTCACAGACTGTTCCGATGGATGAGGCCACCGCACGACAGGAAGCTGCGGACTTTGCCGCAGGTCCAGGACAAGCGATCACCTATCAAATCGGAAAGATTCAAATTATCAAGCTCATTGCCGATGCAAAGATGCAGCTCAAGGACGAATTCAGTTTGCGGGCATTGCATAACTACATCTGGATCAACGGCAATGTACCGATTGCGTTGTTGCGGTGGGAGTTTTTGGGAATGCGCGACGAATTGGTAAGGCTCTGGTAAGCGAAGAGCGTAGAGCATTGAGCGGAGAGCTTTGAGCATAGAGCGGAGAGCTTAGAGCAAAAGCGCCTCTGCTCTACGCTCTCTGCTCTATGCTCTCGTAAATCATATTCACTTTACCAACCAAAAGAGACGAACAAACTTGCAATCACTCAAAGAAAAAACCGTCTGCATCACCGGCGCATCGAGCGGCATTGGCGCCGCGTGCGCGGAAGAATTTGCAAAGCTCGGCTGCAACATGCTGCTCATTGCGCGACGCAAAGAACGCGTTGATGAGTTTGCAAAGAAACTGCACTCTGTTCACCCCATCGAAACTCATACCGTTCACCTTGATGTTCGCAATCAGAAGGATGTTGAAATTGCGTTCTCATCTCTTTCCGACGAATGGAAAACAATCGACATCCTCGTCAACAACGCGGGACTTGCACGCGGTCTTTCAAAACTCCACGAAGGAAGGCTTGAAGATTGGGACGAGATGATTGACACGAACGTGAAAGGATTACTCTACGTAACTCGTGCTGTTCTTCCGGGCATGGTGCAACGCAACGCAGGACACATCATCAACATCGGCTCGATTGCAGGACATCAAACATATCCGATGGGAAACGTGTACAGCGCAACGAAGTTTGCGGTCGTCGGCATCACGAGAAGTCTGCGCATGGATTTGCTCGGAACAGCAGTCCGCGTGAGCAGCGTTGATCCAGGTTTAGTTGAAACGGAGTTCAGTCAAGTGAGGTTCCGCGGCGACAAAGAGCGTGCGTCGAAAACATATTTGGGCATGACGCCTTTGACCCCCGTTGACGTTGCAGATGCAGTTGTCTTCTGTGCAACGCGTCCGGCACACGTGAACATCGGTGAGGTTACCATAACACCGACAGACCAGGCGACAGTGACAATGGTACATCGACACTAAACCCTGAGCGTTTTCCAGCGAAGGGTCTCTTGGTAACTTGACTGCTCGACAAAAAGGTTCATCCATCTTTAGTTACAATTAGATCCTTCGCCCCGAAAAAGCATCGGGGCTCAGGATTGAGAGACAATGACCAACGACGTACTTCTCTTCAAAGACGAAAACATTTTCGAACAACTCAAAACCGCTCCGTTCACACTCGGCTACTACACGCTGAAGTTCTACACCGAAAACGGTAAGCCTGTCAACAAAGTCACCGAGACGATTTCGGAATTCTATCTGTATCCTTCGGGCGGAACACTGCGCGACAAAGATTTCAATATTGTCTTTTATGATTCGCGATTCGATACGTATCGCGGGTTCAAGCCGCCGCATCTTGAAGAAGGAATAAGTTCTCCCCAGTGAAAGAAATATCTTGACTTTCATCGCGCCGAGGCATATCTTTTGAGTGTTACCAATCTCTATATCGCATAGATTTGAGCTCCGGGCCTGTCAACTTACCGTGGTCGTTTAGTTATTCGACCTTAGACAGGCATTCAGTACACACCTACGGGGGAACAATCGTCCATCGCATGTTGCGGATGGACAGCGCAGCATTGAAGTCCTCAGTTGCGCAAGGCGGAAAAAAATTATGTTGCTCTGATTTCTTCGGAATCTGCGATGGCTGAGCAAACCTTTCTCATAAAAATCAAAAAGCAATATCGGGCTGTCGCCATTAAGAGGCTATGCGATCATATTCATCAATGGCGAGGAAGAATCCTTTTGATGACGGACGCAGGCTACCTCATGATTGTCAGCATAGATGATTCTTTTCGTAACGCAATTCTGGCACAGCCTGAGGTTGGTTTGATTGGAGGAGTCCAGATCACGCCAAAGCAGATTCGACACATTCGTGTAGAACAATCGGGCCGTTTGATATCATCACAAAACATAGCTGTTCAAACCAACTCTCACCAATAAGGAGGTTAACATGGCAAATCTTCCGGTAAATGTGGGACAGGAACTGTTGAATGTTCCGTTCCCGGAGATGATCGAGAAGCTTGCTCTTGCGATTGCCAACGCGCAGATGGCGCTCGACCTAAATTCCATCAAGACGGCACAAGCCCTGGCGAACACGACCATCCCGGAAGGAACGGTTGTGGTAGCAATCAAGGAAACAGTCGATGCTGATGGGAACGTGACCAACACGGAGATCCTCTACAACGATAAAGAGATGCCGTTGCTGGTATTCGGCATCAATCCAACCTTCTATAACTTTGCCGACACGATCATTGAAGTGAAAATGGCGATCACCATGGTTGTGGAGCGGGCGACATCGGTGAGTTTTGGTCAGAAGTTCAGTTTTGAAAACAAGACCAAGTTTACAGCATCGTTCAAATCCGGCGGGTTGGCATCGCTGCTTGTGGGAAAAGGATCAGCGTCATTGGAAAACACTACCACGGTTGCCTACTCAGCAACGATGGATGCGAAGTACACCTCAAAGTTTTCGTTCAAAGAAGAAGGTTCAAGTTTGCTGAGAACAGTTCTGCGGCCAGTTCCGCCGCCACAGCGCGCCATCCCGAAAATAACGGTGCAAGAGCCGGCAGCTCTGCCGCCGCCGTAACGGAGAGAGCACAATCATACTCACCACCAAAGGGCGGGGCGCGTCTCGCCCGCCCTTATCGATCTGTGAACAACGGAGACTACTATGCCCGATCCACTTCCAATGCAAATTGAGGACGTACTCATACGCCCGTTAGCAGAAGTTCTTTCGCGAGTTGGCCAAGGCATCGCTGATGCGCAGCGGGCTATGGACTTGAATTCCATTGCGACGCAAACTCTAATGGCAAACGATCCTGTACTGAAGGATTTCGGTCTTGAGGCAACCTGGTATCATATCCCAGAGGTGAATGTCGAACTCAAGATGAATCTGACCATGCGAACTGAAGACATTGTGAAAAACAATAGAGTGGTGCTGCGAAAACGTCGTATCTATGCAGCCCCCTTCAACGCGAGCTTCCAAAACACCTTTAATGCCGACGTCGCCGGGACGAGCCAGATCCGTGCGAAAATTGTCTCCATCCCACCAACGAGGCGGCCAGGATGACATCCAGATTCTCTCCCCACACCCTATTGAAGGAGTCAATGTCATGCCAAATGACGATCCAACAAAACGCATCGAGAAACTTGAGGCTGAGCTTGCCGAGTTAACACAGCGCCTGACTGTTGTAGAATCAGAACTCGCAGCCAAAGCGCAGATCATCTCGGAACTCAACCAGCGACTTCGATCTTTTTCTGAAACTGGTAGTGGCAGTGAAATCAAAATCCTTCGGGATCAGATCGCATTATTGGGATCCGAGAAAGAAAAACTCCTGCAAACAATTGACCGACTGCAAGCCGAGCGCATCAAGCCAACGCCAAGCCAGTTGGTGGATGCGTTTCGCAAGGCAATGGAAGGATTGCGAACAAGTCTGGAGCCAAAGCCGGGCGAACGTGTAGGCTATACCGTCAGCCACTTCGATGTGGACCTCAAATCCTTTATCACTGTGGACAAGAAGGATTGCTCAGTCCGGATTATGCTTCCTGAACCGGGAGAAACATTCCCCGCAGAAAATCTCAGCACAGTTCGATTTGTTTTCCAGACTGTCCCAAAACCGGAGCCTCCGGATCAGAACTTGATCGAGGTGCCTGTTCTGCTTGGTCTCTCGAAAGATGCAGCCATCAAAGCGCTGACGCGTGCAACGCTGAAGCTCGGAAAGCAGACCGAAGAAGTTAGCCCCTCCTTACCGGGCACACTCATCGGCCAAACACCTGAGGGGGGCGACCAGGTACCGCCTGAGGCCGCTGTTGATATCATCATTGCAAAGTTGCCTCAAGTGAAAGTTCCGATGTTGTTGAATCTGCAGCGCGCAGTTGCTGAGAATCTTATTCAAGAAAGCGGGCTCAAAGTTGGAGAAGTTCGGGAAGAAGCATCTTCTCAACAGCCGGGCACAGTACTTCGGCAATCACCAGCCACTGAAACTCTCGTCGATGTCGGAACGGAAGTCAACTTGACAATTGCCAAGGCTGAGAGTGTCCGTGTCCCTCACCTGATCGGACACAAAGAGGCAGACGCGTTGAAGTTGTTGCGCAAATCCAAGCTCGTGCCGGGAACCAGAACCACGCGACCAACGAGTGAAGGCGTTGGAACAATCCTTGAGCAAAACCCGGTTGCAGAAACTGAAGTTGCAGTCGGAACTGCGGTAAGTTATGCGGTAGGGATCACTGAATTGATCAAGGTTCCAAGTGTATTGAATCTGAGTCTGGAGAAAGCGAAACAGACCTTAGAGAAGGCTCAACTTGCGATAGGATTGGTGACCACGCAAAGGCATCCGCGATTAGATAACGTCGTTGTCAACCAGGAGCCTGAGGCTGGAAAGGAGGTTACACCGCAGACACGAGTCAACTTAGTGGTAGCAAAACTCTGGACGATGAAGGTCGTCGCCTCCGAAATGGCAAAGCATCCGGATGTTGAAAAGCTTGGAGTGCCAATCACTACGCTCATGAAAAGGATTGAACGAAGCCAGTTTAACACACCCGAGAAGTTGGAAGGACTCATTTCCTTGCCCGATGTGCAGCTTGTGGCTGAATTGAGCTTGCCGAACGTCCGCAGCGCAGGGGTTCTTAAGAAAATTTTGAGGGAGATTCTAAAATAACGCCGGACGCCATTCTCCTGCTACGGAAGTAAGTTGCATTCTTTCCGACAAAGTTGCATCATGTGTCGTACTTCGAATACCATCAATACGAATTCATGCCAACCCGTCGGACATTCCTCACACAGCTCAGTATTGCAGCAGCGCTAACGCAGTTACCTCAGCAAGTGCTCGGCACGGCAACTTCAAACACTATCATCAAACCTCGCCGCATCAAACCCGGCGACACCATCGGACTCATCAACCCAGCAGGCGCAACATTCAACGCTGAAGACATTCAAGTTGTTAAAGAAACGCTCGCCGCGCTTGGCTTGAAAACAAAACTCGGCAAACACGCGCTCGACCGGTACGGTTATCTTGGAGGAACGGACGAGGCTCGTGCAGAAGATGTGAACACCATGTTTGCGGACAACGAGGTGAACGCAATCCTCAGCATCCGCGGCGGCTGGGGCTGCAACCGGATTCTTCCTCTGCTCGATTACAATCTTATCAAGAAAAATCCGAAGGCTCTCATCGGCTACAGCGACATCACTTCATTGTTAGTGGCAATTTATGCTCGCACGGGACTGGTAACCTTTCATGGTCCCGTCGGCACTTCGACCTGGAATCAATTTTCTCTGAATTACTTCAGAAAGATTCTCTTCGAGGGTGAAGCCGTAAAGATGGAGAACCCGAAAACCACCGGCGACAATCTCGCGCAGACAAAAGATCGTGTTGAGACAATTACAGGCGGAAAAACAAAAGGAAGATTGGTCGGCGGAAATCTTACAGTCTTAACGGCAATGCTTGGCTCTGAGTATTTGCCGAGCTGGAAGAACGTAATTCTGTTTGTCGAGGATGACAACGAACAGATTTACCGCGTCGACAGAATGCTGACGCAATTGAAGCTTGCAGGTGTGCTGCAACAGCTTTCGGGATTCATCTTCGGCAAATGCACAAAGTGCGAACCCGGCGAAGGCTACGGCTCGCTGACGCTGGAAGAAGTTTTGAACGATCACATCAAGCCGCTCGGCATTCCCGCGTGGTACGGCGCGATGATTGGGCATGTCGAGAACAAGTTTACGATGCCGGTTGGTGTTGAAGCGGAGATCAATGCCGATGCGGGGACGATTCGGTTACTCGAAAGTGCTGTGATTAGTTCTTAGAGTTTGTAGAGTTTATAGAGTTTATAGAGTTTGTAGAGTTGAGGGTCGAAGAGTTGCTGACATCTGACTTCCGACTTCTGACTTCCGACCTCTGACTTCCGACCTCTGACTTCTGACCTCCGACCTCTCACCCGAACATCTGTTTCGGAATTGCGCCTTCATGCTCAAGCAACCAGCGCTTGCGCCACAATCCCCCGCCGTAGCCATGTAATTCTCCGCTTGCATCAATCACTCGATGGCACGGAACGATAATCGGAATGTAGTTTGCTCCGTTCGCTCGCCCCACTGCGCGTGAAGCGCCCGGCTTTCCGAGTTCTTCCGCTATCTCACCATACGAGCGTGTCTCGCCATAAGGAATATTCATCAGCTTCTTCCACACCGAAAGCTCAAAGCTTGTTCCCTTTTGGTCGAGCGGAAAATCAAACTCGCGACGTTTGCCGTTGAAGTACTCTTTTGCTTGCTTTTCCATTTCGTTGAGAAGCTTGCTGTTTCCTTCTTTCATCTCTCGCTTGTAACGCTTCATCATGCGCGCTTTGATGCGCTCGAATCCGCCACGGTCGTGGAACTCAAACGAGCAGCAGCCCTTCTCCGTCACGCCGGCGATGAACTCGCCAACAGGACTCTCAATGATTTTGTAAATGATTGCCTCAGAGTGCATTGATTCTCCCCGGCGGGTAACCGTAGTGTTTGATGAACGCATCGCGGAATCCACTTGACGACTCGAACCCGGTTTCATACGCTGCAGTCAGGTAGTCCGCGCCGCGTGTCATGAGCGAGTGGGCATGTTCGAGACGAAGTTTGCGATGCATTACCATCGGTGTCGTGTTCATATATGATTTGAGGTAGCGGCGGATTGTCGAAATATCAACGCCTGCAAAATCGGCAAGGGATTGCTCATCAAGCTTGGTTGAGTTGGATTGTTTGATTTTTTCGATAACGGATTCGAGCCACAACGGCTGTGTGTTCGGAAAGAACTCCGACCTGCAGCGTTTACAGCCGCGGAAACCTGCGGCGATTGCTTCCTCACGCGTTTGGACGAAGACGACATTCTTCAGCATCGGCAGCTTTGCTTTGCATGAAGGCAAGCAGTAGATTCTCGTCGTCTTCACGCAAACGAAGAACTTGCCGTCGTAGCCCGCATCGTCGTTCCGCATTGCCGTTATCATTTCTTCTTGTGTCAATTTCATGGTACAAATCTACAATAAAACAATCGCCCATGCTACCGATTTTCGGGCAAGGAAGTCAAGCAGATTGCATGAAGGATGAGATTTCAATAGATTAGTAGTGAGAATACCAATGAAAGTTTACTCCAAATCTTCGCTCTTTGAAGCAATCGTCGCCAACGAAGATCGACTCCAAGCGTTGGGAGTTGGTCGCATTGGTGTGTTCGGGTCTTTCGTAAGAAATGAACAACGAGATGACAGCGATGAAATCTTGAAGCGGGGCCATCGTTCGCAGCATAGAGATTATCGGTGAAGCGACAAAGAAGCTGCCCGAAGACTTCCGCTCTCATTATCCGCATATCGAATAGACTCATTCATGACTATTTCGGCGTGGATTATGAAATCGTAAGGGATGTCGCCCGTAACAAGATTCCTTCTCTCCATAAGAAGATTCAGCAGATGCTCGAATCTTCGCCGTACGAATAGCTATTCACATGCAAAAACTCGCCAACGTCGCGCTTCCAGTCGCAGTCGATTCAATATTCACATACCTGATTCCGCCGGAGCTTGAACGCGCTGCCGTCGCCGGCGTGCGCGTGATTGTTCCGTTCGGAAGGAAGTATTCAACAGGTGTGATTGTTGAGCTTCCAGAATCAACGACTCTCACTTCTCTCAAACCGATCAAAGATATTCTCGATGCGTCCCCTGTTGTTTCAGATGAGCTTCTAAAACTCTGCAAGTGGATTGCAGAATACTACTTCGCTCCGCTGGGCGAAGTGTTGAAGGCGGCAATCCCGCACGGCTTTGCCTCATCCACCAAACGCATTGTGCGTATCGCTCCTTCTGCAGCGAGTGAAGCGATTGAAGAAGCGAAGAAACAGTCGAAACATCGGGCAAAGCTTTTTGAGCTTCTCATTGAACACGGCGCAATGCTCTCGACCGATTTGCAGAAACGCATTGGCATGAAGAACATCAACACCGTTCTCAATGAGCTGGTGAAGAATGGACTGATTGAGACTGAAGAAGTTTTACCTCAACAGAAAGTCAAACTGCCGACAAAGGATGTAGCAGTAATTGAGCATGTTGACGCAGCAAGACTTGCGGGGGCATTGCAATCTCTTTCCCCTCGAAAGAAAAAAGCTCGCAAGCTGTTGAGAGTTCTTGGCGAGCTGAAAGAGGAAGGCGTGCAGGAGATATTCATCAACGATTTGCTAAAACAGTCGGGCGCAAGCACTGCAACACTGAAAGAGCTCAAAGCCTCCGGCTTGATTCAAATTGAAAAGCGAGAAATACCGACACAACAAGAGTACGGAACAGAAGAGCAGACGCTTTCGATTGTGTTGAATGAAACTCAGCAACACGTTCTTCAATCCATCAGCGACGCAATTGACTCAGGAAACAACAAAACATTCTTGCTGCACGGCGTAACAGGCAGCGGCAAAACGCAGGTGTATATCGAAGCAATCCGCAATTGCTTGAAGCAACGTAAGACGGCAATCGTGCTTGTGCCGGAAATTTCTCTCACGCCGCAAATTGTTCGTCGCTTCAAAAGTCATTTCGGTGAGGCAGTTGCAGTTGTTCACAGCCAGATGAGTGCGAACGAACGACATGAAGTGTGGCAGCGTGCGCGGCGCGGCGAGTACAAAGTGGTGATTGGACCGCGTTCGGCAATCTTTGCGCCGCTCTCAGGTCTCGGGTTGATTGTTGTCGATGAAGAGCATGAGCCGTCGTACAAACAATTTGATGCAACGCCCCGATATAATGCACGCGACGTCGCTATCGTACGAGGAAAGTTCAACGACGCCGTCGTGATGCTTGGCTCAGCAACGCCCTCTGCCGAATCATACTTCAACGCAAAGAGCGGCAAGTACGAATTCCTTGAGATGCCGGGTCGCGTCGAGCACGTCGAAATGCCCGCTATTACGATTGTTGATATGATACAAGAGCGCAAGCGCGAATACGCCGCAACGAAGGAATCCGCGACCGATGAGCAGAAAACGCGTCTCCGGGAATTTCAACAATCGTCGTTCTCTCTTTTGCTGCGAGAGAAGATTCAAGAACGGCTCGAACGGAAAGAAGGAATCATTCTTCTGCAAAACCGTCGCGGGTTTGCGCCGTTCATCGAATGTTTCGAGTGCGGACACACCTTCATGTGCCCCAACTGTAACGTCACGCTCACATACCATCTTGCAAAGAAGCATTTGCGTTGCCACTACTGCGGTATAACACAAAAACCGCCGACGGAATGTCCGCAATGCAAGGGTATGAACTTGCAGCAACGCGGCGCAGGGACACAACGCGTTGAGCAAGAGTTGACTGAGGTATTTCCGAAAGCACGCGTGCTGCGAATGGATATGGACACAACATCACGCAGAGGCGCGCACGAACGCTTGCTCAGCAAGTTCGGCAGCGGCGAGGCAGACATCCTGCTCGGCACCCAAATGGTCGCAAAGGGTCTGGACTTTGCACGCGTCACGCTTGTCGGCGTTATTTCTGCCGACACACAAATGTTGCTGCCGGACTTCCGCGCATCGGAGCGAACGTTTCAGCTTCTCACGCAAGTTGCGGGTCGAGCGGGACGAAGCACGCTCAAAGGCGAAGTCATCATTCAAACGCACCAGCCGCTGCATTACACACTCGCGCACGTTGTTGACCATAACTTTGTAAAATTCTACGAGGTGGAGCTGGAAGAACGGCGAGAGCTGGATTATCCGCCGTTCTCACGGCTTGCTCTTGTCGAGTTCAAATCGAAGAACGAAGAACGGGTGAAGCACGATGCAGAACGCTTTGCGAAGCTGCTGCGCGGAATTTCCGGAACGTTCACCGTGCTCGGTCCTTCGCCCGCGGTCATCAGCAAAATCAACAACCAGTATCGCTGGCACATCATCATCAAGAATTTGAGAGCGAAAGACCCGGCGGGCGTGGAGCTGCGCTACGCGTTGCGCAAAGCAATTGCGGAATTCGGCAGAACCAAATCATCAGTGAAGCTGATTGTGGATGTTGACCCGGTGGGAATGATGTAGTAATTGCAGGTTGAAAAGAATTTTGTTAGATAGTATCAGAAAGGAGAACCGCTATGGAGACCAATTACGAAGCAATCATACAAGCTGCGATGGCACTTCCACCAAGGACGAGAGCAATGCTTGCCGACCATCTTCTTGAGAGCCTGACCGATTCGACTGAGCAGAAGCGAATCGAGGCTCGATGGAGTGACGAGGCAGAACGGAGAATACGTGAACTCGAAGAAGGAACAATTGAGCCGATTCCTGGAGAAGATGTTGACAAAGAAATCCGAGAACTTCTGAAGTAATGCGTCACACCTATCATCCTCTTGCACGGCTTGAGTACATAGAAGCTACGAAGTTCTATTCGAACGTCAGCCAGACGCTCGCAATTGATTTCGTAAAGGAAGTAGATGAAGCAATCGCGCGGGTGCGACAGATGCCGCACGCATGGACGCCAATCTCCAAGAATTGTCGCAGGTGTTTGACCAAGCGTTTTCCGTACGGCATCATCTACAAGGTGTATCCCGATTACATTTTCATCGTCGCGATAATGCATCTTCACCGCGACCCAGACTACTGGAAAAATAGGATTTGAAGTATTGTTGATTATCCTCTACCGTTCGAGAAAGTATTTTCGAAACGCATCAACCTCTTTCAACTCATCATCAACGCATCGCTGAAACAATTTCTCGCCAACTTTATCATACGGCTCGCCCCCGATGTTTGATGGACGACGTATGTCGCGATGCGCAAAGCCCGCGTCATGCAATTGTTTCAACTCATCTTGAAACACATCAAACCACAACTCGCGCTTGCCGAATTCATACGCTCGATAATCCATCGGATACAAACGCTCCATCACTAACATTTCCGCGTCGTGTTCATCGTTGAATTCAACTCGCACAAACTTTACGACGCGTGAATTCACCCTATTTGCAAAACGCAACTTCTCTGCTTCCGAACCGATGTCGGAACGTGTATCGCCCGCGAAGAGTTTTGCAACTTCTGTTTCACTCAGCGCAATGACTGTATTGTTTGCGCCAATGGAGAGAGTTCGAGGGTAGCGTCGAGTCATAGGGATTCCGTTTGCCTCTAACTTACCATCATTCATTCTGAAAGGCAAACGGATTCGTTGTGGACATTCCCCAAATCAAAAAACGGAAAAAGCTTGCCACAAAGACACCAAGGCACAAAGGGTTCACAAAGTTTTTTTAGGATCAGATTCTTGGGCATCCTATTCCACAATAGTGTCCAT
>Ga0082335_1006459_pt1 | contig 15093 bp, 13 predicted proteins | sample Subgrocontami58m_FD_72375 | JGI IMG/M metagenome (GOLD analysis project Ga0082335, IMG submission 72375) | Subsurface groundwater microbial communities from S. Glens Falls, New York, USA - GMW37 contaminated, 5.8 m (SPADES assembly) (version 2) ...
TCCTGCAGTTGTTTTTCCGTCTCCCTGAGCGCTGCCTTGAACCGCCGCACCTCCTGCGCAATAATGGCCCTGCCGCTTAAATGGTACAAGGGCGCCTGAGTATCAAACCGGTCGAAAAGATAGGCTTTCCCAATCACAATACCTGGAGATACGCCAATACCTTTAATCGCCATCGTCCTTTTTTCCGCAAGCACGTCCATTAATCTTCCCCGAATTTATCTTCGATAACCTTCCCCAAGGCGCTGATGGCTTCGCTGGCATCTCTGCCCTCAGCCCTAATCGTAATCATGCTCCCTTGAGGACAAGCCATGGTCAAGACACTAAGCATACTTTTACCATTAACCTGCTGCCCGTTTCTCTCGATAATTAACTTTGCCTTATAATGCGAAGCGATGCTCACCAGTTTAGCGGCGGGACGAGCGTGAAGTCCCAATTTATTCTTTATTTCGAAAGTTTTTATTTCTACCATATTATGAGGATAATCCGAAACCAATGACAAACATCAGATAGAGCATTTTAACTTGGGATATCCCGTTTTTAATCCCCCAATAACAAAGAATAATCAAGAATAAAAAGGCACTTTTAGTAAGAATTGACATAGGCATTCCCGCTGCGGTACTGTAAAAAGAGGGACATACAGATATGGTAACTGCAATTAATCCCAGTAGAGAAAGCCATCTTATGCGCTCGCTTACCAGGGGCAGATCCAACCGCCTAATGAAATCAATCCCTTCATTCCTGCCGCGATATCCCTCCATAAAGCCTCTGATTCTTACCCACAAGTGCGCAGGATCATATAGCATCAGCGAAGCCACTGGCGCCAAAAGGGACGACTGCCAGGCAAGCAAAACACTAAACACCGCCGCCAGTGGCTTCATGGCTCCCCAAAAGAAAGAATCTCCCAAGGCGGCATATGGACCTGCCAGAGCATTTTTAAGATTGAGAGCAGAATTATCGTTGCTATCAGTTTTTAGGCCGTCCATTTCCCCACGGACGACGGAACCGATAACGGCAGCAGATAAATAGGGATGCGTATTGAATAGCTGGAAATGCCTGACCAGGAAAGCGATCAGGCGTTCCTTACCGCCTCGCAACCGCTTTGCCAAGGGCAGCATGGTAAAGATAAAACCGAGATTCTGCATGCCTCGATAATTAAAAGCAGCAGCAATGAAAAAAGACCTCAAAAAGATTCTAATGGCGACAGTGGTAACAACCAATTCCGAACGAGAGGATGAACTTAATCCTGATTTAAGCAGCTCCACTTCCGATTGTTTATTAGAAACCTGCAAACTATCCACTCGCTACCGTTATAAACTAGGATTATCATGACCTGCCGGCTGACGTAACACAAAGAACCCAAAAGGTCAAATAATTAGCTTGTCCCCAAATCCACCACCTAATTTTTCGTCAATAGTGGACACAAAATATTTCAAATTTCTGCCCCAGCAGATTCTCCGCCACGGGCAGGAAGTGCCGCGAGTCTGTCGTAGCCTTGAACTTCCGTTTTTGCGGACAACGCGAGCTTCGGGAGAATCCGTTTGATGCGATGCACAGCCACAACAACGCCGTTATCAGCTAAATCCGCGGTAAGCGCACCGGACCATATGTCTGGCGCGTCCGGTTATGAGCAGCACGGATAGCCAATTCCAGCCTTGAGGGTAAACGGACGCTTGATCCAGGCGTAGTATCCACTTCTGGTCACCTCTAAAACACGGCATAGCAGTGAAACACAATAGGCCACCCCCGCGGCTCCTTGAACAGAGGATTGAATGCGACCTTGCAGGTCCCATCAATCCTTATTGGTCCGCTGACCGTTTTTTCCCGACCTGCCCAAAGCCCTCGAAGAAGTTTATGTTACGATCAGGCGAGGTCGAAACGGTCAAGGTTCATTACTTTGTTCCAAACTGCTACAAAGTCGTGCAGAAACTTCTCCTGGGAGTCCTTACACCCGTACACTTCCGCCAGGGCCCGGAGCTGCGAGTTCGAGCCAAAGATGAGGTCGACACGAGTGCCAGTCCACTTCAGTTTGCCCGTTGCGCGATCACGCCCCTCGAACACGTCATCGCCTTCCGAGGTTGCCTTCCACGTCGTGCTCATGTCGAGCAGATTCACGAAGAAGTCATTGGTGAGCGTCCCTGGCCGCTTGGTGAAGACGCCGTGCTGGGACTGTCCGAAGTTGGCATTCAAGACGCGCATACCGCCAACGAGAACCGTCATCTCAGGAGCAGTCAGTGTCAACAGTTGCGCACGATCAACCAGCAGTTCCTCTGCCGATACGGCGTATTTGGTTTTGAGATAGTTACGGAACCCGTCTGCAGCCGGTTCGAGTACGGTGAATGCTTCCACGTCGGTTTGTGCCTGCGACGCATCCGTGCGTCCCGGTGTGAAGGGAACGGTCACCTTCTGGCTGGCATTCTTCGCAGCCTGTTCGACACCAGCGCATCCGCCCAGGACAATCAGATCGGCAAGCGAGATTTTCTTCCCGCCGGACTGTGCGCTGTTGAACTCCTTTTGGATTCCCTCAAGGGTCTGCAGTACAGTCGACAATTGGGCCGGCTGGTTGATTTTCCAATCCTTCTGAGGTGCGAGACGGATGCGCGCCCCGTTTGCCCCGCCGCGCTTGTCAGAGCCACGGAACGTGGACGCCGAGGCCCAGGCTGTCGAGACCAGTTGGGAGACAGACAGTCCCGAGGCAAGGATCTTGCCCTTGAGGGAGGCGATGCCCTGCGCGTCAATCAGCTTATAATCGGCTGCGGGCACCGGGTCTTGCCAGATCAATTCCTCTGCCGGGACTTCTGCGCCGAGATAGCGCGAGCGGGGGCCCATGTCGCGGTGCGTCAGCTTGAACCAGGCCCGGGCGAAGGCGTCGGCAAATTCCTCGGGGTTCTGCTGGTAACGCCGCGCGATCGGCTCGTAGATCGGGTCGAAGCGAAGGGAGAGATCCGCCGTGGTCATCATTGGCCGGAGCTTCTTCGACGGGTCGTACGCGTCCACCACCATGTCCTCTTCGGCCACGTCTTTGGCCAGCCACTGATTAGCGCCAGCCGGGCTCTTGATCAGTTCCCACTCGTATTTGAACAGAACCTTCAGATAGCCCATATCCCATTTGGTCGGGTTCGGCTTCCAGGCGCCCTCGATGCCGCTGCCGATTGCATCGCCGCCTTTGCCACTGCCGAAGCTGCTCTTCCAGCCGAGTCCCTGTTCCTCGACGCCGGCGGCCTCGGGTTCCGGACCCACATGTGCCGGATCGCCGGCACCGTGACATTTGCCGAAGGTGTGCCCGCCGGCAACGAGCGCGACGGTCTCCTCATCGTTCATCGCCATGCGTGCGAAGGTCTCTCGAACGTCACGGCCGGAGGCAACCGGATCCGGGTTGCCTTTCGGCCCTTCCGGGTTCACGTAAATCAGGCCCATCTGCACGGCGGCTAGGGGATTTTCGAGTTCCCGGTCATCGGTATAGCGCTTGTCTCCGAGCCACTTGTCCTCAGCCCCCCAGTAAATGTCTTCTTGGGGTTCCCAGGCGTCTACGCGCCCGCCGCCGAAGCCAAATGTCTTAAAGCCCATCGACTCCAGAGCGCAGTTGCCGGCGAGGATCATGAGGTCGGCCCAGGAGATTTTCCTGCCGTACTTTTGCTTGGTCGGCCAGAGCAGACGGCGCGCCTTGTCGAGGTTCACGTTGTCGGGCCAGCTGTTGAGGGGTGCTAAACGCTGGGTGCCGGACCCGGCACCGCCGCGGCCGTCACCGGTGCGGTAGGTGCCTGCGCTGTGCCACGCCATCCGGATGAACAAAGGCCCGTAGTGTCCGTAATCCGCCGGCCACCAGTCCTGCGAGTCGGTCATCAACGCGTAGAGGTCCTTCTTCAAAGCCTCCAGATCGAGTTTCTTGAATTCCTCAGCGTAGTTAAACTCCTCGCCCATCGGATTACTCATGTGCGAGTTCTGATGAAGAATCCTGAGGTTCATCTGGTTCGGCCACCAGTCCCGGTTCAACTTTCCTCTGCTGGCAGTGGGTTTGTTCGATTTTCCCGTTACCGGGCACTTGCTATCTTTATTCATCTCTGCTCTCCTTTCCTTTCAGGGTTGGGCAAATCTGGGGACACCGTACTAGTTTCTCTGCAAATCTGAAATCTGGGGGAAATCTGGGGACACCGTACTAGTTTCTCTGCTTTTTTGGTCTCCCGCCCTTTCGTGGCGTCAATATTCTCCCCGTTCCACATTCCAACTTCTCTGTAAACTTTACGTTCCCAAGCGGACGTCCTGTCCTTTCATGCCTGCGAATTTTTTCGCACTCTTCCTCTGGCAACCCACCGGCAAGAAAAGTCCCCCAATCACCAACTAAGCTAAGCAACGGCTCTACTGCCACTAAACCATCGTCAACACCTTTCAGATGCGCCCCCGCACTACTCCAGGGGTATGAACCAGGATCTGCCGCCAACCGTGCCCTCACCGGATTAAGTTCAGCGTACCGCGCCGCTGCCAGCAAATACTTCTCATCCATCACATATGAGGAGAACCGCCCCTGCCATAAATGCCCGCGCCAGTTCTCTCTAAAATTGATATGACGAGTGTATCGCCGATGTGCCTCTCCTATCGCCAGCCGCAGACTGCCCTCGGTTTGAGGAACCAATACAAGGTGGACGTGATTTGGCATCAGACAGTATGCCCATATTGCAACCTCATGGAAAGAACACCATTTCGCCATAAGCCGCAGGTAGAGACGGTAATCCTCATCGCAGAAGAAGGTATCCTGACGCCTGTTACCTCGTTGTGTTATGTGATGGGGATATCCAGGGGCCACCACTCGCGCGATTCTTGCCATGTCGGTACTGTCTCATTGTAAGCTGAGCTTGTCAATAAGAAACTAGTATGGTGTCCCCAGATTACGCGGAATGAAACTGATCGTCATGTCCGACATGCACCGTGGCGACGGTTCCGGCGCCGATGACTTTGCCCAGAACTCCCTGATTTACCGTTGCGCTCTGGAATATTATCTGGAAAACGGCTTTACCTACATCGAGCTGGGAGACGCCGAAGAACTCTGGGAAAATGACAATTTTGACCAGATCTACATCACCCACACACCGGTCTATGAGCTCCTGGCCAAATTCCATGATCCAGATCCGGAGAAGACCCGCTACCTCAAAGTATGGGGCAATCATGACCTTTACTGGAAGGATAATGCGGTCGTTTATCAATCTCTTTTTCCGGATATTCAAATCTATGAAGGCATCATCCTACTTGTGCCCACCAGGGTAAATGATCACATCCTTATGCTGCACGGCCACCAGGCCGACCCCAAGTGTAGCGGTGAAATTGCCTCCCTCAGCAAATTCTTTGTCCATAACTTCTGGGCAGAATTCCAGCGCCTCGGAGCAAAGGATCCGACCAGGGCCGCCACTAACCCCGGCCTCTGTAATGAAGTTGACGATTGCCTCCATGGCTGGGCCACCCACAACAGCCAGGGTATTACCAGCATCATCGCCGGCCACACTCACCGAGCCGTCTTCGAGAATCTTTCCATTACGGAGCGGCGTTATCGAGGATCAAAGCTCAAAACGGAAATTGATAAAATCAACAATGCCCCGGACAAAAGTTACTTTAACAGCGGCTCCTGTGTTCATCCTTATTGCATTACCTGCTTGGAGATCATCCTTGAGGTGGTGCCGAGATTAGAGCTTGTTGAATGGCAATATGACTTAGAGGGAAATAAGTTAGCTGTCCAGAAGATAGTCCTTGCTCGATGAACCGACATTCTAAAGATAGAACCATTTCCAATTCAGTTTGATTCAAGGATGCAGGGTATTGACATCATCGCTGCCTTCCTTCCTGCGTTTTCCCCGTGAGACTGTGGAACACTGTGCCAGAAGAAACATGTTGACATACAATCTTGCTTTTCTTATAGTTTGCCGCTCAGAAAGCAACGTCTTGTCAAATCTGCTCCGGGTGCTATATGAAATGGTTGATTTCGTTGACTTTAGATTTCCACGCATTCACTGGCCCGAATGTTACATGCTTTAACAAAGCCGCCGCACAAGGCTGGGATCGCTCTATCCATCAAAGTTCGACCCTGTTGGTTTCAGTATATCTCACCACATTTGTGTTACCCGTTTCTTTTATTCGTAAGTTAATCCGGTTTCAACTTGGGTTCCATTGGCATTGGAGGTCTTTATGAGTTTTTTAAAAAAGCTGGTTCTTTTTATATGCGTCATGACGTTCATTTGGCCGTTGGCTGGCCAGTCTAATCAGCAAAATCTACCACTACCACCTAAATCTATCACTATCGCAACTTTCTCAAAGGCGTTGGGGAATAGTCCATTCCACATTGCTCAACATTTCAAGTGGTTTGAGGATGAGCCCGCTTTAAAGGGGGTAACCATCAATTACAAGACGTATAACGACCGGCCCTCGATCAGTGATGCCTTCAGCGGCGGTGAGTTGCAAGTGTTATTTTCTGCCGATGTTCCGGCGATTCTTTGTCGTGCGCAGGGTAACGACATAAGGATTGTCACATTGTCTGCCAATGTGGCACAAAATATACTTGTCCGGAAAGAGCTACCCATAAAAAAGGTTTCCGAACTACGGGGCAAAAAACTTGCAGTTCTACAAGGAACAAGTTCCCATTATGGACTTCTCAAAATTCTTAAATATGCTGGGCTGAAAGAAAGTGATCTGGATCTTCTCTATATGAATCCTGCCGAAGCAAAAGTTGCATTTGAAACAGATAAGATTGACGCTTGGGCTGTTTGGGCACCATTTGTTGAGCAGCAGGAAGTCAGCGGAAAAGGAATCTTAATTTCTGGCGGGAATGCAATTATTAACAGCGTCATGTCAATCTCAAACCCATTCATGAACCAACATAAAGCATCTGCGAAAGCTATCGTCAGCGTAATTCACCGGGCAAAGAAGTGGATCATGGAACATCCAGAAGAGGCTCAGAAAATCATTGCACAAGAACTCAATCTTGATCCTCTGGTTGTAAAAACGGCGTGGCCAAAACACGATTGGTCTGCCAAGTTGAATGCCCCAATTATAGGAGACATCCAAGCCAAGGCCACGTTCTTGGGCGAAGCAGATAAGACACGCCAAGGGAAAATATTGGATGTTAAAAAAGATTTAATTGACGGCCGCTTCGCATCAATCAAGCCACGATGAGACTGAGGAAAGCTACCCCCACAATAGTCAACTTTGCTGTCTCTATGCTTGTCCCGTTGGTCATGCTCACGGGCTGGGAGATTATAGTCAGGTTTGAAATTGTGCCACCCTCCCAATCAGCGGCGCCTATAAGCGTGATCAAAACGCTTGTTCATCTTCTCAGGTCCGGTGTTTTAGTTAACCATGCCGCCTTGAGCGTGGGGCGCATTTTTTTAGGGATTGTGCTTGGAGCTTCGTTAGGCATTTTTTCAGGGATTTTTCTTGCCACCTCTCGTATGGCAGATCGCCTTTTTTCCCCCACCATGCAGCTTCTTGCCGGAGTTCCCGTTGTAGTATGGATACCATTCTGGGTTATGTTTTTTGGCACAGATGAAGCTTTTAAGATATCAATGGCCGCAATAAGTACATTTTTTCTTGTCCATCTCCACACGTTTACCGGTGTGCGTTCGGTAGGGCGGCATTACATCGAATTGGCCGCTATTTACGAGAAAAATGCATGGGAAAAAATCACGGGATTAATTCTCCCATCGGCGGCGCCAACAATTTCTACCTCCATTCGCACCTCGCTTGCATTCTGCTGGGTTGTGGTTTTCTTCGTTGAGTATGCCTCTGCCAGACAGGGAAGTGAGGGGCTTGGTTGGTTTATTGCCGATGCCAGGCAAGCAGGGAAAATCGAAGAAGAATTTGCCGGTCTCCTTCTGTTGGGTTTGATAGCCTTTGTCTCGGACAAGTTGCTAGCCTTGCTCCAACGCAAAATACTACGGTGGAGTGATACGCTCGAAACGCAGATGTTGCAGGAGGATAAATGAACGACGTCCTTTCCGTCAACATCAAGGCCATGCGGTACCCGCAATCTAAAGAGCGGGGGAACCTCATTGAAAATATCTCTTTCGAGGCGCCGCCAAACAGCATCATTTCATTTATAGGGCGCACCGGTGCGGGAAAAACGACGCTCTTGCGAATGATTGCCGGTTTGGAAGATCACTACCAAGGCGAGATAAAACTTGATGGTCGGATAATCACCAAGCCCAGCAGGGAAATTCAAATAATTTTCCAGGATTACCGTCTGCTCCCGTGGAAAACGGTTTATGAAAATATCGAATTTGCCACCAACGCGCGCAAAGATTCAACAGGCAAGGCTCAAATTGAGAAGTGGCTTGAAATCGTCGGGCTCCAGGCGCGAAGGGATGCATGGCCGAAGACACTCTCAGGGGGGGAAACCGGACGGGTCGCTTTTGCGCGCGCTTTTGTTGACCAGCCGAAAGTGCTGCTCATGGACGAACCTTTTCGAGGGGTTGATCTGATTACTAAGTTCGACTTACAAAAAGAGCTTATGAATGCATTGGATCAACAAAAGACGACGGTCATATTGGTCTCGCACAGCATAGATGAAGCCGTTTTCTTAAGCGACACAATTTACGTGCTGGCGGATTCGCCGCTGTCCATAAAAAAACAATTTATCGTTGATGTCCCGCGTCCGCGCGAGCAGGGCGATCCTCGTTTGGGGCAAATCACAACTGAAATTACAAAATATTTGTCGATGAGGAATGGGGGCAAAAATGGATGAGTCCAACCAGCACTCATTGGTAGAGGCTGTCGATGAACTTAATGAAAGAATATCGAAAACATACCAATGCTTAAATAATGACAACTCACAGCCCACTTCCCATCTCCTTGAGGAGGATATGCTGCTCTATTTCAAATTGACGACGTATCTTTTAAAAGATTTAGGGACGTTCAGTCCGGGCTTCGATATGGAAACTATTAAAGGAGAACTTGAAAAAACAATAACGGATAAATTTAGTTGTATTGAAACACAAGCTACCGGGCTATTGGATAAATTCAAAAAACTCATGCCCGAATTTACTTATGTTGCAGCAAGTTATTGGAGTCCGAGGGATCATAAAAGGCATACCGCCCAATATCGTTCTGAACCAGAAAATGATGATGCCACTTATAAAATATTGTCAGCGGCTTACACATTTTATGTGCTCACCTTTGTAGGAGCAAAGACACACCGTCTATATTCAACAACACAATTTACCGTTGATGAGGCCAATAAAAAAAGGGGGGGGTGTGTTAATTACGAAAAAGATAATACTGCTAACGATTTTAAGCAGTTGTGGCATATTCCATCCAGCACCCATGAAGACATACTTGAAAAGACAGGAATATTGGCCTTGGTTGATCAAATAAGAAAACATTTTGGTGATAGGAATTTGAAGCCAGAGCTTAATAAAATATTGGAGAACAATTGTAATGGACTTGAAGAGGAATGGGCAAGCCTTACGAGTGATTTTTTCAAGGAGTTCAGCCGCAAGTTTGAGTCCCTTGATTTGATGCCGCCAAACCTCAAAGAGGTAGTTAATAATTCCATTGACTATATCCGACGTCATTTTGGCCAAGCCGTAAGCCCAACACAAGCATTGTTCATGATTGCAACCAATGTCCTATATAACACAAAAGTTTGCCCGGCAAAATATTTTTATGCTTTTACAGTAAATGTAAACAACACTTGTTGCGTTATGACTATTGGCACAAATGAACCACTTAATCATACGCAATATATTGCGGCATCACGTGTTGTAAGTATTATTTACACTCCCGCGTTGTTCGCAGATCTTATGGCAAATGAGCATGAAATTGGAACACAAGTCGATCCCAACGTGCGTTTGGCAATATTCCACGATCAAGACTTTAGAAAAGTAAGTTCTAGGCAAGTTACTTTATGTTTTTGGGATATCAGAGGCTTCACTAAGTTATGCAATGAATTCTATGGCGAAGAACACAGTAAAGAAATTACAGAGTTCATTAAAGAGTATAACCAAAAGGCTGTGGAAATAATACTTAAATACAACGGAATTCTGGATAAGTTTATTGGAGATGGAGTGATGGCCATCTTTGGTATCACACCATATTTGGAAAATAACAAAGACGAAGCCATTGGTGTTTTTAATGCGCTTAGCGCTGCTTTTGACTTGAAAGAGGCTTTTGAACTCCTTACCAGTCTAGATAAACACAAATTAGTTAAGAGCTACATCAAGAATGATCACGATCACAAATTTGGACTTGGTTGTGGTATTAGCACGGGCATGGCGAGGGTAGGTATGTATGGATGTAGCTTAAGGCGTCATTTCACAGCATTGGGTAATATTGTTAATATTGCGGCGCGAATCGAATCGGTTGCCCCGCCCGGTCACATCTTGATAGGCGAGCCGACCAGATTAATTCTTGATAAATATATTACAAATAATTATCCAGATAGAATCGAGGAGTACTATGACTTATGGGAAGTTAGTCGTTCCATCAAAAATGTAACTGGAGTTGTTCACATGTACAACGTAAAAAAACGTCCGCCAAGTCAGGATGTAAATAAGTTGCCTTCAGGTCACCGTAGTGGGTGATATAGGTCATTGGGAAGCTTGCGAGGTAAGCGCTGAGCAGGGATTCGCCTCCTATGACAGCTTTCAAATCAAGACGGATTCTATTTCCTACTATTGTTCGGATCGGGTAATGCCGTTACTCGAAGAAGAGCAGGTTTTGATGTGCCGGCTTATGCTCGGCAAGCTGAAACCCGGTGATTTAGTCCTTGATGTTGGAACCGGCAGCGGTGTCTTGGGGTTATGGGCGGCGCTAAAGTGCGGATGCCGTGTAATCGGTATTGATATTTCCGAACGCGCGTTATATTTTGCCAGAGTCAACGCGGCAAAGAACGGCGTGGATGTAGCCGATAATTTTAACGATCTCAATAATGGTGAAATTCATTTTCTCCATTCCTCTTTTGAGGATTTTGTTCAAGTTCAACCGGATTTATCAGGAAAATTTGATGTCGTTTTGTTGAACCCCCCATTTAATCCGACCTGCCCGATTGTTTCACCGGCGTTGCATGCCTCCGCAGGTATGGATGCCCAAAAACCATTTAAAAGCCAAATCAAATTGGTTCCGGGAATCCTAAGAGTTGGTGGCTGTTGTATAGGCTATCAGATGAGTTATGATGTGCGAGTAGGCGAGGTAAAGGCTCTTGATGTCATCCGGAGGGCTTACGACAACAGATGCAGCATATCTTTTGCGAATGTTTTGAGCGATTCGCTATCGATTGATGCCGAATATTTTCTCAGGAACCAGTACGCCAGTTTTATTGCACAACCGGGAAACATCAGATCGGCGGTGGAGAAATATATCCACGAAGTAGCAGGGAAAGGGCAGTGTTTTTCTCTAATTTATTATGAAGCCAAGAAGGAGGAAGCAGTGGTATCAAAGCCACCCCTGGAGATAAAGATTGCCGGTTTGCCTAATAAGGGTTGGAATGACCGAATCTGGCTCCATCAACGCATCGTCGAAAGCACTTAAGGGGCGCATTTATGATCTGTAACGAACATCCTTTGTGAGTGGTAATACAATCTGCTGTGGTTTTTAGCCATTGTATTATGAAAAATTCAGGGACCTCCCTTAAGGTTCAGTGCCAGCAATTTACGCCGAACAATTTCTCTCACCAAGAGAACGCTTGGGGCTTGTACGCGCTCAGTGTTTGACAATGCCTTCATGGCTATTGCTTTAGCTTCAGAAGTAGAGGCATCTAATTCAGCCATCGCCAGATTTAGCATTGCCTCCGCCTGCAGGGCGCTTCTTCCTTTCTGCTTAAACTTCCGAATGACTTCAGTATAATATTCACGCCCCCTTGCAATATTCTTAATCTTAATCTCATATAATCCTACCGTAGCCAAAGCAATTAGATCATTTTCAGTTACGGCTTCATTTTGGGGATATAATTTTTTTATATATTTACTAGCGGACACAGTATTCCCAGCTCTTAATAATGCATAGCAAAGATTATTTATAATTGCTCTATTATTTGGATCGATCATTAAACCTCTCGCTGCTATCTCTACACCTATCTCTGGTTTATCAGCATTGCTTGCAATGCACGCACCCACGATAAATGGGTATTTAGAGTAAGGTTCTTCTAATGCCCATTCCTGAGCGGCCTCCAGCGCCTTATCTAATTTTAATTCGACATAGTTTCGCCACGTGTTTGCTTCTGGACTTCTCGCAAATTCTAAATCCGACGATCCTTTCAGACCCGGCAGTTTATTTCTTATTATCCATTCTGCGTGAGTTATAACGCTTTCGCTCGGATTCTGCCACGCAAGCCTCATCTGCTTCTTGGCTTTTCGATCATTGCCTGATTCAAGTTCTAAATAGCCATAGCTCTCAAGGAGTTCAGAAAAATGAAATGACTGTTCAAATGATAATTCGTTGGGTATTAGCTTTTTGATAGCAGGAATGCTTTTAGCAGATATGTTTGCAACATTAACTTCTGTCGCTTTAATCCATGGATCGAAATGGGATTTAGACGCTTTACTCACGTAATGCCAGGCACTTTCATAATCTCCTGTATGAAGAAAAAATCTAACCGCACATCTCACAATATAGCGATCATAGGGAGCGAGCTGAAGGGCGGTAATCGTAGCTTTTTTTGCTTTTTCTTTAAGTCCTTTTATTGTAAATGCACGCGCCAATTCAATCCACGCTACTGCATCCCTATGATATTCTGACGTCCATTTCCTGATGCTTGCGATACGAACATCAACTTCCGTGACCTGCTCTTTCTCCTTGCCTGCGTTCAATATCTTATCCGCAAGATTCGCCGATAATAAATCCACTCCACCGTTTTTGCTAATATAGGTTGCCATATCGTGTGATAGCTGCTCATCGCCAAGAATTATACCAGCACCCATAAGACGGCACGCCAAAAGTGCTGCCGGTGCTGTCGTGAATTCTTGTAAATCAAGTTGAATGTTTTCTTTCGTAGCATTATTGATTTCGAGAGGACTTTGTCTAGATAAGGTTAATTCACCGGTTTTTACCGTTTTATTATATTCCAGCCATCTGGGTATTATTCGACTTCTCTGTTCTTCCTGCTGATTATTCATTTGCTGTATATTTCGAAGAGTTTGGCTAGGCGATCAAATATAGAAATGTAACGCATGAGAGAATATTGAGATAAGCTTGAACTGAACTTCGTACCCTTAGGTATGCCGCGCATTTCAGGTATCGGATGCGTTAATTGCTCTATTATCTCGATAATTTGCGTTCTTACAGATGCGGGGATTCGGCCTTTTACCTCTTCAATCGTTTTATAATAGGCCCGCATCAGATGAGGTTTTACATCCTCAAAAGTTCCTTTAAAATAAAATGGCTTATAAATATCGGGAAGACTTGCGACTAATAATGTAAGGAAATTCGAGTCTGTAAATAGGAATGTTATTATTCCGCCTGCCATGAACAAATCTGCACCTAATCTTCTAGTGTCCCATTCTTGACTACAATAGCAATACAAAAGCTCAATTGGAGCGTAAGTATAGTCTCCGCAATGTGCTTCTTTATTCCATAACGGGGATATTCTATCATGCTTGGTTGCGTTCCCAAGATCGGACAACTTTGATACCTTATGTCCAAAGATCAAAATATTCGATGGTTTAATATCCTGATGAACAATCTTTTCTTGATGAAGTTGCGATAAACCGACAAGGAACCCATGAATTACTCCTAGTCTCCAAGCCAAATCGAGTTTTTCCTTTGATACTATATTCTTAAGGCTTTCTGTCGCAGTCTCAAATATCAGATAAGGTACCGGTAAAATTTCACCACCTTCTCGATATTCACCGTGAGCAATCGCTGTCACGATACGAGACATGCGTTTTTCTTTGCAGAATTCCAGCAGGTCCTTTTCATAATTATAATTTGCTGTTAGTGCTTGCAATAAATCAGTTGAAATTTCTCCTGGTTTAAATACTTCGAATGCGTACTGATAATTTATAGCTTTTAAAAACCCTATTTCTTTGTTTTCAGTATTCTGAACTTCGTAGCAGCTCGAAAAGACACCGCTATTATCGGAAGTCTTGATACGCTTATTAAGTATTCTCCACGCACCTATTGTCTTTCCTTCAAGTCTTGATGCTAATGGAGTGTCTATCATTTAAGCAACCTTTAATGAATGGAATCTCGATGTGTGGACTTTATTTGCCACCTTAACTTAAAGGATTTTTATTGTGTAAGATATAGTCGCAATGTTTCATAACAATTGAGAATTGTCAATGTCACGAATGCAATAAGTCTTAGCATATTTAGGGTCTAACTCGATCGCTTTATCAAAATCTTTCATTGACTGGCTGTAGTTTCCAAGAGCAAAATAGGCACCGCCACGATAACTATAGACACCTGCAATTTGGGGATTTAATTCAATGGCCTTGCTAAATGAGTCAATGGCATCAGGCCATTTGCCATATCCGGATGAAACAGATCCCTTTTCCCACCATTCGGCAGCTGTCATTTCCTTTATCTGTTGATTATAGACTGCCACCTTCTCCTTCTTGTCTTGACCTTTTGATTCCGACAGCTCTTTCCTTAGTTTTTCATTTTCTCTCAACAATTCATCTGATCGCTGTCGCATTTCTTCCAGTTCTTTCGTCTTCTGTCGGTCTTTTCTAAGAACATCAAGAGATTTAATAACTTCATTTGAATCTGCCTGAATCCTGGATTTCAACCAGTATGTCTTTCCATCCCATTTCTCTTCCATAACCTCAGTCTGAACAATACCTGCCGTAAGAGCGGTAATTTTGTCTTTCGTAAGTTGGAAGTTTTGAACCTCTGTTACAGTCTCAAGATAGGTTCCAAGTTCCTCCAAAAGAAGCCTTTTCACCTCCCGGAGAGAGATCGTGCGACTTGAATTTTTACTGTCTTCATCGCTTGCGTGATGGGTGTATTCCTTGGTGAAGGTCTTAGTTTCGGCAAATGTGAGATAAGGAATGAATAATAGAAACCTAAATTCCCGCCAAAATTATAACGAGGAACAATGCATTTATTTGAAATGAATAAGTTTATGGACTAAAAAGCCTTGACTTTTCTCTTTTTTATCGTCATAATTACGACGATAAAGGG
>Ga0082335_1006460_pt1 | contig 15089 bp, 17 predicted proteins | sample Subgrocontami58m_FD_72375 | JGI IMG/M metagenome (GOLD analysis project Ga0082335, IMG submission 72375) | Subsurface groundwater microbial communities from S. Glens Falls, New York, USA - GMW37 contaminated, 5.8 m (SPADES assembly) (version 2) ...
TCGATCTCGGCTTCACCAAGGAAGCGCAGATGGTGTGGCTGGTGTTCGCGCCCGGCAACATCGCCCCCGGTGCCCTGACCGGAGGCTATGTCGGCGCCACGGCGTCGGCCACGGTCGGCGTCGGCGTGGGGGCGAATGTCCTGATCGGCGGCGGCAGCGGGCAGGTCACCCTGCAGCCGGTCAGCGTCGAAGGCAGCAAGGGCCTGAACGTCGCCGCTGGCCTGGCCGAGGTCGCGCTCCAGTACGTCAAGTAAGCAGCGCGTCGGCTTCTCGAAGCCTCGCAGAGTCCCGCGTCGTTTTTCGATAGGCCGACGACGTCTTTGTCGACATATTTTGACCCGCCGGCACCTTGCCGGCGGGCTTTTCTTCGCGAGGACGGTGACGCCATGCATGAGGGAGTGCCCTCCAACTACACACCATTCCTCGAGAGTGACGGCTACATCGGTCTGAGTGGCCCCTATTATTGGGCGAAGGAGCCTTCGGGGCTTGTGGTCTACGGGTTCCAGAGCGATGCCCGGCACGCCAATCCCAACGGCGTACTGCATGGCGCGGCCATCACAACCTTTGTCGATACATTTCTGGGTCACGCCGTGGTTGCCGCGACGGGACGACCCTGCGCCACGGTGGCGCTGAACACCCAGTTCGTCGCCGGTATTCCCACCGGAGGCTGGATTTCAGGCCGCGCGACGGTCCGCAAACTCACCCGAACCTTGGCTTTCCTTGATGCCGAGGTAAGCGCCCAGGAAGTCCTGCTGCTGACCGCTTCGGCCATTTTTCGGGTCTTTGAGAATCGGCCAGCGCAGAACAGGTCGGCGACGCGGCCGTGAGTCGGCGGCTCTCGGATTTGTCCGGCCATTCAAAGGCTTGCGAGGATCGGGGCGGGCAGTTCCCGAACATTTCGTGTTCGGAAATTCAATGCAGCAGCGCTTGCCGGCAGCGCGCCGGTCGGGTCAACTTGACCCTATCATGCCGACTGCTGCCGAGACCCTGATCGCCCGCCTGCAGGCCGACTGCACCGCCGCCGAGACGGCCGAGCGTGCGGTGCGCGCCAATGTCGAGGCGCAGATCAAGGCCGCCGAGCAGGCCCGTGCCTTTGCCTGGCGACGGTTGAGTGCCCTGTCCGACATGGCCCGCGTTGCCGCCCTGGAGCCCGACCGCGAGCTCGCCGTCGAGCGCCAGCTCGAGGCGCTGTTTCGCGAGATCGGCTGGATCGAGGGTGGACTGGCCGAATTGGGGGAAGGGGCCCGCCCGCTGCTCGACTGGCTGCGCCCGATCGCGGAGGCATTGCACGCCGAGGCCCACCCCCGCCCGGCCGGCTCCGACGCGCCTGGCGCGCCGGCGGCCGACGATCCGCCGCTCGCCGATCCCATCGCGGCGTTTCGGGCTTTCGAGGCCTGGTACGAGTCCGAGCGCGGCGAGCCGTTTCTGCAGGTGTATGAGCGCTACATGCCGGCGACGCCGGTCGTCGAATTCTAGAATGGGCATGAAGACCGACTTCGAACATTGGCTGACCGCGCAGTTCGCGGACACCGGCCCGTTTACCGCCTTCATCGTGCTGGTCGGCATCGGAGGCGACCAGGTCGTTCCCTTGAAGTCGAGCTACGCCCACCTGATCGGTGACGACATGCCGTGGCCCGGCATGCGTGCCCTGCTCGACGGGGCCAGGACGCCCTGGGACGGCGTCGCGTTCTTCGTCGGTCTGGCCCATGACGGGGGTCCGCTGCCTGATGCCGCGGCCGCGGCCAAGCTGAGGGACGTCGAAGCCGATGTGAAATCCGATCCGCTGGCGCTCAATCGCGGCCTGTTCTTCGACCGCGAGGGCCGCCATCTGAGAGTCGATCAGGTTGCCGGATGACCGACGCGGGATCGGTACACCGTCCGGCGCAGCGGCTCACGGCGGACGGCAGCGAGAGCCTCGACGAGATCGTCGCCGAGGAAGTGGCGGTGGCGTTGGTCTACAACGGCATCAGCCATGCCGTGATGATGGCTACCCCGTGCGACCTCGAGGATTTTGCCCGCGGCTTTTCGCTCACCGAGCGCATCGTCGAGAAGCCGTCGGAGATCTACGATATCGAGGTCGAGGATGCTGCGGTCCCGAGCGGCCGGGGCATCGAGGTCCGGCTGAAAATCGCGGCGCAGCGGATGGCCGGCCTGCAGGAGCGACGGCGCAGCCTCGCCGGCCGGACCGGCTGCGGCCTGTGCGGCGTGGATAGTCTCGACGCCGCGCTGCGTCCCGTTCCGGTTTCGCAGGCGACCGGCGTGGTCTCGCGCGTGGCGATCGAGCGGGCGATGGCGTCGCTGCCCGGGCTGCAGCGCATCAACAAACTGAATGGCGCCACCCATGCCGCCGGCTGGGCGACGGCCGACGGCATCCTTGTCGCCGTGCGTGAGGATGTCGGCCGGCACAACGCCCTCGACAAGCTGGGCGGTGCGCTTGCGGCGGGCAATGTCGCTGCGCCCGGCGGCTTCGTGGTCGTGACCAGCCGCTGCTCCTACGAGATGGTGCAGAAGGCCGCTGCCCTGGGCGCGCTGGCGATCGCCGCCGTCTCGGCGCCGACTTCGCTCGCCATCGAGACGGCCGAGCGGGCCGGCATCGCGCTCGTGGCCTTCGTGCGCGACGGCCGCCTCACCGTCTATGCCCACGCGGAGCGGATCGTTTCGTGAGCACTGGGATATCGAGCACCGGGATATGACGGGACAGCGCGTTTTCGGCGTCACCGGCTGGAAGAATGCCGGCAAGACGACCCTGGTCGAGCGGCTGGTGGCGGAATTCGTGCGGCGCGGCTGGCGCGTGTCGACTGTTAAGCACGCCCATCACGACGTCGACATCGACCAGCCGGGGCGCGATTCCTTCCGCCACCGTGTGGCCGGCGCCAGCGAGGTGGCCCTGGTTGGCGGCCTGCGCTACGCGATCATGCGCGAGCAGGCCGAGCCCTCGCTGGCTGAGGTGCTGGCCCGCCTTGCGCCGGCCGACCTGATCCTGATCGAAGGCTACAAGCGCGAAGCTCATCCCAAGATCGAGGTGCGTGCGGGAAAAGCACAATCCCTTGCCGCTGCCGATCCCAACGTCGTGGCCATCGCCGCTGACACACAGCCGACCGAGGCACACCTGCCCTGGTTCAAACGCGATGATATCGCCGGCATGGCCGACTTCATCGCCGGCCGGGCCGGATAGCTCGCCTGGACTACTGCTTCGTGCCCTGGAAGGTCCCGGCGGCCCCGTAGCGAGGGCCTGTGATCACAAAGGCGCCGACCTGAGAGGTCGGACTGGTCGTGCCGACCAGGCTGAGGTTGCGACCCTGCGCGCCGCTTGTCGACGGCAGAGGTGTCGGCGTGACGAAGACTGGGCTATTGCCGACGGCGAAGGTGTTTGGCGTGCTGCCGCCACCGTAGGTGGCGCCGTTGAACGTCGCACTGGCGACGCCGTTTCGAGCGCCCGGATTCCAAGCGTTGGTGTAGATGCCGGTGGCGAGAGAGGGAGGGCCATTATTGACGACGAGACCCGACATGGCACCCTTGTAGGTGACCGTCGAGGTCATTGTGTTCGCGATATTGACGGCGTTGCTAGCAGGGGTCGGCTGTAGCGAGGGGGCAATACTGTTTGGCTGCGTGAGGGCGTTGATCACGGCATCATTCGGATTGCGGTTGCTCGGGCCGGGGCCACTGCCAAAGAGACCCTTCGATCCGTCGACACCGGTGCCCTTGCTGGAGTTTCCGTCCGAAAAGCCGGAATTTTTCGCCGCCTGATCGGCATTCCCGCTTCCACCTGGCGTGCCACTCTTCTTGCTGCCCTCTAACTGGCCGAGCAGCGCGGTCAACTGGCCCCGCGTCAACAGCGCCGGCCGGCCCGGCAAGCCACCGAAACTGGTCGTCACCTCCGTTCCCGGGCGGGTGATGGTCTCGATGCGGCCATTGGCGCCGATCGTCATGCTGAAACCGAAGATGAAGATCGAACGGGTCTTCGCCTGGTTGACGTCGAGCATGGCGATGCCGCCGCGGATGCCGATCGTGTCCGACGGGGTATTGACGACGATCGCGTTTTTCTTGCTGATCTTGCCGCCGACCAGGCGGAACACGCCCTTGCTGGCCGTGATCGCGAGGTCGCCGGTCTTGCTGTTGGGATCGTAGACGAACTTGTCGATCACGAGGCTGGCGTCCGGCCCGACCGTGAGCGACGTGCCGTCGAGAAACATCAGGTGGGCGCGGTCGTTGGCTTTGGTTGTGATGGTTTCGTTGGCCTGCACGTCGACGCCGACGCGGAGCACGCGCTCGGCCTCGGTGGGCGGCTTGCCCAGCGGATCGCCGTCGGTCGCCGACGTGACGCCGACTTTCGCCGCCGCGGTGCCGATCACCATTGGAGAGCACAGCAGCAGCAATGCGGCCGCGCCGGCGAGCGCGGCGTGCGGCAGCGACAGACTTACAAACGCAGGCTTTGCCATGGCAATTTCCCCGCCCCACTCAGAACCGCCAGCTTACACCCATCAGGAAGCTGTTGTTCGTGAATTGATAGTTCGAAAGGTTCGCACTCCGCACAAAACGACCGCCCGATATGGTCATGGTCGTCCGATCGTCGAACGGCACCGTCAGAGCCAAGCTCAGGATTGTGTCCATTTGCTGGCGTGTGACGGTCGGGTCGACTGTGGCGTCCGCCTGATCGTAAGTCCACCATTGGACATTGGCCGTGAGAGCGATTCCCCAGGGCAGATCGGTCTTGAAAAGCGGGTCGTCGAAGCGGAACTGCAGGCTGCCGCCGGTGCCGGCGACCACGTAGTTCTGCCAGGGGGTGCTGTCGGTCTCGTAGCGCTGGATATTGGCGTTGCCGAAGATTGCGACCGTCGGCGCGATCTGGAACTGGAAGGTCGTGGTACCCGAATATTCCCAGCCGTTGAATTGATCGTTGGTGGGTAGATACCAGGTGTTGGGGTGCAGCTGCCGGCGCGCCACGCCGATCGTGGTGTTGCGCAGCCGGTCGGTGAGCAGAGAGCCCACCTCCAGCCCGGATCCATAGGCGCCGTAGAAGCTGGTGTCGTTCACCCAGATATAGCCGGCGGTCAGGAAGGGTTTTACGCTGATGTCCTCGAAGATGCCCTGGAACGCCTGGAAGCGCGGGCCTGAGGTTAGGTCGACGATCGATACGTTGGCGATCTGGACCTGGAACTGGCGGTTGGCGTAGGCGGTAAGCTGGGTCTCGAGCTGCCCTTTGTCCTGGCCGCCCAGTTCGTAGATATGCCGTACGGCGCCTGACGCCACCGTCCCCCAGTCTCCCGTGCCGATCGCCGCCTGGTTGAGATTCGCCGTCTGGCCGAACAGGAGGACGCTGGATGTCGCGGGACCCAGATTGGCGTTGGACTGGTAGCGAAAGCCGCCGAAGACTTCGCCCTCGATACGGGAGGGGCTCTGGCGCTTCTCGACCTCCGCCAGGAACTGCTGCGCGCGACTGCGCACATCAGGCGGAGTGGCGGCGGACTGGAGCGTCGTCTCCAGGTAAGTGCGGGCAACCTCATAGGAGCCGAGACGGTAGTAGAGCACGCCCAGTTCGAGGCGGATGCGGGGCAGGTCGGGATCGACCAGGAGCATGCGTTCGAGCGCCGAGATGGCACCTTCGATGTCGCCGCTCTGTGCCGCCACCGTGGCGAACTTGAACAGCACGTCGAGATTGGAGGGCTGGCGCAGCATTTCCTGGAAGGCGTCGTCGTAGGCGCGCTCCTTGTCCGTCGCGGCAGCAGGTAGCGCGGGCGTCTGAGCATAGGCGATCGGCGCCCCGGTACTCGGCGCACCGACGACGATCGCAAGCCACGCCAAACTGCGGGCCAACCGCCTACTCTGACGCAAGATGCTCAATCTCCCCGCCAGCCCTTTTTGAACGTGCTGGTTACATCAAGTGTACCGCACGCCGTTCAATTGAGCCAGATCTGTCCTATACCAGCCAACTCCAGGCGATCAGGATCCATCCCAGCAGAGGCCCCATGCGCGCCGCCCGCATGCGCAGCATCATGCGGCGATACTGACGGTCACCGAGCGCCACGATGAAGCGCTCGCGGTTGCTTATCATTGCAGTGAGCATGCGATCGAGCATGCGGCCGTGGGTGTCGCCCCAGTTCCGGCTGGAGAGATGGAGGCGACCGCCCAGCACGGGATTGTCGGCAGCGCCGTTGCGGCCATGCAGCCGGTACGAATAGAGCGCCTCGTCGATCAGCAGCGAACCCGCAACCATCTGGGCCATGACGACGATGTAGAAATCCATGTGCAGGCGGAACGCCTCGTCGTCGTCGGGAAAGACGAGATCGATCAGCGAGCGGCGGAACATCATCGACGAGGTGCTGACCCACACCCAGTGCACGACGCGCTTGGTGTAGAGGCGATAGGGCGTCTGGCTTTGCCAGGTGGCGCCGTGCGCCGAATCGACCTTGGGCACGCGCGCCGGATCGATCGGAGCAAAGGCCTGGTCGCGATCGACGCGGGCTCGGTCCTTGCCGAACCAGTAGACGCAGCCGGCGATCAGGGCGCCCTGGCCGTCGATCAGCCGGGCGTTGCAGGCAGTGAAGCCGACCGCGTAGGTCTCGTTCAAATGGGCGGCGAGGTGCCGTTCGAGGAAGTCCTCGTTCCACAGGTCGTCGGAATCGAGGAAGCAGACGAACGTCGCTTTGGTGGCCGCGAGCCCACGGCGTGTGGCGCCGGTCTGGCCAACGTTCTTGTCGAGCCGGAGATGGGTGAAGCGCGGGTCGGCCAGTTCGTCGAGCGTCTGCTGGACCACCGCGGCCGAATCGTCGGTCGAGGCATCGTCGACGATGACGCATTCGAAATCGCGCAACGTCTGGCGTGCCACCGAGCGGATGGCGTCGCCGATATAGTCACGGCAATTGTAGCACGTGACGACGACCGAGATTTTCGGGAGCTTGGTGTCGGCCATCCGCTAGCGCTTCGCGCCCGCCGATCCGAGGAAATCGAAGTCCACGCCTTCGTCGGCCTCGAGGACCGTGTCGAAGTAGAGGCTGGCATAGCCGCGATGGCTGCCGGGATGCGGTGTTGGCGCCTTCCGGGCCTTGCGCCGCTTGGCGAGTTCAGCGGCCGACACGAGCAGTTCGAGCTTGCGTTTGGGCACATCGAGCGTGATGCGGTCGCCATTTTTCACCAGGGCGAGTGGCCCGCCATTCGCCGCCTCGGGCGAGACGTGCAGCACGATGGTGCCGAAGGCGGTGCCGCTCATGCGTGCGTCGGAGATGCGGATCATGTCCTTCACGCCGGCGCGCGCGAGCTTCATCGGGATCGGGAAGGACCCGGCCTCGGGCATGCCGGGCGCGCCCTTCGCCCCGGCATTGCGCAGGACGAGGATGTCGTCGGCCGTCACGTCGAGCTTCGGATCGTCGCCGCGCAGTGCGAGATCCTCGAGCGAATCGAACACGACGGCGCGCCCGGTGTGGGTCAGCAGCGCGGGCGACGCCGCCGAGTGCTTGATGACCGCACCACGCGGCGCGAGGTTACCACGCAGGACGGCCATGCCGCCGGTCGGCTTGATCGGATTCTTGGGCGTCCGGATTACCGTCTGGCCTGGCACCATCTCGGCCTTGTCGATCACCTGCTTCAGCGTGCGGCCGCTCACGGTCATGGCCGTCTCGTCGAGCGAGCCCCGGATCTCCTTCATCAGGCGCGAGTTGCCGCCGGCCCAGTGGAAGTGCTCCATGTAGTGGTCGCCGGACGGCTTGAGGTCGACCAGCACCGGCACGTTCTGGCCGATCGTGTCGAACTCCTCCAGATCGATCTGGATGCCGAGACGGCGCGCGACGGCGGTGAGATGGACCAGCGCATTGGTCGAGCCGCCGATTGCCTGCATGACGGTAAGCGCATTGCGGAAGGCAGCCTTCGTCATGATCTCGCTGGGCTTCGGCCCGCCGCTCTTGGCCATCTCGGCCGCGCGCTTGCCGGTGGCCTCGGCGATGCGCAGGCGGTCGGAATGCGTGGCCGGGATCGAGCCGCTGTTGGGCAGGCCCATGCCCAGGGTCTCGACCATGCAGCCCATGGTGCTGGCGGTGCCCATCACCATGCAGGTGCCCTTGGTCGGCGCCAGCCGCTCGCTCACCTGCTGGATGTCCTGCTCGGAGAAGGTGCCGGCACGATACTGGCCCCACAGGCGACGGCAGTCGGTGCAGGCGCCCAGAACCTCGCCCTTGAAATGGCCCACGAGCATGGGCCCGACCGGCAGCACGATGGAGGGACGGTCGGCGCTCGCCGCAGCCATGAGCTGGGCCGGCAGGGTCTTGTCGCAGCCGCCGATCATCACGACGGAGTCCATCGGCTGCGCGCGCACCATCTCCTCGGTGTCCATCGCCATCAGGTTGCGCAGGTACATGCTGGTCGGATGCGAGAAGCTCTCGTGGATAGAGATGGTGGGAAACACCATCGGCAGCGCGCCCTGCAGAAGGATGCCGCGCTTCACCGACTCGATCAGGTCGGGGACGTTGCCGTGGCAGGGGTTGAAGTCGCTGAAGGTGTTGGTGATGCCCACGATGGGCCGATCGAGCGCGTCGTCGGTGTAGCCTGCTGCCTTGATGAAGGCCTTGCGCAGGAACAGCGAGAAACCGGCGTCGCCATAGGTGGCGAGACCCTGGCGCAGTCCGGTCGCCTTCTTCGATGCGGCCGGCGCGCGGCGCTTGGCGGTTGCCATATCGGTCTCTCTTTCCTGGGTTCAGGGTATTTTGTCAGGTCGGTGCGGTTGCTTCCAGACCAGCCGCCCATCTTGCATGGACCGCCGAATCGCGGCCCGAGGCGAGCGTCCGGGCGAGTTCGAGCCCCATCAGCGCGCCGAACTTGAAGCCATGGCCGGAGCACGGGGACATGACCCAGCCGCGTGCCGCCGGCTTTTCGACAACGAACCGTTCGTCGTCCGTAACGGTGTAGAAGCAGACCTTGAGGCGGTCGGTGCGCCAGCGATCGAAGCCGCGCAAGAGGCTGCGGCAGCGATCCAGCAGGGGCCGGATCTCGTCCTCGCTCGCCGCGCGCTCGTCGGTGGGGTCGCCGGATCGGCTGAATTCATGGTCGCCGACCTTGAGGCCACGACCTTCCATCGGGGGTACCAGGTAGAGCCCGACATCGCCGGTCTTCTCGATGATCATCGGACCCTTGGCCCAGGCAATACGGTCGGCGGCCGGCAGATCGAAGTAGATGACGATCTGGCGAGAGGGGATCAGGCGCTGGTTGAAACCGGGCAACAATCGGTCGGCCCAGGCACCAGCCGCGACGATGACGACATCGGCCGTATGGACGGCACCGGCCTCGGTGACGACGCGACCCATTTCGAGATCGACCGACCGGACTTGCGTATGAGGGTGGAGACGAACGTGTGGCTGGCCGTCGAGGTATCGGGCCAGGGCGATGACGATGTCCTGGGCGAACAGGACACCGCCCGAATCCATCCAGAAAGCACGTTCGACGCCTTGGGCTTCTATCTGCGGGAAGCGGTGCCGCAACTCGGCAACCGGCAACTCGGTCATGGGTTTGCCAATGGTCGCCAGTGCCGCGGCAGAGCGCTCCGCCCACTCGGCGCCGTTGCCCGTGAGGGCGAGCGTTCCGGTGGCGGCATAGAAACGCTGGCCGAGGTCGCGCCATAGCAGATCCCAGGCCGCATAGGCATCGTCGATCAGGCGAGCGTAACCCACATGATCGCCGTAGGGATGGCGGATGAGACGATGCTCGTCCATCGACGAGGCGAGCGGATTGGGCAGGGGGCCCTGCTCGAACAGCTCGACGTCGTGCCCGTCACGCGCCAGCCCCCAAGCCATGCTGAGACCCATGACGCCGCCGCCGACGATGATCGTCTTCATGATTGCGTCCTTTGAGGAACCTAACGGGCTGAGCTGCGGTCGAGCGCGGCCTGATGCCGGCGCCACTGCGAACGCGAGGCGAGTTCGGCGTGCACGCCCGCCGCAACATCGGCCAGGGGAAGGGCGGATATCAGGCGGCCCGAGTCGTCGAACGACAATTCGAGAGCGCCGACCCAACGTCCGGGAAATTCCCCGGCCTCGTAGTCGGCGGCATCGGCAACCAGCCGGTCGGCGGACGCGTATTCGTCGAGCGTTCGGAGGCGTTGGCTCCCGATTCGCCGCTCGACAATGAGATAATAGGTGCTTTCCATCTACCCTCCGTTCGGAGACGATAGGGGTAGATAGGATATAATCCTATGGAAGTCAACAGATAGGCTAGCGGGAATACTTGCCGACGATCAGCTGGACCTTCTGCCATTGGCTGCGGTCGAGGTCGAAATCCTTCGCCGGGTTGAATTGGCGGACCCGCCACTTCTCGGGGGTGATCCGCAGCAGCCGCTTGACCAGGGCCTGCTGGGTGCCGTCGCCCTGGTCGCGGACGAAGACGCAGTCGTCGCCGGGCCGCACGGGTCGTCCGGGATGGACCAGGAGCAGGTCGCCCTGCTCGTAGGCCGGGCTCATGCTGTCGCCGATGACGTAGCAGCCATAGCCGTCGCGTACGGAGAGCAGCGGCTCGGGTCGGCGTACATAGTCGATGGGCTCGCTGGTGATGACGATGGCGCCGCCACCGCCTTCGGCCGAGGCAAAGACCGGAAGATCGGCGCGATCTGCGGCCCGCAACTGTCCCGCCATGCGGACGTCCCCCTCGAGGCGGCCACCGGCTCCCGGCGGGGGGGCGGTCGACCTCAGGTCGTCAGGGGAAATCCCCAGCAAGGGAGCCAGGCCATGACGGGCGGCCTCCGGCAATTCGCGCGGCGAGCCGCGCATCAGGTACTGCTGGAGGTACGCATGGTTGCGACCGATCGCCAGCGAGAGGTTCTTGAGATCGAGATCCGGCCGGCGTGCCAGAGTGTCGACCAGTAGTTTGCGGGGTGCGTCCATAGTGCTGGCATTTTGCCAGCTCGCGACGATTTCGTCTACTAGGAATTGTACGATTTACAAGGACGAATAATCCTATACTCCTGTCGGTAGGAGGTAAGGATGTCCTATCCAAGATTATACGATCAGCTACCGACCCAGCGCTTCGTCACCGCCTTCTGCGGTCGAGCCGCCGCCTGCAACTATCATGGTGCCCGGATCGCCCGGCTCCTTGCCGTCAAGATGGGCATGCGCCCGGTCGACGTCCTGCCGTACATGGCGCGGCCGCTGGCGCGCGAAGCCGCCCGCGCGCTCGGCCGGTCCGCCGGCCGAGCCTTCGCCAGTCTGCTCGCCGAGATCGACGAGAACGGAGGCCGCCATGGTCGCTGAACTCACCTTCGCCGAGGCCCGGCGTGCGGTAATCGCTGCCCTGGAGCGGGCGGCCGATACCCTGAAGCGCTTGCCGATGCCACGAAACGGCATGCCGGCGCGGGAGCGTTCATCGTGGCCGGCGATACCGGACGATCCGGACGACGATTGCGACCGAGCCCCGTCGAGGCCGCTCGTGACCCCTCCCAGGGCGCGGGCAATTTCCGAACTCGATCGGGTATTGCCGTGGCTGGGAACGCTCGACGGTGCGGAACGCCGAATTGTCTGGGCCCGCGCGACCGGGCTGTCATGGCCTCGCCTGGCGCGTGAGTTCGGCGTCACCGTTGGGCAGATGCGCTATCGATGGACCAGCGCGATTGATCGTATCGTCATCGCCGCCGTGCATGACGCGACCGTGAACGATTTCGACGCGGTGTCGCATCGTGGGTCTTGCCAAATGCGTCGCCTTGCGCGTTGATGTTGCTAGAGCTTATACAACCTTGGTGCAAGAAATTTCGGGTAGTTGGGAGAAGACTATGGCAATGACAATGCTGCAGATGGCGGGCGCGACACCCACTCCGGCGACGATGGCCGATGGCGTCCTGCTGATCATCGACGCACAGCGGGAATACACGGACGGCCTGTTGCCGCTGCCCGGGGTCGGGACGGCGGTGGAGGCGCTGGCCGTGCTGCTCGAGAAGGCCCGCAAGGCCGGGGCGCCCATCGTGCACGTGCGCCATCAGTCCAAGGGCAAAGCGTTCAATCCTTCTTCGACCGGCTACGAAATCGTGTCGCCGCTCACGCCGCGGGCCGGCGAGACGATCGTCGACAAGGCATTGCCCAACGCCTTCGCGGGCACCGATCTCGCCAAGCACCTCGCGGCCAGCGCGCGCAAGAACCTGATCGTCGGTGGATTCATGACCCACATGTGCGTCTCGGCGACGGTGCGCGCGGCCACCGACCTTGGCTTCATGAGCACGATTGCCGCCGACACGGTGGCCACGCGCGACCTGCCGGATGCCACCGGGGGAGGCACCATCGGCGCGGACGAGATCAATAAGGTCACACTTGCCGCTCTCTCCGACCGGTTCGCCTGGATCGTCGGCAAAGCGACCCAAATAAATTAAGTTGCAGGTTCAGCAGGTTTATGGTAGTTTCTACGTCACGATGGGCTTTATATGAGCGGGTCGCGGCCAAAGCGGCATAGCTCGGGCATTCGGGCTCGCCGGCACCCTTAATTCTCGAAAAGGAAGAACCTCGGCGGTACGGCGTGTGCGGTCGCTGTGCTGCACGAGATTCGTGCGATGAGTGGCCTGATCGGCGCAGCGCCTGGGGGCGGCGGGCGTTGCGATCTCCAGTAATGATTGAAGTGCGCCATTCAAACTGCTCAATATGGTGGGCATGTTGGTCGCCGATTCGCCCTGCTTTCTGCCGTCGCCCGGGCCGGGAGACCGATGTCAAAGTTTGCGGGTGGTTCCCCCCGGGCTCATGCTATCGTTCACTGACAGGGAGGGCGTGTCATGAAGTCAATTCTGACAATGGCCTGGACGGCAGAAGATCCGTCCGCATTTGATCTGGCGGCGAAGATTGCGCGAAAATTCGACGCTCGACTGGTCGGGTTGGAGCCGCCGTCCTATGGCGTGATGAGCATGGCGTGGGCCGACGCCGGCATGGGCGCGCCGATCGGCGGAGGCCTGGCGGAGGATGCGGAGGAGCGACAGCGTGTCGCCGCGGTGAAGCAGGCGTTCGAGCAGAGGGCGGCCGGTCTGGCGTCCGAGTGGCGCTCGGCCGACGACAGCGGTCCGACGGCGATCGGCACCATCGGGCGCGCCTACGACATGATCGTCCTGCCCCAGCCGGGCGCACTTCCCAAGATGCCGGAAAGCGTCTTCGAAACGGCGTTGTTCGATTCGGGGCGGCCGGTTCTGGTCGTGCCAACGGGCGCCGACGGGCTGGTGGGCAAGCGGATCCTGTTTGCGTGGAATGGCTCTACCGAGAGCGCGCGGGCGATATCTCTCGCCATGCCGGTGTTGAGCGGTGCCGAAGAAATCGTGGTGTTGAGCGTCGATGGCGCGATGGTGCCCGGACCGACTTCGGCGGAGATCGCCGATTCGCTGAAGAGCCACGGCCTCAACGTCACGAGCCGGCACGTCAAGCCGGGGTCGCGTTCGGCGGGCCAGACGATCGTCGACACGGCGATCGAGGTCGGCGCCGACCTGATCGTGAAGGGGGCCTACACCCAAAGCCGCCTGCGTCAGATGATCTTCGGCGGCATGACCCGGCATCTCATCCTCAGCTCGCCGCTGCCGGTGCTCTTCTCGTACTGACAATCTGTCATCGGTGCTTCCGTCGGCGGTCGTGGTAGAACCCGCCGCATGACGGCAGGCCCGACACAAACCGGAAGCGGCAATCGCCTGCGCGCGATCGGTGCGTTGGCGGCCGTTCTGGCCGTGACGGCGGCGTTGTTCATGCTGTTCGGTCTCGCCGAGAAGCCGGGAAACGCCGCGACGATAGGCGAGAAGCTCGCGGTGCTTCGGGCCGAACGGGCAAGCCTGCAGGCGCGCGCCGACGGCGAGGCGCGGGTCGGTCTGCTGCAGGCCTTTCGTGTTGCCAGCCTGCTGACCGATGCTCTTGCCGCGCGGTACGAGTCCGGTGCCGAACGCGGCTTCGACAAGTTGCCGGCGGTCCGTCAGCAGCCCTTTGCCGAGGTCGACCGGTTGAACGCCGCCATCAGGGATGCTCTTGACCGGTCCGGAGAGGGTGCGAGGCATGCCGCCGGCAAGGCAACCGCCCAGGCGGCCCTTCGGCTGGATCAGATAGCCGGCCTGGACGATGCGCCGATCGTGCTCTCCTACACCCCGCGCTTCGTGCCGCCGCGCCGGGCGACGGGCGAACTCACGTTGACTCCCGGGGCGTCCGGGTCGCCCCCCCAGGAAGGCGTGCTGCGGCTCGACGTGCCGCCGGCGGTGAGGGGCTCGACCGCGCCTTCGGCGGTGCCGACCGTGCCTCGCTACGCGCCGGACTTCGCAGGGCCGAGAGAGGACGATCCGCTGGTGGAAGTCGAGATCGTCGGCGTCCTGCTCACTTCCGGCGGCGGCCCGCCGCCGATTCTGGCCATCGGCAGCTGGCGTGGCGAGGCCACCTTGGCGCCGGAGCGGCTACGCTACTCGGTGCCGCGAAGCGCGTTTGCCAACGACGCGGCCCGCACCACCTTCGCCTCCGGGTCACTGCTCGTCCGGCACGGTTCCCGAACGGCGACATTCCAGCTGCTGTTCACGGTCCTGCCCGATCGTCCCGGCTCCTTTGCACTGGACCAGCGGGTACGCGCCGTCGAACTCGAATCCAACACGCTGGTGTCGCCGGAGATTCTGGCGCGTGCTCCGGCCGGCGAGACACGTACCATCCGGCGCTGCTTCGATCCGCCACCAGGCTGGCGCTTCGACAAGGCACGGCGGCGCGTCGTCATCGTCGAGCGGCTGGGTTGGCTCGACGATATAGCGGACCCGACCCTGAATAATGGTTCGGTCGAGTTCGTGCCCGCGAAAGATCCCAACCAGATCTGCGTCACCGTGGTCGCGAGGCCGGTCACGAAGGCGGCGCGGACCGCCACCATCGGACGATTCGAGACGACGCTGGTTCGCGACGTGCCGGTCGAGCAAGTCTTGAAGAGCGGCATCCGCGCCCTCGATTGGCGCGAGCCCGCCCGGGTGCCCATCGAGCCTGGGATGATCGAATGGAAACTTTATGTCAGGCTATTCGACGAAATCGATCGCCAAATCGACCGGGCGGTGCCGTCGGGCATAACGTTTCTGCACATCGACCTCGAGGATGACGGCAAGACGCTCGTCCTTCAGGCCGACCCGACGGCGGAGCCCTAGCAGCGCT
>Ga0082335_1006462_pt1 | contig 15085 bp, 10 predicted proteins | sample Subgrocontami58m_FD_72375 | JGI IMG/M metagenome (GOLD analysis project Ga0082335, IMG submission 72375) | Subsurface groundwater microbial communities from S. Glens Falls, New York, USA - GMW37 contaminated, 5.8 m (SPADES assembly) (version 2) ...
AAGCCGGCGGCCGCCTCTCCCACGGCCGCGCCTAAGGTTGGACCGACCACCGCCCCAGCCTTCAAGCCTACCGGCGGGTCCATCAAGATCGGTTTTCTGACGCCCTTAAGCGGGCCCATGGCCGGCTGGGGCCACACCCATAAATATGGTCCCCTGATAGCCGTGGACGACATCAACATCAACAACGGCGGGATCAACGGGTCGCCCGTGGAGCTTATTATGTATGACAGCCCGTTCGATCCCAAGCAGGCCGTTTCCCTGGTGCGGAAGCTGGCAGAACAGGACAAGGTTGTGGCTATCTTGGGTCCCTACGCCAGCTCGGAGTTCGAGGTTGCCGCTCCTCTGGCTAACGAGCTCCAGGTGCCGGTGATCACCACTGCCGCTACCAAGGCGGGCATCGCCGGCGCGAACCGGCCCTGGGCCTTCAGCTTCGGCCTCTCTGATGATTACACGCTTCCTCCGGCCATCGCGGCCTTCAAGAAGACTTATCCCAACGTCAAGAAAATGGTCATCAGCGGGGACACCAAGTCGGCGGTAAACGAGCCCATCGTCAAGCAACTTTATGCCAAACTTCTAAAGGACGCCGGCTTTGAAGTCCTGGGGACGGTCGCCTTTGACACCGGCACCACGGACTTCGGCGCCATTGTGACCAAGATCAAGGACTTCCAGCCCGCGGGCCTGGCGATCAGCGCCCTGGGCCCCGAGGCGCTCTTGCTGGCTAAAGAGCTGGCCCGCCAGGGAGTAAGAGCGCCCGCGGTCTTGTCCGGCCATATCTGGGCCGGGGCCAGCTTCGCGGTACAGGGCCAGGAGGCCGTGGAGGGCTGGATAGGGGCAGGCTTCGTGGACGAAGAGGACATACATCCCCGCATGCAGCTGTTTATCGCTCGCTTCAGGCAGTTGGCCGGGGCGGACCCCAAGGTGCTTCAGCCTCCTTTTGCGACCAACGAGCCCCAAGCCTACGACGCCGTGATAGCCGTTGCTGAGATTATGCGCCAGGGAAAGGTCACCGGCGCCACGCCTCTGCCAGATGCCCGCACCATCATCAGGGACGGGCTTAAGGGCTTGAGCGGCTTCCCGGGGCTGGTGGGAAAGCTCACCATGCAGCCCAGCGGCGAAGTGACCTGGGCGCCGGCCCCGCTCATCGTCCGAAGCGGATGGTGGAAGGCCGTCAAGTGATCACTTGTTTCACCGCGGAGGCGCAGAGTGCGCAGAGATGCAAGAGATGGGTCCAACGCGTTCTCTGCGCCTATCCTCCTCCTATGAAAATGTCCCTTTGGGGCATGGCCGGCTGGGAGCGCCGGCATCTTGCCGGCCCCGCCCTGTTGCCGGCGGGACGCCGGCGCTCCCAAGCAAGTCGGTTTCATGCCTCGGTGGTGCCCAAGGGGGGCATGAGCGACCGCGATGAGAATGCGCTCGCGACGCTTCTGGCTCTCATGCCCCAGGCTTCTAACGTGGGGTGGCTTCCCGTACCCCGGGCTAAATCCTCGGGGCATAGGGACAGATGCCCAGGCTTCTAGCCCGGAGTGGACCCCCGTACCTCAGGCTAAAGCGCTGGGGCATGGGTTCGTACCAGGGAGCGACTGGACCGGATATGTAAAAGAATGGGTTCTCAGCGTTCTCTGCGCCTCTGCGGTGAGCGTGGGCGGTGAGCGTGGATAGAAAGGGGGCGTTCTAGATGCTGCGTGTCGGCGTGGATATCGGAGGCACTTTCACCGACATTACTATACTGGACGATCTCACGGGAGAGATCACTTCCGACAAGGTCCTGACCACGCCCAAGGACCCCTCCGTGGCGGTCCTGGAGGGACTGAAACAGATGGGTACGGACCTGAAGGAGGTCTCCTTCCTGGTGCATGGGACTACGGTAGCGATTAACGCTCTCATCGAGCACAAGGGGTCCAGGACCGGCTTGATCACTACCAAGGGCTTTGAGGATGTACTGGAGATCGGCCGGGGCAACCGGACCGTCTTCTTTGATATCTTTTACCAGCGTCCGGTTCCCCTGGCGCCGCGGCGGTGGCGTTTGGGGGTCTCTGAGCGGACCGACGCCAGGGGTGAGGTCCTGGAACCTCTGGATTTGGAAGAAGCGACGGCGGCCATCGACCGCCTGGCCTCTCAGGGCGTCCAGTCCGTGGCCGTATGCTTCTTTCACTCTTTCAAGAACGCCGCTCATGAGCGGCAGGTGAAAGACCTTATCCTATCTAGATACCCCCATATCGACGTATCGCTCTCCTCGGACGTGCTGCCGGAGATCCGGGAATACGAGCGCATGAGCACTACCGTGGCCAACGGCTATTTGAAGCCGGTCATCCGGGCCTACCTGGAGAACCTGGAGGCCAGCCTGGGGGAGATGTGCGGCGGCGGGGGTGTAGGGGAGGCCCGGCAGGGGGAGGAGTCTGGTGAAAAGAGCGGCATGGCGGTTGAGCGCGGTGTGGGAGAGGCCCGGCAGTGGGCGGAGGTCGGTGGGAAGAGCGGCATGGCGGCTAAGCCCGGCGTAGGGGAGGCCCGGCAGGGGGAGGAGGCTGGTGAAAAGAGCGGCATGGCGGTTGAGCGTGGTGTGGGAGAGGCCCGGCAGTGGGCGGAGGCCGGTGAAGAGAGCGGCATGGCGGCTGAGCGCGGCGTAGGGGAGGCTCGGCAGGGTGCGGAGGCCGGTGAAGAGAGCGGCATGGCGGCTGAGCGCGGCGTAGGGGAGGCTCATGAGCCTCCCCTACCGGATGCACCAGTACAGGCTGCACCAGGCACCTTTTCCGTGCGGGGGCCGGCTCTACACGTGATGCAGTCCAACGGCGGTATCATGACGGCAGAGATGGCCAAGCAGAGGCCGGTCCAGATCGTGGAGTCCGGCCCCGTGGGCGGAGCGGTGGCGGCGGCGTATATCGTAGAGGGGGAGAATATCATTGCCTTTGATATGGGGGGCACGACCTCCAAGGCCAACGTCATTCATGGCGGGGGGATGCAGACTACCACGGAGTACTGGCCGGCGGGCTATATGGTGAAGATCCCGGTGGTGGATATCGTCGAGGTGGGAATCGGGGGTGGGAGTATCGGCTGGATCAACGCCGAGGGATTCCTGGCGGTAGGGCCGCTGAGCGCAGGGGCGGACCCGGGCCCGGTGTGCTACGACCTGGGAGGCACGGACCCTACCATCACCGATGCCAACGCCGTCCTGGGGCGGGTGGAGCAATTGGTCGGCGGCCGCATTCGCCTCAACAGTGCGAAGGCTCTGCGTGCCATCGAGACGAAGATTGCCGGACCACTGGGGATGGCGCCGATCGCCGCCGCCGTGGGCATTCTCGAGATCGCAGTAGCGAAGATGGCCGACAACATTCGCACGGTTACGGTAGCCCGGGGCATCGATCCGCGGGACTTCACACTATGCGCCTTTGGAGGCGCCGGTCCCATGCATGCCGCATTCATCGCCAGGGAGTTGAATATCCCGCTGACCATCATTCCCCCCGCCCCGGGCACCTTCTCCGGGCTGGGGTTCCTCTGTTCGGACTTCCGGCACGACTTCGTCCAGACCTTCCTGATGAATACCGAGAGCCCGGACGTATCCAAAGCCGGGGACATCTTCGTCGATCTGGAGCGAAAGGGGACTGAGGTCCTTCGCCAGGAGGCGTTCTCCCCGCAGGACATCGCCCTCTTCCGCAGTCTGGACATGAGATACGTTGGCCAGGCTCATGAGGTCAATGTACCCATGCCGGTAGAGCCACGAGACCTCGTGGCTCTAGGGGGTGCTTTCGCGGCAATCGCCGGCGAGTTCCACCGGCGGCATGAGGAGCAGTTCGGCCATTCGGCTCCCGGAGAGCCGGCAGAGGTCGTGAACCTGCGCGTTACCGCTATCGGGCGGGTGAAGCGGCCGGCCATCCGCTACAACCCGGGCGCCGATAGCCAGGCTCGCCTCGGCCAGAGGCGCGTCTATTTCCAGGAGGCCGGTGGCTGGCTGGACTGCCCTCTCTACCGGCGGAGCGCTCTTGCTCCGGCGACCCAGATAAGGGGACCGGCTATTCTGGAGGAGCATACCTCCACGGTGGTAGTGCCCCCGGATTTCCGGGCTGAAATCAACGCCTACGGCAACGTGGCCCTGCAGAGGTGAAGCGATGGCAGGCATAGACCCTATAACTGTAGAGGTAGTCCGCAACCGCTTGCGGGCCATCAGTAAAGAGATGGTCATCACCCTGATCAAGACCGCCTACTCGTCTGTGGTCTACGACGGCAAGGACTGCTCCTGCGCTGTCCTGGATGGCCGGGGACAATTACTGACTCTGGATGCGGGCTTGCCCCTCCACATCGCCCCCATGCCGTTCTCCACCAGGGAGGTGATCAAGGACTTCCAGGGGAACATCTGTCCGGGTGACCTCTTCATGGTCAACAGCCCGTACCGCGGCGGCACCCACCTGCCGGACGTCCTGGTGGTCTATCCGGTGTTCTATCGGGAAGAGTTGGTCTTCCTGAGCGCCGCCCGGGGCCACTGGACGGATGTTGGCGGGGCGGCTCCCGGCAGCCTGTCGGGAAAGGCGACCGAGATCCACCAGGAGGGGCTGGTCATCCCACCCATCAAGCTCTACGAGGGCGGCAAGCTCAATGAGAGCGCCCTCAACCTGATCCTGAATAATGTCCGGGTGGCCGACGAGCGGGCTGGAGATATCCGGGCGTTCGTGGCTTCCTGCAAGACGGCGGAGCGCAGGCTGATCGAGCTTCTGGACAAATACGGCCTGGAGCGGACCAGCCAGGCCTGTCAAGAGATCATCAATGCCTCGGAGAACTATGTGCGCTCCGTCTTCCGCGGCCTGCCCAAGGTCACTGCCAGTTACGAGGACTACCTGGACAACGACGGGGTTCGGGACCTTTCCCTGCGCATCAAGGCTACCGTGACCATCGGGGAGGACGACCTCAGCGTGGACTTTGCCGGCACCGCGCCCCAGTCAGCGGGGCCATACAACATATCTCTGGCGGTGGCCCACGGCGCGGCGGTAATCGCCAGCAAGATCCTCTTTGACCCTTATGGGTCCATGAACGAGGGTATCTTTCGCCCCATAAGCGTGAACGCGCCGGAGGGGACTCTGCTGAACGCCCGGTATCCCGCTGCCACCGGGGGCTTCGGTGAAGTGGCCTACCGGGCCATCTTCACCGTGATAGGGGCCCTGGCGCAGGTTGTTCCAGATCACGTATGCGGGTCTGACTACGGGGCGATCAATCACTGCTACGTGACCACCCGGGAGGCCGGCCGCCATTCGATCTTTTATGCCTATCCCCCCGGCGGCAATGGGGGCACCTATTGCAGCGACGGACCGAGCGGCCTGCGGGGTCCCTCTTCCGGCGACGTGGCCATGCAATCCCTGGAAATGGCGGAAGTCCTTCATCCGGTGCTTTTCAAGTCCATGCGCTTCCGACCCGACACCGGGGGGCCGGGCAAGTTCCGGGGTGGCATGGGTATGAGCCTTTCCCTGGAGTTGCTGTGCGAGGCCGGAGGCCTCAATATCGTCTCCGACCGGACGTACATCCCGCCCTTTGGCATATATGGCGGCCATGCCGCCGTGCCCAACGAATGGGGGGTCATACGGGACGGGGACTTTCAGGTCATACCGGGTGGGAAGACGGTGAACTACCCGCTGGAGAGGGGGGACATCGTGGCCATGAACCCCGGTGGCGCCGGTGGCTATGGCGATCCTCTGGAGCGAGACCCGTCCCTGGTGCGGCAGGACGTTCAGGAAGGGCTGGTTTCCACCGAACATGCCCGATCGGCCTACGGTGTGGTCTTCCGGGGAGACGACCCCCAGGTGGACCCGGAGGCCACACAGGCGCAGCGATCCCTGCTAAGATCGCAACGGGTCCTCGTCCGTCCAATCAAGAAAGGCACGCCGGCCTTTGATTTGGGACTGCGCGTCCTTTGGGTGAGCCCCAGCCTGGTAAAGCCACGGGACCAGCAGGCGGTAGAGGTAAGAGGTCCGGTGGGGGTAGAGCCACGAGATCTCGTGGCTCTACCCGGTGGCAGCGACAGCCGCGGTCTTCATGAGGGGGCACTGGCCGAGCTGGCGAGCCCGCACCGGGCGGCGCCGGTGCGCTTCAGGATCCAGTTGGACCCGGAATTGGGCCGCGGCGACGTCAGGATAGACCAAGAGGCTTGGGAGATCCTGGGCTGCCGGGAAGGGGAGCCGGTGGAGCTCCGAAGCATCGAGAAGAGGCGCTGATCTTGCGTATCGAGCATCGCGGTCCGAGGGCGTTCTCGATGCGGAGAAAACCCTCATAGAGAACAGGAGGAATATCCATGGGTGATCTATTTCAGCAGTACCAGTCGCGTTTCCCGGAATCTCAGCGCCTCTACGAAAGGGCCAAGCGCGTGGCTGTGGACGGCATCCAGGCGCCGGGGAAGGCCGACGGACCTTATCCCATATACACCGCCAGAGCCCAGGGTTCGCATCTCTGGGACGTGGACGGGAACGAGTACATAGATTACATTTTGGGACTTGGTCCCATGCTTCTGGGGCATAATCATCCTTACGTGACCCAGAAGCTCCAGGAACAGCTTTCCACCTATGTCCTGAACAGTACGCCGACGCCGTTGGAGGTGCAGTTGGCCGAGAGGCTCGTGGGGATCATCCCCTGTGCCGAAGTTGCCCGCTTCACAACCTCGGGGACCGAGGCCAACATGCTGGCAGTGCGATTAGCCCGGTCTTTCACCGGACGGGATGTCATTCTGCGGGTCCGCAACGATTATGTGGGCTGGGCCGATAGTCTTATGCCGGGCATATTTGTACCGGCGCACCAGCCCGGGGCAGGACGGCCCTGGGGGCTGGGAGGGATACCGCAAAGCGGCTGGGGACTGACCAGGTGGTTCGACTTCAACGATACTGACGGCTTTGTCAAGCTGGTGGACGAGGTCGGAAGGGACCGGGTCGCCGGCGTGATCATGGAGCCGGCCTATCGCGGCAGCCTGGCCCCGATGCCGGGGTTTCTGGAGACCATACGCACGGTGACCCAGGAAATCGGGGCTACCCTTATCTTCGATGAGGTGGTCACCGGCTTCCGCCTGGGCCTCCAGGGCGGGCAAGGCTATTTCGGCGTCACTCCGGACCTGGCCAGTTTTGGCAAGGGGGTCAGCGCCGGAATCCCCCTGGGCATTTTGACGGGTCGCCGGGAGATCATGGGCCGGATGGCCACCAGCGTTCCCTGCGAGGAGCGGGTCTATCAGAGCGGCACGTGGTGCGGGATGCCCCTGGTAAGCACCGCCGCTCTGGCGGTCCTGGACGTGCTGGAGCAGCCTGGCACCTATCCCGCTCTTCACCGGATGGGCCAGCGCATGCGCGCCGAGGTCCAGGAGACTATCTATCGGCACGAGGTCCCCATGACGGTGATCGGCCTGGGGCCGGTGCTGGAGATCGCCTTCACCGACGAGCCCGTGGTCAGCCCCAGCCAGGACTTGCTCAAGGTGAAGCCCGAACAAATCAAGGAGATGTGGGCGTCTCTGGTGCTGGACGGCATGCTCACCGTCAGCAAAGGCTACATCCCGGCCATTCGCTGCTTCATCTCCCTGGCCCATACCGATGAGGATATCACCAAGTTTGTGGCGAGCCTGGACCGGGCGATTGAGAGGGTCTTCGGCCAGTAAGCGGACCGGCCAAGGGAAACACCGAAATCTGTAGTGCAGGGGGCTTGTCGATGGTGCAGCAGGCTGGAGATGACTGGATGGTCCCCAATCTGTAGGACCGGCCAAGGGAAACACCGAAATCTGTAGCGCAGGGGCTTGTCACCTGCTGCCACGGGTCGAGAGATCTTGCATATCGAAGAACCACCTACGGAAAGGAGTCCTTAAAATGGGATCGACAGAGAACTTGAAAGAAGCCTTCGCCGGCGAGAGTCAGGCCAACCGGACCTACCTGGCCTTTGCCAAGAAGGCCGAATCCGACGGACACACGCAAATTGCGAAGCTGTTCCGCGCCGCGGCTGAGGCGGAGACCGTCCACGCGCTCGCCCACCTCCGGGTCCTGGGAGGGGTGAAGAGCACCACGGAGAACCTGCAGGCGGCCATCAAAGGCGAAGGCTTTGAGTTCCAGGAAATGTACCCTAAGTTCTTGGCGGAAGCCGAACGCGAGGGGAATAAGGCGGCCGCCAACTCCATTTCCAACGCCTTGGCGGTCGAAGAGATCCATCACAGGCTCTACTCGGAAGCGCTGGCAGCTTTGACCGGCGGCAAGGACTTGCCCGGCACGAAGATCTTCGTCTGCGGGGTATGTGGCAACACGGTCTACGGCGGAGCCCCCGACGAGTGTCCGATCTGCGGGTCGCCCAGGAGCAAATTTAGTGAGATTATGTAGGGACTGAGAGCAGGTGTTGCAAGACCGACTCGGTTTTCAAAACCGAGTCGGTCTATGAAATTATGGTCTTGAAACGGACTCCCTCCCGGTGTTATCCTTAAGCGTACAACCTGGCCTTCGAGGTAAGGATTTGAACAAAATGCGCACCCAGCCCTGGAAGTTAGTCCCATTCTTGCTGCTAGTGATGGCCTTGGTTTATGGCTGCGAGTCTCCAGCGTCAACGCCTGCGGCAACCCCGGCGCCCAAGTCTACGCCGTCAAAACCGGCTTCACAGCCGCCAGCAGGAACACCTACGCAAGGAGGAACAACACCCGTGTCCAAGCAATACAGCGCGCCGCCGGCCATGACTATCGACCCCAAAAAGAGCTACACTGCCACGCTGCATACTACCCTGGGCGATATGCAGGCAGAGCTCTTCGTCGATGAGGCCCCTAAGACCGTCAATAATTTCGTCTTTCTGGCCCGGGACGGCTACTACAACAACGTTAAGTTCCACCGGATCATCAAGGGCTTCATGGCCCAGACCGGCGACCCGACCGGCACAGGGGCGGGCACGCCTGGATCCCGCTTCGACGACGAGCCGGTGACCCGTGACTACAAACGGGGGACCCTGGCCATGGCCAACGCCGGTAAGAACACCAACGGCAGCCAGTTCTTCATCGTCCATGCGGACTACCCGTTGCCCAAGAACTACACCATCTTCGGGCAGGTAACCGACAAAGCCGGCCTGGAGACCCTGGACAAGATCGCCGGCGTGCCCGTGCGGTCCAGTCCCACCGGTGAGCCGTCCGTCCCAACGCAGGAAGTAAGCATTACCGGCATCGATATCACGGAGAAGTAGAGGACCCGGGGCTTTCTTAACGCAGAGAGCACAGAGAGCTTGCGATTTTGTGCTTTGTAGTGCTGAGTTGTGCTTAGTAGTGCTTAATTGTCTGAAAGCAGGCACGTTCCGGCGCAGAATGACAAAGCGCAACCAGGCACCATCAAGCACGACAAGGCACAATAACGCATGGGGGCCACCTCCGTGCTCTTCGTGGGCTCTCCTATGAAAATAAGGTAGCCCGATTGCTACTTGGGAGCCAAGGCCACAGGCCGGCGAGACGCCGGCGCTCCCAGGTAGGGGCATTTTTCATGCCCGGTGGTCGCCCAACAGGCGATGGGGCACTGCCATGAAAATGCCTCTTTGGGACATGGCCGGCTGGGAGCGCCGGCATCTTGCCGGCCCCGGCGCGTTGCCGGCGAGACTCCCAGGCAAGTCTTTTCATGCCCGGTGGTGCCTCCTCGGGGCATGGGGAACTGCGTTGAACGGCCCCCCCCCGTTACCGCCGCGGCTCGACCTGTCCGTTCTCCCGGATCTTCACGTCCTCATACGGCCCTACGATCACCCTGTACCATTCCTGCGTGACGGCTGCCAGGACGCCCAGGGCGCGGTTGAAGTGGAAGTAGCGTGATGGGTAGATGCTCTTGAGCATACGGGTAATAACGTAATTCAAGGCTCCATCCTGCTCTTCCAGCGGTAGCGTCTTGATGTGGTCGATGAGAGGGTCCATGAGACTGTCCAGCTTCGGACGGTCCTCGCTCTTAATGTAGGGCATTCGCGACCTCCTATCTTGCGAATCCGCATAGTGCACAAGTAATGGCAGAAGGCCCGTCTACCCAGCTCGAAAGCTGGTACGGTTATCAGCGCGATGATAAAATAGAAGAAATGTAGCGCGGGGGCTTGTCCAGGCTTGTCCCCCGCTGGAGGGGGTGCGGGGGGCAAGCCCCCGCGCTACGTTCAGCAATTGCTGGGAGCACTGGCGGGCACCGGCACGCAGTCATTTGATCAAAGCTCATTATCGTGTCTGGTTCGTTCTTATGAACCGCTTCCTTTACCGGTACCGGGCTCGTTGGTTCAGGCGAGTTATCGCGAAGATCCCTCCCAGGCCGAGCACCAGTCCGGCAAGCATGAAAGCAGTCGGCACGCCGGTCGTGACCACCAGTGCCCCGATAGATGGGCCGACAATCCCCGAAATGTAGAGAGGCAGGTAGACCAGATTGAGGGTTGCTGATGCCCGGTCGGGTGGAAGCTCCAGGGCCAGCAGCCCGAAGATCATGGCCGTGACGGCGGCGTTGAGGGCCGCATAGGCGACGTTGATAGAGGCCAGCGCGGGCACCGTGGGGGCCAGCGGCATCAGGGCTAGGGCCAGTCCGGCTCCCAAGGCCGAGACAGCCAGCACCGGGCGGAAGCCAACCCGGTCGCCGACCATGCCGGCAAAGGCAGAGATCAGGCCTCCGACCAGGGCCGCCGTCCCAACCACCAGCGCAACGGCGCTGGCCAGTCCGGGCTCGTTACCGTGCAGACGGTCCACCAGGATGGGCAGAAAGGGGCTCGCCATCTGCCTCGCCAGGAAGGCCAGGCCGAAGAGGATGAAAAGGCGTCGCGTTGTCGCGTCGGTAAAGACGCCACGCATCGCGCCGTAAGCCAGGTCGATCACCCGGCCGCTGGGCACCACTTTAGGCCGGACCTCGCGCAGGCCGACGCCCAGCATCACGGCCGTGCCTAGAGAGAGCCCTGCGGACAGTGTGTAGACCATGGATATCGAGGTGTGGAGACCGTCGATCATGAGCCCCCCTATGGAGGGGCCCACGGCGAATCCGACAGGCGAGCTGCTTCCGAAGATAGCGATTGCCGTGCCGAGCCGCCCCTTGGGGGCCAGGTCGCGTAGCGAAGAAAGCATCACGCCGGTGTTACCAAGCTGGAAGCCGACCAGGAGCAGGCTCCCGGCCAACTGCCAGGGCTGGCGGCTGAGCGCTACCAGTCCGATCACGGCTGCTTCGACTAGAGCGCTGCGGATGATGACTGCCTTGCGGCTGTACTTATCAGCCCATACGCCCCATAGAGGTACCAGGGGCAGCCCCAGGACGAAGGTCAGCGAGCTGAGCAACCCTACCCAGTGAGGGACATCCGGCTTTGGCAGACCCATCTGTTGCAGGTAGATGGGCATGAAAGCAAAGACCTGGCTGACCCCCAGGGCCTCGACCACCGAGGTTACCCAGAAGAGAGCCAGGGCCACGATCCAGAGCCGGGAGGACGGGGTGACGGCCTCGTTCGTGGGGGTTCTGTCGGTCACCGGATTTGACATGATACTGATGGCCTGGTCACTACCAAAACCAATAGTAGACCTTAATCTGGACCAGTCGCCACCAGATGCTTGAGCAAAGGCGCTGTGACCACGTCCCCCGTGAGCCCCGACAGGGTTTGCAAGACTGCTTCCCCCAATTGCAAGAAGGCATGATTCAGCTCAGAAGTACCGCAGTCCGCCGCGAAGAGCTCCCGAAATTGGCCGAAGTCGACTTGCCTCCCGCTAACGTGTATCCCCCGCAGCAGGGGAGCTTCCGTGCTTGCCAAACGGATGGACCGGTTCAAGACAGCCTCAGTACCGCCATCGCCCAGGAGGCGGCTGACGAAGGTCCACAAGGTACGCATCAACTCATCGTAGACTTCTAACATTTCCAGGCAGCTTTCTTTATCACCCAGCCTCTTCTCGAGTATTTCTCTCAGAGCTGCGTGTTCAGCCTGCCAGCCGTGCGTAGTCATTGGTCCATGTTCTGTGTAAGTCACGCTTTCGCGCTAGGCGGGGGAAGGGACCCCGGTGAGGACTAATACCCCACCCCGTAGCTCCCCATCCGGCGCGCGGATCGGCGATGCGCTGACCTGGACGTGGACCGACTTCCCGTCAGAAGCCCGGCGAATAACTGCCGGCACTCCGCGGACTGTCTCTCCAAGCAGCGCCCGAGAGGACGGGGCATCCTCCGCAGGGAACGGCTCTCCTTCTGCCTTCTCCAGCCTTAGCAGTTCCAGGCGGTCCTTCATGGGCGCCCCCCGCTGTTCGGGGGAATAGCCCAACAGGTTCTCGGCGACGGGATTCATCCGGATTATCTCCCCTGCCGGACCGAATACAATGAGCGCTTCGGCCAGAGCATCGATGATCGCCGCCAGCTCCGCCGCTTGTTCCTGGATCCTGATGCTGCTAATGGTCATCTGCTCGTTGACCTGGCGCAGTTGCTCGACCAGCCGGTCCCGCTCCTGCTCCGCCTTGCGGCGCTCTCGTCTGACCTCGGCATCTTGTAGCTCCCGCTCGAGGGCAGGGACCAGCCGTGAATAGTGCCCTTTCAGGATGTAGTCGGATGCTCCCGCCTTCATCGTGGCCACCGCAATATCCTCGCCGATCTGGCCTGACACGACGATGAACGGCAGATCGATGCCCCTGGCTTGCAGGAGCTCAAGCGCGGCGAGTCCGCTGAAGCTCGGCATGACGTAGTCGGCGAGAATAATATCCCAGGTATTTTTATCAAGTGCGTCGCCCATCGCCTCAGCGGTGTCGACTCGTTCAGAGGCAGGCTCATAGCCACCGTTCTCTAGTTCGAGCAACAGCAGATCGGCGTCGGCTTTCGAGTCCTCGACGATAAGCACGCGCAATGGTTTGCCCATCTTCTCCTCCTTTTGCGTTTCGCTTGCCGCAAGCGAAATCATTTTGCCAAATTCGGTGTTTCTCCGTGATTAGGAGAGCATGAAGTAGAAGGTGCTGCCCTTATTCACCTCTGCTTCGGCCCAAACCCTTGCTCCGTGGCGACGGATGATCCGCTCTACAGTCGCCAGTCCTACGCCCGTGCCGGGAAAGTCGTTGGCACTATGCAGGCGCTCGAAAGCGCGAAACAGCTTATCCGCGTAGGCCATGTTGAAGCCGGCGCCGTTGTCGCGCACGTAGTAAACTTGCTTGTCATCCTGTTCCATGGCACCAAACTCTATTGTCGTCCACTCGCGCTTGGAAGTAAACTTCCAGGCGTTGCCCAGGAGGTTGTCGAGAACGATATGCAGCATTCCCGGATCGCCATTCGCCACTAGCCCGGGGGCAATGACGAACTCAGCATGGCGTTCGGGCTGCTCTTTCCGAAGCTCCGTGGCGATCTCCAGCGCCATCTTACTCAAATTCACATTCGCGCGGCGCATCTCGCGGCGTGTTACGCCTGTCAGTGCCAACAAATCGTCGATGAGTTGCCCCATTTTCACGCTGCCCTCGCGCACGTACTGCATGTACTCTTGGCTCCGCTCGTCGAGCTTGCCGGCGCAACGTTCCATCAGCGCCTTGCTGAAACCGTACATATGTCTGATGGGGGAGCGCAGGTCGTGGGCAACGGAATAGGCGAACGATTCGAGTTCAAGATTGGCGGCATCGGCCGCTTCTTTCGCCAGGCGAAGCGAATCGATCGTGTCTCGAAGTTGAAGGTTCACGGCCTCGGCTTTTTCTCTCTCCGTATTGAAGTCGTCGAGGAGATTCAACGTTGCCCGCTGGGTCTGTTCGAGCCAGGTCTTTTCCCCGGCGAAGTCTTCCAGGATGTTGAGGGCGGCCTGCTGCGTCTGCTCGAGACGCCCCTTCTCCTCAACGAAGTCTTCCAGGATGTTGAGGGCGGCCCGCTGCGTCTGCCGAAGACGGTCCTTCTCCCCGGCAGAGTCCTCCAGAATGTTGACGATGGCGCGCTGCATCTCCTCGAGACGGACCTTCTCGCTGGAGAAGTCTTCCAGAATGTTGAGCATCGCCTTCGTGAAATCCTCACGGCTAATGAGCTCCGATACCGGCTGCGAGGTCTGAAGGGTCTGAGGGTTCATCGATTCGGATCTCCCGACCTACGTAGACTTTTGGAGCGAAGCGTTGTCCTTCCGGAGCTCCTCGATCTCTTTCTTCAACTCGATCATCTTGAGCTCGCGTCCGACCGTAAGCTTTTGAAACCTCTCCAGTTCTGCCAGCCGGTCGAGCTCCCTGGCCCTCTCCTCCTCGCGCGCCCTCTGCTCGATAACCTTCGCCTCGGCTTCCTTCTGAGCGGTGATGTCACGGGCAGCGGCAAACACGCCGAGAACGTTTCCTTGCACGTCCCGGTATACGGACGCGTTGTAGAGGACACTCGTGAGCCGGCCGTCCCTATGCCTGATCGTCAGTGGATAGTCCGTGACAAACCCTTTGGAGAAGACCTGCTCGTACCCCCTGCGGGCATTCTCGGGCTCCGTAAAGTAGTCCGAAAAGTCCGTCCCGATGAGCATATCGCGAGGAATGCCCGTTACTTTAGCGGTTGCTGCGTTGACGTCCGTGATCTTCCCTTCCGGGCTAATCGTGACCAGAGGGTCGAGGCTCGCCTCGATCAGGCTCCTGGAATACTGGGAGGCTTGACGAAGCTGTTCTTCTGTCTGCTTCTTTTCCGAAATATCGTTGCTCATGAGCAGGAAGCCGATCGGATTTCCGGAAGAGTCGTTGCGGCGCGTGGTGACAACGCTTGCCATAAAACGAGAGCCATCCTTCCGCACGCGCTCGAACTCTCCCTCTGCCAAACCCTCCTCATACGCCTGGTTCAACATCCTATCCACGGCCCCCGACCTTACGTCTTCAGGCGTATGCAGGATGCCCGAGTCTTCGCCGATGATCTGTCCCGCCTCATAGCCATAGTTCCGGCGCGCCCCCTCGTTCCACGAGAGGATGCGGTGATTCAGGTCTTTTCCAATAATGGAGTACTTGGTCGAGCTCTGCAGAATGTTATCCAGGAAGTTCTTAGTCTCCGCGAAATCGCGCAGGACGCGATTAGATTCTGTCACATCCCTTGCTGCGGCAAAGACTCCGAGGACGTTGCCAGTGACATCCTTGTAAACCGAGGCATTGTAGAGGACGTCTATCAGTCTCCCCTCTTTATGGCGGATGGTCAGAGGGTAGTCGGTGACAAAGCCCTTCTCGAAGCCCTGC
>Ga0082335_1006463_pt1 | contig 15084 bp, 19 predicted proteins | sample Subgrocontami58m_FD_72375 | JGI IMG/M metagenome (GOLD analysis project Ga0082335, IMG submission 72375) | Subsurface groundwater microbial communities from S. Glens Falls, New York, USA - GMW37 contaminated, 5.8 m (SPADES assembly) (version 2) ...
CGACCTGCGGTTGCGCGGCCTCGCGCGCGCGGCTAGCCACAATTACTTTATCAATAATTTTATTGGCGACCGAGGGATTCTCCTCGAAATATCCTGCTAGCGCTTCCAGGCTTGCGGAAGCGACTAACCCCTCAACTTCTGAATTGCCTAATTTAGTTTTGGTCTGACCTTCGAATTGCGGATTGGGAACCTTGACACTTACTACCGCGGTTAAACCTTCGCGCGTATCCTCGCCGGAAATCGCGACCTCATCGCCTTTAATTAAATTTTTATTCTTGGCGTATTGATTGACCGCGCGCGTAAGCGCGGATTTAAAACCGGATAAGTGCGTGCCGCCTTCAATCGTATTAATGTTATTAGCAAAAGAAAATATGGTTTCTGAATAACCATCGTTATATTGCATGGCTACTTCTACAATCACCTCATCCTGCTCTTTTTGAAAATACACTACTTTGTTATGCAGGGGATTTTTATTTTTATTTAAATATTCCACAAAGGAAACAATGCCGCCGGCAAACTCAAATACCGCTTCCTTATCCGTGCGCTCATCCGCTAATTTTATCTTGAGGCCCTTATTTAAAAAGGCGAGTTCTCGCAAGCGCTGCGATAAAATATCATAAGAATATTCTGTCTTAGGGAAAATTGTTTTGTCTGGCTTAAAGGTAACCTTGGTCCCGGTTGTGCTACCTTTTCCGATCACGATTAATTTAGAAACGGTCCTGCCTCGTTCGTATCTTTGGTGGTGAATCTTACCGTCTCTTTTAACTTCCACTTCCAGCCAATCAGAAAGGGCGTTCACGCAAGACACACCCACGCCATGCAGGCCGCCCGAAACCTTATACACGCGGTGATCGAATTTACCACCGGCGTGCAGCATAGTGAGCGCAACTTCAACCGCAGGTTTTTTTTCCGTCTTATGCATATCTACCGGAATGCCGCGGCCGTTATCCGTAACGCTTACGCCGTTATCCGGGCGAATCACAACTTCAATCGTATCGCAGAAACCCGCCAAATGTTCATCAACACTATTATCTACTACCTCATAAACCAAATGATGCAGGCCGCGCGTAGATGTGTCTCCGATATACATCGCCGGCCTTTTACGCACCGCCTCCACGCCCTCTAAAATCTGAATCGTCGTCGCGTCATAAGCCTTGCTTTTATCTGGCTCGGGCTTTACATTTTCTTTTTTAATTTTACTCACTTGACCTCTCCGATACGAAATCTAATATCTTTTACTATTTTAGATTCTTTTTTAATTTGGGATAAAATTGCCTCTTTACGCAGACCTAGTTGATAAAACCAACTAGAGGAATCCACATTAACATACAACAGCCCCTTATTAAAATAATTAACCTTTATATGCCCCAATTCTTTTTTTGTCAAGACCTTTTTAAGTATTTCCTCTGGGCCATCCCCATCTAGCCCCTGCCTTTTCTTTTCCAGGCCGCCAATTACAGATAAAATTGTATCTTTAATCCCTTCCATTTTAGCCTAAACGCATCGGCAAGACTATATACACATAGCCGTCAACCCGAATAACCCCCGGCTTCTCACTATCACTTAATTCTAACTCTACGGTCTCACTATGTAAATTTTTTAGTACATCAATTAAATAGTTCGGATTAAATCCAATCGCTAATTCTTTCCCTTGATAACTAATCCCCACCTCTTCCCGCGATTCCCCGATATCCGGCGTAGATTTTGATACCACTAACTTATTTTTAAAAACCTCGAGTTTTACCGCTTGATAATCCGGTGTAGATAATAACGCCGCGCGGCGCACCGCCAACAAAAATTGGTCCCGATTGATAGCCACCTTGTTTTCGGATACCGGCGGGACTACCTGTTTATAGCTTGGGAATTCCCCGTCGATTAAACGCGAAATTACAATCACGCTTCCCAAATCAAACAACACTTGGTTGGTCCCTAAAATTAAAGACAACTCCCCATCTTCCTTTAAATTACGATTTAACTCCTGAATAGTTTTAATCGGCACAATAATACTTACATCCTTATCCGTGCTCTGTTTTAATTTTCTTTCCATAATCGCCAGTCGCTTGCCATCTGTGGCTACAAGAGTAAGATTATTTTTCTGAATAGAAAATAAAATTCCACTTAACACGTATCTTGATTCATCAAAAGAAACCGCAAAAGAAGTTAACCTCAACATCTCTTTCAAACACTCTTGATCTATTTTAATTACCGCGGAATCTTTAAAAGTAGGTAAAGTAGGAAATTCTTCATTCGATAGCCCCATAATTTTAAACTGGCAATCATTAGTTTCAATAGTTACTAAATTATTTTTCTTAGTATTTATATTCACTTCTTCCCCAGGTAATTCTTTCACAATATCACTAAATCTCTTCGCAGGAATCGTGATTGCCCCAGGTTCTTGAATATCCACAGGTATTACACAGCTTATTCCTATATCTAAATCTGTAGCGGTTAACCTTAAGACATCCTTTTGTGTTTCAATTAAAATATTAGATAATATAGGTAAAGTAGCTTTACTAGTAATAACATTATGCACTGTCTGAATTCCTTCTAATAAGATGTTTTTTTGAGTTTTCAACTTCATTTTACTCTCCTTTTATTATTAAAGTATTAAAGAGATAAAAATAGTATTAGTAGTAATGGTTTAGATTTCTGTTAAAAAGCGCGTAACCCTATATTTTTTGCTAAGCTTAGTTAAAACATAACCCTTGGATAACCTTGGGATTTACTGCTTGATTACTTGTATAATTCTATCAATCTTATTTTTTAGGCTTTCGTTATTTGCGTAACCCTCTTTAATCTTATTATAAGAATGTAAAACTGTGGTATGGTCCTTCCCGCCAAAGAATCCACCTATCTCTGGTAAAGATAACTCTGTTAACTCTCTACTTATATACATGGCGACCTGTCGAGGCAAGACAATATTTTTATTCCGGCGTTTATTTTTTAAATCTTGTAATGAAAGCCCGAATTCTTCCGTGACGCAACGCTGGATGAAATCTACGGTAATTAATTTTTTTGGTTCCTTTAATAAATCTTTTAAAACCTCTTTGGCTAAATCTAAAGTGACGGGTTTTTCTTCGAGCAAGGAATAAGCGATGGTGCGGATCAGTGCTCCCTCCAGCTCCCTTATGTTTGTTTTAATTAATTGCGCGACAAAAAATAAAACGTCATCCGGCACCTGTACGGGTTCGCGTTCTACTTTTTTCTTTAAAATCGCCACGCGAGTTTCGAGATCCGGCGGTTGAATATCTGTGGTTAATCCCCAGCTAAACCTTGAGACTAAGCGCTCCTGCAGATTCGCGATTTCTTTGGGCGGGCGATCAGAAGAAATAATAATTTGTTTATGCGCGTCGTAAAGCGCGTTAAAAGTATGGAAAAATTCTTCCTGGGTAGATTCTTTACCGGCGATAAAATGGATATCATCGATTACCAAGACGTCCAGGCCCCGATATTTTTGCCGGAACGCCGGAGTGGAATGATGTTGGATCGCGTCGATTAGTTCGTTGGTAAATCTTTCGGAGGGCATGTAGCAAATTTTTGCCGCGCCGTTAGTTTTACTTTTAATATGATGACATATCGCTTGGATTAAATGTGTTTTGCCCAGCCCCACCCCGCCGTAAATAAATAAAGGATTGTAGGTTTTAGCCGGGGATTCGGCAACCGCTACGGAATACGCGTGGGCATGGTGGTTCGATGGGCCGACAATAAAATTTTCAAAAATATAACGTGAATTTAAATTCGCCGTATCGCTGCTCGGACGGGGTTTAATTTGTTGCGGCTCAATTTTAGTTTGTGTGCTTGAGGCGCTAGCAAGACCCGCCTCAAAAATAATTACCAGCTCTTGTTGGGTTAAAGATTTAATTGTTTCTTGGATTGACTGCAGGTAATGATTTTCTACCCAGTCTTTAAAAAACGCGTCTGGGGCCTCGAGCGTAATACTGTGCTCGTTATTGTTCTTGAGTTTGAGCGGCTGGATCCAGGTTTCGTAGGTTGAGTTACCTAGCGATGCTTTTAAGTGCTCACGGGCTGTATTCCAAGTGGTCTCTATATTCATGTATAACTCTGTTGATATCCCCTAAAAGTGATTACCTAACACCCATAACATCATGCGTTTTATGCGCAATCCACAGCTTATGCACATCTTTAATAAATCTGTGGAAATCTTGGATAAGTCGCACGCGCTTTTAAAAAAGCAAATTTTGATTAACCCAATGCGCGCAGTGTCCAACATTATAACAGAGAAAAATCTCATTGCAAGTAAAAAAGTTACGTGCCATCATTATACTAAAACTTTTTGCGCAGTCAACAAAAGTTTTAAGTTTGTTCACTTGACGCCGCAAGGTTTATATGTTACAATCCTGAAAAGTTTTCGCGAAAGAGGGTTGACTTGTGGATATGTTGTGTTATAATTAACAACCATTATCAAAAAAAGAGGAGAATCCGATGAAGAAAAATTTAACGACACCGACGAAGATTAAGGGCAAGCGCAGCCAGGGCTTTCGTAAGAAAATGAGCTCAAGCGCCGGCCGTAAGGTTTTGCGCCGTAGGCGCCAAAAAGGTAGACATAAAATCAGTATTTAATGTTGAAAAACGCAGCTGTAATATTAATAAGTAGTTATCAGAAATATATTCGAGGGGTATTACCGCAAACTTGTCGTTTTGAACCTAGTTGTTCGGAGTATGCCAAGCAAGCAATTGCGCGGTACGGGTTTTTTCAGGGCGCGGCCAAAGGAGCGGGGAGATTATTGCGCTGCCATCCATTTTCCGGCAGGGCAGGGTATGACCCCGTAAAATAAGATTATGGAGAAACGTTTAAGTTTAGCAATTGCCTTATCATTATTAGTTTTAGTAGTTTGGTCTATGGTGGCTTCTAAGACGCAACCAATTGTTAATAAAGAAGTTGTGTCAACAAGCATAGACCTAAAAACAGCACAATTGCCAGCGACCGTTACAATCCCGGCAGTCCCCGAAAAAGAACATAAGGCGATTTCAATCATTTTCCCCCAGTCAGATTACGACGTTATTTTTGATGAATCCCAAGGAACAATTCAAGAGGCGGTTTTTAAGCGCTACAAAGATTATCGTTTTAATTTAAAAACTGGTTTCTCGCTCGACGACCAAATACTTAATTTTCGTAAAACCGCGATTTCCGCGCAGGCGATAAGCTTTGTTGCCGAGGATCCTAATAAGCGGATTACTAAAAGCTTTAATTTTCTTAACTCTAATTACGGCATAGACTTAGAGATTAAAATTCAAAATCTAACTAATGGGCCGTTAAGTTTTAATCTGCCGCTTAATTTAGGAATTTTAGATTTTTCCGGAAATCAAGAGGCAGCGCGTTTCCAGGAGATTACGGTTGTTACCGACGAGAAAACGTTGCGGCCGAATGCGCATAAGGATGCTTATTTTGATCGTCTTAAGTTTGTCGCCATCAGAGATCGATATTTTTGCGCGATTATAGAGCCAGAAAATAATTTTCAAGGGTTTATCAAGAAACTTGGGCCACAAGAATCAGAAATCGGAGTTATTTCTAAAGATATTATTATCCCCGCCAATCAAGCCCAGGTGCTAAAATTTCATATCTATTTGGGGCCACAAGAGTTACGCTCGATTAACGCGGTTAAGCCAGCTTGGTCGACGGTTATATACTACGGTATGTTCGATATTATATCACATATCTTATTGCAAGCATTGGACTTACTATATAAAATTGTACATAATTGGGGCTGGGCGATTATTTTATTAAGCCTTTTAGTATATTTTGCGCTTTACCCATTGACATTAAAGCAGATGCGGTCAATGAAAGATATGCAAGCTATACAGCCCAAGATCGAAGCTTTGCGTAAAGAGTATAAAGACAATCCGCAGAAACTCAATAAAGAGATTATGGAGTTATATCGCGAACATAAGGTTAATCCTTTCGGGGGATGTTTACCGTTGGTATTGCAGATGCCGATATTCTTCGCCTTATACCAGGCGCTTATGCGCTCGATAGTTTTAAAAGGGGCGAAATTTTTATGGATTAAAGATTTATCGGAACCGGATCGGCTATTTACTTTACCCCAATCCTTGCCAGTGCTAGGTAACGAAATTAATATTTTACCGATTATTATGGCGATTGGGATGTTTGTGCAACAAAAAATGTCCATGACGAGTATGAGCGGCAGCGGCGCAGAACAGCAAAAGATCATGCTGATTATTATGCCGATTATGTTCGGGATTATCTTTTATCATATGCCGGCGGGTTTGGTGTTGTATTGGTTTGTGAATAGCATGCTCATGTTAATTTATCAAATAAGAGTTAGCCGGGCGAAATGAAAACTAAGACGAGTATTGAAATAGAGGGCTCTACGGAAGAAGAGGCAATTAAGCAGGCGCTTAAAGAACTACGAGTGCCGCGTAAGAAAGTTAAGATCGAAGTGCTCTCTGAAGAAGTTAAAGGTTTATTTGGGATGACTGGGGCTAAGCCCGCACGGGTAAGGGTAACTGTAATCCCAGAAAAAGAAGTTTCTCGATAGCAAAAAATAATGTTCCGCGGGTAACAATTCATAACTTATTTAATTACAATGGGTAAGATAATTGGAATCTGTAATCAGAAGGGCGGCGTAGGTAAAACTACTACGGCAATCAATCTGGCGGCTTATTTGGCCTTGACCGGCAAGAAAACTATGCTGGTAGATTTAGACCCGCAGGCCAATGCCACGAGCGGCTCTGGAATCAATAAACACAATATCCAAAAAAGTACCTATCACGTCCTCCTCGAAGAATTGGACATTAAAGAAATTTTACAGCCTACGGCGATTGCTAATCTTTGGCTGGCCCCTTCGAATTTAGATCTCACCGGCGCAGAAGTAGAGCTGGTAAGTGTTTTAGGGAGAGAGTATCGTTTAAAAAAAGCATTGTCCAAAGAAAAAGAAAATTTCGATTTTATTATTTTAGATTGTCCCCCATCGTTAGGTTTATTAACCATTAATGGTTTATGTTGTGCGGATTCAGTTTTAATCCCGGTGCAGTGTGAGTATTATGCTCTAGAAGGATTAACGCAACTACATAATACTATTGGACTTGTGAAGGATAATTTGAATCCGGACCTAGCTATAGAGGGCGTGTTAATGACCATGGCAGACCTACGAACTAATTTAGCTAAAGAAGTTATTCAGGAAGTGAGGAATCATTTTCACGATAAAGTTTACAATACTGTTATTCCAAGAAATATTCGTTTAACCGAAGCCCCAAGTTTTGGTAAGCCGGTAGCTTTATATGATAAAGAATCTTTAGGCGCACAAAAATATGAAGATCTCTGTAAGGAAGTTCTAGGGATTCCACTTAACCAACCCATATCAGAAGGAGCGGCGTGATGGAGAGAAAGGCTTTAGGCAAAGGCATTGGCGCTTTGATCCCGAACAAAGAGACATTTGAGGGCCAGGACAAGATCATTTATGTCCAGACTGGACAAATCAAGCCTAATCCGTTTCAGCCGCGCGAAGACTTTGATGTCCAAAGTATTCAAGAGTTGGCGCAGTCAATTAAGGAAAAAGGTGTGATCCAACCTTTGTTAGTTAGGCGGCATGGCGATCACTACGAATTGATTGCTGGGGAACGTCGCTTACGCGCAGCACAGTCGCTTAACACCGCGGAGGTTCCGGTAATTGTTAAAGACGTCGACGACAAAGATTCCTTAGAGTTAGCTTTAATTGAAAACATTCAACGCCAAGAATTAAATCCCATTGAAGAAGCGCATGCCTTTCAATATTTAATGCAGAAGTTTCAATTAACCCAAGAGCGCATTAGCGAAGTGTTAGGGAAGGCACGCGCCTCCATTGCTAACACATTGCGATTGTTAAACTTACCGCAAGAAATTCAAATGGAAATGAAGCAGGGCCGGCTTTCTTTTGCGCACGGTCGGGCTTTATTAGAAGTTGAGGACACGAACCATCAACGCAAATTAGCTCAAGAGGCGATTGCCAAAGGCTTGTCGGTTAGAGAATTGGAGAGTTTAGTCAAGGCGCATCGGCCAAGATTACCTAAACGACACATCGGGCAAGGTAGCCGCGAGCCCTATGTTGCCGTATTAGAAGAAGAGTTGCAACACATTTTAGCGACGAAAATTAGAATCAGTAAAAGAAAAAAGCGCGGGCACATTATGATTGAATTTTATTCTCAAGAAGATCTCGAGAGGATTGTTAATAAAATTAGAAAGGGGTAAAATTTAATGGACCAGGCAGTCTTAATTCTGATTAAGCCCGACGGGCTGAAAAAATCTTTAACCGGCAATATCTTGACGCGTCTTTCCGAAACAAAATTAGAAATCGTTGCGGCGAAAATGGTGCGGGTATCCAAATCTTTGGCCGAGGAACATTACAAACAATTAAAAGATAAACCCTTTTTTGGTGACATTATAAAATATATCCAAGGCGAGCTGCATGATCGGCGTAAAGTTATGGCGTTAGTTTATTGGGGCGAGGACGCGATTAAAAAATGCCGCGAATTAGCCGGGGCGACTAATCCCGAAGAAGCGGAAGCGACGAGCATTCGCGGCTCTTACGGGCGCATTACTACGACCGGAGTTTACGAAAATGTAATTCATGTTTCCTCGGATCCTTCCGAGGCCGAGCGCGAAATTAAATTATGGTTTCAGCCCGACGATATTATCGTGGATTTATATCCAATGAAGGCGAGTGTTATTAAAGAGCTTAAATGTAAGGTCTGGGCTTAAGGAGTACAGATGATTAACAGTATGACTGGTTTTGGTAGTAAAGAAGTAATGCAGGAACCTTTTGGCAAGATCTCCGTTGAGTTAAGAAGCGTAAATCATAAGTTTCTTGAGATCGTTTTACATTTACCCGACGGATTTTTAGCTTTGGAAGACAGAATAAAAAAAGAAATCGAAACTAAAATTAAAAGAGGGCGGATTATTTGCGCGGTAAATATTACCGGCGCGCGCACACATAAGGCCTTTGTGAATCGGTCGCTTCTAAGGGATTATATCGGCGAGCTAGGCAAAATTAAGCGAGAGTTTAAATTACAAAGTACGCCCAGCCTCGACACCTTAATTAATTTGCCGGGAGTGCTTACACTGGATGAGCAGAAATTGTCCCGCAACGATGTATTTTTACGTTTAAGGCAGGTTTTATCCGGGGCCTTAAGCGAGTTAGTAAAAATGCGCCAGAAAGAAGGCCGCGCGCTTTACGGTTTTTTAAAATCGCGGGCGGAATTTTTAGCTAAAGATTTGGCTGTGGTGAAGGCGCGTTATAAAAAAGCCTTAAAAACTAAATGTGCTTCTTTCAAGACCGACGAGGAACGTTCTAGTTTCCTAAGAAATTCGGATATCAATGAAGAATTAGAAAGGCTTGGCTTTCATGTGCGTAATTTTAAGACTAAACTGCCTAAGTCTCTGGCGATAGGCAAAGAATTAGATTTTATCGCCCAGGAAATGCAGCGCGAAGCCAATACTATGGCGGCAAAAGTTTTTGATGCCTCGGTATCAGCCAGAGTCGTGCAGATGAAAAGTCAGATCGAAAAAATTAGAGAACAAGTTCAGAATGTCGAGTAAAGGTAAAATATTTGTCATTTCTGGGCCGTCTGGTTCAGGAAAAACTACGCTCGCCGGGAAACTGCTCAAAGACGCGCAATTAAAAAATAAGCTTACGCGCTCGATTTCTTTTACCACTCGGCCGAAAAGATCGATTGAAAAAGAAGGCAAGGACTACTTTTTTCTTAACGAAAGCCGGTTTCGCGCCGGGCGAGACAAGAAAAAAATACTTGAATGGACCAGGTATTTGGGCTATTATTACGGAACGCCCAAACACTTTGTAGAACAACGAGTTAAAGCAGGTAAATCGGTAGTTTTATGTTTGGATGTGAAGGGGGCTTGCCGCGTCAAGAAGCTATATCCAGACACAGCGGTGACGATTTTTGTGCTGCCTCCCTCGGTAAAAGAGCTGCATCATCGGATTAAAGGCCGCTGTTTAACCGCACACGAAGAAATAAAAAAACGCTTAAGCCTGGTAGATAAAGAATTGGCCGCAGCTAAAAGATACGATTACCGGATTTTAAACCGTGATTTAGAGGTAACAGTTAAAAAATTAAAAGGGATTTTAATAAGAGAGATAAAGCAAACGAGGTGAGTATGGAATATGTGCCGTTAGAGAAGTTGTTGGATAAAAGTTTAGGCTCGATTTATAAATTAGTAATTTTAGCCTCAAAAAGAGCGCTAGAGATTGCTGAAGGTCAGCCGAAATTAATTGAGTGCAGCTCGGCAATTAAGCCGTCGACAATCGCGTTATTAGAAATTGCTGCGGGAAAAATAAGTTGTGTAGTTAAAAAAGCAGCGTAATAACTAATGCACAAAGTAAAAAATATTATTTTAGGCGTAACTGCGAGTATTGCGATTTATAAGGCCTGTGACCTTATTCGTCGTTTGCAGGACGCGGGATATTCTGTACAGGTAGTAATGACTAAAGAAGCTGAAGAATTAATTCGGCCGATAGTTTTTGAGAGCTTATCCGGCAATAAGGTGTATAAGGGTGGGTTGTTTGAGAGTCCGGATAATTGGGAGATTGAGCATGTATCTTTGGCTGATAAGGCTGATTTAGTTTTAATCGCTCCCGCAACCGCGAACATTATTGCTAAGATTGCTTCGGGCATTTGTGATGATTTGTTGACTTGCCTGATTGCGGCGACCAAGGCCACAGTATTAATTGCTCCGGCGATGAATAGCAATATGTATGAAAATAGAATTACACAAGACAATATTAAGAAACTAAAATCTTTAGGATATAGATTTGTGGCGCCGAGAACAGGGCTCTTGGCCTGCGGCAAAACCGGCACAGGCTGCTTGGCTAGTGTTGACGAGATTATTAAGGAAGTGAAGAAGAACTTGCATTAATGCAAGTTCTTCTTCATCCTGAGGCTGTGCCGAAGGATCAAAAAGATCTTTTAAGATTTGGCGTGGTACCCAAGTGGTTAAGGGAACTGTCTGCAAAACAGTTATGCACCGGTTCAACTCCGGTCCACGCCTTAATATTAGTTTCGTCATTCTGAGGGAGCCTCTCGATATTTTAGATGGCGAGGGCGACCGAAGAATCTAAAGTATGATTGGGAAGAAAGGCTACGTCTATATTTTAACGAATACCAATAATACAGTATTGTATACAGGCGTTACTAGTGATTTGGTTAAAAGAGTTTATGAGCACAAGAATAAAATGGCTCCGGGATTTACAAAGAAATATAATTTGCACAAACTAGTTTATTACGAAATTTTTGAAGATATGGTGAATGCAATAATGCGCGAGAAGCAAATTAAGGGTTGGCTGCGTAGCAAAAAGATTTCTTTGATAGAAAAGATGAATATAAATTGGGCTGATTTGTATTCATCAATTGTTTAAAGATTCTTCGCCCCGCCTACGGCGGGGCTCAGAATGACAGAGGCCTTGGTCTTTTGATTACGATTTTACGGGCAAGTGGTGGAATGGCATACACGACAGACTTAAAATCTGTTGACTGCAAGGTTGTGAGGGTCCGACTCCCTCCTTGCCCATTTTCAATTTTGGCACATAGCGCTAGCTTCGGTGTTCGCTATGAGCGTTTAATAAAAAATACTTTGGGCTCATAGCTCAGTTGGTTAGAGCGTTGCGTTGACATCGCAAAGGTCAGAGGTTCAAGTCCTCTTGGGCCCACCATAAAAATGCAAAATATAAAATTAGATACACTTAGGCATTCTTGTTCGCATATCATGGCGGAAGCCGTGAAAGCGATTTGGCCGGAGGTCGCTTTAGGCATTGGTCCGTCGATCGAAGATGGGTTTTATTATGATTTTGATAAGAAAGAGCCGTTTACCGACGCGGATTTGGCGCAGATAGAAAGCAAGATGCGTGAGATTATTGCGCAGAAGCAGTCTTTCGCGCGCGAAGAATTAAGCAAGCAAGAGGCTGCCATTTTATTTAGCAAGTTAGGCGAAAAATATAAGCTCGAGTTAATTAAAGAAATTACCGACGAGAAAGTATCCATTTATAAAACCGGAGAACGCTTTTTAGATTTATGCCGCGGCCCACATATTCAATCTACAGGTGAGATTAAAGCTTTTAAATTATTGTCGGTAGCCGGGGCTTATTGGCATGGCCTAGAAACCAATCCCATGCTGCAGAGAATTTATGGGACTTGTTTTGAGAGCCAAAAAGAATTGGATGAATATATAAAGAATTTAGAAGAGGCGAAATTGCGCGATCATCGCAAACTTGGGCCGGCGCTTGAGCTCTTTGATATTTATCATGAAGAAGCAGGCGCAGGTTTAGTTTTTTATCATCCTAAGGGCGCGCTACTACGCAAGCTGATCGAAGATTTTGAAAAAACGGAACACCTAAAGCGTGGTTATCAGATCGTGCTTACTCCGCATATCATGCAGGCCGGGCTTTGGAAAACCTCTGGGCACTATGATTATTATAAAGAAAATATGTATACCTTAATGATCGACGATAAAGAATATGTGCTAAAGCCGATGAATTGCCCGGGGCACATTTTAATTTATAAATCTAAAACTAGAAGCTATAAAGATTTACCTATTCGTTATTTTGAGCTGGGCACAGTTTATCGGCATGAAAAAGCTGGGGTAATGCATGGGTTATTGCGCGTGCGCGGATTTACTCAAGACGATGCGCATATATTTTGTTTGCCGGAGCAATTACGTAACGAGATTAAAGGAGTTATTGATTTTGTTTTTGATACGATGAAAATTTTCGGGTTTAATGAAGTGGGGATTGAATTAAGTACCCGCCCGGAAAAATCTATTGGCAGCGACGAGGATTGGAAGTTAGCTACCGAAGCCTTAGAAGCTGCCTTAAAAGAAAAAGGCCTGAATTACGAAATTAACGTCGGAGAAGGCGCGTTTTACGGCCCCAAAATAGATATCAAATTAAAAGATGCGCTTAAGCGGTCGTGGCAGTGCGCGACGATTCAGTGTGATTTCGCTTTACCCAAAAGATTCAATTTAAGCTATGTTGATTCAGAAGGTAAAGAGCGTCAGCCGATTATGTTGCACCGCGTTTTATTAGGGAGTATCGAGCGTTTTATCGGCGCGTTAACCGAGCACTATAACGGCGAATTTCCTTTGTGGTTGGCGCCAACCCAAGTTTTAATTATCCCAATTAGAGATTCGGTGCAAGAATATGTACAAAAAGTTAAGCGGCTCCTGGAAGAAAATTTAATCCGCGTTGAGCTAGATAATCGCAACGAAACCTTGGATAAAAAAATTCGCAATGCCGAGGTAAATAAAATACCATACGTTTTAGTTATAGGTGAGCGTGAAGCCAAACAAGAAGCAGTAGCCGTAAGAAAAAAAGGCTCGGGCGATAAAGGCGCGGTGGCCTTAACGCAATTTATTGAAGATTTAAAAGAGCAATTGACAATGCGCAAGGGATAATTTATTGCCGGGCAATAAGTTTTTAGCTTGCATCATAAGTAAGAAAGGAAGGTGGTTCGTATAAAAAAGTTTATTCGCGTAAATGAAAGAATTCGCGTGCCGCAGGTAAGGCTTATTGGCGCCGAGGGAAATCAGTTAGGGATTGTTTCTATCCAGAGGGCATTAGAGTTGGCCATGCAAAGTGAGCTAGATTTAGTTGAAGTCGCGGCCAATGCTGTTCCTCCGGTCTGCCGCATTATTGATTTCAGTAAATATAAATATGACCAGGAAAAAAAAGAGCGCGAGGCCAAGAAGCATCAGAAGCTAACGCGCATTAAAGAGATCCGCCTAAAACCCAATATCGATATTCATGATTACGGGACTAAATTAAAACAAGCGGTCACTTTTTTGCAGAAGAAAGATAAAGTTAAGATTAACCTTTTCTTTAGAGGCCGGCAGATGGAACATCTAGATTTAGGCCGCAAGATCCTGGACAAATTTATCGCTGATACGCAAAGCGACGGGTTGGTAGAAAAAACGCCAAGCCTTGAAGGCAGAATAATGTCTATGGTGATTACGCCCAAAGCGTAACTTTAATATAGATAACTGGATTTGTGCTATAATCTATTAAGCAAGAGGAGTGTGATTATTATGGGTAAATTAAAAACTAAAAAAGGCGTGGCCAAGAGATTTAAATTAACCAAAAAAGGCAAAGTTAAGTATAGCCCGTGCGGTAAGAGCCATTTAATGTCAAGTAAGAACCGTAAAAGATTACGGAACTTGCGCAAACGTAAGATTATGACTGATAGGGCGGATGCAAAGTTTTTAAAAAGCATGCTTCCTTATGGCTAGAGAAACGGGTTAGTAAAAAAAGTAAAAGGAGCGAGAGTTAAAATGGCAAAAATTAAACATAGTGCGGCAACGAGAAAAAGAAAGAAGAAGGTTTTAAAACAAGCGAAAGGTTTTTGGGGCGATCGCTCCAAACAATTCCAGCAAGCCAGGCGTGCTTTAGCGCATGCTTTAGAGTATGCCTATCGCGATAGGCGCAATAAAAAAAGAGAAATCCGTAGCCTTTGGATTGTGCGCATTAATGCTGCCTGCCGTCAACAGGGGATTACCTATAGCGCATTTATGAGCGGCCTGAAAAAAGCCAAAATAACCTTAGATAGAAAAATTCTAGCGGATTTAGCGGTAAGGGATAGTAAGACTTTTGAGAAGTTGGTAGAACTAATAAAGAAATAAGTTCGTTATAGCGTTGACTGGCGTTATTGCGTTATAGCGTAAAACGCAAGAACGCTAGTAACCCTATAACGCAATAACGAGGTTCTATGTACGTCATAATTGTTGGCTGCGGAAGAGTCGGCTCGGAATTAGCGAAACTGCTTTCCAACGAAGGCCACAATGTCGTGGTTATTGATAAAAACACAAAGTCTTTCGATCGTCTAGGAGGGGCTTTCAACGGCCTAACCATGACCGGCAATGGCTTTGACCTGGAGCTTTTAAAACAGGTCGGGATTGAAAAAGCCGATGCTTTTTGCGCGGTGACTAACGGCGACAATACTAATCTTATCTCTGCACAGGTAGCGAAAAAAATCTTTAAAGTCTCAAAAGTTCTGGCGCGGGTGTATGATCCGCAGCGCGCGCATATCTATGCCGCTTTAGGGTTAGATATTTTAAGCGGGACGATG
>Ga0082335_1006465_pt1 | contig 15075 bp, 11 predicted proteins | sample Subgrocontami58m_FD_72375 | JGI IMG/M metagenome (GOLD analysis project Ga0082335, IMG submission 72375) | Subsurface groundwater microbial communities from S. Glens Falls, New York, USA - GMW37 contaminated, 5.8 m (SPADES assembly) (version 2) ...
CCCTCGACGAAGTAGCCGCGGCGGCAGGCGCCGAGGATCTCGAGCGCCTTCAGCTCGGAGTAGACGGCGCCGTAGCCGCCGGGAATCCCCTCGGCGCGCACCCCGTCGCGGACGACGATCCCCTGCCGCTCGAGCAGCAGCTCGGCGAGGGCGCGCCGGTCGGGCCGGCCCGGGAAGAGCCGCCCGGCGAGCGACCAGCGGCCCTGCGTCGCCGTGATCGCGGCGGCCCGCGAGCGGGAGAAGCGGCGCGGCCGGCGCTCCGGCCGAGGCGCCTCGTAGCGGCGCCCGGCCCGCAGTGGCGTCCAGGCGTCGTTTCCCACCTCGCCGGCCCAGACGAGCTCCCAGAGGGCAGCGAGTCCCTCGCCGCCCTCTAGTTGCGTCTGGTGAAGGAGGTCGGACCAGAAAAGGGCGCTCTTCGAGAGCGCGTCGCGGATTCGCTCGTGCACGTCTAGGGCCGGGCGCGGCGAAGCAGCGGGCGGCCCAAGCGCCGCGGCGTCGTCCCTGAAGTACAGGGCCACCCGGTCGAGGCCCGCGCCGACCCAGACGAGCTCGCCCGAGGCGCAGAGCGCGTCGAGCTGCTCGGGCCGGTAGCCCGGGACGCGTCGCGGCAGCACGTCGCTCTCCCAGAGCGAGACCGGCAGCGCGAGCCCCTGCAGCGGGACGAGCGCCTCCCGCAGGCTCGCGCGGCGGCCGATCCCGTGCCAGGCGGGCAGGAAGCTCCCGAGGGCGGCCTGCTCGGCCGGCTCGACCTCCTTGCGGAAGGCGGCGAGCGAGGCGCGGCGCAGGCGGCGCAGCACCTCGGGGTCGCACCACTCGCGCTCGCTGCCGCCCGGGCGCAGCTCGCCGCGGACGAGCTTCTCGGCGCGTTCGAGCTCGCGCAGCTCGGCCTCGACGTCGCGGCCGAAACGCGCGCTCGCGTCGGCGGTCGTGAAGGGGCCGCGCCCGCGCGCGAAGCGGAGGAGCAGGCCCGCGAGCGCATCGGGCACGATCTCGAGGAACACGTCGGGCAGGCCGCCGGGCGGGACGACTCCGAGCGCGTCGCGGTAGCGGCCCGCGTCCTCGGCGGCAGCGACCGCGTCGTCGCCGCCCAGGCGGACGCGGATCGCCCTGCGCTCGCGGAGGAGGGTCTCTGCGAAGCCCTCGTCGTACTCGCCGTCAAGGACGTGTCCGCTGCGGCGCAGCACGTCGTGCAGCTCGTCGGGGTTTCTGGGCACGGGTCGCAGCGACGCCTCCACGTCGGCGATCGCTGCGGGATCGAGGAGCTCCCGCAGCTCCTCGACGTCGAGCAGCTCTCGCAGCAGCTCGCGATCGAGCGAGAGCGCCTGCGCCCGCCGCTCCGCCGCGGGCGTGTCGCCCTCGTACATGTACGTGGCGACGTAGTCGAAGAGGAGCGAGGAGGCAAACGGGCTCGCCGACACGGTCTCCACTTCGACGAGGTCGAGCTCGCGCGTGGCGAGGCCGTGCAGGATGCGCTTCAGGGCCGGGAGATCGAAGACGTCCTGCAGGCACTCGCGGTAGGTCTCCAGCACGATCGGGAACGAGCCGTAGCGGCGCGCGACCTGAAGCAGGCTCTGCGCCTTCAGCCGCTGCTGCCAGAGCGGCGTCCGCTGGCCCGGGCGGCGGCGCGGGATGAGCAGGGCGCGCGAGGCGTTCTCGCGGAAGCGGGCGCCGAAGAGGGCGCTCTGGCCGACCTCGGCCACGACGAGCTCCTCGATCTCCGCGGGCGGGACGAGCAGCTCGCCGAGCGACGGCGGCTGATCGGCGTCGGCGAAGTGGAGCGCGATCCCGTCGTCCGACCACAACGTCTGCACCTCGAGCCCGAGCGACTCGCGGAGTCGCGCGGCGAGCGCGAGCGACCACGGCGCGTGCACGCGCCCGCCGAACGGCGTGAGGATGCAGACGCGCCAGTCGCCGATCTCGTCGCGGAAGCGCTCGACGACGATCGTGCGGTCGGAGGGGACGACGCCGGTCGCGGCCTCCTGCTCGCGCAGGTACGTGACGAGGTTGCGGGCGGCGCGCGAATCGAGGTGATACTCCGATTCGAGCACCGCAGTGGCCTTCTCGTCGGAGAAGGCCACCAGCTCGCGGCTCGCGCGGCCGATCTTCTCCCCCAGCTCGTACGGGCGGCCGACACCCTCGCCCTTCCAGAAGGGGACGGCGCCGGGAACGCCGGGGGCCGGCGAGACGAGCACGCGGTCGCGGGTGATCTCCTCGATCCGCCAGCTCGAGGCGCCGAGCAGGAAGACCTGGCCCTGGCGGGCCTCGTAGACCATCTCCTCGTCGAGCTCGCCGACGCGGCCGCCGCCGTCCACCTGGAAGACGCCGAAGAGACCGCGGTCGGGGATCGTGCCCGCGTTCGTGACGGCGAGCCGGCGGGCGCCGTCGCGTCCGCGGATCACGCCCCGGACACGGTCCCAGACGATCCGCGGGCGCAGCTCGGCGAACTCGTCGGAGGGGTAGCGGCCGGCGAGCATGTCGAGCACGTTCTCGAGCTGCTGGCGCGAGAGGTCGGCGAAGGGGTAGGCGCCCCGCACGAGAGCATGCAGCTCGTCGATGGCGATTTCCGTGTCGGCCGAAATCGCCACGATCTGCTGGGCGAGCACGTCGAGCGGGTTGCGCGGGATGACGGTCTCCTCGATCTCGCCGGCCCGCATCGCCTTCGCGACGACGGCGCACTCGAGCAGGTCGCCCCGGAACTTCGGGAAGAGGCGCCCCTTCGAGACGGAGTGCAGGTCGTGCCCGGCGCGGCCGATCCGCTGCAGGCCGCGGGCGACCGACTTCGGGCTCTCGACCTGGATCACGAGGTCGACGGCGCCCATGTCGATGCCGAGCTCGAGGGAGGAGGTGGCGACGAGGCACGGGATGCGGCCGGCCTTCAAGTCCTCCTCGACGATCTGCCGCTGCTCGCGCGCGAGCGAGCCGTGGTGGGCGCGGGCGATCTCCTCCTCGGCCAGCTCGTTCAGGCGCAGCGCGAGCCGCTCGGCGAGGCGGCGGTTGTTGACGAAGACGATCGTCGAGCGGTGGGCGCGGACGAGGTCGAGGAGCGCCGGGTAGATCGAGGGCCAGATCGAGCGGCTCGAGACCTCGACGCCGGGTCCCATCTCGACGCCGTCGGCCAGGACCGGCACCGGAAGCCCGGCCGTGCTCGGCAGCTCGCGCAGGTCCTCGAGCGGGACGACGACCTCGAGGTCGAGCTCCTTGCGCGTGCCGGCGTCCACGAGCTCGATCTCGCGACCGCCGGAGACGAAGCGGCCGATCTCGGCGAGTGGGCGCTGCGTGGCGGACAAACCGATGCGTTGCATCGGTTTGTTTAGAAGGCGCTCGAGTCGCTCGAGGCTCAGTGCGAGGTGCGCTCCGCGCTTGGTTCCAGCGACTGCATGGACCTCGTCAACGATCACAGTCTCGATCGAGCGCAGGGTCTCGCGCGCCTGCGAGGTGAGCAGGAGGAAGAGCGACTCGGGAGTCGTGATCAGGATGTCGGGCGGGTGGCGCAGCAGAGCGCGGCGCTCGACGGCCGGAGTGTCGCCGGTGCGGACGCCGACGCGGAGCTGCGAGCCGAGGCCAGCGAGCGGCGCGCGCAGGTTGCGCTCGATGTCGTAGTTGAGCGCCTTCAGCGGCGAGATGTAGAGCAGCCGCAGCCCCTCCCCGGGGCTCTGCGTGAGGCGGTCGATGCCGTAGAGAAAGGCTGCGAGCGTCTTGCCCGACCCCGTCGGTGCCTGGATGAGCACGTGGCCGCCCCCGGCGATCGCCGGCCAGCCGAGCGCCTGCGCGGGGGTCGGCGCGGCGAAGGCCCGCTCGAACCACGCGCGCGTCGCGGGGCTGAAGACGGCGAGCGGATCCATACCGTGAGCGTAGCGTCGTGGGCCATCCCTGCCCATTCCGGGTTCGGGCACGTCCAGGGGGTCAGGCACGGGACGTGGCCGGAGTGGCCACGTCCCGTGCCTGACACTTCGCGGCGGCTACGATCACCGTCGTGGCTGCGGCACTCCACTTCAGCGGCCAGCCCGAGGCCGACGCGCTGCTCGCCGCCGAGCCGCTCGCGCTGCTCGCCTACCAGGCCGCCAAGCGCACGCACAAGGCGGCGCTCCGGGCCGGCCGAGCCGGCGCGTGATCGACGTTCGCACGCTCACCGACGGCGGCCAGACGGCCGCCGAGATCGCAGCGGCGATCTCGGCGTTCCTCGACGGGGCGAAGGAGAGTCTCGACCTCGCCCTGTACGAGATCTGCCTCAACGGGAACTCGGCGGAGACCGTCAAGCGCGCAGTCGTCGACGCGGTGCAGCGTGGCGTGACGGTCAGGCTCGCCTATAACGTCAACCACCCCGGCCAGGTGCCGGTGCCGCCGCCGCCCCGGACGCAGCCCGAGCTGCTCGAGGGCCTGGGCGCCGAGCTGCGCGCGATCCCCGGCGTCCCCGACCTCATGCACCACAAATTCGTCGTGCGCGACCGCGAGACGGTCTGGACCGGCTCGCTGAACTGGACGGAGGACGCCTGGACGAGCCAGGAGAACGTCGTCGCTGTCGTCTCCTCGCCCGAGATCGCGCACGCCTACACCCTCGACTTCGAGGATCTCTGGAAGACAGGCTCGGTCGAAGGATCCGGCGACGTCGAGCCGCGCCCCGTTCCCGTTGACGGTGTCGAGGTACGGCCGTGGTTCTGTCCCGAGTACGGCGACGCGCTCGCACACCGGATGGCGAAGAAGATCACGCGCGCGCGGACGCGCGTCCGCATCGCCTCGCCGGTGATCAGCTCCGGGCCGATCCTCTGGGCGCTCGCCGACGTTGCGTCGTCGAAGCAAGTCGATCTCACCGGCGTGGTCGACCACACGCAGGTCGAGGAGGTGCTCGCGCAGTGGCGCTCGCTCGTCGCAACGCGTTGGAAGGTACCCGTGCTCAAGCTCGTGCTCTCGACCGCGAACTTCACCGGCAAGCGCTCGACCCGCTGGGCGCCGGGCGCGAAGCACGACTACATGCACGCGAAGGTGACCGTGATCGACGACGACGTCTTCCTCGGCAGCTTCAACCTCTCGAACTCCGGCGAGACGAACGCCGAGAACATGCTCGAGGTGAAGGACGCCGAGCTCGCCGACCGGCTGGCGGCGTACGTGGACGACGTGCGCGCGCGCTACCCGGCCGTCGCCCTCACGGCGTAGCGCGCGCAGGCGACCCAGGCCCGACGCCTCCCCACGCACGCAGAGCAGGTGCATCCCGGTCGGTGTGGACGTCGAGATCGTGCGGAAGAGCTAGGAGACGCCGGCGAGCAGGAACGCTCGAGCTTCCTTCACCATCTCCCGCGCGATCACGAGCCGCTGCACTTCGTTCGTGCCCTCGTAGATCTGCGTGATCTTCGCGTCGCGCATCATCCGCTCGACCGGGTACTCCCTGATGTAGCCGTAGCCGCCGAGGATCTGCACGGCCTCGGTCGTCACCCACATCGCCGTGTCGGTGCAGAAGAGCTTGGCCATCGCGGAGGCCTTCGTCAGCTCCGCCTCGGGCACGCCCGCGTCGGCCATTCCCCCGAAGCGGTATAGGAGGCCGCGAGCGGCTTCGCAGGCGGTCTCCATGTCGGCGAGCTTGGCCGCGATCAGCTGGTGCTGCGCAATCGGCTTGCCCATCGTCTCGCGCGTCTTCGCGTACTCGAGCGCGTAGTCCGTCGCTCCCTGGGCGATGCCGAGCCCCTGCGCGGCGACACCGGGCCGGGAGCGGTCGAGGATCCGCATCGCGATCCGGAAGCCCTCGCCCTCGGCGCCGAGCAGGTTGGCGGCGGGAATCCTGGCCTCCTCGAAGACGAGCTCGCCGGTCGTCGAGCCGGCGATGCCCATCTTCGGCTCGAGGCGGGCGACCTCGAAGCCCGGCGTCGGGGCCTCGACGACGAAGGCGGAGATGCCGGCGTGGCCGGCCTCGGGGTCGGTCTTGGCAAAGACGGTGTAGAGCGAGGCGACCCCGGCGTTCGTGATGAACCGCTTCGACCCGTCGAAGACGTAGTGGTCGCCGTCGCGGCGCGCGGTCGTCCGCATCGCGGCCGAGTCGGAGCCGGAGTCGGCCTCTGTGAGGGCGTAGGCGGCAAGCCACTCGCCGGAGGCGAGCTTCGGCAGGTACCGCTCCCGCTGCTCGTCGGAGCCCGCGAGCTTGAGCCCGAGCGAGCCGAGCTCCTGCACTGCGAGCAGGAGGCCGCTCGTCGCGCACACCTTCGAGACCTCCTCGATCGCGACGAGCGAGAGCAGCGTGCCGGTGCCGGTGCCGCCGAAGGCCTCCTCGAAGAAGAGCCCGAAGATGCCGGCCTCGCGGTAGAGCTCGACGACGTCCCAGGGGAACTCGTGCGACTCGTCGATCTCGGCCGCGCGCGGGGCGATCCGCTCCCGCGCGAGCGTGCGCACGAGCTCGCGCAGCTCCCGCTGCTCGCCGGTCAGGGGGTCGTACGGCACGGCCGGAGTCTAGTCTCCGGAGCTGTCCCGGAACGTGGTCGAAAAGGCACAGTTGCCCTCGAACACGGCTTCGAACACGGGGTCACGGACGCGCAGCTCCTCGGCGTAGTACTCCGTGCCCGGGCTGTCGTGCCCGGGGATGACGCAGCTCACGGTCTGGTCCGTCTCGACCGGGCGCGAGACGCGCAGCTCGACGCGATCGGCGACCCGGAACCACTTCCGCTCGCTTCTGTGGTCGAGCGAGATTCGAGCCGGCTGGACGCCGAGCAGCGTGCTCGCCTTGCGCACCCACGGCAGCGTGCTGATGTGCGCGCCGCCCAGCCGCCCGAGCAGGATCTCGGCGAGCGCCTCCCGCTGGGCCTCGTCGCCTGCCTCGTCCACGTGCAGCGAGATCGTCCACGGCGAGCCCCGCTCGTCGTCGTCGTAGTGGACGACGAGCACGGCGGCGAGACCCGAGAGGTCGGTCTCCCCCGCCTGTCCGTCCTCGACGTGCCACGAGAGGGCGCCCATGCAGACGCCGTACGTCGAGCGGCCGCCTGGGGCCCCGCCGATCATGCGGCACGGACAGATCGCCTCGCAGTTGCACGACTCGAGATACGAGCCCTCGATCCGCCAGGGCAGGTAGGGGCTCACACCGGCTTGTGACATACCGCCTCCACGTTGTTGCCATCGGGATCGTGGACGAAGGCGGCGTAGTACGTCGGCCCGTACTGCTCGCGGGGGCCGGGCGCGCCGTTGTCGACGCCTCCGGCGGCGAGCGCCGCCTCGTGGAAGGCGTGAACGGCCTGCCGCGCGGGCACGCCGAAGGCGACGTGGACCGGCGCCGTGCGATCGCCCTCGCGGATCCAGAAGTCGGGGATCCCGTCTCCGTCCCCGAAGCCGCAGCCGGTCTCCCACTCGTAGGCGACCGAGTAGCCGAGCGGGGCGAGCGCGCCCGCGTAGAACGCCCTGCTGCGGTGGAAGTCGGCAACGGTGACGCTGATGTGGTCGAGCATCGGAATCCTCCCGCTAGAGTCGCAGACAATGATCCTCCAGAACGGCGTCGTGCGCACGATGGAGCCCGCGCTGCCGACGGCGCGGGCGCTCTCGATCGCCGGCGAGCGCATTGCCGGAGGCGTCGGCACGCACGAGGCGGCGCTGCCGAGCCACGACGTCGTGAACCTCGGCGGCCGGTGCGTCCTGCCCGCCTTCAGCGATGCGCACGTCCACTTCCCGACGTGGTCGCTCGCGCAGACGCAGGCCTCGCTCGACGGCGCCGTCTCGCTCGCCGAGGCGCTCGCGCGCGTGCGCGCGTACGGGGAGACACTCGCCCCCGGCCGCTGGCTGCGCGGCACCGGTTGGCGCGACCAGGGCTGGGAAGCGCCGCCGACGCGCCAGGCGCTCGACGAGGTCACGGGCGAGCGGCCGGCCGCTCTCTGGGCGAAGGACTACCACACGCTCTGGCTCAATACGGCCGCGCTCGCGGTCGCCGGGGGGGCACTCGACGTGCCGGGCGGGATCGTCGAGCGCGACGGAGCGGGCGAGCCGACCGGGATCCTGCGCGAGGAGTCGGCCTGGGAGTTCCGGCAGCACGTGCGCACGAGCACTGACGAATGGGTCGAGGCGACGCGCGCGGGCATCAGGCTCGCCCACAGCCGCGGCGTCGCCGCCGTCCACGACAAGGACGGCTGGCTCGGCGCGCCCGGGATCTTCCAGCGGATCGCGGCCGCGGAAGGGTTGACGCTACGCGTCTGGTGCTCTGTCCCACATGCCCATGTGGAGGAGCTGGCCGAGCTCGGCCTGCGCTCGGGGATCGGCGACGACTTCCTCCGGATCGGGTACCTGAAGGCGTTCATGGACGGCACGCTCGGCTCCCACACGGCATGGATGCTCGACGGCTCCGGCATGTCCATCACGAGCGGTGAGGAGCTGGCCGACATCGTCCGCCGCGGGGCGCGGGCGGGCTGGCCGGTGTCGGTGCACGCGATCGGCGACCGCGCCAACCGCGAGGCGCTCGACGCCTTCGCAGCGACGCGAGACGAGTGGGCGCCGCTCGGTCTCCGGCCGCGCGTCGAGCACGCACAGTGCGTCGCGCCCGAGGATCTCCCCCGCTTCGCCGCGCTCGGCGTCGCCTGCTCCGTCCAGTTCAGCCATGCGACCTCCGACCGCGACCTCGCAGACCTCTTCTGGGCGGGCAAGACCGAGAGCGCCTACCCGTTCCGCTCACTGTGGGAGTCGGGCGCGCTCGTCGCGAACGGCTCCGACGCGCCGGTCGAGGAGCTCGACCCGCTGGCCGGGATCTGCGCCGGCGTCCTGCGCACGATCGACGAGCGGCCCGCCTGGCACCCCGAGCAAGCGGTGTCCGTCGAGCAGGCCTTGATCGCGACGACCGTCAACCCGGCGTGGCTCGCCGGCGACGAGCGGCGGCGCGGCAAGCTCCTGCCCGGCTACCTCGCCGACCTCGTCGTGCTCGACCGCGATCCCCTCGCCTGCGAGCCGGAGGAGCTGCGCGACGTGCGTGTGGAAGCTACGATGGTGGGAGGTCGCTGGGTACACAACGCGCCTCCCTGGGACTGACTTCGCTCCGGCCGCGGGGCTACGATACGGCTGTGTCTACTCGCACGATGAAAGAGGTTCACGACCGCACGTGCTCGGTCGCAGCGTGCGCGAAGATCATCGGCGCGAAGTGGACGGCGATTCTCGTCCACGACATGTCGGAGGGGCCGCGGCGCTTCTCGGAGCTGGAGCACTCCTGCGCCGGAATCAGCCCGCGGACGCTCTCGGAGCGCCTGCGCTGGCTCGAGCAGGAGGGCATCGTCGATCGGCACAGCTACCCCGAGTCGCCGCCGCGCGTCGAGTACGAGCTGACCGAGAAGGGCGGTGCGCTGCTGCCGATCATCGCCGAGATGCGCCACTTCGGCCACGACCAGCTCGGCTGCGGCCTCCATGACGTTTGACCGGCTGCCGCCGGTCAAACCTCTAGGCGGGGCTCGGCGCAAGACGCCTCGATAAGCCCACGCTGCTCGGGCGCTCGAGCCTAGCCGTCGTTCGAGTCTTGAGCCGCGGCCGCGACGCACACAAGGACCACGGCTAGGCAGGAGCGAAGCCTGCCTCTCTAGCGGAACCGCAGGCTATGCCTGCGGTTCCGCCCAGACGCGGACGAGCTCGACGACCGTCGCCGCGGCGGCGGCCATGTCCTGCACGGACAGCCACTCCCGCACGGAGTGGTACTCCTGGCCGCCGGTGAAGAGGTTCGGCGTGGGCAGGCCGCGCCGGGAGAGCTCGGCGCCGTCGGTGCCGCCGCGGATGATCGCGTGCCTCGGCTCGAGGCCGGCGCGGCGGATCGCCTCCTCCGCGGCCGCGACGACGCGCGGATGGGCGTCGATCACCTCGCGCATGTTGCGATAGGTCTCCTCGACCTTCACACCGACGGACGCCCGCGGGTCCTGCGCGGCCGCCTCGCGGGCGAGCCGCTCGAGCAGGGCGACGTGCTCGTCGAGCTTGCCGGCATCGTGGTCGCGAGCGATCAGGTGGATGGTGACCTCCGTGGCATTCCCGGCGATCCCTCCCGGATGGACGAACCCCTCGCGGCCCTCGGTCGTCTCCGGCGAGAGGCCGTCGCGCGGGAGCGAGGCGACGAAGTCGGCGGCGAGCTTGAGCGCGTTCACGAGCTCCCCCTTCGCCTTGCCTGGGTGCGTGCCGCGGCCGCGGAAGGTGACCGTCACCGCCTTCGCGTTGAAGGTCTCGATCTCAAGCTCGCCGGCACCGGAGCCGTCGAGCGTGTACGCGACGTCCGCCCCGAAGACGCCGAGGTCGAGATGCTTCGTGCCGGCGCCCACCTCCTCGTCGACGGTAAAGGCGATCCGCACGGGCGCGCGGGCCGGCTCGGGGTGCGAGACGAGATACGCGGCCGCGGCCATGATCTCGGCCACGCCGGCCTTGTCGTCGGCGCCGAGCAGCGTCGAGCCGTCGCTGGTGACGATGTCGTGGCCCACGCGACCGGCGAGCGCGGCGCTCTCGCCGGGGTCGAGCACCTGCCTCGGGTCCCCGGGGAGGACGATCGGGCTGCCGTCCCAGGCGCGGTGGACGAGCGGCTGGACGCCGGTACCCGGGGCGTCGGGTGACGTGTCCACGTGCGCCATCAGGCCGACCGTCGGCGCCTCTGCCGTCCCCGGCAGCGTCGCGAAGACGTAGCCGTGCTCGTCGAGCACCGCGTCCTCGAGCCCGAGCCCGAGCAGCTCCTCCAGCAGCAGTCGCGAGAGGTCGAGCTGCTTCGCGGTGCTCGGGTACGTCGTCGAGCCGTACGCCGCCTGCGTGTCGATCCGGACGTAGCGCAGGAAGCGCGCGAGCGCGTCCTCCGCCAGCTCGCCGGCGAGCGGCGACGCGAACGGAGCAGGGCTAGCCGAGGGCTGCGAAGCGGAGGAAGAGCTCACGCGCGGTCGCGACTCCGAGAGGCAGGTACTCGAGCAGCAGGCGCTCGTTGGGCGAGTGGACGTTCCCGTTCGGCAGGTCGAACCCGGTGACGATCGCCGGGATGCCCCGGTCGGCGAGCGCGGGCACGATCGGGAGCGAGCCGCCGGTGCGGACCAGCAGTGGCCGCACGCCGAGGGCGGCCTCGAAGGCGTCCTGGCCGAGCCGGACCGCGGCGGCGTCCGCGGGGACGACCCCGGCGGGCGCGGACGACCAGCGCACGACCTCGACGTCGGCGCCGGCGGGCGCCGCCTCGCGCAGGAGCCCCTCGAAGACCGCGGCGATCTCGTCGGGGTCCTGGCCGGCGACGAGGCGGATCGAGACGTTCGCCTCGCCGAGCACCGGGAGCACCGTCTTCTGCAAGGTCGCCTCGCCGCCCTTGATCCCGTGCACGTCCACCGACGGCTCGGCCCACGTGCGGAGGTAGAACTCCTCGGCGGCGAGCGGATCGCGCGGCCGCGCGCCCTGATCGGCGAGCTCGGCGGCGCCCGGGTTGAGCGTCGCCCAGCTTGCGAGCTCGGCCTCCGTCGGCGGGATCGCGCCGGCCCGCAGCGGCTCGGGCAGCCGGCCGTTGCGCGGGAGCACGCCCGAGAGCGTCTGCATGAGTGCATGCATCGCGTTCAGGGCGGCGCCGCCGTAGACGCCGGAGTGCAGATCTCGCTCGCCGGTCGAAACGGTGACGTGGAAGTAGTTGAGGCCTCGGGTGGCGAGGTTGAAGCAGGGCTTGCCGGGCGCGAGCATGCCGCCGTCGAAGATGACGGCGACGTCGGCGCCGCGCTCGTCGGCCTCGAGGAACTCGACGATCGAGTGGCCGCCGGTCTCCTCTTCGCCGTCGCAGGCGAAGCGCACGTTGACCGGCAGCGCGCCCTCGGCGGCGAGCTGCTCAGCCGCCTTCAGGAGCATGAAGAGCTGGCCCTTGTCGTCGGCGACGCCGCGGGCATAGAGCCAGCCGTCGCGCGCGGTCGGCTCGAAGGGCTCGCTCTCCCAGAGGTCGAGCGGCGCCGGCGGCTGCACGTCGAAGTGCCCGTAGCAGAGGACGGTCGGCACGCCGTCCGCTCCCGACGAGGCGCGGATCTCGCCGATCGCGAGGGGCTGTCCGTGCCAGTCGACGAGCTCCGCCTCGCCGCCCGCCCGGCGCACGAAATCGCGCACCCACTCGCCGGCCGTCGTGACGTCCGCCGTGTGGGCGGGGTCGGCGCTGACGGAGGGGATGCGGAGGAGCTGCGCGAGCTCGCCGACGAGCGCCTGGGTCTCCGCGGTCACGCGGGCGAGTCTAGACCTACGCGGCGGGGCGGCGCGTCAGGCGACGTCGCGCAGCTTCTGCGACTCGGCGAGCGCCCGCAGCTTCTTCAGGCTCTGGTTCTCGATCTGGCGAATCCGCTCGCGGGTGACGTTGAACGTCCTCCCCACCTCGTCCAGCGTCCGCGGCTGCTCGCCGTCGAGCCCGTAGCGCAGCTCGAGCACCCGCCGCTCGCGGTGCGAGAGCGTGGCGAGGATCGAGCTCAGCGCCTCGCGGCGCAGCGTCACCTCGGCCGCCTCGTCGGGCAGCAGCGCCGACTCGTCGGTGAGGAAGTGGCCGAACTCCGACTCCTCCTCGTCGCCGACCGGCTTTTCGAGCGAGACCGGCGTCTGGGCGCTGCGTCGGATCGCGTCAACTTCGTCGGGCTCGAGGTCGAGCTCGATCCCGATCTCCGCCGAGCTCGGCTCGCGCCCGAGCTCCGCGCGCAGCTTCCGCTCGGCGCGGACGATCTTGTTCAGCTTCTCGACAACGTGGACGGGCATGCGGATCGTGCGCGCCTTGTCGGCGAGCGCCCGCGCCACGGCCTGGCGGATCCACCACGTCGCGTACGTCGAGAACTTGAAGCCCTTGCGGTAGTCGAACTTCTCGGCGGCCCGCACGAGCCCGATCGTCCCCTCCTGGATGAGATCGAGGAACGGCAGGCCCTGGTTGCGGTAGCGCTTCGCGATCGAGACGACGAGACGGAGGTTGGCCTCCACCATCGCCTGCTTGGCTGCGTGGTCGCCACGCTCGATCCGCTTCGCCAGCTCGACCTCCTGCGCGGCGGTGAGCAGCGGCACGCGCCCGATGTCCTTCAGGAAGAGCTGGAGCGTGTCGGTCGAGACCTCGCTCTCGTCCGCCTCGAGGTCGAGCTCGGGCTCGGCCTCCGCCTCGGCTCGGGCCACGACCTCGATCTGGAGCTCGTCGAGCGCCGCGTAGAAGTCGTCGAGCTGCCCGGCGTCGAGATCGAGCTCGTCGAGGGCGAGCGCGATCTCGTCCGCGCTCAGCCTGCCGTCGCGACGGCCGTTCTCCAGCAGCAGCCTCGCCTCGTCCGTCTCGAGCACGTCGGCGACCTGCGGCAGAGTCGTGCTGACCGGCTCCCTCGCGCTCACTCGGATCCCCCTCCGGATGTATTCCCCACCGTAGTTGCGGCGAGGAGCCCCGTCAACGATTTCGTCACGGCGAGGATGCGCAAGTCTGCCATGAGACGAGGATGGACGGAGATCAGCCCTTTTCGGCCTGCTCGATCCGCTCGAGATAGCGCTCCGCCTCGCGCGCGAGCGGGCTGCCGGGACGGGTCTTTCGGGCGAGTCCGAGCTGGCGTTTCGCCTCCTCGACTCGACCGGTCCAGAGCAGCAGCACGCCGAGGTGGAAGCGCACCGTCGGCTCGTCGGGGAAGCGCCGCGCGAGCGGCCCGAGCTGCGAGAACGCGACGGCTGGGGCGTCCTTGGCGAAGCGGCCGACGGCCGCCGCGACCTGCGCCTCGGCATCGTCGGGCGCGAGCCGGCCCGCCGCGGCGAACACCCGCTCGGCCGAGCGCGGCCGCCCGAGCCGCTGTAGGGCGACGCCGTAGAGCAGCTTCTCGCGCACGCCGCCGCTCGCCGCCGCGCGCTCGAGCGCCGCAAGCTGCTGCGCCGGAGGCTGTGCCCGGATCGCCGCCGGCGTCTCGAACGACGGCAGGAAGAGCGGCAGCCCGCGCGCAAACTCCGGGTGCAGGAGATCGCCCGCGACGACGGCGTAGGGCGTGTCGGGCTCGACGTCGGCCGCCTCGCGCCAGGCCTGCTCGGCGCCGGGCAGGCGTGCCCAGTAGCGGGCGAGGCCGAGGTGGAGCTGGACGAGCGCGCTGCGCGGGTAGAGGCCGGCGAGCTGCTGGAGCCGGTCCACCGTCCCGACCGGCCAGCGCGCGAAGGAGGCACCGACCCGGGCCTCGAGCGAGCCGTAGCGGGAGAAGAGCGCGAGCGCGTCGGCCGTCCGCTCGCGCTCGTAGAGCGAGGCGGCCCGGCGCAGAGCGCGCGCCTCGGCGTCGTCGCGCACTCCGAGGTCGAGCGCCAGCGGCGGGGTGCCGGCCCGCGGCGTCGCGGCGGGAGCCGGGGCCGGCGGCCCGGGCTCGTCGCCCGGCAGCACGGCCGCACCGACCGCGATGACAGCCGCAAGCGCCGCGGCCGCGGCCACGGCTGCGTAGATACGCGCGCGGGAGCTCACATCGCCGACGATAGCCGCGCCGGGAATGAACCGCCGAGACATGCGTTGAGACGGGTACGCGCACGATCGTGACGTCGCTATACTTTTGAAACCAATGACGAGCTACCGGGAATTGCTGGCGCAGGTTCGGGCCGAGATCGAGGAGATCACGGCCTCCGAGGCGCGCGACCTGCACGCCTCGGAGGCGGCGCCGCTCTTCCTCGACGTCCGCGAGCGCGACGAGTGGGAGGAGGGCCACATCCCCGGCGCCGTGTTCGTCCCGCGCGGGACGCTCGAGTCGCGGGTCGAGGCGCTCGTGCCCGACCGCGCGCGCGAGCTCGTCGTCTACTGCGCCGGCGGCTCCCGCTCGGCCTTCGCGACGAAGTCGCTCGAGGAGCTCGGCTACACGAGCGTCCGCAACCTGATCGGCGGCTTCACCGACTGGAAGCGGAGCGGCTTCGACGTCGCCACGCCGCGCACGCTCTCTCCCGACCAGCGCGCCCGCTACAGCCGCCACCTGCTCATCCCCGAGGTCGGCGAGGCCGGCCAGCACAAGCTGCTCGACGCGCGCGTGCTCCTGATCGGCGCGGGCGGGCTCGGCTCCCCCGCCTCGCTCTACCTCGCCGCCGCCGGCGTGGGCACGCTCGGCATCGTGGACGACGACATCGTGGACGACTCGAACCTCCAGCGCCAGATCGTCCACTCGACCGACCGGCTCGGCGAGCCGAAGGTGCTCTCCGCGA
>Ga0082335_1006466_pt1 | contig 15068 bp, 10 predicted proteins | sample Subgrocontami58m_FD_72375 | JGI IMG/M metagenome (GOLD analysis project Ga0082335, IMG submission 72375) | Subsurface groundwater microbial communities from S. Glens Falls, New York, USA - GMW37 contaminated, 5.8 m (SPADES assembly) (version 2) ...
GGATGCCGTTCTCGATCAGCGTCGTGCACTGCGTCGGATTGCCCTCGTCGTCGATGTTGAGCGAACCGCGCCGCGCGGGCAGCGTGCCGTCGTCGACGACGGTGACCCCGGGCGAGGCGACGCGCTCGCCGATGCGCCCGGTGAACGCGGAGCTGCCCTTGCGGTTGAAGTCCCCCTCCAGGCCGTGGCCGATCGCCTCGTGCAGCAGCACCCCCGGCCAGCCCGGCCCCAGCACGACGGTCATGGTTCCCGCGGGCGCCGGACGCGACTCGAGATTCACGAGCGCCTGCGACACGGCCTTGGCGGCATATTCGCGCAGCCGCTCGTCGGTGAAATGGGAATAGTCCGTGCGGCCGCCGCCGCCGGCGGAGCCCTGCTCGCGCCTGCCGTTCGCCTCCGCGATGACCTGCACCGACAGCCGCACCAGCGGCCGCACGTCCGCGGCGATGACGCCGTCCGAGCGCGCCACGAGCACCACCTCGTATTCGCCGCCGAGGCTCGCCATCACCTGCACCACGCGCGGATCGAGACTCCGGCACAACTGCTCCAGCCGCTCCAGCAGCTTGACTTTCCGCTCGTCGGGCAACGAGTCGAGCGGATCCTCGGCCCGGTAGAGATCCCGGCCGGCGCCGCGCCGCGCGAGCGCGGACTTTCCCCCCGCGCGAACCGTCGCGGTCCCGCCGGCCCGCGCAATCGCGCGCGTGGTCTGCGCTGCGTCGGAGAGTGCGGGCAGGCTGATCTCGTCGGAGTACGCGAACGCCGTCTTCTCGCCGCTCACCGCGCGCACGCCGACGCCCTGGTCGATGTTGAAGCTGCCCGACTTGACGATGCCCTCCTCGAGACTCCATCCCTCGCTGCGCGAATACTGGAAGTAGAGGTCGGCGTAATCGAGCCGATGCGCCTGCATCGTCCCGAACACTCGGGACAGCTTCCCCGCCTCGAGGTCGTGCGGAGCGAGCAGGCAGGACTGGGCCGTCTGGAACAGTTTTTCGGGGGCGTTCATAAGATCAATTCTACGCCGGATGAGCCGGAACCAGCCAGGCTGCTTTTGCCGTTGTCAATCTCGCTATTTCGTGCAGTTGCAAATTCGCAACTGCACGAAATAGCGAGACGTATAGAAGACCCAAAATCATCGCCAAACGTGTCAACAATTAGTCTCTTATCACTCGTATGTTGACAGAATTGGCGAAGATTATGGGTTTATGTGGGTCTCCCGATTTTGCACCGTTGCGAAGTTGCAACGGTGCAAAATCGGGAGATTTGGGATGGCAAATCAAGCCATCCCGTTTGGTTCCGGCTTTGCCGGCTTAGGTTATGACCGACTAAAGCACCCGGTGCTCCAGCGCCGGAAGGCTTGCGCGCTTCCTCGCCTGGAACGCCGGATCGATTTCAGCGACGACCACGCCGGGACCCGCGGGCAAGCAGCCGAGCACCGTACCCCAGGCGTCGACGATCATGCTGTGCCCGTGCGTCTGGCGCCCGTTGACGTGGCGCCCGCCCTGGGCGGGCGCCACCACGCAGGCGAGGTTCTCGATGGCGCGCGCCCGCAGCAGGATTTCCCAATGCGCCCGCCCGGTCGTCGCGGTAAACGCGGAGGGAACGAAGATGATGTCCATCGGCGACAGGCGCCGATAGAGCTCGGGAAAACGCACGTCGTAGCAGATCGACAGCGCCAGCCGTCCGAAAGGCGAATCGATCGCCGCGGGGGCGCCGCCCGCCTCGATGGTCGCCGCCTCGTCGTAGCGTTCGTTGTCGGCCGCGAATCCGAACAGGTGGATCTTGTCGTAGCGCGCAACGCGCTCCCCGCGGTCGTCGTAGACGAGGCAGCTGTTCATCACCTTGCCGGGATCGGAGGATTCGAGGGGCACCGAGCCGCCGACGATCCACACGCCGTGCTCGCGCGCCATGCCGGACAGGAATTGCTGGATCGGCCCCGATCCGTCGCGTTCCCTGACCGCCACCTTGTCGCGCTCGCGCATGCCGAATATGCAGAAGTACTCCGGCAGGCCGACGAGCTTCGCGCCCTTCTCGGCCGCCTCCGCGATCAGCACGCGCGCCGCGTCCAGATTCGCGGCGACCGACGGCTCCGACACCATCTGGATCGCCGCAACGCGAAACGAAGCCGGCATCGCCATCGTCTCCTTGACTTACTGCGCCGGGGGCTCTTCCGCATCGAAGCTGACGCGCACCACCTTGGGATCGCTCCAGGTCCCGGTAACAGTGTACTGCAACGAGAATATTTGCCCGAGCGGATCCTTGAGGATGCGCTGCGCGATCAGCGCGCCCAGGCCGGTAACGGGGTTGATCTTGAGCAGGAGCGTCGCCGCGGTGGCCGCACTGTCCCCCAGCGCCGGCACGACCCGCAGGCGCAGATTCTGCGTTTCATGCGTGAGATCGATGTCGCCGGTCATGCCGACCCGCGCGGCGGCCCCCCGCATGTCGAAGTCCCTGGTCGTGAGCACGCCCTTGGTGATGCTCGCGTTGCTTGCGATGGCATCGAATACGAATCCTTCCCGGAACAGGTCGCGCAAATCGAAGGTGAGCAGGGATTGCAGGCTCAGGATGCCCAGCAGCTTCGCCACACCGGGATCGGCCCTGAGGAACTGGCCCTTCTCTACCCTCAGCGTCACGTTGCCCATGAGCGTCGGGTAATCGATTTCCTGCGGGCTTCCGGCCCAGGCGAGCTTGCCTTCCAGGCGCGCGTGGCCGCCGCGCATGGTCCCGGGGTAGCCCATGCGATCGAGGTACTTCCCGGCGTCGCTCACGTCGAGCTTGACGTTGACGCTGGTGCTCGGACGCGCCGCCCAGCTCTGCCAATAGCCGTCAGCGCTCAACGTGCTCTCGGCCGTCGTGAGCACGAGCTTCTCGATGCGCCAGTCGCGCGCCTGGTTGACCGCCACCAGTTCCAGCTTGCCGAGCTTCTTTTCGCCCATGACGAAGTCGTCGGCGATGATGTCGAGCGCCGGCAGCTCGCGCGACGGACGCGCCTCGAGGATCGCACCCGGCGTCGATTCCGGAACCGTGAAATGCCCCAGCCTCGCGATGACGCGGCCTTGTCCCTCGGGTCGCCAGGTGATGTCTCCCGTCATCTCCCTGGCGCTGACGCTGGCCGTCCACACGGCCGCCGAACGGGTGGCGCGCAGCGTCAGTTCGTTGACGCGCTTCCCCTCGACATCGAGCACGCCGATACGCACGTTGAGCGCGGCGGGCAGCGTCGGTGCAACGTCGTCGCTGCCGAAGAGGGTGCGCCAGCGGTCGAGATCCAGGTATGGCAGCGAGCCCGCGGCGACGATTCCGGGGCGGTCCGGCGCCGGAGCGCGCTCGTTCAGTCCGAGCGCGGCGCGCGCGACTGCCAGCCGCTCGCCCTCGCGCGCACGCACGATCACACCGTTCACCGCGGACCCGATGGTCAGCATGACCGCGTCGCCCCGCGGCGGAATACGCTGCACCTGGAACCGGCGCAGCGCCTCGCTCTGGGCGTTGTTGGTTCGCTCGAGCCGGAACGCCATCGATTCCGCCGCGGTCTTGCCGAGCGGAGGAGGCAGATCCAGTGCGACGCCCTGCAGATTCGATTCGACGGCGAGGTCGAATGCGCGCCCCTTGATCGACATGCTGCCGCGCCAGGCGGTGTTGCCGCTCATGCGATCCTGCAACGGAAGATCGATCAGGCGCCGCACTCCCGCCATGGTCGCGTTTCCCTGTGTGGTCACGAGGACCGTCCCATCGGCCTGCGTCGCCGCCGAAATCACGGCCGGCCCTCCCAGAAACTGCCCGCCGAGGTTGCGCGCGTTGATGCCGCTCTCGGTGAAGTCGATGCGCCCGCCCACCTGTGTCAGAGGCGGAACGTCGGGGTCGATGACCACCTGGTTGCCGGCGATCTGGAAGCTGCCCGTGACCCGGGATTGACCGAGCCTGCGAATGGGCAGTTCGAGCCTGAGTTGAAGCCGGCCGTTTCCCGTCGCTCGCATGTCCTGCGTGAACCCGTCGATGAATCCCGTGACGGGGCTCACCGCGACGAATCGCAGGAACTCGCTGGTCGGCCCGTCGGCCTGGCCCTCCACGGTCAGGACTTCGTTGTCGTGAAACAGATCGGGAATGGTTGCCTTCACGTTCGCGATGCGCGCACCCAGCACGGCACCCTTCGATGCGAAGATCCGCATCTGCCGGCCTTCGAACACGAGTTCCCCGCTCACTCCCTCGAGACGCGGCCAGGCCTTCGCGTAGTCGAAATTGACGCCGCTCACCTTGCCGACGACCTGAAAGCTGCCCTTCTTCGGATCGTCGAACGGAAAGTCCCGCAGATCGCCCTTCAGCCGCAGGCGAACGTCGTGGCCCTGTCCCGACTGGACCGAAGACCTGAGGTAATCGACCACCTTCGCGGGCAGACGGGGGATGTAGTCCTGGACGCTCCTGCCTTCCACGCGCGAGAAACTGCCGGTCAGGTCGATGATTCCCGGGCCATCGCGTCGCGTCGCGAAGCTGCCGAACAGCACGCCGGCGAAATTCCGGTTGGCGAGCGCGACGTTGCTGAACTTGAGTTCCAGCCCGTCGCGCGCCGCGAGCCACGCGATCTGCCCGCTGAGCGTGTCCAGACTTGCGCCTCCCCCCGGAAGGATTCCCGGCAGATCGACATTCGTCCTGGCCGAGACGAGCGACACGTTGCCGCCGTTCTCGTTGGCTTCGACGTGGCCCGTCAGCCCGGAGAATGCCGGAATGTGCTCCGCGGCGCGTGCGCCGAGGTTCGAGAAACGCCCGCGCACGCTGTAGTGCCCCGGGCGGTCCGGTTCACCGTCCCAGGCCAGCTTGAGATCGAAGACGCCGCCGCGGGGCGCGAGATCGGCGAGCCGCTGGCGCAGCTGTCGCGGAAGCGGAAGGAATTCCGCGAGATGGGCGAGCGGTTCCAGCTCCAGCGCATTCGCCTGCAGCTCGCCGCGCTGCGGCCGATCCGCGCTTGCCGGCTCCCAGCGGACATCGAAGTCCGCCGGCGCAAGCGCGACTTCCCCGCCGCTCTTCAATGAGAGCCTCTTGCCCAGGACTTCGAATCCGTTGCCCAAGCGCTTCGCGCCGAGGCGTCCCTCGAGATAGTCGAGGCCGAGCAGCGGCAGGTCGCGCGACAGGCGCGTCGACACTCCGGCCAGCGCGACGTCAGCGACCGCTTCGTTGAGGCGCCCTCCCGAAAGTCCGAGCCACACCCGTATCCCGCCCTTGCCGGAATTGATCTCGAGCGGATAGTCGATCCAGCGCTGCCAGGCAGCGAGGTCGGTGTAGTCGAGCTCGGCGAACAGGCGGCCGGTCCAGTCCTGGAGCCGACCGACGCTCCCGCCGCGCAGCTCCCCGCGAAGGTCCAGCGTGGAGGCCAGCTCGGCGCGCACCTGCGCCCGAAGTCCGAAGCGATGCAGAGCGCCCCGGTTGCGCAGTGCGAAGGTCACTCCGGACAGTTCCAGCCGCGGCGCTGCGCGCTGCTCGTCGTCCCAGGTAACGCTTGCATTGCGCACGACGATCTCGCGCTGCGACAGCAGCCATATCGAGATGTCGGGGCCCGCCCGGTCGTCCCTCAGCTCCATCCCGGCAACGTAGATCCGGCCCTCGGCATCGCGGCGTATTTCCAGGTCCGGCTGCTCGAATGCAAGCGAGTGGAAACGCAAGCTGCCGAAAGCGAACGAAGTCCACGAAACGGTGGTCTCGACCACCGGAAGCGAAAGCGCGACCCGCCCCTCGCGGTCGTAGATCTTGAAATCGGTGAGATCGAGCTCCGGTCTCAGGCCTTGCCAGCCGGCGCGAATGGCCCCGATCGTGACCCGCTCGCCGATGGTCCGGGACACCGCCTGCTCGATGAAGCCGGAATATTGCGCGATGTTCGGCAGCAGCCAGTAGCGCAGCCCGAGCACGACCGCGGCGGCGGCGAAATACACGCCGACCGCCGTCCAGCCCAGCACTACGACGAGCCTGCGCAGCCGCGCGCGGCGCTCGTTCGCACTCTGTTCACCCGGTTGGATGCCGAATTCGCTCAAATGAACACAATCTCGCTGTCGGAAAGCGCCTGTCGACAGCCTCTGACCTGGGGACAGAGAAGGAGGCGTGCCTCCTTTTCCAACAACCTGCATGCGGCCGATGCGCCGCCGCTACAATTCTACCTGCAAAACACCCTTCACTCCGACATGAGTTACGAAACCGGCGGGGAACCGTTGACGGATCCGCTCGATTTTTCCCGTTTCGCGCAGCGCCTGCTCACGGCGAATCCCGGGCTCGAGCAGGAGCTCGGATCGGACTCGCCCTGGACGCGCGAGGCGATGCTGGGGTATCTGGAGTCCCAGCCGACGGACTCCGAACCCCTGCTGCACGCGGCGCTGCGCAAACTGCGCCAGCGCGTCGTCCTGAGACTGCTCGCGCGCGACCTGCTCGGGAAGGCCGATCTCGGGGAGGTGTGCCACACCACGACGGCACTTGCCGAGGTCGCGATCCGTTTCGCGCTCGCCTGGCTTGCGCCGCGCATGCAGGCGCAATTCGGCGTGCCGGCCACCGCCAACGGCGAAAGCCAGCAGCTCATCGTCGTCGGAATGGGCAAGCTGGGGGGCGGAGAGCTGAATGTCTCGTCCGACATCGATCTGATCTTCGTGTACCCGGAGGAAGGCGACACGCTCGCTGCGAGCGCAGGGCCGGACCATGCCGGCCACTCGCTGTCCAATCACGAGTTCTTCACGCGCCTCGGGCGGCGCCTGATCGCCGCGCTCAGCGAACCGACACCGGAGGGCCAGGTGTTCCGCGTGGACATGCGGTTGCGCCCGTGGGGCGACTCCGGGCCGCTTGCAGTGAGCTTCGACGCGCTGGAACAGTACCTGGTGTCCCAGGGTCGGGAGTGGGAGCGTTATGCGTGGATCAAGGCAAGGGCGCTGACCGGCGGTGGCCCCGACTCCCAGGCGGCGGACGCGCGGGGCGACAGGAACTGGAGCTCACCGCTGGGCGCGATCGTCCGGCCGTTCGTCTACCGCAAGTACCTGGACTTCGGCGCCTTCGCGGCAATGCGCGAACTTCACGCCCAGATCCGCGCCGAGGTCGTGCGGCGGGAGCTCGCCGATCACATCAAGCTCGGGCCCGGCGGAATTCGCGAGATCGAGTTCATTGCGCAGGCGTTCCAGCTCATCCGCGGCGGGCGCGACGCTGACCTGCAGGCGAGGCCCACGCTGAAAGTGCTTGCGCTGCTCGCGGAGCGCCGTTTGCTGCCGCCGGAGGCCGCGGCCGAGCTCGCGGCGGCCTACGTGTTCCTTCGCAATCTCGAGCATCGGCTGCAATACCTCGACGACGCCCAGACGCACACCCTGCCTCACGACGAGTCCGACCGTGCACGCGTGGCAGGCGCGATGGGGTTCGCCTCCTGGGACGCGTTCGCCGCGGCGCTCGACGCCCACCGCGAACACGTGTCGCTGCAGTTCGGGCAGGTGTTCTCGACGCAGGAGACGCCGCGGCACGCGCTCGCTTCCCTGTGGGAAGGCGAGCTGGGCGACGAGGCGGAGCAACGCCTGCAGGCGCTCGGGTTCCGCTCGCCCGAGGACATCGCCGGTCGGCTGCGCGCGATTCGCGCGAGCGCCCGCTACGCCGACCTGCCGGCGACCAGCCGCAGCCGCTTCGACCAGCTCGTGCCGCGCCTGATCGAGCTCTCGGCCGCGCGCGCCAATCCGGACCAGACCCTCGAGCGTTGCCTCACGCTGATCGAAACGATCAGCCGCCGCGCCGCGTATCTGGCGCTGCTGAACGAGCACGCGCACGCGCTTGAAAAGCTCGCCGAGCTCGTGAGCGCCTCGAGCTGGGCATCCGAATACCTGAACCGGCATCCGATCGTGCTCGACGAATTGCTCGACGCGCGCGTGCTCGCCGCGGAGCCCGACTGGAACGAGTTCTGCAGCACGCTGCGCCGGCAGATGATCGACATCGCCGACGACCCCGGGCGGCAGATGGACCTGCTGCGCGAGGCGCACCACGCCCAATCGTTCCGGCTGCTCGCGCAGGACCTCGCCGGACAGCTGACCGTGGAGCGGCTCGCAGACCATCTCTCGGACCTCGCCGACTGCATGCTGCAGGTCACGCTGGAACTGTGCTGGAAGCAGGTACGCTCGCCCCATCGCGAGTTCCCGGGCTTCGCGGTGATCGGCTACGGCAAGCTGGGCGGCAAGGAACTCGGCTACGCCTCGGACCTCGACATCATCTTCCTGTTCGACGACCCGCACGAGGCGGCGCCGGAGAACTACGCCCGTCTCGCCCAGCGCGTCATCCACTGGCTCACCGTGCGCACGGGCTCGGGGGTGCTGTTCGAAACCGACCTGCGCCTGCGCCCCGACGGATCGGCCGGCCTGATGGTTTCGTCGGTGGAGGCGTTCCGCAGCTACCAGCGCGAGTCGGCCTGGGTCTGGGAGCATCAGGCGCTGACGCGGGCGCGCTACTGCGCAGGCGACGCGACCGTCGGGGCGCTGTTCGAGGAAACGCGGCGCGAGATCCTGCGCGCGCCGCGGGACGACGCCAGGCTGCGCGAGGAAGTGCTCTCGATGCGGCAGAAGATGCTCGAGGGGCATCCCAACAAGAGCGAGCTCTTCGATCTCAAGCACGACCGCGGCGGCATGGTCGACATCGAGTTCGTCGTGCAGTACCTCGTGCTCGCGCACTCGAACCGCCACGCGGAGCTGACCGCCAACGACGGCAACATCGCGCTGCTCAAGGTGGCCGCCGATCTCGGTCTCGTTCCCCGCGCGCTGTCGGAAGCGGTACGCGACGCCTATCGCGACTACCGGCGACGCCAGCACGTGCTGCGACTGAACGGCGCGCGGTTCGCCCGCGTGCCGCACGCGGACGTGGCTGCGTCGATCGAGGCCACGCTCGCGCTGTGGCGCGGCGTGTTCGGCGAGGCCTAGCGCCGCGAGCGTTGTCCGGTGACGCGATCCGGGTCGAGCGCCAACGGTATTGCCGGAATTCGGCAGGGAGCCTGTTCTCGAGGCCCAATACTCTCGTCATTTTGGAAAGTTGCGAAGTTGCAACTTTCCAAAATGACGAGACATTGATAAACCCAGATGCAACGCCTCGCCGGTCAACACGCGATCAGAAATGCACCAACGATGGATCTCGAGCGATACGACGCCTGGTACGACACGCCGCGGGGAAGCTGGATCGGCGAGGTCGAGTTCGCCCTGCTGCGCAGCCTGCTGCGGCCCGCCCCGGCTGAATCGCTGATCGACGTCGGCTGCGGCACCGGCTATTTCACGCGGCGATTCTCGATCGATGCGGGATTGCGCGTGACCGGGGTCGACATCGCGCGGGATGCGCTCGGCTTCGCGAAGTCCCGGTCCCCGGATATCGCGTTCGTCGCCGCCGACGCGTGCCGCCTGCCCTTCGCGCAAGACGCGTTCGACCTCGCCGCGGCGGTCACCTCACTGTGCTTCGTCGCCGATGAGCGCGGCGCCGTTCGGGAGCTGGTACGCGTCACGCGCGATCGATTCGTCGTGGGGCTGCTGAACCGCCACAGCCTGCTCTACCTCCGCAAGGGGCGCCGCGGCGGCCTCGGGGCCTATCGCGGCGCGCGCTGGCACACGTTGCCGGAGATCCGGTCTCTGTTCTCCGCGTTGCCGGTCGAGGGCCTCCAGATCCGCACTGCCGTGCTCTTTCCGGGTGGCACGCGGGCGGCACGCCGGGCCGAGAGCATGGCGCGCGCAAGACTGCCCTGGGGTTCCTTCACTGCCGTTGCCGGGAGCAAGCGGCGCTGATCGCCCGGCGGGCGCGTCGCGGCAACGGAAAATTCACGCCGCCTCGCGCATGGCCTTCTCGATCAGGCGCACCTCCGCGCGCAGCAGGGCGACGAGTTCCTTCTGGCGCGCTTCGGTCATGCGCATCGAGATGGCGCCGATGCTGATCGCGGCGATCGGCTCGCCGTACCGGTTGGCGATGGGCAGACCGAGCGTGGTGGCGCCGGTCGTGTTGTGCACGTCGTTCAGCGCATAGCCGAGCCTGCGCGAGCGCCCGAGCGCCTCCAGCAGCGAGGGCACGTCCAGGTTGTTGTAGCCCGGAAACCTGCGGGCATTGGCACCCACGATCTCGTCGACGACCGCGTCCGGGAGCGGCATCAGCAGCGCGAGGCCGCCGGCGCCCGCGCCCAGCGGCCGGCGCGTCCCGACGTCCAGCGTGAAGGTCTTGATCGGAAACGATCCTTCCCTGCGCTCGATGCACACCGAGTCGTAGCCGCTGCGCGCGGTGAGGAACACGGTGTCTCCGGTCTTCTCGGCGACGCGGTGCATCGACGGCCGGCAGATCTCGGACAGATTGACGCGCGGCGCGGCGGCAAGGCCCAGCTCGAACACCAGCGGACCGAGAAAGTAGCGCCGGGAAGCCGCATCCTGCGTCGCCATGCCCTCGGCGACCAGCCCCCGCAGGATGCGATGCACCGTGGGATGTTCGAGGCCCGAGTACCTGACGGCCTCGGCGAGGCGCAATCCGCCGTGGCCGCGCGAGGCGATCAGGCGCATCACCAGAGCCGCCCTCTGGATGGACTGCGTACCCCGGGACCTCGCCGGAGACGCCGCGGGGCGCTTGCGCCGCGGCCGGTCACGCTTGTTCATCGAAGTCATATTAGTCCACTATATGGATATCTGCCCGGCGCCGGTCGTGGCGGCGGGCGATATTCCGTGCTAGCATTCGTTCCACCTTGTCGAATCACTTTTCGCCGATTCGCGACCGCGTCGGGATCGGCTCTGCCGGAACCTGGATACCGCATTATCATCCACATTGTGGATGACCATTCTAATCCAATCCACCTTGAACGAGAGGATCAAATGACCGCGAGAGAAAGCAGCATCGACGCGATGGGCAGCCCGATGGGCCAGGCCACGACCGACGAGGCCAGGCGCCAGCGCGAAGCCCAGGGCTTCAGGATTCCCTACGAGGACCTGAGGGAATGGATCGCCGAGGCGGAAAAGCTGGGAGAAATCCGCGTCGTCAAGGGCGCGACCTGGCAGCAGGAGATCGGCATGGCCGCCGAGATCGTCCAGCACGACGAGAACGCGCCCTGCGTGATCTTCGACGAGGTTCCGGGCTGCAAGAAGGGTCAGCGGGTGCTCACGAACTTCTTCGGCGGCAGGCGCAAGAACATGACGCTCGGTTTCCCGCTGCATTTCAGCAAGCTCGAATTGTCCGAGGCCTTCCTCGAGAACTACATGCGGGAGCTCAAGCCCATTCCGCACCAGGTCGTCGAGACCGGCCCGATCTTCGAGAACGTCATCACGGGCAACGATATCGACATCACCAAATTCCCCGTGCCGCTCTGGCACGAAGGCGACGGCGGCCGCTACGTCGGCACCGGCAGCTACAACATCACGATCGATCCCGAGGAGAAATGGATCAACGTGGGCACCTACCGCGTCATGATCCACGACAAGAACACGCTCGGGTTCTACATGTCCCCCGGCAAGCACGGCCGGATCCACCGCGACAAGTACCAGGCGCGCAACGAGCCCATGCCGGTCGCAATCGTGATCGGCGGCGACCCGCTGCAGTTCCTCGTCGCGTGCAGCGAAATGCCCTACGGCGTGTGCGAGCTGGACATCGCCGGCGGCCTGCGCGGCAAGCCGGTGAAAGTCGTCAAGGGCAAGGTGACCGGGCTCCCCATTCCCGCCAACGCGGAAATGGTGATCGAAGGCTTCGTGCAGCCCGGCAAGCGCAGGCTGGAGGGGCCGTTCGGCGAATGGACCGGCTACTACGGCAGCGACATCCGCGAGGAGCCGGTGCTCGACATCAAGGCCATCTACCACCGCAACGACCCGATCATCCTGGGCTGCCCTCCGCAGCGCCCGCCGGAGGAGCAGGCGCGCTACCGCGCCGTCACGCGCTCGGCGCTGATCCGCAAGAACATCGCCGCGGCCGGCGTTCCCGACGTGACCGCGGTCTGGGCGCACGAAGTGGGCGGCTCGCGCATGCTGCTCGGCGTCTCGATCAAGCAGCGCTACGCCGGGCATTCCAAGCAGGCCGGCCACGTCGCGTCGATGTGCCACGCGGGCGCCTACGCGGGCAAGTACGTGATCGTCGTCGACGAGGACATCGACGTCAGCAACCTCGAGGAGCTGATGTGGGCGATGCTCACCCGCTCCGATCCCGCGACCTCGATCGACATCATCACCAACACCTGGAGCACGCCGCTCGATCCGCGCATTCCGCCCGAGCAAAAGGACAAGGGCAACGCCACCAACTCGCGCGCGATCATCGACGCCTGCCGGCCGTTCCACTGGCGCGACAAGTTCCCGAAGGTGAACATGCCGAGCCCCGAGCTGGCGCGCAAGGCGACGGAGAAATTCGGCTACCTGCTGAAGTAGGCACGGCGTCGCGGACTGATTGCGCCTCACGGCCGGCCAGGGCGATCCGCCGCCCTGGCCGGAAGCGGCGCGATTTCGGCTAAAATGCACCTTTGATCGAGGGAGGTGCCTGTCCATGTCGATGGCGGACCGTGACGGATTCATCTGGTACGACGGCAAACTGGTGCCGTGGCGCTCTGCGACCACGCACGTGCTGACCCATTCGCTGCACTACGGCCTCGCGGTATTCGAGGGCGTGAGGGCGTACAAGACCGTCGACGGGACGGCCATCTTCCGCCTGCGGGAGCACACCGAGCGCTGGTTCAATTCGGCGCACATCTACATGATGAAGATGCCGTACGACAGGGAGGTGCTGATCGAGGCGCACCGGGAAGTCGTCCGCGCGAACAAGCTCGAGTCCTGCTACCTGCGTCCGATCGCGTTCTACGGCTCGGAAAAGATGGGCGTGTCGCCCAAGGGGGCGACCGTCCACGTCGCGATCGCCGCCTGGCCCTGGGGCGCCTACCTCGGCGCCGAAGGCATCGAGAAGGGCATCCGCGTCAAGACCTCGTCCTACGCGCGCCACCACGTCAACGTGTCGATGTGCCGCGCGAAGTATTCCGGAACCTATGCCAATTCGATCCTCGCCAACATGGAGGCGACCGAGCACGGCTACGACGAGGCGCTGCTGCTTGACGTCGACGGCTTCGTCGCGGAGGGCGCGGGAGAGAACCTGTTCGTCGTGAAGAACGGCCGCATCTACGAGCCCGAGATCGCCTCGGCGCTGATCGGCATCACCCGGGACACGGTCATCACGCTGGCGAAGGAACTCGGCTACGAGGTGACCGCAAAGCGCCTCACGCGCGACGACCTGTACATCGCCGACGAGGCGTTCTTCACCGGCACGGCCGCCGAGGTCACGCCGATCCGCGAGGTCGACGGGCGCAGCATCGGGCCGGGCAGGCGCGGGCCCGTCACGTCGAAGATCCAGAAGCTGTTCTTCGACGTGGTGAACGGCCGCGTGGCCAAGCACAAGGACTGGCTCACTCCGGTGTACGAGAAGAAACCCGTACGTTCCAAGGCGAAGGTATGACTGCCGAAACACAGACGCGGGTGGTCGAAGTCACGGAAGCCGACCTGCCGCTGCACTGCCCGACTCCCAGGACCCCGGTCTGGTCCATGCACCCGCGGGTGTTCCTCGACGTCGCCAAGGCGGGCGAGATGCTCTGCCCGTATTGCGGCACGCGCTATGTCTACAAGGGCGTGCCGAAGCGGCACTGACCGCGCCGCGCGGGAGCGGCGCGCGAGGGGACACTGACTGCCTCGCCTCCTGATCGTCGCGCCGAACTGGATCGGCGACACCCTGCTCGCGCAGCCGCTGCTTGCGCGGCTGCATCGAAAGCTCGCGGGCCTCGTTCTCGACGCCATCGCGCCCGCGTGGACCGCCCCCGTGCTGCGGCGCATGCCCGAGGTGAGCGAGGTCATCGAAACACCCTTCCGGCACGGCGAACTGAAGCTCGCGCTGCGCTGGCGCATCGGCCGGGGCCTGCGCGAGCGGCGCTACGACGAGGCCATCGTGCTGCCGAACAGCTTCAAGTCGGGGCTGATCCCTTTCTTCGCAGACATCCCGCTGCGCGCGGGATTCGTCGGCGAATCCCGCTACGGACTGCTGAACGTACTGCACAAGCTCGACGAGCACGCGCTGCCGCTGATGGCCGAGCGCTACGCGCAACTCGCCGAAGAGCCCGGAGAGCCGGTATCCAGACCGCTCGCGAAGCCGAGGCTCGCGGTCGACCTCGCCAACCAGCTCATTACCGTGGGCCGGCTCGGCCTGGACCGGCGAAAGCCGGTGGTCGTCTTCTGCCCGGGCGCGGAATACGGCCCCGCCAAGCGCTGGCCGGCCAGGCATTTCGCCGATCTGGCCCGCCGCCTTGCCGGGAGCGGCGCCGCTGTGTGGATGATCGGCGCGGATGGCGACCGGGCGATCGCCGACGAGATCACCCGCCTTTCCGACGGGAAGGCGATCAACCTCTGCGGCAAGACGGACCTGGGCAGCGCAGTGGACTTGATGTCCGCCGCCGAGCTCGTCGTGAGCAACGATTCGGGGCTCATGCACGTCGCGGCGGCCCTGGATAAACCGCTCATCGCGCTGTACGGCTCGTCGAGCCCGGAGCACACGCCGCCGCTGGCCGAATCGGCGCGCATCGTGCGCGTCGAGGGGCTTGAGTGCAGCCCCTGTTACAAGCGCGACTGCCCGCTCGGGCATTTCCGCTGCATGAACGAGCTCGCGCCGGAGCGCGTTGCCGCAGAGATCGAGGCCATCGAGTCCCTGCATCGGCATTGACGCAGGCACCGGCGGCAGAAAACAAAAAGCCGGTTCGGACTCGCGTCCTCACCGGCCAAGAAGGAGGCCTGAGAAATCAGTCCAACGTGTGCGGCCGCAGGTTGCGACCCGCCTCGGGCAATTCCACGTTCTCGAGACTGTCGCAATCGATCGTGTAATCATCTTCGTCGACGAAGCTCATAGCGTCCGGGTCGAGATCTTCGGCCTCGGCACGCGTTCTGTTCGGTAGCATGGCTCTTCTCCGACGGCTGCAACGATTCCATCCTGCAACAACCTGCGTCGTGACGATCGGAGAATAAGCGCCGCAAACCACGGCCAATCCGGGGATTGGCCGCGGCGAGACGAAGAGGATGCGAAGCCGGCCTGTAAGCCGGGTTCTGTCAGGAGTCGCCCCCTGCGACAGT
>Ga0082335_1006467_pt1 | contig 15064 bp, 14 predicted proteins | sample Subgrocontami58m_FD_72375 | JGI IMG/M metagenome (GOLD analysis project Ga0082335, IMG submission 72375) | Subsurface groundwater microbial communities from S. Glens Falls, New York, USA - GMW37 contaminated, 5.8 m (SPADES assembly) (version 2) ...
ATTTTCTTCAAGGTTTTAATCAAACAGAAAAAAAAGTTTATGATAACATTTTCAGTAATGCTTTTACTTATCTAACTAGAAAGAAAAATATATTAACTATTTCAAACAGCAAAACAGTTTACGAAATTCTTTATCGACTAAACTCTGTAACTAAATTATCTGTATTTGTATGTGAGTCAAGACCGAAAAACGAAGGAAGAATTTTTGCCAAAAAACTCGCAAGTAAGAAAATTAGAACTCAATTAATCACTGAAGCACAAGCTGCGAATTATTTAGAAAAATGTGATTGTGTCCTTACCGGAGCCGATTCGATTTTAAAAAATGGAGACGTGATAAATAAAATCGGTAGTCTGCAGTTAGCAGTTCTCTGTAAATATTATGGAAAACCTTTTTATGTAATTGCAGATAAATTAAAGTTTAGTTCAAATAATAAATTTATCCAAGCAGAAGAATCGGTTAAGGAAATTTGGGAAGCGCATTCGAAAAAGATTAGAATAGAAAATTTTTATTTCGAAAGAATTCCAAAATCATTGATAAGTAAGGTTATAACAAACTAAAAACCCGGCTTTGGAACTGGGTTTTAGTAATAATTTATTTTTTCGGCGGCATCTGATCGAGTTGTTTTGCTAATTCGCCTGCCATATGTCCAATTTGTGTATTCGGGTATTTCTTCGCTAAATCAAGCCAAATACTTTTTGCTTTTTGTAAATCCCCTTTTGCTTGAGCTAAACCGCCTAAATTATAATTAGCAATCAAACTGGTTTTATCAATACTAAGCACTTTGTTGTTGTATTCTTCTGCCTTTTTTAAATCACCTTTATTGAAATAAAGAAAAGTAAGTTCTAATAGTAAATCTGTTCTTTTCGGTCCAACCTTTAAAATATTTTCGTAAAGTTTGATCGCCTCATTAGGATCATGAGCTTGAACCATTTCAGCGTATTCACGAACTTTTAAAGTATCGTTAGGATTTTTATCAACTGCTGTTTTTAAGGCGTTCATTTTTTCAACAGCTTCTTTCATTACATTAGATTTGGAAGGCATGTCGCCGTTACCCTGCTCTGTTATCCCTTTATGAACATCATCACTCGGCATTTGTGCATTGGGATTAATTTCTCTTGCTTGATTGGAGTTCTTTGCAGAATTAGAAAAGAATAATACTGCAATTATGAAAATCACAAATATCCCTAAATAAATGTAAATCGGTTTAATCTTCATTATTTCCTCTTTAATTGAAACTTAAATGTGTAAGTAATTGTAACATGATTGTTGCAAAAATAACTTTTTTTATTCAGCAAAAAAATCTTTATTTTGTTGAGAGACAATAAGAAGTAGAATGAACAATATTTATAAAGAAATAACGAAAAAGCTGGCTTTATTAATTCTCTGTCTTCAATTAATCTTTACATTGAGCGGATTTATTGCAAATGTAAATCCATCCGATTGCTGTCATACAAAAAAAGTAGCCAAGAAAGTTCCTTCATGCTGCAAAGAGATGAACGAAGAAAAATCTATGGATTGTGAATCATCACAGCCATATCAAAATCACCAACTTTCTAATTGCGGATGTATTCACACACATATTGATAAAAATTCCGATTATACTGTTCAGAAGAATTTTGAATTACAGAAAGAGAATCTTGTATCAATAATTCCTTTTTTTGTTGATCAACAAACACAATTATGCTATTCTGATTTCAGTAATAAGATAGAAAAAGAACACAGTCCACCGCTTTACATTCTAGATTCAACGCTCCGTATTTAATCCATCTCTTTTCTATTACATAGGAATAATTTAATTATTTCTGTGAATAGAACTCTAGTTAAAATTCTATAACAAATTTTAAAAATTCTGTAACGTAAACACAGATTCTGTAGATTAATTTACTAATGTCCAAAATAGGAAAGTTTTATTGTAACAAAATTTTTAACTGCAAAATGGTTTTGTGAGATTGATAGAATTGAAAGTAGGTTAGTACAAGTTTAATTCGATGAAACAATACTTAAAGTTACCAATGCGCTGAGTTAAAGAATAAACATACTTTATGGAGAAAGTAAATGATAGAGAAAATTATTGATTGGTCAGCCAACAACAGATTTATAGTAATTCTAATTTATATAATCGTTATCGGCTTTGGAATTTACAGCGTAGTCAATCTACCTGTTGATGCTATACCCGATCTTTCTGAGAATCAAGTAATCATTTTCACAGAGTGGATGGGACGATCTCCGCAGATAATTGAAAACCAAGTTACATTTCCGATTGTTTCCGGCTTGCAAGGTTTGCCTCACGTTAAAGCTGTTCGCGCAACTTCAATGTTCGGTATGTCTTTCGTATTTGTAATCTTCGAGGATGGAGTGGATACATATTTTGCACGCACACGAGTCCTAGAAAGAATGAATACGATTCAAGCACAATTACCTTCCGGTGTTGTACCGTCTCTCGGTCCTGATGGGACCGGTGTTGGTCACATCTACTGGTATACCGTTGAAGGAAAAGGATATGATCTTGGCGCACTTCGTGCTGTTCAAGATTGGTATATACGTTACAAATTATCATCAGTTGATGGAGTGGCAGAAGTTGCAAGTATTGGCGGTTATGTAAAACAATATCAAGTTGATGTAAATCCAGTTGATCTACGCGCTTACAATTTAACAATTGCCGATGTTGTGAACGCGGTTCAGAGAAGTAATAATGAAGTGGGTGGAAAAATCTTGGAGATAAGTGATGCTGAATATTTTGTGCGCGGGCAAGGTTACATACAATCAAAAGATGATGTTGAAAACACAGTTATAAAAACCTCTTCAAATGGAATTCCGATCCTTATTAAAAATATTGCATCAGTATCTTTGGGTGGAGATATAAGACGCGGTGCGTTGGATAAGAATGGCGAAGGAGAAGTTGTTGGCGGAATTGTTGTTATGCGAACCGGAGAGAATGCACAAAAAGTTATTGACCGTATCAAAGAAAAAATTAAAGAAATCTCCCCAGGTCTTCCACAAGGAGTTGAAATTGTAACATCTTATGATAGAAGTACACTAATTAAAGAAGCCGTTGGAACATTGGAAAGAGCTTTGATCGAAGCTTCTATTACGGTTTCAATAATGGTTATGATTTTTCTTCTTCACTTTAGAAGTATTGTAAGAATTTTAATTGAGCTCCCGATTTCTATACTTATCGCATTCATACTAATGTATTTACTTGGAATTTCTTCCAACATTATGTCGCTTGGAGGAATTATCTTAGCCGTCGGAGTGATAGTTGACTCCTCAATTGTGCTGGTGGAAAACGCCTACCGCAATCTTGCGAAGGCGCTCGAAGAGAAAAAACATTTAACACCGGATGAATACAAAAAGATTTCTATTGATTCAGCAAAGCAAGTTGGCAGAGCAATTTTCTTTTCTGAATTAATTATTCTTGTTTCTTTTCTTCCGGTATTTATGTTAACCGGACAAGAAGGAAAACTATTTCATCCGTTAGCTTATACAAAATCATTTGCGTTGATCGGATCCGCGATTGTAGTCATATCTCTTATTCCCGTCTTGATGACTATGCTGATGCGCGGTAAATTCAAACCGGAAGACAAAAATCCAACAACACGATTTTTCATTAAACTTTATGCACCTGTGATTCATTGGGTTCTCAAACACAGAAAAATTACAATTGCAATAAATGTGATTGCGCTACTTGTAACTATTCCAATGATACTAAACACAGGATCAGAGTTTATGCCACCGCTCGATGAAGGTTCAATTCTTTATATGCCCGTAACTTTGCCCGGAGCTTCTATTGCTGAGGTGAATAGGATTTTACAGGAACAGGATAAAATTATTAAGTCCATTCCGGAAGTTCATCACGTACTAGGGAAAACAGGACGCGCAGAAACAGCAACTGACAATGCACCGTTAAGTATGATTGAAACAATAATTTTACTTAAACCAAAAAGCGAGTGGCGGCCCGGTATAACTAAACAAGATATTGTTGCCGAACTCGATTCCAAATTACAAATACCCGGTGTTCGTAACGGATGGACTCAACCAATAATTAACAGAATAAATATGCTGGCAACAGGTGTAAGAACAGATATCGGTTTTAAAATCTTCGGTCCTGATCTCGATACTCTTGAAGCATATGCAATCAAAGCAGAAAATTTATTGAAGCCGATAAATGGTGCTGCTGATGTAGTTGCAGAACGCGTTCAGAATGGTTATTACTTAGACATACAAATCAAACGTAGTATGGCTGCCAGATATGGCGTTAACATCCGCGATCTTCAAGACATAATTGAAACAGCAATCGGCGGCCAAAATTTGGGAATTGTTATTGAAGGAAGAATGCGCTTCCCTATCAGAATGCGTTATCAAAAAGACTACCGTGATAATATTGAAGAATTGAAAAGTTTAATTGTTCCTGTTGCATTATCAAATCCAATGGCTGCTCAATCATCTTCAAGCTCAATGAGCGGCAGCGGAATAGGCAATAGCAATTCTGGTGGAATGTCTTCTTCAATGGGGAATTCGAATCAAGCAAGCATTATTCCTCAAGCCCCAACAACTCAAAATGATTTTTCACTCACAAGCACAAATCAAAATGCAGTTACTTATCTGCCTCTCAATGAATTAGCGGATATAAATTTAGTAACCGGTCCTCCAATGATAAGCAGCGAAAACGGAATGCTTCGTTCAATAGTTTTTATGAACACACGCGGACGCGATATGGGCGGTGTCATGGTTGATGCCAAAAAAGTTATCGAGGATGGATTGAAACTTCCAGCCGGTTATTCTTATACATGGAGCGGACAATATGAAAGTAAAGTCCGTGCGCAGCAGACAATCGAAATCATTATGCCTGTTGTATTTTTAATAATATTTTTTCTTCTCTTCTTCACTCTTAAAAATTATGTGGAAGCTGGGGTCGTTATGCTCTCAGTTCCCTTCGCACTCATCGGCGGTATGTATATGATCTACATTCTCGGTTACAATTTTTCGGTTGCAGTATGGGTTGGATTTATAGCTCTGTACGGAATTGCAGTTGAAACCGGCGTTATTATGGTTGTGTATCTGCATGAAGCTCTTGATAAAAAATTACGTGCACAACAAAAAGGTTTACGCGGGCCAATTACTAACCAAGATATTTATGATGCAACGGTTGAAGGTTCCGTTCTAAGATTAAGACCAAAACTAATGACAGTCTTTACTGCAATGGTTGGACTCATTCCTGTAATGTGGTCTACCGGCACCGGCTCCGATGTTATGAAACCGTTAACGGCTCCAATGATCGGCGGACTACTTACAAGCGCTGTTCATGTTCTTGTTGTTACACCAATTCTTTTTACAATGATGAAAGAACATGCTCTCAAAAAAGGAAAATTAGAATTATCTAAAATGTCTGATTGGATGAAGGAGGGTGAATAAAATGGTTGATGGAGGAAGAAAAATGGTTGATGGAAGATGGCTGATGGTTGAGGGAAAAAACAAAAATAAATTTTCTCTTCGAATCTCTGTGCTCTATCTGATAGGTCTATTACTTTTATTTGGTACAAAGTTAAGCGCACAGTCTATAGATTCTTTAGTAACAGAAGCGGTAAAAAATAATCCGCAATTGAAATCACTTCAATATAAAATTATTGCATCCGAAAAAAGAACCGAATCAATCAATACTCTACCCGCTCCAAATCTTTCGGTTGAATTTTCTCAAGTACCGACAAATACATTTGATGTTTTCAATCAATCTAATTCCAACAACTTCGCTCTCTCTCAAATGTTTCCACTGGGAGGAAAGCTAAATGCCATGGCAGAGGTTGAGAGAAAAAATACAATGGTTGAAGGCAACAACTTTGATATATATAAAATTAATCTAACCGCACAAATAAAAATGTCTTACTATACACTTTGGTTGTATGATAGAAAAATTGAAGTCCAGAAGAAGAATATTTCTTTGATAAATGAGTTAATAAAATCAGTCGAATCATCATACTACACAAACAAGATAAATCAAGCGGATCTTCTTACACTTCAAAGTGAAATTGCATCTTACGAAACCCAACTATTGATTCTGGAAAAACAAAAAGAAGCCGAGATATACAAACTCAATAAACTTCTCGGACGTAATCTTGATTCAAAGGAAGTTTATGCCGTTACAGATTTCTCAGCAGATATACTTTCTTCATCACAATCTAAATTGGAAGAGGTGCTTGGTAATTCAAATCCAACACTTAAAAAGATGGGAAGCATGATTGAGATGAACAAAGCAATGATTGATGCAAACAACCGTGAGTTAATTCCGGATTTGATGGTTCAAGGTATGTTTATGAGAATGCCGCAAGGAATGATCTTAACATCTAAAAGCGATCTTACAATGCTCGATCCGAAAACAGAAACAATGTATTCTTTGATGTTCTCGATCAATCTTCCATTTGCACCCTGGTCTATAAATAAATACAAAGCTAAAGAAGAAGAGTTATATGCCGGGATTAGCAGCATTGAGTTTGAAAAGAACGATATGCAACGGGAAATGACTTCTCAACTAAAAACTGCTCTTGTTAAATATAACACCGCTGTTGATTTGACAAAACTATACAATGACAAAGTTATTCCTCTCTATAGCAAAGCGGCTGAATCGCAAGTCTCTGCTTATCAGAATAACAGGACCGGCGTTACAACAGTAATTGATTCTTACCGCATGTTGTTAATGCAGCAGATGAATTATTACATGTCAAAAGCCGATACTCAAATGTCACTTGCCGAAATTGAGATGATGGTTGGGAAAAAGATGGATGAATTTTGATGGATGATGAGAGATAGTTAATGGATTAAGGTTGATGGTTGATGGGAAAAATGAATTCATTAGTGATTATTAAAAATAAATGGGAGGAGAAATAAGTATGAACTCAAAAAAAGAAGAATTGTTACAAAGGACATTCTCGTTCGGAGTAAATACATTAAAATTTTTGAATACTTTATCTAACACAATCGCCAATAAAGTCATCATATATCAATTGGCGAAATCATCTACTTCAATTGGAGCGAATTACGAAGAATCGCAAGCTGCGGAATCAAAGGATGATTTTATTCATAAGACCTGCCTGCCGGTAGGCAGGTTGGAATTGTTTCTAAAGAAGCGAGAGAATCTAAATTTTGGTTAAGAGTTTTAAATGAGTTGTTGAAAGATGAAAATCAGAAAAAACAATTAAAAATTCTATTAGAAGAATCTGAGCAATTATGCAAAATCTTTACATCAATAAAATTAACTTCACAAGAAAATAAAAAGAAGAAATAATATGAAAACATTAAAATATTTTATCACATCATCCGTCATCCATCAACCATTATACATAATAATGTTCTTGATCGTGATTTTAATAGGCTGCTCAACAAAAGAAAAAAATGAGCAGACTTCAGCAAACGTTAAGGAGTATTGGACTTGCACTATGCACCCGCAAGTTCATATGGATAGACCGGGTGCTTGCCCTATTTGCGGTATGGATCTTATCAAAAAAGTTGCTGATGAAAATGAACAACCGGTTAATGAAAAAGATATGGCCAACATGGTAACGCTTAGCGGTAAGAAACAAGTTCTTGCAAATGTTTCAACAATTGTTGTGAAGAAAGAAAATCTACAACAACAAGTTACTGCGTACAGTTATCTGGATTTTGTTGAGAACAACCGCAAAACAATTTCTGCACGTTTCAACGGAAGGATTGAGAAATTGTTTGTAGATAAAACCGGAGATTATATAAAGAAGGGCCAGCCGCTGTTTGAAATTTACAGTCCGGATTTAGTACAGGCTCAGAATGAATATTTAATCGCTCTGAACAATTCATCAAATTCCACTTCTCTTTTGAATGCTACAAAGAAGAAGTTGGAAATATTTGGATTAACTTCTGAACAAATTCAAGCGCTTGAAAAGACGCGTGAGATAAACATCACTTTAACATACTTCTCACCAATCAGCGGAACAGTGATTGAAAAGAAAGTACAAGAAGGTGTTTATGTAAATGAAGGAACTGTAATTTACGATGTAGCCGAACTTTCAACACTTTGGAATATTGCCGAAGTGTATGAAAATAATTTGTCGAATGTTAAAGTTGGTAGCTCGGTTAAACTTCGCTTACGCGCTTATCCCGGCGAGGAATTTAACGGAAGAGTGACTTTCATTTACCCAGTAATCAACTCTCAAACAAGAACAGTAAAGGTAAGAAGTGAATTTTCTAATTACGGTGGCAAACTTAAACCGCAGATGTATGGTGAAACTGTGTTTAGCAGCGCCGGTGGACAAGGTTTACTTGTCCCGGCAGACGCTGTAATCATTGCCGGTAAAAGAGCTGTTGTTTGGGTAAAAACAGGGGATGGAATGTTTGAAGCACACAGTGTTCAAATCGGTAATCGCTTTGGTGATAAATACCAAATCGTTTCCGGTTTAAATGAAGGAGATGAAATTGCTGCTACAGGCGGTTTCTTAATTGATTCTGAAAGTCAGTTTAAAACTGGAATGCCGACGGGGCATCAACATGGCGGAACTACACAGCCGCAAAAAAAGAAATCTCCTTCCGACGGCATGGAAGGAATGAAAATGTAATACCTTATTTCATGAAGAATGATTATAAAATACATAAGGAGTAACAAAATGAAATCACTCAAAATTCTTTTAATTGCATGCACCTTAATCACAACATCTTCACTGGTAATTCTCGCACAAGAGAATATGCTTGGCGATCATTCCAAAATGGAAATGAAAAAAGATTCTGTAAAATCAGAAAATATTGTTCGTAAAGGGGTCATTGATTTGAAAGGAATTGATAAAAATAAAGATGGAAAAGTTTTTCAAGATCAAATGGATTGGAATGTAATCTCTGATAAACCCGGCAAATGCCCACTGTGTAAGATGACGTTGAAAGAAGTAACAGTGAAGGAAGCTAAAGAGAAACTTATTAAAAACGGTTTTAAAGTAAAATAATAATTAAACATATAAAACTAACATAGGAGTAACACAATGAACACATTAAAATCATTCGCTAAAACTGCTATGATGCTTTCAGTAATGTTTATTTTCAGTATTACTATATCTGCACAGCATCAGCACGGCAGCGGAAACAACAATATGGGAAGCGGTCCTCAAATGCAGAATATGCAAAATATGGGCGCCAAAATGGGCGACATGCAAAACATGATGGCTCAGATGAATCAACTAATGGATAAAAGCGGTAAGATGCTCTCTATGATGCAGAACCAGCAAGATCACATGAATATGGGTTCTCAAATGACAGGCATGATGCAGAACATGAACGATATGTCGAAGAATATGAAAAACATGCTCAGTCAATTGAACACTATGATGGCTGATCAAAAAATGATGGATAACCAAGAAATGAAAGACCACATGAAAGGTATGACTGATAATATGAAAACCATGATGAAAGATTATGACGACATGCTCAGCAGAATGCAGAAATTTCCTAACTCAATGAAGAAGTAGGATTGCAATGCAAAAAAAAATTAGAAGTATAATTCTTTTAATTTTTTCCGTCGTTTTTTTAAATGGAGTAACTTTTGCTCAAGAGGGCTGGTCGGTTTCGACCGGCTTTCAATACTCCGGCGGAAATTATTACTACAATGATTACAGCAAACTCTTTTCTTTTTATGGTGGAGTTCGCTATCAATCAGATTATTTCAGTGTGAATGTTACTGCGCCGATTATTTTTTCTAATAACAATTTACTCAGTCAATCCGGTGGAATGATGTTACCAATTGGAGGTAATTCCTCCAACACCAATAATATGATGGGCAGTAATTCCTCAGGGAACAATACCGGTGGAATGATGGGTAACAATGGCGGTATGATGGGAAGTAACGAAAGTAATTCTAATCCCACTATGTCCGGTACTTCGTCTATGAATTCCAACGTTGGTCTTGGCGATATTTTTATGACAGGCAACTATCAACTTTATTCTAACTTTGAAAATTATTTTACTGTTTTAATAAATTTTCAAATTAAATTTCCCACAGCAAGCGGAATGACGAATGTAGGCACCGGCAAATTTGATTTTGGCGCTTCCTTAACTCTCCGCAAAGGATTTGATTCATATCTCGTAATTGCTGATATGGGATATCTTAACATCGGTGATCCAAGCGGTATTACTTACAATAATCCATTTACCTATGGAATTGGTTTCGGAAAATATTTTAATAACGGTAACTCATCGCTTCTCCTCTACTATCAAGGTTACACAGAAATTGTTTCCGGGTATGCAGCGCCGCAGCAGTTATCACTTGGATTTAATCACCAGTTAAGTTCAAATCTTACGCTAACAATTATCGGCGGTGCTGGGTTAACTAAATTTTCTCCCGGTCTGTTAGCTTCAGCAGGTGTAACTTTTCATTTATGATTAGGAAGACTTATGATTCAAACGAGTTCAATAATAACTTGCCCTGAATGTGGATTAAGCAAAGAAGAAATTATGCCGGTTGATGCTTGCCAGCATTTTTATACTTGTTCTAATTGCAAGACATTGCTTCGCCCTAAAAAAGGTGACTGCTGTGTTTTCTGCTCATATGGAAGTGTCCCGTGCCCTCCAGTTCAGATGCAAAATGAGCTTAAAAATAAAAAAGGTAGTCTTGGTTGACTTCCTAAACAAGAATAGGAAAGGGTTATGAAAACAATTATTTGTCTTTTGTTAATTGCCACTGTTGTATTTCCACATGGTGGAAAAGATCATAAAAAAGAAAAGACTGCTAAGCAAGATACGTTAACCATAGTTGGCAGTGATACAATTGCCATAAACGGAAAAGCGGTTAGTAAATCAGTTCTAAAACAAGAACCAGTTGAAAAGAAAGAACCGGAATTTGTGCTTAGACTAAGTGAGCAGATGTTTGTGCATCTTCATAATAAAATTGTTCATTTCCCTATCGCAATTGGAGTTCTTGCTTTTTTCTTTTCATTGCTGCATCTCAAACGTAAAAGCTATGAGACAACGGTTGTTATTCTCGTCATTTTTGGTTTGATGTTTTCGCTTGTAGCTTTTTTTACCGGTATAAATCAAATTGAACCATTTATTGGAACTAGCAAATATTGGGTAGTAGATATCCATAGATATTTCGGTATCAGCATTCTTATAACTTATTTATTATGGTTAATCTTTCTACTCGTTGAAAAGATTAAAAAGTACGCTTGGATAATGGGAGCTATAATATTTATTCTGATTATAATAACAGGATTCTTGGGTGGCGTAATTGCCCATTAAAAAAAAATTTTAATAATGAAAATGTAGTCTTATATACTGTATTTCTTAATATAAAACAAAAAGAATGGATGGAACTTTTCATCAATCTGTGAATTAGTAATTCTAGTAGAATCAAAATTCATGTTTATGAATCTAACTTGGAGTAATTGAGAGATGATTTCAAACAACTGGTAAAGAAAATTAAAGTAACACTAAAAGAATGGTCCTTCTTGCAAAGATCATTATAACAAAGTGCAAAGATTGACTAACCAAATAATAAAAAGGAAATAATATGAAAAAATATATAAACAGATTGTTAATGCTAATGCTTCTATCGGCAGTATCTCTTTCTGCTCAAGGAATGAGAGTCGGCGGAATGGGTTTTATGTTCCCAGATACTTTAGCACAAGTTATTCTTTCCGGTAAAGTAACGGTAGATACAACTCACGTAATGCCGATCTACTACCTTGATATAAACAGTGATGGTATAAATGAATACTATCTTAACTTCGGTCCCATATGGTATACACCGGATAATTCAAATGCAGTAAGACCAAAGAGTGGAGACCAAATAACTATCATAGGCGGTCAGATGAACAGTTCAATGAATTTGAATGGACTGCCAATGATTATTGTTTATCAAGTAAACGGGAATCTTTGGAGAGATCCATTTGACCCGATGTGGAATAACTTCGGAAACAATACACACATGATGGGACACCGCGCCGGTAATTGCAACAACTTTGCTTTTGGTACAAGCGGAACAGCACTGCAAAATGTAACTCTAACCGGAACAGCCCTGGTTGATACTACTTACTTCATGACTCTATATTATCTCGATGATAACAATGACGGCAAACCGGATTACTTTTTGAATTTTGGTCCTTGGTGGTATGAATCGAATACCGGTGCTAAGAGACCAAATAACGGCGATGCTGTAACTATTATCGGGGGGAAATTAGCGGTAACAAACGGACCTGACGTTGTGGTAGTATATCAAATCAACGGCAAAGTGTGGAGGGATTCAACATTGATTGGAAATAATTTCGGCGGTGGATGGATGCGCAAAAATAATTCCAATGATAAAGTTTCGAACCCTTTTGATGAAAATGATTTTATGATGGTGGGCAGCGGCTGGAACATGGGTGGAATGATGACGGATTCCATGTTCGCGAGAATGTTGGAATTGAATCCATACAACATTCCGAACGGAAACGGAGAAAATATTTTTAAATGTTACGAAATAGGGATATTCAACTCTAATGGCTCCAACGGAATGATGCAGAGCGGATGCGGTGGAATGATGAACTTCGGTGCAAACGGAAATTTTCAATTCCATTTCGATAATAAACAAATCGAAGCTTATCATATTGACAAAAACACCATGAAGGTAAAATACTGGAACAACCAAACAAATAATTGGACGACAATTTCAAACGCTTCAATTAATCTTTCTACAAACACAATTACTTTTTCTACGAATCAGTTTGCCACCTATTTTATTTTAACATCGGATAATGTTACGGTTGTAAATGAAAATGAACCCGTCCCGACTGGTTATACGCTTGAACAAAACTATCCAAATCCGTTCAATCCGGGTACAAACATAAGTTACACTTTACCTGTCTCCGGCAATATCGTACTCAAGATTTTCGATATAACGGGAAGAGAAGTAAAAGTATTGGATAGCGGTTATAAAGAAGCAGGCCGGCACACAATAACTTTGAATGCAGGATCATTTGCAAGCGGTGTATACTTTTATCAGTTAAGCACCGGTTCTTTTGTTGCAACAAAGAAATTCATTTTGATGAAATAAACTCAATCATTCATTGTGCAAAGTCTTCTTTACAAGAGAACTTTGTAAGTAATTCAACTAACGGAGGAAACATGTTACACAAAAGTAATCTCACAACACTTTTTATCATAGTTGCATTATTAATTGCTTCTACAACATTTGCACAGAACAAATCTATGCATATGAATATGAAAAGTATGAAGGCTGATAAACAATCAGCTGATACAAATATTGTTCGGAAAGGTGTTATTGATTTAAAGTCTATTGATAAAAACAACGATGGCAAAGTTTATCAATGTCCTATGGAAGCAAATGTTCTATCAGATGAAAAAGGTGAATGTCCTTTATGTGGAATGGACATTACAGAAGTAACAGTAGCAAAAGCAAAAGAAAAATTATTAAAAAGAGGATTCAGAGTTTCTGAAACAGAACTCAAAGAGAATCCCGGGACTGAAAATAAATCCATCGAAGCAATAGTTAGTATCTGGAACCAAGTCTGCCCGGTAACCGGTGAAGATGTAGATAGCGATACACCTACAGAAGTTTATCAAGGAAAAACAATAGGTTTTTGTTGTTCAGGATGTATTAAAAAATTCCAAAAGGATCCCGCAAAGTATATGAAGAATTTAAGTGAAGATGGATCAAAATTCGTTGGTAAATAATATTAGTATGAGCCTAGGAATCCTTTCTTGGGCTCTTTTTTACCGCAATAATTGAACTATTTAGACAATTATTGAGTTAGAATAATAGCTCAAATGTTATTCAGATAGATATTATTTACAATTTACCATATCAGGCTAACTTTTTGCAACCATATAGTTAGATTTTGATAGACAATCAGACAATATTTACTTATTTTTGAGCGGTGATTTTTATAAGCACATATCAAGTATCTACTTATTATAAAATTAAGTTTTGTACTCTCTTTTCAAATCCGCATCAGAGACAAATTAAGTAAGGAGAAAATATTCATCACAGGAATATTACCCATCTTTAGGAACTTTATAGCGAAATAAGAGTCAAAAGTAAGTTTCAATCAGTAAAAAATTAGTTTATAGTAGAAAATTTTAATTCAAGGAGATAGTAAGAATTGAAGATTACGAAGCAATTTACAAACCGGGAAAGTAAATCTTTAGATCAGTACCTTCAAGAAATTGGTAAAGTTGATCTTCTTACACCAAATGAAGAAATTGAATTAGCAATCCGTATTAAAAAAGGAGACCAATTAGCTCTTGAAAAACTTACCAAAGCTAATTTAAGATTCGTTGTAAGTGTTGCCAAACAATACCAAAATCAAGGACTTCCTTTAGGCGATTTGATCAATGAAGGCAATTTAGGTTTGATAAAAGCCGGAAGAAGATTTGATGAAACACGCGGATTCAAATTTATTTCTTATGCAGTTTGGTGGATTAGACAATCAATCATGCAGGCAATTGCTGAACAATCAAGAATGGTTCGTCTTCCTCTAAATCGTGTTGGCGCTTTGAACAAAATGGGAAAAGCACTCAGCCAGCTAGAACAAGAATATGAAAGAAGACCAAGTCCTGAAGAAATTGCTAACCAACTTGATATGGACGTTTCCGATGTTACTTATGCTATGCAGATTGCAGGACGTCACGTTTCGATGGATGCACCGTTTGCTCATAGCGAAGACAACAACAACAGTTTGTTAGATGTTATGCCGAACGATGATCAACCGGCTCCCGATTTTACTCTTATGAAAGAATCATTGAAAGCAGAAATTGAAAGATCACTTTCTACTTTAACTGAAAGAGAAGCTGAAGTTATTCGTCTCTATTTTGGATTAGGAAAAGAACATTCACTTACATTAGAAGAGATTGGTGAAAAGTTAAATCTAACACGGGAACGTGTTCGTCAAATAAAAGAAAAGGCGCTAATAAGATTACGCCACTCTACACGAAGTAAAAATTTGAAAGCTTATCTAGGTTAATTTTAGTTAATTAATTAAAGCCCCTTGCATTGCGAGGGGCTTTTTTGTTTTAAACTGTTTATTTTTGAATCGCTTAGAATTCATCAAATAGGAATCATGTG